>Ga0207641_10002556_pt1 | contig 16742 bp, 12 predicted proteins | sample KBSSwiS62_FD_184306 | JGI IMG/M metagenome (GOLD analysis project Ga0207641, IMG submission 184306) | Switchgrass rhizosphere microbial communities from Kellogg Biological Station, Michigan, USA - KBS Switchgrass S6-2 (SPAdes) (version 2) | ecosystem: Host-associated > Plants > Roots >... | reverse complement strand
CATCAACAATGCCAGCATGTTCATTGAGCATTGCAGCATAAACAGCTTGGCCAGCCTCTGCCTCTTTGATGTCGTTCGTTAAAAGGATGTCTGCAGCTTCACAAGCCCTTGGCCCGCGAAGAAAAATCTCCCCCATGTGGCTGACATCAAACAATCCAGCCGCGCGACGTACAGCCAAATGCTCCACTTTCTCGCTCGAGTAGCGCACAGGCATGGCGAAACCAGCGAACTCCACCATTTGCGCACCAAGTGTTACGTGGGCTTCATAGAGTGGCGTATGTTTCATTGTGCCCTCATCTGGTAAGTGGTCAGCGTGTTTTGCAAAAGCATGGCGATTGTCATCGGCCCTACTCCGCCAGGCACCGGAGTAACGACAGAAGCCTTGCCTATCACGTCAGGCGAAATATCGCCTACAATCTTTCCGTCTTCACATCGGTTAATCCCGACATCAACCAATGCCGCACCTTCTTTGATGTGATCTGCGGTGATGAGATTTGGGCGCCCGGCTGCAACAACAATCACATCTGCTAATCGTGTGAAATCTTTGAGGTTGCGCGTATAGCGATGGCAAATCGTAACAGTGGCATCTGCATGCAGCAAAAGCGCTGCCATGGGCTTGCCGACAATATTACTTCTGCCCACAATCACAGCATTCGCGCCACGCAAATTTACGTGACCTTCTGTAAGAAGTCTCATGCAACCAAGTGGCGTACAGGGAGACAGAGAGGGTCGGCCCGCAAACAATCGGCCTAAATTCTCCGGGTGGAAACCGTCTACATCCTTTCTTGGGTCAATCGCATCAACAATCTTGTGTTCGCTCATGTGCTTGGGCAACGGCAGCTGCACCAAAATGGCATCGACTCTGTCATCCTTATTTAGCTTGGCGATCAGCTCGAGCAGCTGACTCTCTGGCGTATTCTCGGGCAATTCATGATGAAAACTCGCGATCCCAACTTCGTTTGCCCTTTTGCGTTTGTTTTTGACATAAAGGGCGCTCGCCGTATGGCTGCCAACCAAAACCGTGCATAAACCTGGTGGTCTTTTACCTCTTTTAGTGAGGTCATCTACCTGCGCCTTGATTTCTTTGAGCACTTTGTCCGCGATGCTCTTACCATCTAAAGTTCTGGTTTCAACTGCCATTTAGAGGCTCCCGGTTGTGTGTTGGCCAGATTCATGCGAAAGGGCGCCATGGAACGCCAAAAAGTTATCATACTCGACTTCGGTTCACAAACCACCCAGCTTATTGCTCGCCGTGTACGTGAGATTGGCGCTTATTGTGAAATCCTCCCCTGCCATATAACGCTTTCGGAGTTAAAAACAGCCGCTCCAAGTGCAATTATTCTCTCCGGCGGGCCAGCCAGTGTCGACGGCGATGGTGCACCTCAATTGATGCACGGCATTCTTGATTTGCAAATCCCGATACTAGGTATTTGCTACGGCATGCAGTTACTCGCAAAAGAACTCGGCGGCCGCGTTCATCATGCATCAAAGCGCGAGTTTGGTCGCGCTCCGATTCATATTCTGGGAAACTCCGCGCTTTTTGCAAACATACCAAGCCGAATTGACGTTTGGATGAGCCATGGCGACCAAGTAGAAGAGATGCCGAGCTCTTTTGCGTGCGTCGCCAAGAGTGAAACCTGCGCTTTCGTTGCCTTTGAAGATAGAGAACGCCGCATTTATGGTGTGCAATTTCATCCTGAAGTATTTCATAGCCAATTCGGAAAAGAAGTCCTTGAGAACTTCGTTATCAACATCGCGGGCATGAAAGCGGACTGGAAGATGGCGTCATTCTTAGATGAAGAGACCCTGCACATCAAAGACACTGTCGGCGATAAGCACGTGCTCATGGCATTGTCAGGCGGCGTAGATTCATCCGTTGCCGCAGCACTCATCCACAGGGCTATCAAAGATCAGCTTCATTGTGTTTACGTAAACCACGGTTTGCAGCGCAGCGGAGAGTTGGCCGAGATTCAATCGATTTTTCAGGAGCTCCTGCATCTAAATCTCAAAGTCGTTGATGCCGAAGAGGAGTTTCTCAATGCCTTGGCAGGGATAACCGATCCTGAGCAGAAGCGAAAAGTAGTCGGGCGTACTTTCATTGAGGTTTTTGAACGAGAGTCAAAGAAAATTGAAGGCATCTCTTTCTTAGGCCAAGGCACGTTGTACCCTGACGTCGTAGAGTCGGTATCGGCTCATGGAGGCCCAAGTGCCGTTATCAAGAGCCACCACAATGTTGGCGGACTTCCTGAACGCATGCATCTGAAGCTCATCGAGCCTTTGCGCCAACTCTTTAAGGATGAGGTGCGTGTTTTGGGCGAACAGCTCGGGTTGCCAAATCGCCTTGTCCACCGCCAGCCCTTTCCGGGCCCTGGCCTTTCGATCCGGATTATTGGCGAAGTGAACAAGACGCGATGTGATCTTCTTCGTAAGGCCGATGCAATTGTCAGGGAAGAAATCGATGCAGCGCGCGAGCAGGGAAAGCTGAGCAAAAACTTGTGGCAGTGGTTTGCAGTACTTTTGCCTGTACGGACTGTTGGAGTCATGGGTGATGGGCGGACTTACGGAGAAACCATCGCAGTTCGCTGTTGCGAAAGCACGGACGGAATGACCGCGGATTTCGCACATATTCCGCATGAACTTTTGGCTGTCATTTCAAATCGGATTATCAATGAAGTTCACGGAATAAGCCGCGTTGTTTATGACATAAGCTCCAAACCCCCGTCCACAATCGAATGGGAGTGAAGGAATGCGGGATATGTTGCGATCCTAGTTTTTGAGATTTTCTTCAATGATTTTGACGATTTCAACTTGATTGGAGCGCTTCGCATCCGTGAGCGGCGTACCCTGCCACCTGTCAACAGCATCGATATTTGCGTTTTGGCTCAGCAAGTACTCCACAACCTGGGTGTGTCCTTCTGAAGCCGCAAGATGTAGAGCCGTACGCCCATCATAGTCCGCCCAATTAGGGTCCACTCCGGCGGCGATCAAATTCTGCACTTCAGAGAGATCGCCTTGGCTCGCAGCCCAGCACAGTTGGACTACGCCTTCGATCTGCTGGATGTTTTTCTTTAAACGCGGGTCCCTTTTTGCTGCTGACGAACCGACCATAATGCTGTCATAGACATGGAAGTTATACGCCTCCACGAGTCGGGTACAAAATTCGATGCCGCGGACAGAGTTCCCAAGATGATCAAGGCGAGGTGACCAGATCGCAATGCCCATGACATTGGGCACGACCACCATGACAGCACCGGATACTCCACTCTTTGAAGGCAATCCAATTGAGAAGGCAAACTCACCTGAGAAATCGTACATCCCACACGATGCCATAAGGGACAAACAATGTTGCACGGTAGTCGGTTCAAGAATTTTCTCGCCAGTTACCGGGCATATACCACCGTTTGCGAGCGAGGCTGCCACGACTGATAAGCCTTCAGTTTCCATTTCGATAGAACAGCACTGGAAATAGAGCTCAAGCGTTTGAACCAAATCCGTGTTTGGCGAAAATGCACCCTTCTCACGCATAAAATAGCCGAGCGCAAAATTGCGATCTGCCGTTTCGCGCTCTGAAAGATAAACTGGGTTGTTAAAACTGACGCGTGCGTAGCCTGAAAGACGCTGCCATGCCCGCAAAATGAAATCGAAACGATCAGCCAAATTGAAATCGGGGTGTATGAGTGAGGCACACATGATCGCGCCGGAATTGATCATTGGGTTATGCGGCAAACCCTTATCGTTGAGGCTCAGCTCATTGAAGCCCTTGCCGCTTGGTTCGCGCCCGATATGCTGGCTAACCTTTTCTGCGCCATGTTCTTCAAGCGCAAGGCAATAGTTGATGGGCTTACTCACAGATTGAAGACAAAAGGGTACTTGCGCATCTCCCATTGAAAATCGTTGACCGCTAACCGTCGTGATTGCAGTTGAAAAATACTCAGCGTTAACGCGTCCCAATTGTGGGATGTAGTTGGCAACTTTGCCTGATCGATTCTTTTTGGCCTCATTGAAGATTTCAGACATTTCACCGCAAAATGTTTGAAAGTCAGGCACAACCAAACGCTTTTGGATAATGCTTTTCAAAATACTGCTATTGCTGCCAACCAAAGCGCGAAATTGATTGAAATCCAATTTGGCGTTAGAGCTTTCCATGACACCTTGAATCGTGTGGGCGATGCGAATGTCCTTTCGCGAAATCCCTGATTCGTCGATGATTCTTAAAAGGTCTTCCCGCGTCACGAAGCCGTCCGTATCAGAATCCAGTGCTTTAAACATCTTCTGGTATTCGGCCAACACGCCATCAACAGACCGCTCGTTCAATTCACTGGTCTCTTTCATATTGCCCTTGTCCTATTGTTTTTCTTAATTCCTAGCGGGCAAGATAACCGGACTAGAGAACTATGCCGCTTACGATCAACGCCCGACACCTCGACTTGTATTTCGAAGCCGTTCTGGCGTATTGAAACTACATGACCCTGCAAATCCTCATAATTGATGATGATGAGAAACTCGGCGCGCTTCTTTGCAAATACCTAGCCGATTTCAACATGAAAGCCAGTGCATCCGCTAAACCAAGCGAAGGGCTAAAGCTTCTCAAATCGCAAAATTTTGACTTATTGGTTTTAGATTTCATGCTTCCAGAAAAGGACGGCTTTGCGGTATGCAGAGAAGTGCGATCTGAAAGCGACATCCCCATCATTATGCTCACTGCAAAAGGCGATCTTGCCGATCGCGTTGTTGGGCTCGAGCTTGGTGCTGACGACTATCTTGCAAAGCCGTTTGATCCAAGAGAACTTGTTGCGCGTATTCATGCCGTGCTGCGCCGCGGTGCGAGCCGCGGGGACAAAGTTACGCTCCTTAAATCTGGCAGGCTTGTACTCGATCTTCAAAAGCGAACAGCAATGCTCGATCAAGAAAACCTTGATCTTACAACGGCAGAGTTTGATCTTTTGCATCTCTTTATGCAAAGGGCGGGCCAAGCATTAAGCCGCGATCAGATTATGGAAGCGCTGAAGGGCGCTGAATGGGATGTCTTTAATAGAACCATTGACGTTGGCCTGAGTCGCTTGAGGCAAAAGCTCCATGATAACCCAAAAGATCCTGAGTTTTTCAAAACCGTTTGGGGCACCGGGTACATGTTCATAGGGTCAGTTGAGAAGAAGAATGAGTAAATCGACTAATGGCAAGAGGACTGTCGGGCAGCCCTTTTTGGTTAAACTTCTTCTTGTCTTTCTCTTGACAGGGATCCTGATTCTTTCCGTTGTTGCTGGCTATCTCATTTTCGCATCGGGATCTGCGCAACCGCCGCATCACTTTCTGCACAAAGGTCTTGCAAAATGCACGACATCTTTAGCTGCAGAAATTGGTGTACCACCTAAGCTCGAACATGCGCAGGAACTTGCCGACGAACTAGGGCTCGGGATTCGGGTCACAACCTCTGATGGAGCAGTTTGGGAGAGTTCAGGCGACAAGTTTGGCCGCATGCCAGTCTATATGGTCCAGAGCCAAGGTGTTACGTACGAGTTTCATGTGCAGGAAACGCCGTCAGCAAATCGCTATTTGCTTCGTGAAGTACTTGCCATTCTCGCACTCCTGATTGTCATCTTGTGCATCAGCTTCTTTGTGATTCGTTGGATGCTACGGCCACTCAAAAAACTCGTTGCAGGTGTTGAGGCGATTGCTGAAGGGCAACTCGACTATCGAATTTCGATGAGACCTGGAGATGAATTCGAATCGATTGGCAACGCTTTTGATCAGATGACTTCGAAAATCAGACAAATGATTAGCGCACGCGAGCAACTACTGTCCGATTTAAGTCATGAACTGCGTTCGCCACTGACACGTCTTCGGTTGTCATCCGAGTTTATCGAAAAGCCTGAACTCAGGATGAGCTTCGCAGAAGACGTGAAAGAAATGGAAGAAATGATCAGCAATGTGCTCGAAGCCGCGCGTCTCTCTAGCGCTTACGGTGAGATTGAAAAGTCGCCTGTTGATCTAAATATCATTGTGAAAGACCTTGTGAAGAAATATGAGACTCAAGCACCAGGAGTTGTCTTCACCGCCGAAGAAACGCCTCGCATGATTCAAGGTCATCAGGTTCATCTCAAGAGCGCCATCCGAAACATCATTGAAAACGCGCTCAAGTATTCATCCGAACAAAGCCAGCCTGTTGAAATCAAGCTTGAACCCGAAGGTCTCGGTGTTCTGCTGAGCGTGAAAGATTACGGGATTGGCATTCCAAAAGAAGAACAGGCGCTGATATTCGAAGCCTTCTACCGTGTCGACAAATCGAGAACAAGAACCACTGGTGGTTTTGGCTTAGGTCTCAACTTGTGCCAAAAAATCGTTGAAGCGCATGGTGGCGAGATGAGAGTCGAAAGTGAACTGGGAGCAGGATCAACGTTCTCGATTTGGCTACCTCTGGGCTGAGCACTCACCGCTGATACATGGCTTGCTTTTGCTCGCTATAGCGAACAACGCCTTTGGTTATGCCAGCGACAATCGCGTTTTGGTATTTGTCAGTACGAAGCCGTTTCTCATCGATTCGATTTGAGATGAAAGACGTTTCTACCAAAATGGCTGGCATACGCGCACCAAGGAGCACATAGAAGAGTGCGTGTTTGAGTCCAAGGTCTTTTACATCGCTCCATGTTCCTTGAACGTGATTCAAAGTGGAAGTTTGCACTTCGCGGCCAAGACGAACGCTATCAGACACGTTTGACTTCATTGCAAGGTCGGCAAGTATGAACTCAAGATTTGATATTTCGGATTCGCTCATGGCATTTTCACGGGCCGCTAACCGCACTGCATAACGATCATGAGAAATGTTCAAATAGTAGGTCTCAACGCCCTGCGTTTTGCGGTTGAGCGAAGAGTTCACATGAACAGAGATGAAGAGATCGGCATCTAAATTATTCGCGAACTCAGTTCTCTCACCAAGGGCTAAATATTTGTCAGTGTCACGCGTGAGGTAAACCTGAACATCTGGCAGATTTTCTTCAAGTGATTCTTTAAGTTTCTTGGCAATTGCCAGCGTAACATCTTTCTCTTTTAAACCGCCCTTTCCGATTGCTCCAGGGTCATGACCACCGTGGCCAGCATCGATAACGATCTTGCGCAAAGACAGACCCGCAACCTTCGGTTTGACTTTTACGGGCATAGGCTTCTTCGCAACCGTTTGTTTATCTGGCCTTTGTGTGCCAACCGATGCGTCGGCGCCAACCGAGGCCTCGGAGTCAACCGCGTGAGTCGTATCGGCAACCTCGACTGCTTCAGACTCATCAGCTCCATCAACTTGTTCACCAAACCAAATTTCAACAGGTTTCGAATCACCTCTTACCGTTATCGGAAGTGAGTTCTCGACTTCTGCAACAATACGCACAGTAGTTTCGCTGTTTTGTGCCACACGTATTTGTTTAATTCCAAAATGATTGACATCGAAAATCGATTTAACGCCAGGTGTGATTTTGGCGGCGGACAGATCAAAAAATACTCTTCGTGGCGCAGTTTCACTCTTTGGGATGACGCCTTGCTTAATCTGAATGTTAGCGTCTGAAACACTGACATGAAGGCCAACCCCGTTTTCACTCTGCACAACTTCCACATTGCCCACAGACGCGACCTTCACATCATCTTTCTTTTCGGGCTCTGCCTTCGCGGGCTCCGCCTTTGCGGGCTGCGCCTTTGCGGGTGCAGCCTTCGCTAGCGTAGCCATTCTCGCATCTATAAGCTTCTTGGTAACTTTCTTTTGCGCTTGATATTGTGCGTACCACGCCTGACTTTTCACGAGTGCTGAAGGAGCCTTTTTCTTCTTGGGCGCATTTTTGGTCAAAAACGGTGCGATGACTTCTGCAGCTGTGTCTTGGTCAGAAAGATTCTGCGTATAAATTTCGATCGCGCGCATGGCGAGTGCGTCTTTGTCAGCAGGTTTTGTTTTGAGCTCTGCGGCCGACATGACCAGACGCGCTACTTTTTCATAGTCGTCATCGCGCTTTGAGACTTTCGCAACGCGTTCGTACAGATCTGCAGCTTTGATCAAGGCAACAGCCGCGTTTTCTGACTTCGGATGTTTCTTTGCAAAACTCTCAAACCGCGAAGCCAGCTTTTCAAAGTTGTGCTTAAACTGCTTTGCCTTCTTGTTGAGCTCAAATTTCTTGGCGTCTTTCTCAATTAGACTCAATTCGTGTGCAGCGGATGAATCTGCCGCCTTCTTTGCTGATAATGCGGGCGCAAACGCCAACGATAAAACAAGTGTGATTATTTGAGTTCTTTGCATACGATTCATCTGTCGATCATAAATTATTTTTTCACAGATGGCGACTTTTCGCCGAGAAGGCAACCAATAACGTGCATTTGTGTGACGTAACTTTGATTTTTGAGTGAAATTTGCGTTAAAGTTTCTTCTGGAGAAAGCTATGCTGGACACCCAAAAGACGCGTTATTCATTTCTTGTTCTGACCCCTGTGTTCGTGTCTTTGTTAGTCGATTGCACGACAACACCAGTAAAACCAGCCAGTCCTCATCTCACGTTTCTATCTGCCCCCACGGATACAGTTCTTTCAGTTGGAGAGACGAAACACTTTGCAGCACAAGTCAGCACAAATTCGAAAGAACCCGTCCACTATCTCTGGCAAAAACTCGCTGGATCTACTGAAAAGACGATATCAAACATAGCTTCCATTGAGCTGTCCAATAAAAGTGGCACGAGCTGTTCTAAAGGAACAGATTCATACCGCCTGATCGCGCACTCAGGCGCTCTGCGCGCTGAAAAAACTTTCTCTGTAACCAGAGCGTGTGCGCCGCGCAGAGGCAATCCGAACAATGATGCGATCAGCACCTCGCCACCCGATCATGTTTGGGTGTCGCCAGGTCAGCAAGTTGCGCTGTCTGCCGCGACAAAACTTCAAGGGGCAACTCTCACTTGGGAAATGATTTCAGATACATCACCGCAAGTCGTGAGCGACAATGGTCAGTATATATTCACGGCTCCGCAACTTGCGCATCCTTGTGACGAACAAGTGTTCTCATTTAAAGCGACGGCAACACTAGATGGTACTGAAACAAGCAAAACCATCAGCGTGAATGTTGAAAACCCCGGCTGTCATCTTTCTGTCGCAAATGGTTTGGTGAGCGATGACACAACAAAGCTACTTATCGCAAAAGATGGCGCGTTGTTTGTTGGCACGCGCAACGGCCTGACGCGCTACAAAGATGGACAGACACAAAACGCAACGACAGCTGGCAACAACGAAACTCTTCAGATTGTGACGGCACTTGGCCAATCTGATTCGCTCATCTTTGTTGGCAAAGCCAGAAAGCTTGCCCTTTATCCGACCAAAGGGTTCGGAATCGATATCTTGCAAGTCCAAGATAGTGGCTTCTTTTGGAACAACACGCCTTTGTACACAAACGACTATGTGAGTCATGTCTACTTCAATCCAAAAACACCGAATCTACCCGAGGTGCTGGCTGCCAGAAATATTACGACGCCAGGGGGCGTGCATCTTTCGGCCGACCTTTCATTTAAATCAACAGCTGACATTTTGCAGGGAGAGAACATCTACGCGGCCGTTGATTACAAGGGGATGACTTATTTTGGTGGTGATGGCGGCATCTTTGTTGTCAAAGGCCATGCTGTAGGTCAACGCTTTGATGGTAGCCAATGGCAAGGCAAAGGTGGCTTCCTTGGCATGGCTTCAAATCGAAGCGTGAGAGCGCTCGCAAAAGACTCGGGCGACAACATCTGGATTGGCCTACAAGCCGGCGTCTTTGAAGAAGGCGGTCTTGTCCGATATCAACCAGCAACTGGCACATGGGAAGGGCCAATCAAATTGCCCGGCGGTCAAGATGTGCGAGCACTCGCTGTAGACTCCAACGACAATTTGTGGATCGCTACTGACAACGGTTTGACCGAACGCAAAGCGAACGGCGAGTTCAAAAACTTTGCCGGGGAACATGGTCTACAAAGCAGCGACATTCGCGACCTGGCCTATAGCCCTGAGAAGGAAAATCTCTGGATTGCTACAGGTGCTGGCGTCACACGTTGGTCACTTGCTCAGTTGCGGTAGCCCTGTCATGCCAGCGCAGGCTCACTACTGTACGGGATAAATTTGTCATGCCAGCGAAGGCTGGCATCCAGAGAAAATAACATCCGTGATTTCGTTGCGTCACCGTGGGTTGCCACCCACGGCTATACTAGTGCGCCCTAAGGGGCTCTAGGACAGATTCACCGAAGCGTAGTTGGATCGATGTTATATCGTCGTAGATACTCCAGATGCTTCTGCCTCGCGAGCTCCGCGTAGTGTGCGAGAGTACTATCCTTGAGCATCGATAGTTGATCAGCGGTCGGAATCGGATTCCGCAATGGCGGTGCTGGTGGCGCCGGCACATGCTCGGTAAGCGTTGGAGGTGCGATTGGCTCATCCGCCTCTTTTGTCATGCCAGCGCAGGCTGGCATCCAGTCTTTGTCGTCCTTTCTGCGAACAACAGCCTGGCGATTGAAAGCCTGCGCTTTCGTGACAACCTTCTTTCTTTTTGTCTGTGGCGCCATAACTCTCTCATCGAGGGCCCAACGTATGCGATAAAACTTGTAACGCCGTTCATGCAAATCACCCGTTTCGACTATGAGCTTTGCCTCCACAAGCTTTTGGATTGCTCGCTTCACAGTGACAGGTGAGCAGCGTAAGCGTTCTGCGATCGCCGCATGACAAACCCAAACTGTCGGGTGTTCAATCGTGGTTTGTGATGCAAGCAGCATCAGCACTTCTCGGGTTCTTGGCGAAACGTGTGCATCAAGAATGTGAGCAGGCAAGCAGATGGTTCGTGGGCTTTTCGACGAGGACATAGATCTCTCCCGTTACGCAAAGCGTTGACAGCACGATTCAAGAGGCTAAATTGTTTTCGGCCTCTTCGTGGGCTGCCGTCTCCCAGTTCCGTCCGTCAAGAAAGTTCTGGGAGTCGGCTTTGCTATTTTAGGTGCGCGAAAATGCGCACGGCCACAATAAGATGGTCAAATTAGAGAAGTCCATCCGTCAGGTGGCTGACATCACACGATGCTCTCTGCAGCGGGTATTTGCAAACGCCGAAAATTCTCCTCAGCAATCCGGTAAGAGATAAAGGCTAAGACTAAACTAATAACGCCAGCGGTGAAACGAAGAGCACTCGAATCATCATCGCTTGTTCGAGGTATACAAGTTATTATCCAGGTCGCGTTTGGGTCATCAACATCGCACAGAAAACTCAGAGCAATTCCATCAATGCCGGCAATAGTAAGCAATAGGCTGTAAAAGCCATAGGAATAGGCACTCACTATGGCGCATTGCCGGTAGCACGATGCCATTGCAGGCGACGAAGATGCAAATAGAAGAGAAAGTGAAAGCAACAAAGCGCAAATACGATTCATACGGACCTTAGGTGTAGTTATCCGCCCGCCATACAAAATAGTGTTTTCGCTTACAAGGGCCTTGGCAAGGGCCTTGGATATTAGTTCCGTGAAATATACGTCCTAAGATTGCTTTCAAAATTGCGCGTGGGCTAAGCTTTTTAAAACGTAAACTGAGGTTCATCCGTGCGTGTTTCGACCCTTGTTACTTCTATTGGTCTGGTTTCACTTCTTATAGCAAATAGTGGCCATGCTCTGTTTGGTCCGAGTACAACAGATTATCTCGTGCGCTTTCAAGCGCTTCGGTTTCTTGAAGCGCAAAATAACGCGAAAGCGAACCTTGAGACTCAGCTCAAAAACGCCGATGCAAAAGCGACCAACGAAATTGAAGCAGAAAAGCAGCTATGGGAAAGCCAGATTGAGGCTGCGAGAGTATCTATACAACAAGTGACGCAAGAAAAGATGCGAGTTCTAGATTCAATGAAGAAAACACACAAGGGCAACATAAAGGGCATTGATGAAGCCATAGCGGCGAAGAACACCGAAATAGAAAACTTAAAAAATCCAGGCTTCTTTACGAGCTGGTTTTCCTCGGCTCCTACCGATGAAGACATGGATAATCATCAGAGAGAACTCTCTCACTTGCAGCAGGACTTGGAAAAACTAAAAAAAGATCCACCAGAGTTTGCCCACGTGCAGCCCTCTGAAGATATGAAATTGAAGATTCAAGAAGCGAATGATGCGATCGCTAAAGCGCTCACAAACCTCAAAAATCTTGGAGCGCAGACAAAAATCCGTCGCTTAAAGAGCACAGTACAGCGCTTGAAAGCCGAGATTAAGCGAATAGATGACTCTATGGATTGCATGATCAAGTTGGCCGAATGCAAAGAAGTCACAAATCGGGACTCAATTTCCAAAGGAAGGGTGTGCGCGGTTGCCAATCTTTCGCAAGCCAAAATTAAGGCGACGAACGCGAAATGTACAGCACTCACAATCGACAGCAAATGGTCGGAAGTCGATGACTGTATTCCAGAATATCGAAGGGAAATTCTCAAAAAGGCGGGCACAGAAGGTCTCTCGGCAAAATTCAGACAGTGTCGAAGTCTCTAGGCTCAAAGATTAGAAGGGCTTCCCGTTATTGAGCAAAATAACGGGAAAGTCTCACGCTTTTGCCATCAGGCCCTAAGAATTTGGAGTAATAAACTATCGGATAGGCAGAATAGAGATAGCGAGTGTTGGCGAGCGATACGCCTACCATAGGCAAAACATCACTCGGCAACAGTTTGTTGATGTGAAATCGTTCCCGCATCTCGCGCGCACAGCTGCTAAGCAACTTGGCTGGAGATTCACGAGTAGCGAAGCCTTCATGTTTCGTATTCTCGTCATGACCAAAGCTTCCATCTATAACACTCTCATCTTTCTTGCTTAACCAAAAACGCATTTCTGGATTCTCCGCGTTCGTACAGTAAACATGTGCGTGTGTATTCGAAAGCTGTTCTGCATCTATATAGTCGACGAACAATATCTGATTACCCCAAATTTTACTCGAGATGAATTTCTTCCCATAATAGCCTCCGACAAGAACTGCACCGATAGCGGCCACGGCAAGTGCGTAATAGCCACCTGTCGAAAGGATGGCTGCTGTGTTCGCAGCTTGAAAACCCACACCTGAAGCCATAAACTCAAACGCGGGTGTAACCGCCACAGAAGCGGCATAAATGCTCAGTTTTGCTTTCAGCGCACCAAACACAGCGGCGATGCCAACGGCTCCTAAATAGGACGCAACACCAGTCTTGCTTTCAAGAATTGGACCGAGTGTGCTTTCCATTCTTTCAAGTAACGACAGATCCTCAGACAGGGTAAGCAGCGCAGTACCTTGTAAAAATTCTTTAAACTGTGGGTGGTGTTCGGAAAACTTTTCCAGATTGTTGCCAACAGCTTCGAACTCTTTGTCCCACCCTAAAGCTATTAAAGCCTCGCTGGAAGTGAGATAGGTTTCTCGATCGGCCGCCGACAGAGCCGCATCAATCACTTTCAGATCGATAGGCTGTTCAGCTGATAAAGCGTCGTCGATCGCTCTTGAGAGGGATGGCTGTTCGTCCGCGAAAGCATTAAGAAAACAACACAAAGATAAAGCTACGCCGCCGCCTGCAAGAGAGACTTTCATTGCCTAACCCCACTCATCAATTTCAAAACTTCCAACCCGCCGAACAAAGCTTTTTGCTCGGAGAACAGAGCGGCGAAGGAGTCTTCTACTACCTTTCGGCTATCGCCCGTGCCGGGTAGCGTCTTGGCTAACCCGTCGACTAACGTATTATAGTCTGTCTTTGCTTTGCCTTCGCTTAGTGCCGCATCATGGATATTCTTCTCTAGCGTCTTCGCATCTATTTGCATGTTTTCCGCGATAGTCTTAATTTCGTTTTGAATACGCTCGCAAAATTTTTGCTTCACGCAGGGATTTTGATATACATAGTGATGGCCGCAAAGCATGGCTCCAAACGTTGTGACGGCGCTGATATCCCCGGTACAGTAAGCGTAGACACCCGCGCCAAGCAGCCCCGCTCCTTCGGCAACCTTCACCCAGCTCGATTCTCTCCAATCTGTAGCAATGGTTCCAAATAACTCCACTCCCTGACGTGCGAAGTAGAGCGTCGCAGCGCTTGAAAGCGCAGCGTTCAGACCTTTACCCTGCGCCAAGGAAAGCATGCCTTTCATAAGCGCTGCCGCCTCTGAATTACTTGTCAGCATCTCAGATGCTTTCTTCTCTAGCTTTACTTGCACCAGCCCTGCGACGGTCTTGACAAAGAGCGCCAAACTTGTGGGAACGACCAACCCAGGGTTTGCTAACGTAAGTGCTGCTCCACCAATATTCGCTATCAGACTTGTCTGCCCGGTAAAGCTGTTAACAGCACTGGCAAGGTATGGCAGAGCGGGAGCCATGCTGACGATGGCGATGAGCTCTGGTTGCAGCTTAGACTTTAGGTCGACTTTTCTGTCGTAAGTGCCAAAAATGGCTCCTTTAAGAAAGTCAGCTGAAAGTCTTCTATTCAAAATATTTGATGCCGATTCGAGCAACAACCCGGTCACGGTGTTTCCCTTGCTTGTCAAAATCGAATAAGCGTGATCCAGCTCTTTTACGAGCACCTCAGCTTCAAGCGGGTTTTGTTCCATCCAGGCGGGAATAGATTTCATGAGCGCAAACAAGCCCTCACCATTGGCATTGCTGCAACTCGTCTTCGTCAGCAAATCCGTCACTGCGCATTTAAGTGTTTTGGCAAGTTTTATGTAAGCTTCCTTAATGCTCGTCATGCCATTCTTGGCAAGTTGCCGCTGCTCGACAAGACCGTTGAGCTTTTTGGTAGGGTCGATTACCTGAAGTCGCAAGATAACTGTTCTGTATCCAGAGTCAGAATGTTTAAGGATATTCTCGTCATTCTGATTGTTGCGCGTAATAGTGTTGAAAGTATTCAACGCTGACTTGTAGAAGCTGATTATGGAATCTTTAGTCTCTAAGACTGGGAAATTGGGTCCATACTTGAGATAATCGTCTAACCAATCGCTGAAACCAACTTTCCGCTTAATCCTGTCGACAATCAAAGTTGCAGCTACGTCTCGGTTTGAAAAATAATCGTGAAGAGGTTGAAGCTTATCCTCAAACGCTAGATAAGTCCTGAGTTCAGCGATTGCCTTAGCGAGCACGGATTCCTGCATAGACTCCAGGGCGTTTGCATACTCCGTGAAATATTCATGATTACTCATTGTTTCTTTATCAGGCTTGTCTTTGTAGTTCTGGTAAGCCTGTACGCGTGCGATGATGTCAGCTTGTGACTTGTTTATATATTCGATTTGTGCGGTCTGCTGATCCACAGCCAAGAAGGTTCGGAATTTCTGCCACGCGCTCTTCTCTTTCTCTGAAATTTTCTTAAGATTTGAGTACAAACTGCCTGACTTAAGCGCCTCTAAGGTTTGAGGAAACAACTTTGTTCGTTCCGCCTGAATTTCGGCAAGTTTTTTGAACGTCAGGTCTTTTGCATTCGGAACTAGGAATTCGGCGTAAAGGCCATTTCCAGCAAAGAGGGATAAAAGTAGTATTAACATTGAACTATTTCGCTTCATACTCACGATTATAACAATTTCGCATAATCACTTTGGCTGAAGCCGGTGTCCACAGTCGCATTAAGTGGTTCTTTTGGCACACTCAAAGCTACGGAACATCATCTAACCCAGTCTGAAAGCATTCAATGCCGCACTCCGACGCAGCTTGATAGCAATACGAACTAATCTTGCTCTTATCGAAAGATGATTTGAACGTCTTCAATTCATCCGCGGACTTCATGGCACATAGACGCTTGCCGTCTTCAGCGAAAATTTGCGCCGCGTAGTCGATTTCCTTTTGCGAACAGATGGACTCAAATTTCGTCTTGAGTGATTTGCAATCCATATTCACAGGCACACGGTTCATGAGCTGCGCTTCGCACGCTCTCATGCGCGCATAGCTTTCACATGCTTCAAAAACTCCCTTGGGCTTGTTACAGCTCGACATGCACCCATTCATCAAGAGCAAGCCGAGAAGTATGTAAAGCATCTTTCTCACATCTATCCCCTCAAACTGATGTCAAGATTAACACAAGGCTCAAAAAAATTGTTAACGTGAGAAGCATATGGAAAAAGAGAAGACACTCTTTCTCGAGCATATAAAGGCCGAGAAGAACCTCAGCATAAACACGGTCGAGTCCTACAGTTTGGATTTGAGTGAGTTCATCGCACATATGAAAACGCTCGACATCTTGCAGGTTTCAAACGTTGCTCGAGAAAACGTTGAGGCCCATATAGCATGGCTCTCAAAACGAAACCTATCTGCTCGCACACAAGCAAGACACGTAAGCACGCTTAGGCAATACTTTCGTTTTCTGGTTGCAGAGGGTCTGAACGACAAAAACCCGGCTTCGACTATTGAATTGCCAAAAATTCCCAAACGCTTGCCAAGCCACTTAGAAGTCAGCGAAATCGATCAAATTCTCGAATCTATAAACCCAAAAACACCGCGCCAGATTCGGGACTATGCGATGATTAGCCTGATGTACGCATCTGGGATGCGCGTCTCTGAGCTAATCTCTCTGGAAATGGATCATCTCGATCTCGCGCGCGGTTTTGTAAGCACGCTTGGGAAAGGCTCCAAAGAGCGCGTCATCCCAATCGGTGAAATGGCGTTAGCTGCTGTCGAATCCTATCTTTCAGCGGCACGGGCACTCATTTTAAGCGGGATAGAATCGCAATTTGTGTTCGTCGCACGGCAAGGAAAGCCGCTGACGCGCCAGGGGTTTTTCAAGCTTCTCAAGGTCTATGCGAAGCAGGCTGGCATACAAAA
>Ga0207641_10002555_pt1 | contig 16742 bp, 16 predicted proteins | sample KBSSwiS62_FD_184306 | JGI IMG/M metagenome (GOLD analysis project Ga0207641, IMG submission 184306) | Switchgrass rhizosphere microbial communities from Kellogg Biological Station, Michigan, USA - KBS Switchgrass S6-2 (SPAdes) (version 2) | ecosystem: Host-associated > Plants > Roots >... | reverse complement strand
CGATACGGAATCATGCTGGAGATAAAGACCACGCTGCCGTATTCGCCCACCCCACGACCGAACGCCAGCATGATCCCCGTCAGCAGGGCCGGGCCGATGGCCGGAAAAATCACCCGCCGGAATGTCTGCCAGCGGTTCGCGCCCAAACAGGCCGCTGCCTCCTCGACTTCAGCGGCGAGATCCGTCAGCACCGGCTGGAGCGTCCGCACAACAAAGGGAAAACCGACGAAGGTAAGCGCGATCAGGATACCCCATGTCGTATACGCGATCTTCCAGCCAAACCAGTCGTACAAGGGGCCACCCAAATAGCCCCCTTTCTTTGAGAAGATCTGGCACAAAGCGAGACCAGCCACGGCGGTGGGCATGGCGAATGGCAGATCGACCAGGGCATCGAAAACTTTCTTGCCCGGAAATTGGTAGCGCACCAGCGCCCAGGCGGCGATGAAGCCAAAGACGCCATTAAGCAAAGCGGCCGCAAAGGAGAGACCAAAGCTCAACCGATAACTGTCCAGCGAACGGGTGTCCATGGTCACCGCCAGGACGTGACCGACAACCTGGCTGACGCTTGGATAATCTTTGGTCGGCGTCACAGTCTTGAGTACCAAGGCCAGCAGCGGTAGCAGAACAATTAAACTGAGATAGATGAGAGTGTACCCTAGGGTAAGATGAAAGCCGGGAAGAATATGCCGACGGCGACCTGCACGGCCAAGCCAAGGCTGAACGGGCCCTTCCGGCGTATGACCAGAGGCCTGCGGGGGCAAAGTTGATACCGCGTTCATCACGAGAGGCTAGAAAAGCACACTCCCTAATTAAAGCTAAATCTATTGATTTAGTCGTTTTTAAAACAAGCTCAACGGCTTAAACAAAAGAAGTGCGTAAAAACTCCTAGAAAGGAGTGACCGGCACGTTGCCGAAAGGTTCCAGCTGCTGGTTCATCGCGCGCCGAGCCCCCGGAATGACATAATTGATCGCATTGGTGCGATCCATGAAATTCGTATCGCTCGGATTCAGGAACAAAATGGCAAGGGAACCGGCATTCACATCATAAAATTGGGTGTTGGAATCGAATCCAAAATTGTTGCTGTAATAAGCCTGTTCCGCAGCGGTCGGATTGGGATTGGCGGCGATGGCCAGCATGTTCGTGTTGAACTGCTGAAGCTCGGTCATGAAGGCGATAAAGATATCGCGGAGCGTGCTGATCGGAAGTCCCGGGACAGAGCCAATCGAGACTTGGCCGGAGTTCAGGGGAGTGATGGTAATGACACGGCCATTCGAGGAATCCGTCAAGGTAACGACTCCCTCTTGTGTGGCGCAGATCGTGACTTCATGCCCGCCCGTAGTGGTGACCGTTACGGAGAACGAGGTTCCGCGCGCGGCGGCGACACCTTCCGGAGTATGGACCTGGAAGTCTTGCGCTTCACCCGGGCGGTGACCGACGCGGGAGAAAAGGGTGCCGACCTTCAGATCAACATTCGATTGGCGCGTGGAGCCCTGGATCTTTTGCGATACCTTGGCTTCCGTACCCGGAAGCAACCGGACGGAATCAACGCCGCCCATGAACACGGCAGCAGAACCTTTGTCCGCCGTCGTGATCGAAGTTCCTGAGGGAACGATCATGCCGTTGGCCCCCGTCTTCGTCTCGCCGTTCGGCAATTTCAGAGTGACTGGGCCGTGCACAGCCACCAGTTTCATCTGGTCGATACCCACGGTAGGAGGATTGCCCGAGGGAGGAGTAATCGGTTCGGCCCAAAAGAGTTTTCCTTGTGGTGGCGGTTTGGCCCCGACAATACCTTTCGGCGTCGGCAACGGGGGCTGTGCCATCAAAGAACCCACCAAAGGCGGCGGGGCCAATGCGGAGGGCTGCAAGCTGCCCGTTTGCTCATGCGCCGTGGGACCATCGGAAGAAGGCATCACATCCGTCTCATTCGAAACTGAGCTCGTAGTCTGACGGGTTGTCGTGGTGGAAGTTGTCGCTACACGAGGCTCGGCCGGCTTGGCCGGTACCGGCGCCGATTGCTTGACCACAGGAGTCGCCGCCGTTTGCGCGGTGCTCGGGCGAGGTGCCGCCGGCGGAGCTGAATCGACGAGTTCACGGTGCCGCAACGTATGCGAGTTGACGCTGACCGTGCCCACATAGCCTGGATCGACCGAGACATGCCTCGCATCCGGGAAGGTCAACGTGACCACCGCTTGCTTGCTGGCGGTGATGCTCTTATTCAGGACCGTAAATTGAAGCTCTTGGGGCTTGGAGGAACTTGGAGCCAGGATAGCGGTCAAGTCATTGCTGGCGTCGCGGCCATAGCTGATTTGAAAGGAGGTCGAACCAACCGTGACTTCCTTGGAAATCGTGGGAACGGAAAGCTCAGCCACACGCTCTCCTTTGGGGCCGAAAACCACCAGGCTGTCATTACCGGAAGGAGCGAGGGCGAAGCTATCGGCAGCTTGAGCGAATAAAGACCCGCCACCAATAAGGAGGATAGCGGCCAGAAGGATTTGAATTCGATTTAGCAGAGTTATTTTCCTCAAGGCTATACACTTAACATGTATTGGACTCTTTGCAATCAGATTTGTCGCGAAGGATGTGACAATCATGAGGCGTTACTCCTTAATCCGGTAAATTTCTAATCCGTACCCAAACCCGCGGTAATCTTTTTATCGATGGCGGCCAGTTCAGCTTCCGTGGCTTCTTCCGGAACAAAAATACGCTCGCCGATGACCAAATGGCAAGTCGAGAAAGGGAGTGGAATTTGAAACCGGTCCCAGCTCTTGAGTTCAATTTTCCATCCCAAGTGATAGGTCATCGTCACAATGGGCCGCTTGGTCAGTTGAGCAAGACGTACCAGCCCTGGCTGGACCACGTAGCGCGGACCGCGCGGACCATCTGGCGTGAGACCGATATCCACCCGGGGATCCTTGGCCGCATGCACGGCAGCCAGCATCGCCGCCATGCCGTGCCGCGAACTGCTGCCCCGGAGCGCCCCTACCCCAAAGTGGGAGGCGACATCGGTGATGAACTGGCCGTCACGGCTGCGACTGATGAGGATCAAGGCAATCCGTCCGCGAAAAAACCTCTCGTACAGGATCGGCATGAGCGCAATGCGGTTGTGCCAGAACGCGTAGATCGCCGGGAGACGGCCAGGCTTGTTGACGAGGCCCGCATGGTCCTCCGTCGTGATGCGCAATGTATAGCCGGGTACACGGATCAACCATGCACACAGCCAGGGAAGGAAACGTTTCATCCGAGGCTCGTGGGTCCGCGCAGGCGGCCGATGATGCGCGACACCGCGCGGCTGGGAGTTTTCACCAGGAGTTCACGCATGAAAACATCCCAGTTCATTTTCTTTGGTTCTTCGATGGTCTGCAAAAGGCCAAGGCCAAGCATCATGGTGAACGTTAAGGCACAATAAAGCACGCTATAGCTGTTCCATTTCCATATCCCCCAGGCGACCTGCCAGTTCGCCATGTGATCGAGCAGCGGCCCCCAGAAAAGGGGAACAATTCCCACCGTAAGGCTCACCGCCACACTATAAAGGGCCAGAAAATGGGGGCGTCCCATGGCGGGAACAATTCCCATGACCATGCGAAGGTTGGCGAGATTCCAAAGTGCGCCACCGAAGCCGGAGGTCATGGCCTGGATGATGAGAATCGTCCAGTTGAAGGGAATGACTCCGGCGGCCACGCAGCCCCACCCGATAAAATGGAAACAGAGCAGGATGGCGCCGGTGGAGAGGACGAGCTTGTTGTGGACACGATCGATCACCGGTGTCGCCATGAGGAGGGCGAGCATCGACATGAAACTGGTGCCGCTGGCGATGTAGAGGACGTTGGCGTTGGAAAGATGCAGGTAGGGGCTGGTCTTGAAAAAGCGGACCCAGAAGGCGCCTGAAGCGCCGAAGGCCGTGTTCACCACGATGCAGAGCCGGACATATTTGTAGAAGGGCTTGTAGAAAAAGATCTCTTTCCACGGCACTGCGGCGATGCTGGAGGTGACTTTTTCCACTGGCACATCAGGCACGCGGCGCAGGAAATAAAGACTGATGAAGGCCGAGAGAAAGCTGAACGTGAAAAGAAGACCGAAGGAATACCAGGCATGGTCTGCCGCCAGGATTTTCCCAAAAAAAAGGACGGCGATAATACCAGCGACGGCATTGGCCGACTGGTCTTTGGCGAGGAATTCGCCGCGGCGGCTTTCCGGCACGATATGGGTGAACCACGGCAGCATGCCGCAGGCGGAAATGCCGCGCATGGCGTTATAGATAAAGGAAAGAGCCAGCATCGCGCTGACGCGCCAGAGAGTGGGAATGGTGTCGGGCAGGAACGCGACGATGGTCATGCCCACCACCAGAAAACTGCGCGTGGTCCACCCGGCGAGGACGAAGCGCTTGTAGCCGATCTTTTCGACGAAACGAGCGGCGGGAATCTGGAGGGTGTTGAGGATGGGCGACATTCCGGCCGCCACGGCGATGAGCGTCGCGGTCGCATTCAGGTGCTGGAGGAAAAGCATCATCGGCGCTCCCAGCACGACGCTCCACGATGCGGTATTGAAGACGTCGAAGTAATAGACGTTTTGAATGCCCGCCGGCATGGGGTCCCCCGGCACGGCGTGGCCGGAGGAGGACTGGGGAGTCGCCGCGCTCATCCCTTCGGCTTGAGCAGCGGAAACAGGATGACGTCGCGGATCGATTCCGCTCCGGTCAAAGTCATGACGAGGCGGTCGATACCGAGGCCGATACCACCGGCGGGGGGCATCCCGTACTCGAGCGCGGCGAGGAAATCCTCGTCGAGGCTCTGCTTCTCATCCCCCGCCTGCGCTTCCAGGCGTTGGCGCTGCACAACAGGATCATTGAGCTCGCTGTAACCCGGCGCGACTTCCTGCCCGCCGATGATGAGTTCGAAGACATCAACGACAGAGGGATCGGCGGCGTTCTGCTTCGCCAGCGGCACGAGTTCCTTGGGCAGGTGCGTGACAAAAAGCGGATTGCGCGCCTTGGCTTCGACCAGCTTTTCGAAAACCTGGTTGGTGACTTCGAAGTCCTCCATCGCCGGGGAAATTTCGACGCCGAGCTTGGCGCAGCGTTCGCGGCGTTCGGTGTCCGTGATGGTGAACCAATCGTCGCCGGCGGCGGTCTTCACGAGGTCGCGATAAGCCTTCCTTGGCCAGGGCGGCGTAAGATCGATCGGCTCCAGTGCAGGCACGGTGCCGTCTTCACTGGCAGCGCGCCCTCCGACCTGAAGCGTCCCCATGGTCTTCTGCGCGACGGTGGTGATGAGGTCCTCGACGAGTTGCGCCATGGCCGTGAAATCGGCGTACGCCCAATAGGCCTCGAGCATGGTGAACTCGGGATTGTGCCGACGCGAGATGCCTTCGTTGCGGAAATTGCGGTTGATCTCGAACACCTTGGTCATGCCGCCGACCAGCAGGCGCTTGAGATAGAGTTCGGGCGCGATGCGCATGTAGAGATCGATGCCGAGCGCGTTATGCTTCGTGACGAACGGACGCGCGGCGGCGCCCCCTGCTATCGTCTGCATCATCGGCGTCTCAACCTCAGTGAAGGCGCGGTCCTCAAAGAACCGGCGCACTTCCTTGACGATCTGGCTGCGCATGAGGAGGACCTTGCGCGCGTCCTCGCTGACAATCATGTCAACGTACCGCTGGCGGTACCGCTGCTCAACGTCGGAAAGCCCGTACCACTGGCTCGGGATGGGCCGGAGCGACTTCGAGAGAATGGTCAGGTCGGAAAGCTTGACCGTCTTTTCGCCAGTCTTGGTCGTGAAGAGGGTCCCCTCGCCGCCGATAAAATCGCCGATATCGAGAAGCTTCCAGAAAGCGAACTTGTCGCCGAGGCCCTGCACCTGCGCGTAGACCTGAAGCTTGCCTGTCTCGTCCTGGATATGGGCGAAAACATTCTTGCCCATCTCACGCTTGGAAATGAGGCGGCCCGCGACACGCACCGGGCGCTCATCCGCGTAATTTTCCTTCGCCTGCGCGCAGGTCTCGGTACCGGGAAAAGCCTGGCCGAACGGATCGATGTTCTTCTCGCGCCACGTGTCCAGCCGGGCCCGGCGCAAAGCCAATAATTCACTCTCGTCTTCCATAGGAAGGGTTGAGCATGGAGGGTCTTATCCGATTTGCCAAGCTTCCACCGTTTTATACAGGAACTGACTACGCTCTCACGAGCCCGACCACTTTCCTGGCGTAGCCGCGCTCGTGAGAGCGTGGTCAGCATTGATGAGGGCATCGAAAAATGTTATTCAACTCTTATGAATCCTGTGGGCCGTAATTTGCCCAGACTAGAAACTACCGCTTACATGGGATTGAAAGCGGTTCACTGGACATTCAGTATTGAAGATCGCGTGATGGGATGGCTCACCCTAGGATTCCATGCCCATTTTAGAGAAGTACTCACCCATATGGGTTCCCGTTATGGCTGCATAACCTCTGTCTATTGTCTTATGCCGGACCATATGCACTTGCTCCTACTTGGAATTCGCGAAGATGCCGATTTGTATCTTGCTGCCAAGTTTCTTAGGAAATACACGGCCCAAGCTTTGCTCCCGGCACATTATCAGAAACAAGCCTACGACCATCTTTTAAAAGAAAAGGAATACGAGCGCGGAGCATTTGAAAGAATCTGCTTTTATGTCGCAGAGAATCCGGTGCGGGCAGGATTGTGCTTGAGTGCAAAGGAATACGCGTTCAGCGGTTGCCTGGTACCAGGATATCCGGACTTGCAGATTCACGCTGAGGAGCATTGGGATTTATTTTGGAAAATCCACCACCGCCTCACGGCGGCGGCTACACCGTAATAACCTTCACGGCAGTCCGAACTGCTTCTTTATTCCTTCGCTGCTTAGGCCTTCTCCACGCTCGAATTCAGCTTCGGCCTCGACTAGCGCTTCGCCGATTTCGACAATCTCTTCAGATAAAAATTCTTTCTCGGCCATCAGTCCATACCTTGCCAGAAATAATCTTCTTCACAAGCCCAAGACCTGTCGACCGCTTCCTGCGCAGAATTAAAGTCCGCTGGTCAAAAACTCTTTAATAAACACACCGATGGCCCTCACAACACCTCGTTCTCTCGCGTAACGTACGCACCAAAAAAGAAGAAGAGAAAGCATCAGGAGGCTACTCACCCACGGAGCAAGGAAAACAAGGGCAATTAGGCCGACAAGAGACAGGGAAAACGCCGTCAGAATTAGGAATTTAGTTCCAGGAGTCATAACGAGATTTTTCATTGAGCTCCGTTTGTTGAACCACAAAGTTACGCATGTCGGAAACTTCCTCGCCACACTCTATACCAGATATTCCCCTATCAAAACTTGAACTTTATCCATTTCTTCGATTTAGGATTTTTTTCTTAGTAAGATGCTGTAATCTACCCAACCGTGTCTAAAGCTCCCTCCTCCCAACGCCTCGTCGCCCTCGGCGCGGATGGTGCCGATATCCTCCATCGGCTCGGGGTGTGGTCGCAGGTCGTCGGGGTGACCGCTTTTTATAAGCCCCCGCACAACGTCGAAGAAAAACCGCGCGTTTGCGGATTCAGCACAGGCAACGTCGAAGCCATCCTCAAGTTGCAACCGGACCTGGTCATCACCTCCACCGACGTCCAGCACCGGATCGCCGCGGACCTCATCAAGGCGGGCGTGACGGTCCTGGCGCTGAATTCGCGCAACCTCGAGGAGATTTACACCGCGATCCGCCATCTCGGGCAATTGCTCGGAAAATATTCCCAGGCCGAACAGGTCGTGGGTCAGATGATGGCCGAGCTCCATCCGGTGCCCGTCAACGGCAAGCCCCGTCCCCGTGTCTATTTTGAAGAATGGCCTGACCCGATGACCACCGGCATCGGCTGGGTCTCGGAACTCATCGAGCGCGCCGGCGGCATCGACATCTTTGCCGACCGCCGGGACGAGAAAAAAGCCGCCGCGCGCATGGTGACTCCCGAGGAAGTCCTCGCCCGCGAACCGGAGATCATCTTTGCCTCCTGGTGCGGCAAGCCGGTGGAAATCCGCGAGATCACGGCCCGGCCCGGCTGGAACAAGCTGCCCGCCGTGCGCAACGGACGCTTGTTCGAGATTCCCTCCGACGCTATCCTGCAATCCGGACCGGGACTGGTGCGCGGCTACGAATTCCTGAAACAGGAGATCGGTCGTGTCGTGTCCCCGTCACGCAAACGTTACGCTTCCCGCGTTGTGCGGCCCCCGCGCGAAAAGGTAAGTTCCCCAGAGACTGTTATGACCACGCCCAACCTTTCCGACCCCAGGTTTTTCATCAATCGCGAATTGAGCTGGCTCGCCTTCAACCGCCGCGTGCTGGAAGAAGCACAGGACATCAGCCAGCCGCTGCTCGAGCGGGTCCGCTTCCTGGGCATCGTGACGTCGAACCTGGACGAATTTTTCGAAGTCCGCGTCGCGGGCATCAAGCAGCAGATCGAACACGAGTCGAACGACGCTGGCCCGGACGGCATGAGCCCCCGGCAGACCTTCGAGGCGATCCGCAAGGACGTGGCCAAGTTGATCGAGGACCAGTACCAGCTTTGGAACAACGATCTCCTGCCCGCCTTGGGGACCCACGGCATTTTCCTCCACGATTTCAATTCGCTGAACAAACAGGACCAGACCTGGGCCACCAACTATTTCCGGAATGAAGTCTTCCCCGTGCTGACTCCCCTCGCCGTCGACGCCAGCCATCCGTTCCCCCAGCTCCAGAACAAAAGCCACAATCTCTTCCTGCGCCTGAAGCGGCCGGAACGGCCCGCCGACATCCTGCATGCAGTCGTGGCGATTCCGCGCATCCTGCCCCGGCTCGTGCGCATCCCTCATCCGAAGACGCAGGAGTGGCACTACATCCTGATCCAGAACCTGATTCAGAATCACATTCACGATCTCTTTCCCGGCCTGACCGTGGAGCAGGTCTACGGCTTCCGGATCACCCGCAACAGCGACCTCTATATCGACGAGGAAGAAGCGGAGAACCTCCTGCGCACTATCCAGGAAGAATTGCGGAAGCGGGCCCGCGGCAACGCCGTCCGACTGGAAGTGGAGCACGGTTGCCCGCCGGACATGCGGCGCACGCTGCTCGATATCTTCAAGCTGACCGAAGACGACCTCTATCTCGTCAACGGGCCGCTCAATTTCCTCCACCTGATGCCGCTCGCCTCCATCGACGCCCTGTCCGCCCTGCGCGACAAGCCCTACGTGCCCATCACCTCGCACGCCCTGCCGCAAGGCGGCGACTATTTCGACGTCATCCGTCACAAGGACGTGCTGCTGCACCATCCCTACCAGAGTTTCTCCAGCGTCGTGGAGTTCCTCGAACATGCCGCGTCCGATCCGGCAGTCCTCGCGATCAAGATGACCCTCTACCGCACGAGCGGCGATTCCCCCATCGTCCATTCGCTCATGCGCGCCGCCGAGCAGGGCAAGCAGGTCACGGTGCTGGTCGAGTTGCGGGCGCGTTTCGACGAGGCGAACAACATCCTTTGGGCACGGCAACTCGAGGAAGCCGGCGTGCATGTCGTGTACGGTCTCGTCGGGCTCAAGACCCACTGCAAAGTCCTCATGATCGTCCGCCGCGACGAGGACTGCCTGCGGCATTACCTCCATCTCGGCACGGGTAACTATCACCCCAGCACGGCCCGCTTCTACACGGACTTGAGCCTGTTCACCGCCAACCACGATCTCGGCGAGGAAGTGGCGATGCTGTTCAACACGCTGACCGGTCTCTCGGAATTCATGGGCGCGAAAAATCTCCTGGTCGCGCCGTTCCAGATGCATGAAACCTTCCTCAAGCTCATCAACCACGAGCGCGACCTGGCCAAACAAGGCAAAGAAGGGCGTATCATCGTGAAGCTCAATTCGCTGGTGGAGGAGAGTCTCATCATCGCCCTGTACGAGGCCTCGCAGGCCGGGGTGAAGATCGATCTCATCATCCGCGGCATCTGCTGCCTGCGCCCCGGCGTGAAAGGCGTGAGCGACAACATCCGCGTCATCAGCATCGTGGGCCGCTTCCTTGAGCACAGCCGGATCTTCTTTTTCGGCAATGGCGGCAAGCCCAAGCTCTATCTCGGCAGCGCCGACTGGATGCCGCGCAATCTTTATCGCCGCGTGGAAGTCGTCTTCCCCGTGCTCGATCCGGGACTGGTCAAACGCATCACGGAAGTCATCCTCCCCGCCTATCTCAGCGACTGCGTGAAAGCCCGCGTCCTCGGTTCGGACGGGGTCTATACCCGGGCCCAATGCGCGCCCGGCCAGGAACCCGCCCAGGCCCAACTGACCTTCCGCAACCTCGCCCGCAAAGCCGCCTCCCACAGCATCGAGGCCAAGGCCGACAAGCCGGTGTATCAGGTCAGGAAAGCGCCGGGGAAGTAACTGGCTGGGCTAGCCTATAGTACTGCGGAGTTGATCTCGGTTACTTCTTAAGTTACCTCGCCGCTGACAATTAAATTTTATGAAAATATTTTTTGTCATTGGAATCTTAATTCTACTTCGCGGCGTTGCTCTTGCTTCCGATGTGAACTCCGCTTCTGTCTTTAATGCCAGCAGTGATTTCGACGGAATCCATTATCAGCTAGATGTAACTTATAAAATGATCAAAGCCTGTCCTAAGTGGATGGCAGATCAAGACCCTCCTCTTGGTATTCGCAAAGCTAAGGCATTAGCATTAAGTGCTTTTCAAGATAATTTTAAGCAATATAGCCATTTTCGCATAATGGAAGTTGCCCTTGAATATCTTCCCAATAGCGGAGATTGGTTATATCTGGTGCGATTTGAGGAGGTGGAAAATGCAAAGGGACAAATCGAAATGTCATCAGGCCCGCTTAAAGTGATAAAAATTGTAGTATTGTTTGATGGAAATGTCGTTATTCCCAAGTAAGCGGGGAGAAAGTGTGGGCGGCCAGCTGAGAAAATAGTTTTGGCGACTCAAAGCTTGATGCAATGAGCAGGCGCGGTGCACGACCGCTTTTCGGGTGCAGCGCAAAATGCGGGAGGCGCTCAAAACCCCTCCCCGCAAGTGCTTCATGGAGAGCACATTGATCGTGGACGCAAAGATGGCATCTGCCCTGCATCTCTTAAAAAAGAAATTCGAGAATACCCATGCAAAATCCTCCTTCCCTTCCTCCTGGCGAAACCGCCGTCATTCTCGCGGCGCTTCAATTCACCGTTCAAAAAGAGCTGCGCAAGATGAATCCCGACAAGGGAACCGCGATTACTTGCCGGATTGTCGTGACCGAAATTCTCTCCCGCGTGGGCCATGTCGATGACATCACCACTTTGACCGCCGCGATCCTGCACCATGTCTTCGACAGCTCCGCCTCGATCACGCACGAACTGGATTTGCATTTCGGGCGCGAAATCCGCCTGCTGGTGGAGGAACTCGCCGGGAACAAGCATTTGTCGCACACCGAACAAATGCAGGACCTGCTGGACCGGGCCCCCTACTTTTCAGTCCGGGCCAAACAAATCGTGATCGCGGAGAAGATCTGCAAGCTGCAGGAGATGGCCAAGGCCCACACCACAGGCTGGTCAGCGGAACAAAGACGCGGCTACCTGACGTGGATGGGGCAACTGGTGGAAATATGTCGCGGCGCCAATCCTTATCTCGAGGCGCATTTCGACGAATTATACGAGGAACAGTGCCAGGCCATTCTTCACTTGGAAGACTGATCTAAATCTTCACCTTGAAGGTCTCGTTGGGCTTGAGATCGAGGATGAAGGCGGTGAGCCACTCCGCCAGGTTTTCGAGGTCCTTCAGGTGGATTGCCTCCACCGGGGTATGCATGTAGCGGTTCGGCACGCCAATCGCCGCCGTGGCGATGCCGCCACGCTGAATGAAAATGGCATCCGCATCCGTCCCGGAACGGCGGGGATCGATGCCGCGCTGGAAAGCGATCTTGTTCTCGATCGCCACATCTTCGAGACGATTCACCAATACCGGATGATTGACGCTGCCGCGGCTGAGAATGGGCCCCTTCCCGAGCCGGGTGTCACCGAAACGCTTCTTGTTCGTGATCGGGATATCGGTGGCCTGGCCAACATCGATGACCAGGGCGGCATCGGGCTTGACCGAGTAGCCGAGCATCTCGGCGCCGTAGAGTCCGTTCTCCTCGCCGATCGCGGAGGCGGCAATGACCTGGGCCTTGAGTTTCTTCCCCGCCTTGGAGCAAAGGCGCAGGACTTCCGCCGCGACGAAGGTGCCGATGCGGTTGTCGCACGCGCGGGCAATGTAAATGTCCCCGTTGAGCTGCTGCCAGCCGACGATGTAGGTGATGAGATCGCCCACCGCGACTTTCTTCTCGGCCTCTTTGCGATTGGCGGCTCCGATGTCGATGAAGAGTTCATGCAGCTCCGGGATCTCCGCCTTCTTGCTCCGGTCCTGCATATGGATGGCGAGCGCCCCGATGACGCCAAGGACCGCGCCCTTGCGCCCGTGGATGTGGACCCGCTGGCCGCGCGCGAGCCCGGGATCATGTCCGCCGACGCCGCTGAAATAGATGAAGCCGTCCTCGTCAATGTACTGGATCTGGAACGCGATTTCGTCGGCGTGCCCCTCAACCATGATCTTGGGCGAGCCGGACGGATTGAGGACCGCGATGGCGTTGCCGTAGGTATCGGTCTCAACCGAATCCGCGAACGGCTTGATGTAATTGAGCCAAACGCGCTGCCCACGGGCCTCGTCGCTGGAAGGTGTGGGGGTATTGAGGAGGTTGCCGAGGAATTCGAGGGATTCGGGACGCATGGAGGAATTTTGGACTGGAATGAACCGAATGCGATTAATTTTTTGCAAAGAGCCAGATTCAATTTGCCATCGAATGGTGAAAATCCATTCTGATCCTCGGTTCCCAACATGAAACGAGCTCTTTTTTTTCTGCTTTTTCCCTGTCTGCTTCCTGTTCAGGCGGACGAATCCCCTCCGACGAAATATGCTGAGATCCTCGGCTTTCGTCAGACGGTGGTGATTGAGGCAACTTCCTACATCGGTACCGTGACGATGGATGATAGTAATCGAATTTCGGTCGCAGCCTGTGAAGTTTCCGCCAGGACAATTCATTGCTACGGTCTTCGCCTCAATGGGAATGTTGTTGATTTTGACGAAATCAAGCCCCTTGTCGACGCCATTGATTCTCTGTGCAAACTGGACAAGACGGCGACAAGGCTTGATTCATTTGAGGCCACCTATACGACCCGGGGAGGCCTGCGATTCTTCCGGTCACATGGTAAGGATCACCCGGATGTCGTGATGGTATCTCTGGCGTATACAGCCCCAAACGGTGATATAGTTAAGGGCTATGGAAATTATACTGCCGCCCAAATGAGCGAACTAAAAGCACTCATCTTAAAAGCGGAAGCAAAGCTTCAAGAAATCCAGAAGTAGTTGTCGAATCAGACCTTCTCCGAATGAAGCGCAATCCGGTTGCCCTCGCTGTCCACGATGATGGCGCGGAACCCGTAGGGACCGATGGGATGGGAGGGCTCGAGGACTTCACCGCCGCTGTCACCGGCAATCCGGACGGCCTCATCGAGACGTCCGTTGACGTTGAGATAAACGAGCGGCCCATTGCGTGAAGGTTTGTTGTCGGAACTGGTGGTGAGACAACCGGACACATTGCTCCCAGCGTGGGGCAGGACGGAAAATTCCACTTCACCCATCTTCTCCGGCTCAAGCTTCGCTCCGAGGACTTTCGCGTAAAAATCCGTGGCGCGCTTCAGGTCAGTCACGGGGATGTCCATCCAGACGACGGTGTTTTGGCTCATACTTAAATAAAGGACGGGGCATGGCGAATAGCAAGTGCTGTTGCGCTTATCGCCATCCTTGCGATTTTGGTTCGGGTTTGACAGGCTGGCCCGGGCCACGGAAGGTGTCGTCATGATTAAACGCCTCCTCCATACCCGTTACCGCGTGAATGATCTTGAGAAAACCCTCGCCTTTTACCATGACGTCTTCGATTTGAAGGAGGTCGCGCGCCACACCTCGCCACGCGGTTCGACCGTGGTCTTCCTGCAACCCCCGGGCGGACAGGAGCAGATCGAAATTTGTCACTATCCCAAGAGCGGCCCTGTCGTGGTGCAGCCGGATTTGACGCATCTCGCCTTTGAAGTGGATGACCTGGAGGCCTTCGGCAAGGTCGCCACGGCGAAAGGTTATCCTTTCAGCGACGGGCCGACGGTGACCAGTTCCGGCAGCAAGATCGCCTTCATCGACGGACCGGAAGGCTACGAATTCGAGCTGATCGAAAAGAAAAAATAACTGATGAGAACTGTCCGCCTCGCCGCCAGCCTCCTCGCCGCCGACCTGGGAAACCTGGAAGCGGAGGTGAAACGACTGGAGGAGGCGCAGGTGGATGCGGTCCATCTCGATGTGATGGACGGCCATTTCGTCCCCTACTTTGCGCTCGGGACCGAGGTGGTGCAGGCGGTCCGCAAAATGACGCGACTCCCCATCGAAGTTCACCTGATGATCCAGCAGCCGGACCGCTATGCGCGCGCCTTTGTCGAGGCCGGCGCCGACATGCTGATCGTGCACCTGGAGGCCTATCACGATCCGCGCCGCACGCTGGCGCTGGTGCAGGAGATGGGCTGTCGCTGCTCGCTCGCCATCAACCCGATGACCCTGGTCGAAAAGACCTACGCCCTGCTCAAGACCGCGGACCAATTGCTCTGCATGTCGGTGAATCCCGGCTTCATGGGCCAGCCGTTCATCATCGAAGTGTTGGAAAAAGTGCGCCTCGCCCGCGCCTACCGCGACAAGAACCACCTGCAGTTTGATATTTCCATCGAGGGCGGAGTAAGTGATGAAACGGTCGGCCCATGCGTCACGGCCGGGGCCAACCAGGTCGTCATCGGTCGTCCGCTTTTTGTGCCGAAGGACGCTGTGGAAACGACCCGGTTGCTGCGCGCCCGCGCGAATGAGGTCGGGGCGGGGGGATAGATGACCTCCTCTCCAGTAACAACCGATAAAACCCACCTCGTTCCCAGCGAATCCGCCTGGTCCATCCTGGCCTTCCTGCGCTGGCTTCTCGCCTGCATTGTGATGTTCGCGCATCTCCGGGGCATTTTTGTCGAGCCCAACAGCTTATTGAACAATATCGCGGCTTTCGGCGCTCGTGCCGCTGTTCTCGGATTTTTTCTGATTTCAGGTTACTCCATCGCCCACTCCTATACCCAGCGCCCCGAAGGCTATTTCCAACGCCGTTTTCTTCGGATTTATCCGCTTTATTGCGCCGCCGTCCTTTTTACTCTGCTCGTCGTCTGGCTTTGTCCCAAACCCGCTTTCTGCCTGGATGGCCATTACTTCAAGTCGGCGGGCACTCTCACCAGCGTCGCCAATTTTTTTCTGCTGCAGGAATTCATCTCCATCCCGCTCACCTACGACGGAGCCCTTTGGTCCTTAAGCATCGAGGTTTTTTATTATCTGCTGGCTCCCTGGCTGTACCGACGCTCCTCCTGGTTCATCGCCTTCTGCCTCCTCGTCTCGATGGCCGTTTTTCAGTTCGTTCTACCCAAGGAATGGCTCTTCGGTTATCCGGCACTTGTCTGGCTCTGGCCCTGGCTGATCGGCTTCTTGATCGGGCGCAATCCTGCCCGTCTTCTTCTTCCCCTCTGCCTGGGCGCCGCTGGAGCGATCGTTGTTTTCCTGAGTAAAAATACGCCCGAGCCTCTCTGCATTGTCACCTACCTGGTGACGTTCACCTTGATTCTGCTTCCACCCCGCCTGAAATTACCGCCGATTGTCCAGGGAGCGGCGAATTTTTTGGGCGACCTGTCCTACCCTCTCTACCTGTTTCACCTGCCCCTCGCCATCTTCCTCTTTCAACTGGCCGGAGTCCGGAGCTTGGGCGGCTTTGTCGTCGGCATCATCGGGTTCACGATCGTTTTCTGGTACCTGATCGACCTCAAGCTCAAGCGCCTGTTTTGGATTCCTGTCACCAGGCGTATTGTCCGGCTTGTCCTGGACTCAGGGATAGCCTCGAGATTTCGGCCCGCTCAAAACTCGCCTACTCGCTGATCATCCGGCTGAGATGCTCCGCGATCATCTCATGCCCGGCATCATTGAAGTGAAGCCCGTCCGCCGCGAGGTACTTGTCCCCGAAGGTCAGCGACTCGGCATACAGATTCCATATCGGCAATTTAAAAGAGACGGCGATCTTCACCGCTTCCCCCATGTATTCAGCAAAGGTGGCAGGGCTGACACCCGTCCGTTGCGGATCAACCGAAAAGGATGAGACAAAGATCGTCTCCGGTCCCGCCAAGGTCCGAAGGATATCTTCCAGATTTTGCGCATACTCCGTCACCGACGCACGCGCCTGGGGCCATGCATCTCTTTCCCGGGGAAGATCATTGCACCCCAACAGCACGATAATCCTGGCAGGCAATTCAGCCTGCACCTGCGGCAACCGCGCCACCATGTCCCGGGTCGAATTTCCCCCGATACCATGGTTGAGGCATATATGCGGCTTGCCTGCTTCCATCAGTTTGCCCTCAAGCCTCTTGAAAAATCCCCCCTGCGAATCCCCCACCCCCTGCACGCTGGAAGCCCCAAAACCGATGAGTTTGCGCATCCACAGGATCGTAGATTATCCTCCCTGGCTGTAAATCCCCTTCCCCCCTTCAAAAACGTCTCTTTCTTTGTCGTCAGGATTCGCTACAGTATCCGTTCCCATGTCAGATCAGTCCCTTACCCGTAATTTTTGCATCATCGCCCACGTCGACCACGGCAAGACGACCCTCTCGGACCGCCTCCT
>Ga0207641_10002554_pt1 | contig 16747 bp, 12 predicted proteins | sample KBSSwiS62_FD_184306 | JGI IMG/M metagenome (GOLD analysis project Ga0207641, IMG submission 184306) | Switchgrass rhizosphere microbial communities from Kellogg Biological Station, Michigan, USA - KBS Switchgrass S6-2 (SPAdes) (version 2) | ecosystem: Host-associated > Plants > Roots >... | reverse complement strand
GTCGGCGCGGGCAACATCTACGCATGCGAAGCGCTGTTCGAGGCCGGCATCGATCCGCGCGTGCGCAGCGATCGCATCAGCCGCGCGCGCGCCGCGCTGCTCGCCGACGCGGTGCGATCGACGTTGGCGCGCGCCGTCGAGCTCGGCGGCTCGACCTTGCGCAATTTCCGCGACGCGCACGGCGCTGCCGGCGAGTTCCAGCTCGATGCGAAGGTCTACGGACGCGCCGGCAAGCCGTGCCTCCGGTGCGGGACGCCGATCCGGCGCATCGTCCAGGGGGCGAGGGCGACGTTTTTCTGTCCTGTGTGCCAACGACGCTGACCGGCGGGAGCGCATGCCGAGGCCGGGTGTGAGAAACGCCCGGACCTGCGGGTGAGGAAGCGTTTCGTCACGGACCGTCCGTGAACTCGTGCGCTACGATGACTCGAACCCCTGCGCCGCTCGATGACGCCCTCATTTGCCACCAGTCTCGACGCCCTCGGCGGCTGGCGCGCCGCGCTCAGCGAACGGGCCGAGGCGCTGGCGCGCTTTCTCGACGAGCACGACCTCACCCACGGCGAGGCCGCCGAGCAGATCGCCGCCTTGCGCGAGCGACTTGGTAACGAAAAGCTTGTTGTCGCCTTCGTCGCCGAGTTCTCGCGCGGCAAGTCGGAGCTGATCAACGCGATCTTCTTCGCCGACACCGGCCGCCGCATCCTGCCCGCCACCCCGGGCCGCACGACGATGTGCCCGGTCGAGCTCGGCTGGCGCGGCGACGAGCCGGCGTCGTTGCTGCTGCTGCCGATCGAGACCCGTCTCGAAGGCCTTTCTCTCGGCGAGATGCGCGCCCAGCCGCGCGCCTGGCGCCGCCTCGCGCTCGACATCGGCGACGCCGACAAGCTTGCAGAGTCGCTTCAGGAGGTGACGCGAACCGAATGGGTCACCGAGGACCAGGCACGCGCGCTCGGCTTCTGGGACGACGCGACGCCCGACGACAACCCGCCGCGCGACGACGACGGCAAGGTCGAGGTGCCCGCCTGGCGCCACGCTCTCATCAACTACCCGCATCCGCTCCTCAAGCAGGGCCTGGTCGTTCTCGACACGCCGGGGCTGAACGCGATCGGTGCCGAGCCCGAGCTGACGCTGAGCCTCTTGCCGAGCGCGCACGCCACCGTCTTCATCCTCGGCGCCGACACCGGCGTCACCAAGTCGGACCTCGCGATCTGGCGCGATCATCTCGGCGCGCACGCGCCGACGCGCTTCGTCGTCCTCAACAAGATCGATGCGCTCGACGATCCGCTCGCGACGCTCGGCGAGGTCGAGGCGCAGATCGCGCAGCAGCAGCGCGAGACGGCGCGCACGCTGGGCGTGCCGCTCCAGCGCGTCTTCCCGCTTTCGGCGCGGCAGGCGCTCGCCGCGCGCGTCAACGGCGACGAGATGTCGCTCAACGAGAGCCGGCTGCCGATTCTCGAGGCCGCGCTCGGGGCCCAGCTCCTGCCGCAACGGCGCCAGGTGCTCGAGCAGGTCGTCCAGGAAGGCGCGCAGCGGATCGAGAGCTACGTCGCCCGCCACATCGGCGATTCGCGCCGCCAGCTCGCCGAGCAGACTCTCGAGCTGCGCGGCCTGCGCGGCAAGAACAGCTCCAAGGTGCGCCTGATGCTCAAGCGCGTCGAGGCCGAGACGGCGGAGTTCGAGCGGTGCACGACGCTGCTGCAGGCGATGCGCTCGGTGCACGCGCGCATGCTCAAGGACATGCTCGTCGACCTCTCGTCGGATCGCCTGCGCGACGAGGTCGCCGAGATGCAGGCGGCGATGGGGTCGGGGTTCATGCACCTCGGCGCGCGCAAGGCGTTCGTCGCGCTGTGCGAGCGCCTGCGCGCGCTGCTCGCCGACGGGCTGCGCAGGAACAACGAGATCCGCGAGATGCTGAGCGCGTCGTTCGGGCGCCTCAACGCCGAATACGGCTTCAGCCTCGCCATCGGCAAGCCGCTCGATTTCGACCGCTTCGCGAGCGAGCTGCAGCTGATCGAAAGCAACTACGTCCAGTACCTCGGCCTGACGCTCGCGCTGCGCCTGGCGCAGCCGAAGTTCATGGAGCAGTTCCGGCGCATGCTCGTCTCCAAGCTGCGCGTCGTCTTCGAGAACGCGAGCAGCGAGCTCGAGCTCTGGAACAAGGCGGTGTCGGCCCAGGTCGACAGCCAGCTGCGCGAGCGCCGCAGGGCATTCAAGCGGCGCATCGAGACGCTCGAGAAGGTGCAGAACGCCGCCGGCGACCTCGAGGCCCGGATCGCCGAGATCGACGCCCAGGACGAGCGGCTGCAGCAGTTCCAGGCGCGGATCGTCGACCTCGCCGAGGCCTTGCGCGAGCATGCCTTCGCGGCGCCGCTCGCGACCGACGCCGCGCTGGTCGAGATCGACCTGCCCCTGTTCGACGACGCCGTCCCGGTCGAGGAGAGGGAGCAGCGGCAGGCTTGACGCGCTTCTGCGGCACCATCGCCGGATGAGCGATCGCCGCGTCCCTCCCGCAGACCTCTCCTTCGCCGAGCGCATCGTCGCCTGGCAGAAGCAGCACGGCCGCCATGCGCTCCCCTGGCAGAACACGCGCGACCCGTACCGCGTGTGGCTCTCCGAGATCATGCTGCAGCAGACGCAGGTCGCGACCGTGCTCGCCTACTACGAGCGCTTCACCGCCCGCTTCGCGGACGTCCGTGCGCTTGCCGCCGCCGACCTGGGCGAAGTGCTCGCTGCCTGGAGCGGCCTGGGCTTCTACTCGCGGGCGAGGAATCTTCATCGCTGCGCCCAGGTCGTCGTCGCCGTCCACGGCGGCGAGTTCCCGACGACGAGCGCGGGGCTGGCGCAACTGCCCGGCATCGGCCGCTCGACCGCGGCGGCGATCGCCGCGTTCTGCTTCGGCGAGCGGGCCGCGATCCTCGACGGCAACGTCAGGCGCGTCCTCGCGCGCGTGCTCGCCTTCGAAGGCGATCTCGCCGAGGCGCGCGCCGAGCGAGAGCTCTGGGCCGAAGCGACGGCGCTGCTTCCTGCCCACGACATCGCCTCGTACACGCAAGGACTGATGGACCTCGGCGCGACGATCTGCGCTGCGCGCGCGCCGCACTGCCTGCTCTGTCCGGTGCGCGAGGTCTGCGCCGCAGCTCGAGCGGGGACGCAGGAGCGCTACCCGATCAAGTCGCGCCGCCTCGTGCGCGGCCGCCGCGAGAACGTCTGGCTCGAGCTGCGCTGGCGCGACGCCGTCTGGCTGGTCGAGCGCGCGCCGAGCGGCGTGTGGGCGGGCCTCTGGAGCCTGCCCGAGGTCGATTCGATCGACGCGCTCGCGGCGACGACGGCGGGTTGGTCGGGATCGGGCGAGGTGCTCGATCCCTTCGTCCACGTGCTCACGCACTTCGACTGGCACCTGCAGCCGGTCCGCTGGACCTTCCCGGCCGCGACGCCCGCGTCAGCGCTCGCGCCGATGCTCGCCGCCTGGCCTGGCGGGCGCTGGCTGGCGAACGACGCGGCGCTCGCGCTCGGCTTGCCGGCGCCGCTCAGGAAGCGGCTGCAGGCGGAGGCGATCGCCGGCGCCTGAGCGCAGCGTCGACTCGTCGCTGCGCTCAGGCGCGGACCGATGCGGCGAGGCTCACTGCTTCTGGTGCCGCACCCTCATCAGCGAATCGACGACCTCGAGGCGCGCGACCGGATCCTCGAGCGTCATCAGCCGTTGCTTCGCTTCCAGCGGCAGCGGCAGGATCTCGCACCAGCGGTTCGCGACCCAGCCGGCGTCGTCGAGCCGATGCGGGGCGAGGAACGGCTGCGCGCCTTGCGCCGCGAGCGTCGCGATGGCGTCGGCCAGGCTCCTGACGACGTGTGCCTGGCTCGGCGTCGGCGCGGCAGGCGGATCGCCGTCGATCGGCGTCGTGTCGGCGAGCCACAGGCCGTCCTTTTCCTGACGCGTCGCGCCGACGACGAAGCGCGTTGTGCCGCGGCAGCGGACGAGCAGGATGCCGGCCTGGGCGCTGTCGACGTCGATCAGCTCGGCGAGCGTGCCGACTTCGTAGAGCTGCACCGGCTCGCCGGCGGCGCCGCGCGCCTCGCTGCCCGCGCGCAGCGCGACGACGCCGAAGGGCGCTCGCTCGCGCATGCAGCGCGACATGAGGTCGAGGTATCGCGCCTCGAAGATCTTTAGCTCGAGCAGGCCGTCGGGAAAGAGGACGGTGCGCAGCGGAAAGAGCGGCTGCTCGGCCATGACGTGCCTCGGCGCTGTATCGTCTATTGAGCGGCGTCGAGCTCGCGGTGGCGCACGAGCGCCGGCGCGGCGGTGCCGAACGATCGCGCCAGCCGCTCGGCGAACCAGACCGAGCGGTGCTGGCCGCCGGTGCAGCCGATCGCCACCGTCAGGTAGCTGCGCTGGTCGGCCTCGAACGCCGGCAGCCAGCGGCGCAGGAACGCCTCGATCTGCGCCAGCATGTCGAGCACCTCGGGCTGCGCTTCCAGATAGGCGCCGACGGCGGCGTCGCGGCCGGTGAGCGGGCGCAGCTCGCGAACGTAGTGCGGGTTGGGCAGGACGCGGATGTCGAACACGTAGTCGGCGTCGAGCGGCACGCCGTGCCGGTAGGCGAAGCTTTCGAAGACGAGGGTGAGGCGGCTGGCGACGGCGCCGACGAGCTCGCGCATCCAGGCGCGAAGCTGGGTCGGCCGCAGCTGGCTGGTGTCGATGACGGTCGACAGCTCGCGCAGCTCGGCGAGCAGCTGGCGCTCGAGCTCGATCGCCTCGACGAGCGCGCCGCGGTCTGCGAGCGGATGGGCGCGCCGCGTTTCCGAGAAGCGCCGCACCAGCGCGGCGGTCGTCGCGTCGAGAAAGATCGCCTGCACGCCGATGCCTTCTCCCTGCAGCTGCGCCAGCAGCGGCAGAAGATGCGGCAGCGAGCCGGCGCTGCGAACGTCGACCGCGATGGCGATGCGCCGGTCGCGGCGTTGCGTCTGCAGGCGCAGGAACTCGCGCAAAAGCTCGGGGGGAAGGTTGTCGACGCAGAAGAATCCGGCGTCTTCGAGCGCGTGCAGCGCGACCGATTTGCCTGAGCCTGAGATGCCTGTGACCAAGACGACGCGGGCGGCGCTGCCACCCGCTTGCGGCGTCACGGCGCTGCCCGCGTCGCGGCTGGCTGCGCCATCCGCCGCGTGCGACAGGATTGCTCCCTCCCCGCTTCGCTCCCCTCCCTCCGAGAGGGAGGGGCCGGCCCCGCTGGGGCCGTTTTCTTTCGGTTTGCGGGTCACGGGGCGGCCTTGCGCGTGCGCGCGGGCTTGGCTTCGGCGCCGGAGGCGAGCATTTCCTGGGCGTGGGCGAGGCTGGTCGATGAGAGTTTTTCGCCGCCGAGCATGCGCGCGATCTCGGCGACGCGGGCTTCGCCGGCGACGGGCTCGACGGCGCTGGTCGTCGTTCCCGCGCGGGCGCGCTTGCTGACGACGAAGTGATGGTCGGCGCAGGCGGCGACTTGCGGCAGGTGGGTGACGGCGAGCACCTGGCGGCCGGTGCCGAGCTGCTTCATGAGGCGGCCGACGGTCTCGGCGACGGCGCCGCCGATGCCAGCGTCGACCTCGTCGAAGATCAGCGTCGCCGGGGCTGCGCCGGCGCTTTGACGCTCGGTGCCGACGACCGCGACGGCGAGGGCGATGCGCGAGAGCTCGCCGCCCGAGGCGACCTTGGCGAGCGGGCGGGGCGTCGTACCGGCGTGGCCGGCGACCAGGAATTCGACCGATTCGACGCCGAACGATTGCGGCGCTTCGGTGGCGGCGAGCTCGACGTCGAAGCGTCCGCCCGCCATCCCGAGCTGCTGCATCGTTCGCGTCACCGCGGCGGCGAACCTGGGTGCGGCTGCACGACGCGCCGCCGAGACGCGGCGCGCCTCGGCGTCGTACGCGGCGCGCGCCGCGTCGGCGGCGCGCTCGAGCGCATCGAGGTCGGCGGCGGCGTCGAGCTCCTTCAGCTCGGCCTGCCACTGGTGCAGCAGCGTCGGCAGGTCGGCGGGCGGGCGGCGATGGCGCCGCGCCAGCGTCACCCAGGCCGAGAGGCGCTCCTCGACCTCGCGCAGACGGGCCGGATCGAGCTCGGCGCGATCGAGGTAGCCGGCCAGCGTGTGCGCCGCGTCCTGCAACTGCGCCTGCGCGCCTTGCAGCGCTTCGATCGGAGCGGCGAGACGGGGGTCGAACTCGGCGACGTCCTGGAGCGCGTCGACGGCCCGGCCGGCGAGCGAATCGGCGCTCGCGTCGGCCTCCGAGATCGCGTCGAGCGCGAGCCGCGCGGCGTCGAGCAGCGACTGGCCGTGCGCGAGGCGGGTGTGCTCCGCATCGAGCTCGGACCATTCGTCGGCTCCGGGCGCGAGCTTCGCGACCTCGCCGATCTGCCAGGCGAGCCGCTCGCGCTCGCGCTCGAGGTCGCCTTGCTTCTCGCGCGCGAGCGCGAGCGACTGGGTCGCCGCGCGCCACGCCGACCAGAGCGCGGCCAGCGGCGCGGCGTCGATCTGCGCGTGCGCGTCGAGCAGGGCGCGCACCGCCGGGGCACGCGTCAGCCCTTGCCAGGCATGCTGGCCGTGGATGTCGACCAGCAGGTCGGCGGCCTCGCGCAGCTGCGCGATCGTCGCGCCGCTGCCGTTGATCCACGCGCGGCTCTTGCCTTGCGCGTCGATCGTCCGGCGCAGCAGCATGCGTCCGGCGTCGCCGGCATCGGCGTCGAAGCCCGCGTCGGCGAGCCACGGCGCGAGCGCGGGCGGGACGTCGAATTCGGCGCTCACCTCGGCGCGCGCCGCGCCTTCGCGGACGACGCCGGCGTCGCCGCGGCTGCCGAGGGCGAGCTGGAGCGCGTCGACGAGGATCGACTTGCCGGCGCCGGTCTCGCCGCTCAGCACCGACAAGCCGGACGAGAACTCGAGCTCGAGCGCGTCGACGATGACGAAGTCGCGGATCAGGAGACGCTGCAGCATCACTCCACCCCGGACGCCCAGTGCAGCTTGCCGCGCAGCGTCGCGTAGTAGCTCCAGCCGCGCGGATGAAGGAAGCGCACCCGGTCGACGGAGCGGCGCACGCGGATCCGGTCGCCGTGACCGAGGCTCGTCAGCGACTGCATGTCGAAGTTCACGGTCGCGTCGCGGCCCGAGACGATCTCGACCTGGACCTCGCCGCTGTCGGGAACGACGATCGGCCGGTTCGAGAGGTCGTGCGGGGCGATCGGTACCAGCGCCCAGCCGGCGATCGCCGGATGCAGGATCGGCCCGCCCGCCGACAGCGCGTAGGCGGTCGATCCCGTCGGCGAGCCGACGATGAGGCCGTCGGCGCGCAGCTGGGCGACGAACTGGCCGTCGATCTCGATGCGCAGCTCGACCATGCCGGCGGTTGCGCCGCGGCTGACGATGACGTCGTTGAGGGCGACGCTTGCGAAGATCGTCTTGCCGTCGCGCTCGACCTCGCCCTCGAGCATCGTTCGCTCTTCCTCGTCGTACTCGCCGGCGAGGATCGGCGCGAGCGCGGTCTCGTAGTCTCCCAGGCCGATGTCGGTGATGAAGCCGAGGCGCCCCAGGTTGATGCCGACCAGCGGCGTGTCGTGGCGGGCGAGCTGGCGCGCGATGCCGAGCATCGTGCCGTCGCCGCCGACGACGACCGCGATGTCGCACGCCTGGCCGAGCGCCGCCGCGGCCAGGCGCGGATACGCACCGATGCCGGTCTTGACGGCGGTGTCTTCCTCGAGCGTCACCGCAAGGCCCTTGGTGACCAGGAAGGTGGCCACCGATTCGAGCTCTTCGCGGATGCCTTCGGCGTTGAACTTGCCGACGAGCGCAGCGTGCCGGAAGCGGGTCGCCATTCGCGGGATTACACCACAGCGACCTTCGGCGACGGAGGCAAAATCGCCTCGTACCAGGCCTGAAAACCGATGCTTGACGAGCGTGCCAAGACCCTCCTGAAGACCCTGGTCGAGCGCTACATCGCCGACGGCCAGCCGGTCGGCTCGCGCACGCTCTCGCGCGCCAGCGGCCTCGAGCTGTCGCCGGCGACCATCCGAAACGTGATGGCCGACCTCGAGGAGCTCGGCCTGATCGCGAGCCCGCACACGAGCGCCGGCCGCATCCCGACCGCGCGCGGCTACCGCCTCTTCGTCGACACGATGCTGACCGCGCAGCCGCGCGACCTCGCCGCACAGGCGGTCGCCGAGCCGCCGATCGAGGCGCAGCTCCACGCCGACCAGCCGCAGCGCGTCATCGCCAACGCGGCGCAGCTGCTGTCGAGCCTGTCGAGCTTCGTCGGCGTCGTCACCGCGCCGAAGAAGGCGAGCGTCTTCCATCACATCGAGTTCATGCGCCTGTCGGAGCGGCGCGTCCTGGTGATCATGGTCGCCCCCGACGGCGACGTGCAGAACCGGGTCATCTTCACCGCCCACGACTACACCTCGGCGCAGCTGCTCGAGGCGAGCAATTTCCTGACCGCGCACTACGCCGGACTGACGCTCGAGGAGGTGCGCGAGCGCCTGAAGACCGAGGTCGACGCGTTGCGCGGCGAGATCTCGGCGCTGATGCAGGCCGCGGTGCAGGCCGGCAGCGAGGCGATCGCCGAGAGCCACGAGCGCGTCGTCATCGCCGGCGAGCGCAACCTGCTCGCGATCCAGGACTTCTCGAGCGACATGGGCAGCCTGCGGAAGCTGTTCGATCTGTTCGAGCAGAAGACGCAGCTCATGCGGCTGCTCGAGGTCTCGAGCCGCGCCGACGGCGTCCGCATCTTCATCGGCGGCGAGAGCCTGGTCGTCCCGTTCGAGGAGCTCTCGGTCGTCTCGGCGCCGTACGAGGTCGACGGCAAGGTCGTCGGCACGCTCGGCGTGATCGGCCCGACGCGGATGGCCTACAACCGGATGATTCAGATCGTCGACATCACGTCGCGCCTGGTGAGCAACGCGCTCAGCACGAAGTAGCGCACGTCAGCCGGAAGAGGGCAGCAGTCGAACGCATTGCTCGGACATCACGGCTCGTGTAGTGTTTCCCGTGTGCAGCTGAATCCCGACGCCGCTCGCCGCCGCGACCTGATGCGCCAGGCCGCCTGCGTCGCCGGGGCGTGGGTGGCCTCGAACGCGCTGCCGGTGGTGGCCGCCGGCGAGGTTCAGCAGCATCCGCGCTCGTTGCTGGTCGACTCGCACGGCAGCCCGTGGCAGGCGCGCCAGCTCAAGACGGGCGAAGCATTCCTCTTCAACTACCCGTACACGGTCTCGCCGGTGTTCCTGTTCGCCTTCGAGCACGAGGTGAAGCCCGCCGAGCTGGTCACCGAAGACAAGCAGCGCTATGCGGCACCGGGCGGGGTCGGCCCGAACAAGTCGATCGTCGCGTTCTCGGCGATCTGCGCGCACAAGCTGATGTATCCGACGACGGCGATCAGCTTCATCGGCCTGCGCAGCGGCGGCCGCGGCGAGCCGCAGCACGTGATCCACTGTTGCGGCGACAACTCGCGCTACGACCCGTTGCACGGCGCGCGCGTGATCGACGGGCCGGCGCCGCAGCCGCTGGCCGCCGTGTTGCTCGAGTGGGACGCCGCCAGCGACCAGCTGCACGCCGTCGGCACGCGCGGCGGCGAGCGGTTCGACGCGTTCTTCGAGAAGTACGCGACCAAGCTGGAGGTCGAGACCGGCAGCAGCCGGCGCAAGGCAAGCGGCGCCACCGTCGTCGTGCAGCCGGCCGCGAGCTACAGCAGGCAGTGGCGCAGCTGCCGCGCGTGAGGGCGGCTCAGAACCGGTAGCGCATCGCGACGCGGAACACGTTCACCGAATAGTTCGGCGCCTGCGAGCCCAGCGTGAGCAGGTTGGGGACAGTCCCCGGGGCGATGCCGTCCAGCCGCCAGTCGGTCGAGTCGTAATGCTCGTAGTGGTAGCTGCCGGTGATCGAGAAGTTGTCCTTCAGGTTGTACGTCCCGTACAGCTTGATGGCCTCAAGCTTCGTCTTCGCCGTCGGGAAGGGAGCTGCCGCGAGGATGTTGTCGACCGCGACGTCGCTGCGCGAGCGCGAGACCGTGAAGTCGGCGCCGATATCGAGCTTGTTCGGGATCGCGATGTGCTTGACACCGATCCCGAACACGTCGAAGGTGTCCTTCATGCGCCCGGTCCAGTCGGGCGCGGCGAACGCTTCGCTGCCGTTCTGCTCGGAACGGACCGACTGCGTCTGGAAGTAGGCGCGGCCCTGCGTCTTTTCGGTGAAGACGGTCGCGAGCTCGATCGCGATGTTGGCGCTGCGCGCCGAGGTGAGGCCGACCGAGGACTTGCTGTAGTCGTCGTCGGCGTAATCGGCCGAGACGCCGACCGAGATCTTCTCGCTGATCGCGTAATCGAGCCGCCCCTCGATCATGTTTCGCTGCCGGTCCGCGAGGTAGAACTTGCGCAGCAGCGGATTCTCCGGGTAGCCGAACCAGACTGACGTCCCGTAGGTGGTGTTGTCGCGCCAGGAATACGCGTACTTGAACCACGTCGAGAGCTTCTCGGTCGGTTGCACCGCGACCTTGCCCCAGAGCGTCGCCTCGCGCGTGGTCACCACCTCCTGGTAGCTGCGGTCGCGCATGTCGTACTCGGCGCCACCCGTGATCCGCGTGTTGTTGGCAAGGCCGCCGTAGTCGCCGATCAGCTTGAAGCGGTCGAGCGTGAAGCTGAACGGCGTGTTGTTGCGGGCGGCGCCGACGAACATGTCCGTGACGACGGTCGGATAGCTGCGCACCGGCGTCTTGTTCTGGCGACTGTCGCGGTCGTAGCTGCCGGTCACCCGCAGACCCTGCAGGGGTGTCGCCGTCACCTTGACGTTCGCGGTGAAGGTGTCGATCTTGCCGTCGAGGGAACTCGCGGGCAGGGCCGGCACGGTCGGGGCGAGAACCGTATTGACCGTCGGCGCGAGGAAGGCGTCGTTCTGCGTCATCTGGCCCCACGCCGCCTCGCCGCTGATGCGGATCGTCGGCGAGATGTCGTAGCCCGCCGTTCCCCTGAGCTGCTGGAACTGGTTGTCCGGCGCCAGCCCGAGCTGCCCGACCGTCGCGCCGGGAACGACCGGGAAGAACGGGTTGGACCACGTGACCCCGTTGTCGTCGTTGTGGAAGGACGAGAACAGGTAGCTGACCGTCGCTTGCAGCTTCTTCGTCGCATACGCGACCGTGAGCTCGGCGCCGTCGGTCTTCTCGTTCACCGGCGCGGCGAATTGCGATGCGGTGGAGAAGAAGGAACCCGACACCGGCCGGGTGCCGTCGCGCTCGTCGTGGCGCAGGCTCAGGTTGGCGCTCCAGCCGCCCTCGCCGATGTAGGTGCCGCCGAGATCGAGGCGCTTGTACTTGAAGCCGATGTCGCTCGGCTGCAGCGTGGTGGCGAGCGGCATGGTGGCCGTGGTGGCGGCCGGATAGCCGGGTGGCAGCGTCAGCAGGTTGCCGCCGATACCGAGGAATGGCGTGCTCGCTCCCTCGGTCAGATGGCGCGGGATCTCCGCGTACCCGACATTGAGCGAGTAGAGCCCTTCGCGCCCCGCCTGGCCGTACAGACGGCGGCTGTCGAGGCCCAGGTCGGCGGCCCACAGGTCGGCGAAGTAGCCGTTCTCGCCACGATGGCTCACGTTGCCGCCGAGTTCCAGGAACGCGCCCTTCTCGTCGAGCCCGGTGTAGTCGCCGAACTTCTTCGACGAGTCGCTGACGTAGCCGACACCGGCGTCGACGCTGCCCGTGGTCCCCTTGGGGTACGGACACGCCGTGCATTTCCATTGCGACGTGTCGACTTGCGCCGAAGCGCCGGCGGCTGCGCTCAGCGCGCCGAGCGCGGCGAGCAGGTGAAGGGAGCTGAAGATTCTCATCTCGCGTCCATTCCGGTCATGTCGAGGGTCGCGCCTGGCGCGATCATCAACGCATCAGCTTGGCTCCTGCCGGGTGATTGCTGCCATGGACCCGCGTGTGGCAGTTGGTACAGCCGCCCGCCACCAGATAGATCGACCCACCGGCGGCGCCGCCCGGCAACGACTGGCTCGTCCGCGCGACCGATGGATGGTCGGCGGGCGCATGGCATTGCTGGCACAGCAGCGGCGGTGTCTTGGTGAGCAGCGCGTTTCGCACCGACCCGTGCGCCGTGTGGCAAAGCGAGCAGTCCTCGGCGACGGGCGCATGCTCCCAGAGCAGGGGTCCGCGCTTGTCGGCGTGGCAGGTGTTGCAAGTTTGATTGAGCGTCGGCTTGTTCAGCATCGCGGTCGTCGTCGAGCCGTGCGGGCTGTGGCAGTCGCTGCAGCTCATCAGCCCGAAGCGCACCGGGTGGGTCGACGGCTTCTGGAAGTCGCCGCGCTTCTGCAGATGGCAGGTGAAGCACACGTCGGCCTCGCTGGTCTTCACGAGCACGGGATCGCGGTCCTGGTGGATCCGGTGGCAATCGCCGCACGCGAGGCCGTTGCGCTCGTGCGTGCTGGCGTGCCAGCCGATCCTCGAACCCGCCTGGTGGCAGCTCAGGCACGTCTGGTTGCGCTCCTGCGCGGTCTGCGACGAGCTCGCCTTGTTGCTGTTGATCGATTGCGGGTTCTTGCTCGCCGCATGTCGGGCGCCGGGGCCGTGGCAGGCTTCGCACTGCAACCCGCCGGGGCCGAACGGCGCGCGCTTGTCCATGCGGTGCGCATGCTTGCTCTTGAAGATCGCGGCGCCGGAGTAGCCCGGGGTCACGTCGTCGTGGCACTCGAGGCAGGTGTCGGCGCCTTTCTCGCTGTATTGCTCTCGGGGTGGCAGGGGCGCCTTGGGCTTGGCAGGTGCGCTCGCCGCGTCGCCCGCCGCCGGTGCGCTCGCCGCCGGGCTCGCGGCGGCTGGCTTGGCAGCGGCGGCCGGCGCCGGTTGCGCCGAGGCGCCTACGCACGCCCATGCGCCGGCGACCGCGAGCAGCACCCGAAGCCGCCTGCCGAAGGCGGCCATCAGCGCCCGCCTTTCGACACGCTCGCCGGCAGGGCGACGACGAAACGCCTGATCGACAGGAAAGGACCGACCGGCAACGCGTTCTTCGTGACCAGCTCGGTCTTCGTCGAGTACGGGCGGTTCGCGATGATCCGACTTGCCTCGGCGGCACCGATGCCGGGCAGTGTCATCAGCTCCTTGCGACTCGCGGTGTTGAGGTCGACGTAGTGCTCGACGACCGCCGGTCGCTTGGGCGCGTGCGGCGTCGGCGCTGGGACGAAGGCCGACGGAGGAGGCGGGCCGGCCTGGAGGCCGGCGCGCGTCGCGGCGGCCGACGGATCAGGAGTCGCGAAAGCGGGCAGCGCAAGCACCGCCGCGCACATCGCACCGATCAACTGCCTCATCCCTCGTGTCCTCCTGCGGTGGCGCGAGCCGGACGCTTTGCGGACGGAGGCCGATCTTGATGCCGGCGCTCCATCCGTCCAGGTCGCTTGCGATCAGCGGTTCTTCGAGTGCATCACCGCGATGTCCGCGGTCCGGCCGGTGCCGTGGCAGACCAGGCACGTCTCGCCGCTGGCCTGAGTGGCCGTACTCCGCGCCCCGTAGAACGTGCCGGTGTTGCTCTTGAAGTGCGCGATCGCGTTGTTCGAATCGTGGCACGCAGAGCATACCGCCACGGTCGGCGACATCACCAGCGTCGTCGCCGCGGCCTCGGTGGACACGCCCGTCGCGTTGTTGATGGTGAAGCCGCTGCCGTAGTTCGGCCCTACCGCGACATACGGCGAGAGGCTGACCGAGGCGCTGTACGGTGGGCTCGTACCGACCGTACGCAGCAGGCGGCTCGGCAGCGCTGCGGCCGGCGTGGCGCTGTAGTCGAACGTGCCCGGCAGGTGGCACGTCTGACAATCGTTCAGGATGCCGGGATAGGTGACGTCGAAGAATCCCTCGGTCGCCGATGACGCGTGCCAGTTGTATGGCACCGTCCGCTTCGCCGACCCGTGGATCGCATGCACGAAGGCGGTGGAGTCCGCCGACCAGCCGCTGCTGGTCTTGGCCGGGTTGTGGCACCACGAGCACGTCGTCGCGTCGTTGCGCTGACCGGCGTGGAACGCGTCCTCGGTGAAGGTGCCGAGTTCCTGGTGGCACGCGTTGCAGCGCTTGTCCTCGACGATCGCGCGCCGGCCGGTGTAGTTGGTGGCGACCTTCTGGACGTTGGGCGCGATCACGATCAGGCCGCCCTGCTTGAACTTCGCGCCGGCCGCGGTCGCCGCGGTCACGGGGTAGTCGGGCAGATTGGTCTGGGTCAGCGGCAGCGCGCTGCTCAGGCTGTAGCTGTAGCCCATGCCGCCGGTCAGCATGACCGCGTTGTCGGGAATGACGACGCCGGTGAGCGTCACCGTGTAGTACCCGGTGCCGTCGGGGCCGGTCAGAGTGCCTGCCGCCGTTCCGGTTGCGGTGCCGTTCCAGATGCCCTTCAGCCATCCTCCCGCGGCCCCGTTGAAGTCGGCGGGCGCCGTGATGCCGTCCTGCGGGACCGCCCACACGAACTGCGCGCTCGGCGAGCCCATGTAGCTGATCCACATTTCCTTTTCCCCGGTCGCCGGGTTGACTGGCGCGCTGGCGAAGTTGGCGAGTGGGGCTAGGGTGCCGTTCTGCAGCCAGCGGAACACCATCACCGGGTGCTTGTTGGCGTCGCGCGCGACGCTCTTCACGTCCCAGGTCACGGTGATGGCGCCGGGTGGCAGCCGCCCGACCGAGCCGCCCGAGGCGATCCACGCGGCGTTGGTGTTGCCGTTGGTTCCGCCGGCCAGCAGCGAATTGTTCGGGCTCGGCGGCGTGACCGGAAGGTGGTTCAGGTCGATGTCGGTGCCGAGCGCGTTGCTGGCGTTGTGGCAAGCCGTGCACTGCGAATCGTCGGCCTGCGGTCCGCCGGCGTGGGCGAGCCCGGTGCCGTTGATGTTCGATGTCTTCAGTCCCGCCGCCTTGTCGCCCAGCGTCAGGCCGGTGCCGGTCGCGAAGTTGATGCCGTCGTGACACGCGCCGCAAGCCAGCGTGCTCGGCTTCGCCTTCCAGTTGTCGCCGTCCTTGGTCTTGGTCGAGAGCGCGCTCTTGCTCGACTTGTCGTGGCAAGACGTGCAGTTGCGGATGTCCTGCGGATACGTCGTGTGCTCGGGCTGGACACCGGCGTAGTCGTACTTCTCATGGACCAGCAGCGGTCCCATGTGGACCTTGTGGATGTAGTTCGGGAAGTTGCCGACAGTCCGGCCGTCGACGAGGCGGGTTTCGGAGGTGAACGTCCGGATCGCGCCGTCCGTGGTGAAGGTCGCCTCCTTCTGGCCGTAGCGGCGCTGATCGGTGTGGCAGACCACGCAGTACTGGGTCTCGTTGCGGCTGCCGCCATGGAAGCCCGCAGCGTCTTCGGCCTCGCTCAGGCCGGGGATGCCGCCGAGCTGGCGATGGCAAGCCTCGCAGTTGTTGACCGAGACGATCTCGCGCGAGAAGTCGGTCGCGGTGACCTTGGCCCCGGTCGCGGGGATGAAGTCGTAGATGGCGTTGGCCGGATGCTTCATCGGCACCGCCGCGACGCTCGAAGTCGCCCCGGTCGGCGTGTTGCTCCCGGTCGCCGGCGCGTTGCCCGAGAGGGCGAGGGTGACGCGGTGCGTCAGGGTGGGCTGGTAGCTCACGTCGCCGAGGTCGGCGATGTTGTTCGGCGCGGTCACGGTCATCCCGTCGAGCTGCGATTTGACGGTCGTGATGTCGCGGTAGAAGGTGTACGTGTAGGTGCCGTCGTGGTTGTCGACGAGGGTTCCGGTGTTGTCAGTGCTCGGGCGACTCGGAGTCGCCGAGGCCGTCGAGCTGGGCACCGAGGTGACGATGTAGCTGACCCACTTGCTGGGCGCGCCGGATGTGCCGGGAACGAGCTTGGCGATGGCGAACGACAGGTTCGGGTAGTTCGCCACGACCGCGGTCGCGCTCTTGCTCGTGTTGCCCAAGCCGACGACGGCCCTGCCGAAGCCGTCGACTACCGTGAACTTGACGACCGGCGGGCTCGCGATCGTCACGCTGGTGATGGTGACCGTCGGTTGCAGGTCGGCCCATGCCGCCGCGCTGGTCGCGATCGCGTCGGGATTGGTCAGGGCGTTGCTGGGAATGGTCGTCGTGCCGGCTCCGCCGGGGGTGCCGGGGGTGCCGGGGTTGCCAGGCGGGCCGGCGGGGCCTTCGGGGCCGGCCGGCCCGGCGGGGCCGGCTGCGCCGTCATTGCCTCCGCAACCTGCCAAAGAGGCGGCGATCACCGTTGCCACCGCAACGCCGAGCCAATACCGAACCGGTCGCCTGCTCATTGCCTACTCCCTGGACCAATGCATACGGAACTACGAATGCATTACGGAACTACGAACGTCACCAGCGAAAACACGCACACCGTAGGACCGCCCCCTCCGATCGCCTATGACACTATGGGGACACCGTATAAACCCTGGTAGCTTTCGACGCGGCGCCGTTGTCAGGGAGGGACGACGCCGGCGGGACCTACTCAGCGCGCGCGGCCGTCGAGGCGTCCGCGGCCTTCACCGGCGCCTTCGGCTCCTCGGGCTCCTTGTGCGCGACGCCCGTGTGGCAGTCGATGCACGTGGCCTTGCCGGAGGCGAACTTCTTGTGCTGCTTGACGGCGTCTTCAGACTGCTTCGCGTTGTTCATCGCTTGCGGGTCGTGGCAGTGACGGCAGTTCGCTGAGTTGTTTCCGCGCATCTCGTCCCACACCTTGTTGGCGAGGCGCCAGCGCTCGTGGTCGAACTTCTCCTGGGTGGAAATCGTGCCGCGCAACTCGGCATAGGCGTCGGCGATGCCTTTCTCCGTCTTGACGATC
>Ga0207641_10002553_pt1 | contig 16756 bp, 14 predicted proteins | sample KBSSwiS62_FD_184306 | JGI IMG/M metagenome (GOLD analysis project Ga0207641, IMG submission 184306) | Switchgrass rhizosphere microbial communities from Kellogg Biological Station, Michigan, USA - KBS Switchgrass S6-2 (SPAdes) (version 2) | ecosystem: Host-associated > Plants > Roots >... | reverse complement strand
CTCAGCCCAGGTGGCCCCTCAGCCCAAGTGGCCTCCCAGCCCAAGTGACCTCCCAGCCCAAGGGGCCCTCAGCCCAGGTGGCCCCTCAGCCCAGGTGGCCCCTCAGCCCAAGTGGCCCCTCAGCCCAAGTGGCCGTCCCCAGCCCAGCGGCCGTCCCCAGCCCATGCCAGTTCAGGCCGAGCTCAGGCAGCCGCCAGTTCCTGTGGGACCGGCAAACCCAATTCGCCCGGGGACGGCTGTTCTGTTGCCGATCGCGGTAGTGCGTCTTGGCAGGGTCACCACCATCGCTGAGCTGCCACAGGTTCCACGTGGAACGCCGAAGCGAAGTTGCGAACGACAGCAGCCCCCATCAGCCACACTAGGCCTCGCAGACAGTCTCCCCCGGCAAAGCGCTGCGAAATGCGATTCCCGACGGCGTCGCACTCTTCCATCGATCGCTGACGGTCAGGCGACAGAGCTGGCGGGCGGCCTACATCCGCGCTGAAATGCCTGAAGTAGCGATGCGAGTTGATCGATGTGTGTGCACTGCTGGCTGTATCGAGGCAAAAACCCACCGTGCTTGGCCAAACGCCTGCGTTTTGGCCGCAAACCCAATTGCCCAGTCGCCGACCGCGCCCGAGAGGGGGGTGTACAACGGCGGATCACCAAGGCTGTGGTTCAACTCCCCCAAGTCGGGGGGCTCAAAGTTCAAAGGTCGGTTTCGCTGGCGACCGCCCGCTCGAAAGCTTTCCGCGGCTCCCTCGCGCTCTGCCAGATCGGCGGACCCGGACGAGTTGGGGTCGCCGGTTCCACTAACCCGAGCGACGAACGCTAACCCGCCATTGCCGAAGAATGCTCCGCAAACTAGGCCGGCATGACCTGCCCACGTTCCACGTGGAACACTCGCTCGGGACGACCGAAAAGGTCTGACTCCGATTGAAGGGATGTCACGATCAATTGGCAATTGAGACGACTGACCTCACCAATGAACTTCATCAGGTGGGCACCATCGAGCTCCGCAGCCGGGTCATCCAACAACAGGGTGGGCGTGGTTGAAGTCCGCTCTTGCAGAAGCTGAATCTGCGCCAGCGTCATGGCGATCGCGACGAGCTTTTGTTGGCCGCGCGAAAGAATCTCCCGAGCAGGTCGGCCGGCGAGGCGAACGAGAACATCTGCGCGATGGGGGCCACTGTGAGTCAGACCCCGGGCTTGGTCCCGCACACGAGAGTCGATCAAGGACTGGGCGAGTGAAATCTCCTGCGACCAACCGCGACTGTAGTGCAGATCAATCTCCAAGCCGCTAAGTGCCAACACAAGCTGGCGCCACGCCGGCTGCATCTGGTCCAACATTCCTCGCCGCGCTTCGGCAATGAGTTCGCCTAATCGAGCAACTTCAGGGTCCCAAGCGCTCGCTTGTGCCGGCTGACTCTTGAGGGCCGCATTCCGTTGCTTTACGGCTCGGCTGTAGCGAACCCATAAATCGGCAAACCCCTGTTCCACGTGGAACACCGCCCAGTCCATCCACCGCCGTCGTCGAAAGCCACCTTCTTCAACGAGCTTGTGAACGCCGGGGTCAATCACCTGAACAGGAAACGCTTGAGATAGCTCGGTCAGTGAGGACGCGTTCGCCCCGTTAATTCGGGCCGTGGTCCCCCCACCCTTGGCCACCTGCACCCCCATCGCCTGGGGAGGCATTTCATCGGTCCGCCCAAACACCGTGAGTCGCGACTGCCCATGCCGAATGAGCTTTTCCGAGTTTCGAGTACGAAAGGATCGACCGCGGCCAAGGAGAAAAATGGATTCCAGCAACGACGTCTTACCCGACCCGTTGCTCCCCCAGATGAGGTTACGTCGCGGATCGAGTGCCAGTTCAGCGCGCTGGAGGCATCGCAGATCCTCCACCACCAACTGCACGAGACTCACAACGATTCAACCTCTACGAGCAACGGCACTGTCCAGATCATCAATGTGGCAGCCGGCACGAGATGCCGCAACATCACCTGAACTATCGGTCGGAAACCGCCGGCTTATCCAGTCGATCATAAGACCAAGAAGGTGCCATCATTGGGGCGCGCACTAACGAAGAAGGGTTGCAACGTCGGCTGAGCATAGAGAAGCGACTCATATCCGCTCGATGGAACAACCGACAGAAATCTCGAAACGCCCGACATGGCTCGCTTGCAAGCCGACGGTGCAACCCCTCTCGCCATGTCGCGCGTGGTCGCTCCTGCCATTGAGCGTTGCATCGGCCGACGAGACCACAACCACGGTGAGTAATGTTTGGCTTCGAATCTTTTCGTCACAGCGGCTGATGTGAAGCAAAGAGCCGCCGGCTACCTTGCGCGGCATAGCAGAGAGGGATGGGGACGTCGGCTTGCAATGCTGTCCTCCAGACGCCCCAAACTTCTCTTCAGAGTTGAATTCACACATCGACCGAAGTGCTTAGTCGATGCTCAGCCGACGTCCCCATCCCTCTCTGCTAGGACGTGCCCCAACCGTGGCACCTCTTCATTCTCCAGAAGCGCAGCCTCTGCGTTTGCCGAAATCATTCGGCGCTTTGTGCACGCGAATCCCCGGCGGCCTACAGCCGCATCGGCATAACCACGTACCGCGTCTGCGTGGATCCAGGCGAATGAATCAAACAGCTGCTGTTTGAATCCGTGAGCCCAATTTCCACCTTCTCAGTGTCAATAGCCCCTAAAGCGTCCAGTAGGTAGTTGACGTTAAACCCAATTTCTACTTCTTCCCCGTCATAAGAGACCTCAACCTGGTCCTCCGCCTCTTCCTGCTCAGGGTTATGTGCTTGAATTACAAGCACTTCTGGTTTCGCCGTCAGCCGAATACCGCGGTATTTCTCGTTGGAAAGAATCGCCGTACGCTGCAACGCCTGCCGCAGCGACTCACGATCAGCTTCCACTTTCCGAGCCGGATTAGCAGGAATAACGCGCCCATATTCCGGGAAACGGCCATCAATCAGCTTCGAAGTGAACCGAATAGCGCCGATCTGCGCACGAACGTGATTCGTCCCGATCGCGAGCTCAATGGTCCCTTCAGTCCCCAGCGTACGCTGGAGCTCCAAAACACCCTTGCGAGGCACGATCACCTGCTGAGTGGTCCGGGCGCTTTCAGCAAGAGTCATCTCGCACAACGCCAGCCGATGCCCATCAGTAGCCACCGCTCGCAGAGACGTGCCCTCGGTCTCCAGCAACAACCCATTGAGGTAATACCGAACATCCTGCTGAGCCATCGAGAAGTGAGTCTTCTCGATCAACCTCCGAAACTCCCCCTGACCGACCGTGAGAGTCTGCTGAGCATTGATCTCCTCAACGAGAGGAAACTCCGCGGCAGGCAACGTCGACAAAGTGAACCGGCTACGCCCGGCCTTCACGACGATGCGCTCGCCTTCGGTGCTGAGCGTCACGCTCGCCTGCTCGGGAAGCGCTTTGAAAATATCCAGCAGCTTTCGCCCAGGAACAGTGATGTCACCGCCCTGCGCGACATTCACCATGCTCGTCGCCACGAGCTCCACTTCGAGGTCCGTGCCGGTGATGCTCAACCGATTCTCTCTCGCTGACAGCAAGACGTTGGCGAGCACCGGCATCGTCTGCCTTCGCTCGACCACACCGATCACGCTCTGGAGGGGTGAGAGAAAATCTTCGCGAGGAGCTGTCAGCTTCATAATCTTAGATCTTTCTTTATTTAAGAATCAGATTGTTGTTGCTATAGAGCCTGTGAATAACGGGTACTAACCAACTTTGCCACGCCGCTCAATCAGTTGCATCCCCAACGCGCGCGCACAAACCGATGCGCGAGCTGCCAGTTTACTGTGCGCCACCTGTGGGTAACTTTATCCACAGAACCATCCACAGTCAGCCCACAGGCATTTACACATCATCCCGCCAGAGTTCTCAACAGGTTTGAGTAGTCCTCGGTCATGCGCTGTTCCGAGTCGCGCAGTTCCTTGATCCGCTTGCACGCGTGGATCACGGTCGTGTGGTCACGGCCGCCAAACGCATCACCGATCTCTGGAAGGCTGTGACTCGTCAACTCCTTGGCCAGGGCCATGGCCACCTGGCGCGGGCGTGCTACGGAGCGGCTGCGGCGTTTTGAAAGCAGATCCGCCACGCGCACCTTGTAGTAGTCCGCGACAGTCTTCTGAATGTTCTCGATCGTAACCAGTTTAGCCTGCAGCGACAGCAGGTCTTTCAGGGCTTCTTTCGTGAATTCAACCGTGATTGGATGACCGGTGAAACGCGAGTTCGCGATCACCCGCCGCAACGCACCTTCCAGCTCACGCACATTCGAGCGAATCCGCTTGCCGATGAAGAACGCCACCTCTTCCGGCAGGATCACGCCCGCGTGCTGCGCCTTCGAAATCAGAATCGCCACACACGTCTCGAGCTCCGGCGGCTCGATGGCAACAGTGAGTCCCCAACCGAATCGCGACTTCAGCCGGTCCTCGAGACCTTCGACCTCCTTCGGATATCGGTCGCAAGTCAGGATCACCTGATGCTGCCCTTCCAGCAGCTCATTGAACGTGTGAAAGAACTCTTCCTGCGAACGATCCTTGTTGGCGAAGAACTGAATGTCGTCAATCATGAGCGCATCGAGCGACCGATACGCCGCCTTGAACTCGTTCATCGAATTGTGCTGCAGAGCGCGGACCATATCGCCCACAAACCGCTCCGAATGCACATACGCAATCCGAGCCTCTGAATCGCGTTCCTTGATCATGTGCGCAATTGCGTGCATCAGATGCGTCTTGCCGAGACCAACACCGCCGTAAAGAAACAGCGGGTTGTACGCACGACCAGGATTCTCAGCTACCTGAAGTGCTGCAGCTTTCGCGAGCTGGTTGCTCTTGCCGGTAACGAACGATTCAAATGTAAAGTCCGGTTGAAGGCGGGCCCCGACGACCAGGCCATCATTGCGCCTCGGACGCGACGGTGGTAGCGGCGAAGAAGGCGGCGGCGGCCGTACAGCAGCCGTTCGTGAGCCAACCTCGACCGTCACGACGGGGACATCGCCTCCGTTCTGATCACGTAACAGCTCACCGATCCGCGGCAGCAGATTGGCATTCACCCAGTCGACCACGAACCGATTCGGCGCGAGCAGCTTCAACGCGCCGGCACCCTCCAGAACCTGCAGAGGACGTACCCACGTATTGAATTGCTGCTCTGGAAGCTCGGCTTCCAAAGCGGAAACGCATTGAGTCCAATGAGACGCTTCCACGCGCTGCCTCCGCGGCCGCCTCGACGGGACCTGTGAAAAGGGCTGCGAAGTCTATACCTAGTGCAGCGTGCGCTGAAGCCATTATCGAAGAGATTCTATTGACACCTTGGCACTCAACGGCTTAGCCTTGCCGCCCTTTTGAGAACCCACGGACCATCGACGGAGCCATGCTATGAAGCGCACCTATCAACCGAGCAAAGTGCGGCGTGCGCGCACGCACGGTTTCCGTGCCCGTATGGCTACGAAGACTGGCCGTGCCGTCCTGGCCCGCCGTCGCGCCAAGGGCCGTAGAAAGCTCATTCCTTAAGTCTTCCATTGACGGGGGCCGCTTGACCGGCGACAGCGCGGCCCACAAACGGCTGACGCTTCCCGCGCAGAAACGGCTACGTCGTAAGTCGGACTTCGATGCCACCTACGCACGAGGCCGCCGATTCGGAAATGGATTCTTTGGCGTGACCGCTGTCCAAAACGACACTGGCGGCCCGCGTCTTGGCCTGGCCGTTGCGGTTCGAGTCGCCGGTGGTGGTGTCCAACGTAACCGGTTTCGAAGGATAATCCGCGAGTCGTTTCGCCTGCATCAGCACGAATTGCCAGCTGTCGACCTGGTCGTCAGCCTGCGTGATCGTGCGCGGAATGCTTCCGGGGCAGAACTACGCGAGAGCCTGAGCGCGCTGTGGAAGAGCGTGTCAGGCAAGTTCAGCTGAATGCGCGCCCGTGGCGTCGTATGAGAATGGAAGAAAAGAACGCGCAATGCGCTACGTTGCCACGCTCCTAATTCGAATTTACCAGTGGACCGTGAGCCCGCTACTCGGTCCCACATGCCGATTCCATCCGTCCTGTTCCAACTACGCGCTCGAGGCCATCAACCGATTCGGGATTTTCCGAGGTGGTTGGCTGACCCTGCGGCGCTTAGGGCGATGCCACCCGTGGCATCCGGGTGGTTTCGATCCAGTACCGCGGTCCTGTGGCGCAACGAGCGTCCCGTCCGCCTGCAACCATCCGGCACATGACTAACAATCCCCGAATCTACCTGTGGATCGCTCTCGCGTTGATGGCCTGGCTGAACTGGGACGCTTACCAGCGTGACTATGCACCAGCGGCCACCGCCATCACCAACACCACGCATCCGACGAATGCTAATCCGGCGACGGCGACCAATTCCGCCAGCGATATAGCGAATCAAATACCGCAGGCCGCGAAGGAGAATCCCTCCGCGCAGAATGCTGCAACGCCTAACGGCGCGGCACCCAACGCTGCTGCCGAGCCAACATCGACGCCTGCAACGCCTGCGTCTACTGCTCCAGTCGTACACGTACATACAGACGTGCTCGACATGGACATCAGCACCATGGGCGGCACGATCCAACGTGCCGACCTTCTGAAATACCCCCAAGTCAAAGGCGAGACCGCGCCCGTCCGGTTGGAGAATCAGGACGACCCTGCGACGACGTACCTGTTGCAGTCAGGTCTGACTGGATCGCAACCAACACCCAGTCATCTGACGCCGTTGCAAAGCGCGAAGTCTGACTACGAGCTCGGTGCTAACGAAAACGAGTTGCGCGTTCCGCTCACTTGGACCAGTGACAAGGGCGTCCAGGTCACCAAGACATTTATCTTCCGTCGCGGCAACTACGCGATCGACATCGAATACGACGTCGAAAATCATTCTGACGCCCCATGGTCCGCCGCGCCTTACGCGCAACTCCTGCGCAACGACCCACGCACCAAGCGCTCGATGTTCAACGTCGAGACGTATGCTTATCACGGCCCTGCGTTTTTCGACGGCAAGAAGTACAAGAAGCTCGATACGACAGATAGCGCCGACAGCCACCTGTCACTGGATGTGACCAACGGCTGGATCGCTGCTCTTCAGCATCATTTCGTCAGTGCAATCGTGCCGCCGAAGGATCAGAAGTATCACTTCACGCTCAAGTCGGACGGTGATCGCTTCAGTCTCGCAGCCATGGGTGACACCCACACCGTCGCCCCGGGCGCATCGGCCAAGTTCGGCACCGACATTTTCGTAGGTCCGAAGCTCCAGCGGCAGTTGAAGGCCACCGGCCCCGAGCTTGCCCGCGTCACCGACTACAATTACCTGTACATCCTTGCCCAGCCGTTGTTCATCGTTCTCGATACGGTTGACCGGTTTTTCGGCAATTGGGGCGTCGCCATCATCCTGGTGACCTTCCTGCTGAAGCTCTGCTTCTACCCTTTGTCCGAAGCCAGCGGCCGATCCATGGCCAAAATGAAACAGCTCCAGCCGCGGATCAAAGCGCTGCAGGATACGTACAAGGACGACGCTGAAAAGCGCGGCCGCGCCATGATGGAGTTGTATCAGCGCGAGAAGATCAACCCGGTCGCCGGCTGCTTACCCATCATCATCCAGATCCCGGTGTTCCTCGCGTTCTACTGGGTGCTCCTGGAGAGCGTCGAAATGCGCCAGGCGCCTTTCGCGTTCTGGATCCACGATCTGTCATCCCGTGATCCGTTCTTCGTACTTCCCGCCATCATGGCCGCAGCCATGTTCGCGCAGTACAAGTTGAACCCCGCGCCCCCGGACCCGGTCCAGGCCAAGGTGTTCATGTTCATGCCGCTGGTGATGTCCTTCATGTTCGCGTTCTTCCCCGCAGGCCTGGTGCTCTATTGGGTGACGAACACGTGCTTGTCGATCGCACAGCAGTGGAACATCAACCGCCGCATTGCAGCAGAAGCCGCGAAGCGAAAGAACTAACTGCCGCGGCGGGCGCAATCGCTCCGCGCCCGCCGCGTCATGCTCTGCGAGGCCAGCCAGGCCGCCGCCGTGCACACGCTCCATGTTCCGCGAGCCCTTGCGCAGCATCACCACTGTGCGGTGTTCTGCGGCTTGCGCATCCTGCGGCACCCGATAGTCCCTCGCGCCCTGCAATTCCCGTGTGCCATGGAGGCGGCGCGCCTCCTTCGCTGCTGAACTCGCCGACTGCGCCACACGTGGAGGCCTCTCCAGCAGCGTTTGTGTTTTGGTGCAGAACCGGCACGGGCACCAACTCCCGGGCCGCCCGCTTTCGTGCACGGTCGCGCTGATAAACCCGCTGCACGGGTCGCGGCCAACGTCGGTGCACTTTAAGATATGTGCACATGGGCAAGGTGGACACAATTGTTGCCGCTGCGACGCCGCCGGGACGGGGTGGCGTCGGCATCGTGCGCGTCTCAGGCCCCAAGGTTCCTGAGATTGCGGCCGTCGTTCTCGGCGAGCTGCCACCTGCCCGCCGAGCAACTTTTGCCCGCTTCCTCGATTCCGAGCAGGAAACCATCGACGCGGGGCTCGCGATCTTCTTCCCCTCGCCCCATTCCTACACGGGTGAGCACGTGCTCGAGCTGCAGGGTCACGGTGGCTCGCTCGTCATGGAAGCACTCGTCGACCGTGTTGTTGAGATAGGCGGCCGCCGCGCGCAACCAGGTGAATTCACCCAACGAGCCTTCCTCAACGACAAAGTCGACCTCGCGCAAGCAGAAGCCATCGCCGACCTCATAGAAGCCGGCTCCCGTGCCGCCGTCCGCGCCGCCATGCGTTCCCTCCAAGGCGAATTCTCGGCAATGATCCGCGGCCTTACGGACGCCATAATTGATCTGCGTACTTACGTCGAAGCCGCAATCGACTTCCCCGAAGAAGAAGTCGACTTTCTCGCTGACGAACAACTGACAGAGCGTTTCCAGTCAGTTCGCGAGCACTTCGACGGCGTCGAACAGAGTGCCCGGCAAGGCCGACTGCTGCGCGAAGGAATGACAGTCGTCATCGCCGGCCGCCCCAACGCCGGCAAGTCCAGCCTCCTGAACAAACTCGCTGGCTACGAAGCCGCCATCGTTACGCCCATCGCGGGTACGACGCGCGATATCGTGCGCGAGCGGATCGATATCGACGGGATGCCGCTGCACGTGTTGGATACGGCAGGCCTTCGTCAGGGTGGCGATGTTGTAGAGGAAGAAGGCATTCGCCGCGCAAAGGTAGAAATGACACGCGCCGATCGCGTGTTATTTATCATCGACGCAGCCGAAGACCCAATGGGCGAAGCATTCCACGCTGAACGCTCGCGCATGCCCGCCGATGTCCCCGTCACACTTGTTTTCAACAAGTGCGATCTCGCCGTCGGCGTCCCTGTTGCCGACACCATCTCCGGCCCCCCGCGCGTCACCATATCTGCGACGACGGGTAAAGGCATGGACGTTCTACGCGCCCATCTCAAACAATGCATGGGCTACCAGTCACTCGATGCCGGAACAGTCTCCGCCCGCCAACGCCACCTCGACTCCCTCGCCCGCGCTCGCCGCAACGTCGACGAAGCCTACCGCCAACTCCAGGAGCGCCGCGCCGGCGAGCTGGTCGCCGAAGAGCTCCGCGGCGCCCAACAAGCCCTGAATGAAATCACCGGCGAATTCACCAGCGACGACCTGTTAGGCCGAATCTTCTCCAGTTTCTGCATCGGAAAGTAACCGTCGCTTGCGACGTCGGGTACAGACGCCAACATCTCCAATTCCGCAACCGTCCGTATTTCTAGCTGAATCCACGTCTCCAACAGACGTGTAAACCAACATGGTTGTCTTCGAAAATGTCGTGGACAACCAGAGCCGGATGGCGCAGAGTGCCGCGCTTCACCTGGGAAAGGAGACTTGCAAGCGCCGCGCGCTCAATGGAGTGAATGATGGCTAACATGCCAATGTTTGATCAAACCATTTTCGCCGCAGTCAGAGAGGCTGAAGAGAGAATCGAAACCCGCCTGGGATGTGATCTCATTTTCTTTTACGGCGAGATTCGCGCCTCCTGCATCAACGCTTTTCGCTCGTTGCTCGAGAGTCTTTCGCAGACTCCGACCCGGAAACATGGTTTGGGGATCTGCCTGACCACGCCCGGTGGCGAGGTGGAAGTTGTGGAGAAGCTGGCGGAAATCGCGCGTCATCACTACCCGGACGAGTTGATTTTCATCGTCCCCTCAGGTGCATTTTCCGCCGGTACAATATTCTGTATGTCGGGCGACCGCATTTATATGGACTACTCGTCGTCGCTGGGGCCGATTGACCCCCAGGTTCCCGATAGAGACGATAAGTATCTGGTACCTGCGCTTGGATATCTCGACAAGGTTGAGGAACTGATAGAGAAATCATCGCAGCAGACAATTTCTCCTGCGGAATTGGCCATCCTCGTCAGACAGGATCTCGCAATGCTCCGCTCTTATGAGCAGGCGCGTAATCTGTCCGTTGAATTGATTGTGAAGTGGCTGGCCAGATACAAGTTCCGAAATTGGAAAGTTCATCAGACCACGAATCCGGGCACTGAAGTAACGGAGAAACAGCGGGTCGCCCGAGCCGAAGAGATCGCATCCAAACTCTCTAACAACAAAGCCTGGTATTCACACGGGCGGATGATCGGGATGAAGACGTTGAGAACGGTGTTGCGCCTGGAAATAGAGGACTTCGGTCTGGACACCGAGCTGAGCCAGAATGTCCGTGCGTACAGCGATACGCTGGTCGAATACTTGCAGCGGCATGGATTTGACTTCTTTCTATACAATCGAAGAGTAGATGGCTGAGGATCTCTCATGAATATTGCTGATCAAGTTGAGCGGATAGCGTCTGCGGAAGTCGCGGCGCCGAAACTGACGGGAAAGCGGAGTCAGTTGAAGGAGCTGGCGGATGTCGAAGCCGTACTGGCATCGATAGGCGTCAGCCTGGAGCCCGTATTCGATATTTGCCTGACGACGCGAATCGGGGCCTCACCAATGCGTCGGAAAAGCTAATTGGCATCGGCTACCTACTTCCGGTTTGTGGGCTGGCTCGCGTAACCCATTTCGAGCCACACAGGTCGATGGCGTGTTCGACTGCGCCCAACAGGCCCTGAACGAAATCACCGGCGAGTTCACCAGCGACGACCTGTTAGGCCGAAGCCTCTCCAGTTTCTGCATCGGGAAATAATCTGACATCCGGGTGGGGCCTGAGATCGCGGCGCAACCGACGAAGCTCGTCCCGGCTTCATTGCTGGGGAACCAACGCCAGGACCGACAACAGGCCCGCGAAAATCCCAACCGCAGACCTGCCTACAACTGAACGCGAGACCGCTGGCGTCTCCATGTGGGCTCCGTGCGGTTATTCGCGGCCGATTCATGTTTCGGCCTCATTCGACACATCAAATACCGCGTGTGCGCGCCGTCACGGCAAGATGTCGTGCGACATCTTATCTGCGATCTGAGAGCGCTGCGTGACATTGGCTTGGTCCGAATGGTACAGGGCACTCAGAAAAGCTTCGTCCCAGCGTGTCAAGCCAGAAGCTTGCTGATCCGCCGGTTGGCCGAATATCCGCAAAATACTGGGCGTCTCGCCCAAATCAGATTCCGGGGCGATGTCCGCCAATCCGACCATGGCAGCATAGTCGACGAGTTGGCCGAGCTTGAGTGGATTCCGGTAGGCCGTATCCACGATCACCACCGCGAGCGAAAAAGCGAATACATCGTATCGTTCGAGTCGTGAGGGGGAATACTGGGGGCTGATCGGAAAATCTCCTTTGTCAACGCCGATGCTTCCACAGTCGAGGTTCGATCCGATGGGGGTGCCGTCGTGCGAAAACAATCTGGTGTTGTGCCAGACGCGTATGGGTTGGGGTTTCGATGGTGAAACGAAATTCTCAATTTCCTGCATACCCTGGCACCGATCCAACGCCCTGGGCTGTCGCCGGAAGGCCTTCTTCAGCAGTTGATCCGGTTCGGCTGCGAACACAACGATGAAGTTATATTTGCAACGGCCCTGAGCCACGCGGGCCCCCGCGCCGCGGGCAATATCACGCAAACGCCCAATGGCGTACAACCCTTCGTTCGAGGGCAAACCACCGACTGCGAAGCACAATGGCACATTCCACCGCGGTAGTGACTCGTCCCGAAATCGCGGATTCTGCGTTGCCTTGCGGACAAAATCGTACGCCTGTTTCTCGATGGCCTTGCGCCGTGCCTCGACTGTTACCTGAGGCAAAGCGTTCTGTTCGCCATTCGAGTCCTTATTTTTGTCGGCGGTGCCATCGTGCCCCATCACGGATGATGAGGGCTCAACCGCGGCAAGATGTCTCGGTGAGATAAGGAGGAGCGCGAGACCCAGGAGGGAGATGAAAATTCCTTTGTTGAGGTATCGCGATTTCGGTTGACGAAATGACCAGACGGACATCACGGCGGATCCTCCTGTCCAAGGCGTACCTCCCGAGTGTATACCGCAGAAACCTTAATTCGCATCGGCTACCTTTTTCCGGTTGTGGGCTTGCTCGCATAACCCATCCACGGTCTACTTCCGGCCAGGCGCGAATCGAAAGGAAGGATGGAGAATGACACGCGTACGAGTTGAGAGCTTTACGATCTCCCTTGACGGATACGGTGCGGGTCCGAATCAGGACCTCGCGAATCCGCTCGGCGTGGGCGGGACAGATTTGCACCAGTGGGCGCGCCCGACACGCACGTTCCAACGGATGCTGTTTGGCGCCGACAATGGCACAACCGGGATCGATGACGACTTCGCGGCTCGAGGCTTCAGGAATGTGGGAGCCTGGATTCTCGGAAGAAACATGTTCGGACCGATTCGCGGTTCCTGGCCCGACATGAACTGGAAAGGCTGGTGGGGAAACAACCCGCCCTATCACGTTTCAACTTTCATCTTGACCCATCACGCGCGCGCGCCCATCGAGATGGAAGGCGGAACGATTTTCCACTTCGTTACGGGTGGCATTCACGAGGCGCTCGACCGAGCGCGCGACGCAGCCAAAGGAATGGATGTGCGCATTGGCGGCGGCCCCAACACGATCCAGCAATATCTTCGTGCGGGGCTCATCGATGAGCTGCACATCGCTATCTCGCCGGTCCTGCTTGGCGCGGGAGAGCGACTCTTCGAGGGGATCGACATGCGCGCCCTGGGATACAAGTGCGTTCAGACAGTCGCATCGGAGAAAGCCACCCATGTTGTTCTCCAGCGCCGGTTACACGAGGACGCCTGACGAGCGGTTGCGGCGGGCCTTCTCGAGCTAGCGGCGTACCAACTCGTAACCGTCTTCCGTCGAGCCAGCGTGGTAGGTGTCGGAATCGAGCTCCAGGCTCACGATATTGGAAAAGACGTCCGGGTCCGGAGGCGCTGGCAGTGGAGATGCAGCCTGGATCGCTTGCACGAGCGAGGTCTGCCACCGCAGGTCACCATCACATTCCTGTAATGTAATCTCCTGCACACGACCGCTCTTGTCCTGAAGTATCTGCACGCGGCATTGAAACTCTTCCTTGGTGAGCAGAGTACGGGGGCGCACCCATGCCCGCTGAATACGTGCCGAAATCTGGCCCAAATAGCGCCCGAAAAGGAGTGCGTGTCCTACCTGGTCGCCAGCGGCTTCGACGGGGCTTTCGGCCGGGTTTTGCGGATCAACCTTTACAAACACGGGCAGCGTCTGCGGTGCGGAAATGGGTTGCAGCACCGGCAAGTGTGTCGACTCCGGTAGTTGTGGACCCTCGGCGCTGAGGTTGATTCCGTTCGCATCGTTGACGAACACCAACTGCATGTGTTCGCTGTCACTTTGCTCGTGACTGCTCGAGCTGGCCCCCTCACTCGCGGGCATCCGAACGGGGTGTACTGCCTGGCCGCCATACATCAGGGGTAGAAACAGCAGGCCATGCATCAGCACAGATGCGCTGCAGCCCAGGACAATCAACCAGGGCCGGCGCTCAGGGACGCGAAGGGGGCGCAGTCTGCGGTTGAAATGCCGGTTTGAGGCCATGGACATTCCTGTCGAGAATTGCCGTCGCGGGCGAGCATCTGTCCGAAGGCCGCAAAATATCTCAGCGGCGACTCGCGCACGCAATGTTTATTTATTTCCGCGAAAACTGTCATCTAGCTTGACAGGTAGTTGAGCCTTGTTGGACGATCGCGCCGCAGCGTTGCTATTACACAAACAATACGCTGGCTGGATGTTGCATCTGGTGACAGGTAGTCGCCAGGGCAGGGAGTCCATGGGAGGCTGTGTGGCGCGAGACATAGATGTCGTGTCTGTTACCCATCCACCAAGGCGTGCGAATCGCCTCTTCGGTTACTTTCGGGCTGCCGCGCGGTTGGTGACCCGGCCTCCAAGGCACGGTCCCAACTAACCTGACGCTGCGCGAACAGCGCGATTTTCGATTCCTGTCTGCGAATGAGGCGCGGCCACGCGCCTTGGGGAGTCTTGCGTGTCAACATTTATCATGCGGCCCTCATGGGGCCGGCTGCGGTATGTCGCTTTGCTCCTGCTGTGTGCAGGGGCCGGCCTCTTTCAGCAGAACGCTGCCGCCGCGATTGCCTATGTTCAGAGCAATTCGGTCAGTCCGAGTACCACGGTCAGTACGATGTCGGTGCCGTTCACAGCGGCGCAGACCGCTGGCGACCTCATTGTCGTCGGGTTGAGTTGGGGCAGTGGGGTCACCATCAGCTCCGTTACAGATACCAAAGGCAACACCTACGCATTGGCCGCAGGCCCTACGACCTTCAGTGGCGCAGCCTCTGCAATCTACTATGCGAAAAACATCGTGGCCGCTGCCGCAGGAGCGAATACGGTCACTGTCACATTCAGCGCCGCGACGGGAACTCCGGATCTGCGCGTAGCTGAGTACAGTGGAATCAACACAACCAGCCCTCTGGATGTCACGGCAGTCAGTACCGGTACCAGCATCACGAGCGATAGCGGCTCCGCGACGACCACCAACGCCAACGATCTGCTCGTGGGTGTCAATGCGGTGCTGTCGGGTACAGCGGGGGCAGGTACAGGCTATACATCGCGTCAAATCAGTACTTTTGACGGTAACATCCTGGAGGACAAGATCGTCAGTGCGACCGGAGCCTACTCCGCCACGGCCACCCTGTCGTCCAGCGCCGCCTGGATCATGCAGATGGCCGCCTTCAAAGGGTCTGGCAGCGCCGATACCACCCCGCCATCAGCTCCAACTGGACTCACGGCCAGCGTGGTATCCAGCAGTCAGATCAATCTCAGTTGGACCGCGTCAACTGACAATGTCGGAGTGACGGGATACAAGGTGGAGCGGTGCCAGGGTGCCAGTTGCACGACCTTCGCCCAGATCGGTACGCCGACGACAACCTCGTACGCCGATACCGGCCTCTCGGCCTCAACCAGTTACAGCTATCGGGTCCGCGCTACCGATGCCGCCGGTAATCTCAGTGCTTATTCGAGCACCGTCTCGGCGAGCACAGCCAGCAATCCGATCACCTACGTTCAGAGCAACTCGGCCAGTCCGAGCACCACTGTCAGCACAATCTCCACGGCCTTTCCGGCGGCCCAGGCCGCTGGACACTTCATTGTTGTTGGCGTGAGTTGGGGTGCTGCCGCCAGCATCAGCTCGGTCACTGATACCAAGGGCAATACCTACACTCTCGCTGTGGGTCCCACCACATTCAGTGGTGCAGCCTCGGCCATTTACTACGCCAGGAATATTGTCGCTGCCGCAGCAGGTGCGAATACCGTTACGGTGACTTTCAATACAGCGACGGGCACGCCAGATCTTCGCGTGGCTGAATACAGTGGTGTCGATACTACGAGTCCGCTCGATGTGACCGCGGCGAGTACCGGGACGAGCGCCACCAGTAATAGCGGGTCTGCCACCACTACCAACGCCAATGACCTTTTGATTGGCAGCAACGCCGTCTTGTCAGGCACCCAGGCGGCCGGCACCGGCTACACGTCGCGTCAAATCAGCGCTTTCGACGGCAACATTCTGGAGGACAAGATCGTCAGTGCGACCGGAGCCTATTCCGCTACGGCCACCCTGTCGTCCAGCGCGGCCTGGGTTATGCAGATGGCCGCGTTCAAGGCGGCGGGCAGCAGCAGTGGCGATACGACCCCTCCCTCGACTCCCACCGGACTGACGGCAACAGTCGCTTCGGGAACCCAGATCAATCTCAGTTGGACTGCGTCGACGGACAACGTTGGGGTAACGGGATACCAGGTCGAGCGCTGCCAGGGCGCCGGATGCAGCACATTCACTCAGGTTGGAGCTCCATCCAGCAGCTCCTTCAGCGACACCGGACTGACAGCGTCTACCAGTTACAGCTACCGGGTACGCGCCACCGATGCCGCCGGAAATCTAAGTGGATATTCCAGCGTGGCATCAGCAACTACGACCTCGGGCAGCAGTGACACACAGCCACCGACCGCCCCTACCGTCTCGATTCTCGCTGCCTCCAGTACTGAGATCGATATCGCCTGGAGCGGTTCTACGGACAACGTGGGTGTCACCGGATACGTGGTCGAAAGCTGCAGTGGAGCCGGTTGCAGCAATTTCACCGCAATTGGAACACCCACGACGACTCCGTTCTATATCACAGGGCTCTCTGCAAACACCTCCTACAGTTTCCGTCTGCGGGCTGTGGATGCCGCCGGGAATGCGAGCCTCAATTCAAACGTTGTGACGCTGACTACGCCGGTCGCGAGCCCGGACTGCAATTAGGAGCTGACATGCGCAACCTCATTCGACCCCGCTTGGCGGCTGTCTGGTCAGCAATTCTGTTGAGTGCGATA
>Ga0207641_10002551_pt1 | contig 16759 bp, 15 predicted proteins | sample KBSSwiS62_FD_184306 | JGI IMG/M metagenome (GOLD analysis project Ga0207641, IMG submission 184306) | Switchgrass rhizosphere microbial communities from Kellogg Biological Station, Michigan, USA - KBS Switchgrass S6-2 (SPAdes) (version 2) | ecosystem: Host-associated > Plants > Roots >... | reverse complement strand
GGATTCGTGGTGGAGCCGCCGGGTACCGCCCCCGGGTCCGCTGCATCTATTTCACGACATCATTTATCGCCATATCCGGCAAGCCGGCGCGATCGATATAGTGGGATGTGCGGAGGATTTGAAGGGGCTACCGCGCGCTCAAGGCGTCTTCTTCAGCTCCGCCAGAATCTCGCGCAGCAGCAGCACCTCCTCGGGCGGTGCGGCGGGGGACTCATCCTTCTTGCGCTCGATGCGACGGACGGCTCGGACGAGGAGGAAGACGACGAAGGCAATGATCAGGAAATTGACCGCGACGGTGATGAACTGACCGAAGCCGAGCAGCGGCACCCCCGCCGTCTTGAGATCGGCATAGCTGGTCACCGAACCCTTGAAATCCGCCGGTATCGCGCCGAGCCGGATGAAGTGGCTCGAGAAATCCAGGCCGCCGGTGACATAGCCGATCACGGGCATGATCAGATCGTCGGTCAGGGAGGTGACGATCCGACCGAACGCCGCGCCGATGATCACCGCAATCGCAAGATCGACCACATTGCCCCTGTTGATGAACGCCTTGAATTCCTGGAACATCGCTTCGCTCCCTTCGCTATGGGCATGTCGCGATCATCACGCCCATGCAATAAAGGTCAAGCATGGTCATTGAAGATCGGACTTCGCCGGCCTACCTACGCGGCCGACGCAGCCTGGTTGAGGGGAAGATCGTTCGATGAGCACCGACCGCCGTTTTTCCGTTATGCTGCTCGCGCCCGTGGCCGCCATCGCGGTGAGCGGTTGCGGCATCAACAGCGTGCCGGCCGCGCAGGAAGAGGCGAAAGCGAAATGGGCGGATGTCCAGACGCAATATCAGCGCCGTGCCGACCTGATCCCCAATCTCGTCAACACCGTCAAAGGCTATGCCGCCCAGGAAAAGACGGTGCTGACCGACGTGACCAACGCCCGCGCCCGCGCGACCGGCATTCAGCTCAGCGCCGACGACCTCAATGATCCGGCCAAGGTGAAGGCGTTTGCAGACGCGCAGGCGCAACTGAGCGCGGGCCTCGGTCGACTGCTCGCCGTGTCGGAAAATTATCCGGAGCTCAAGTCGAGCGACCAGTTCCTGGCGCTGCAGAGCCAGCTCGAGGGCACGGAGAACCGCATCGCGATCGCCCGGCGCGACTATAATGAGTCCGTCCGCGCCTATAACACGCTGATCCGCACCTTCCCGACCGCGATCGGCGCCAAGGTGTTCCACGGCGCGCAGCCGATGCAACCGTTCGAAGCGAGCGCGGCCGCAGCGAACGCGCCCACGGTCAATTTCTGAGAACAGGGTGGTCCACCAGGGCCGCCCTGTTGTTCAACCATCGTCGGCGCGAAAGCGGGAGGCCATGGGCACCGGGACAAGCGACCAGCGAGACGTGGCGACGATGAGTTCGCGCGTCTTCGGGATCGGGAGAGAAGGCTTGGCTGACATATTGAGACGTTTCGCGCCCGCCTTCTGCTCTTTGCTGCTCCTCCTTCTTGCCGTCCCGTCCTTTGCGCAAAGCTTCCCGCCGCTCACCGGCCGTGTCGTCGATCAGGCCAAGCTGCTGAACGCGGCGCAGGCGGCGCAGCTCGACGCCAAGCTCGCCCAACTCGAAGCGCAGAGCGGCCGCCAGATGGTGGTGGCGACCGTGCCGTCGCTGCAGGGCTACGCCATCGAGGATTTCGGCTACAGGCTCGGCCGCGCCTGGGGGATCGGCGAGAAGACGACCAATAGCGGATTGCTCCTGCTCGTCGCACCCACCGAGCGCAAGGTGCGGATCGAAGTCGGCTACGGGCTCGAGCCGATCGTCACCGACGCTCTGGCGAGCGTCATCATCAACCAGCAGATCCGGCCGCGCTTCCGCGACAATGATTATGCCGGGGGCATCAACGCCGCTGCCGATGCGCTGATCGCGCTGCTCCAGCTTCCGCCGGCGGAGGCCGAAGCTCGATCCCAGCAGATCGTCGCCAACTCCAGCCAGCAGCAGGAGGACAGCGGCATCCCCTTCTCGCTGATCTTCTGGGTCGTCGTCATGCTGTTCATTTTCGGGTCGAGCATCGCCGGTCGTTTCGGCGGCGGTCGACGCTATCGCGGCGGCGGCGGCGGCCCGATCGTGATCTGGGGCGGCGGTGGCGGCTGGGGCGGCGGTGGCGGCTGGGGAAGCGGTTCGGGCGGCGGCGGTTTCTCCGGCGGCGGCGGATCGTTCGGTGGCGGCGGCGCCTCGGGAGACTGGTGATGGCACAGCGGATCAGCGTCACCCCGATCGACATTGATCGCGTCACCCGCGCCGTGACCGAGGCCGAGGCCCGCTCGGACGCCGAGATCGCGACGATCGTCGCCGAGCGATCGGACAATTACAACGACGTCCCGCTGATCTGGGCCGCACTGGTCGCGCTGCTCGCGCTATCGGTCTATGCCGGCTTTCCGGATTTCTACATCGGCCTGCTCGATCGGCTAAGCGGCGGCTGGCACATATGGACCAGCCGCGAAACGCTGACGGTGATGGTCGTGGCGACCATGATCAAGTTCCTCGCGACACGCTATCTGGTCGCGTGGTGGCCGCTGCGCATGGCGCTGACCCCGGCCACAACCAAGACACGCCGGGTGCGCAACCGCGCAGTCGCTCTCTTCAAGGCCTCGACCGAACGGCGGACGAAGAGCCGAACCGGGGTGCTCGTCTACCTCTCGCTCGCCGAACACCGTGCGGAGATCATCGGCGACGAGGCGATCGTCGCCAAGGTCGACCCCGATCAGTGGGCGGCGGCGATGGCGCTGCTGATCGACCATCTCCGCGAAGACCGCATCGGGGAAGGCATGGCGGCGGCGGTGAGCGCGATCGGCGATGTGCTCGCCATCCATTTCCCGCACAGCGGCTCCGACCCTGACGAGATGCCCAACCGGATGATCTGCCTGTGAGCGATCATCCGGACGCCGAAGCCGACGGGCGTTTGCCGGTGGAAATCATGTGGGAAGGGCGCTTCATCGCTGCCAAGCGCCAGGGGCGTTGGGAATATGTCGGCCGCGCGCGCGGCATAAGGGCGGCGGTGATCCTCGCGATCCACCAGGAGCATGTCATCCTGGTCGAGCAATATCGGGTGCCGCTCGGGGCCTATTGCATCGAATTGCCGGCGGGCCTTATCGGCGACGAGACCGAGGGAGAGGTGCCGGAGGTTGCCGCCGCACGCGAGCTGGAGGAAGAGACCGGCTACCGTCCCGCGCGCATCGAGGCGCTGGGTGAATTCGCCTCCTCCCCCGGCATGGTGTCCGAGACGTTCACGCTGGTACGGGCGACCGGCCTCGAGAAGGTCGCTGACGGCGGCGGCGTGGCGGGCGAGAATATCACCGTCCACCGCGTAGCGATGAGCGAGATCGGTGCATTCGTCGCCGCGCAGCGCGCACTGGGCAAGATCATTGACGTGAAGATGCTGCTGCTGCTGGCCGGGGAGATGCTGGCGGGCCTCTGAACCAGCCGGCAGATGTTTCGATCCGCCTCGAAATCCCTCTATAGCTCGATGGGGCCGACCGCGAAATTATCGGCATAGGTCCGCAGCTTCACCGTCCGCGGAGCGCCCGGCACGATATGGGCGGCAAGGCCGTTGCGGTCCGCATAGGCGCGGGCCGCGTCGAGCGAGGGAAAGCTGAGCCGCACCTGTCCGCGGGTATCGCCCGATCCGGCCCATCCGGTCAGTGGATCGGGACGCTTGGCTTCGGCCGGCTCATATTCGAGAACCCATTCGTCGGTGCGCGCCCGGCCCGACTGCATCGCATTTTTGGTCCGCTGATAGATACGTGCATGGATCATGGCGATCGTCCGAAAATGAGCCTGCGACAGGCGATAGTACATGCTCCGCTCGTCCTGAACAGCCATTGAGCTCGGCGAAGTGATCTGGGCCGTCATGTCCCCCGGACATGGCTGAAGATGCCGGGAGCATCTTCACCCGATCACCGCATCGAGGGACGTCCTTCGATACGGGCCTTCGACTTGCTCAGTCCCTCTCGGGATGAACGGGAGAGATCGGGATTAACGGCACCTCGCTGCAGTTTCAAGAACGCTGCATCGCCTTCTTGGTCCTGAGCGTGGGATCCGCCGAGGCGGGATCATCGGGCCAGGGATGGCGTGGATAGCGGCCGCGCATCTCCTTCGCGACCGAAGCCCAGGTCCCGGCCCAGAAGCCCGGCAGATCCCGGGTGGTCTGGATCGGCCTTCCGGCGGGAGAGGTAAGCCTGAGCGTGAGGGGGACCCGTCCACCGGCCACCATCGGGTGGACCGAGAGACCGAACAGCGCCTGGGGCCGAACGTCGACCGCCGGGCCACCCTCGGCCGCATAATCGATCGGATGGCGACTGCCGGCAGGCGATTGCAGGAATTCGGGCGCGAGGCGATCCAGCATCTGTTGCCCGTCCCAACCGAGCAGGTTCAGCAGGGCCTGCTTCAACTCCGCCGCGGAAATATCCGAAAGGCGGCGTTTGCCGTCCACGATCGGCGCGAACCAGTCGTCGAGCGTCACCATCAAGGTCGCGTCGGTGAGATCGGGCAACGCAGCCTCGTGCGCCGCGGCAAAGGCCGCGCGGGCACGCAGCGCCTCAATCTCGGCGGGCCAGTCGAGCAGATCGAGCCCGCGCGTGCGGACGGCATCGATCAGGGCGGCGCTGATCGCCGCCGGCGAAGCGGTTTCGTCCCGTCCGGCCGCAAGCAGGATTGCCCCGAGCCGGCGCTCGCGCCGGGGCTCGACAGCTTTGGTCACCGGATCGAAACGCGCGGTGCGGCGGACCTCGATATGGTCGGCGAACAGCCGTTCGACCTCGGCCGCGTCGATCGGCGCCGCCGACAGGATGCGCGCGCCCGACGCCGCGCCCTGGATCTCGGCGACCGCCAGCCACTCGCTGCGCGCGAGCGGCGAGGCGGGATCGAGTCGGAAGCCGCGCCCCCCGCTCGATATCCAGTCTTCGCTGGTGGACGAACGGCGTCGCGCGAGCCGATCGGGATAGGCAAGCGCGACACAGGCCGCGATCGTCGCCGGTTCGCCACCGGCCTGGCTCACCAGCCGGGCCCAGCGGGCGGCAAGCTGGCGGGCGCCTTCGGATCGCTTGCCATGATCGCCACGCCAGCGCCGCAGCCGCAGCTCGATATCGGGATCCTGCCCCCCGAGGCCGCGTTCGGACAGCAATAGCGCGACTTTGGCGGCGGTCTGCGCGAACCCGCCCTCGGCGGCGCGGAGCATCATATGGGCGAGGCGCGGTGGCAGCGGCAGCCCGGCCATGGCGCGTCCATGTGCGGTCGGTCGACCGTCATCGTCGATCGCTTCCAGGCTCTGCAGGCGCTGGCGCGCCTCGGCCATAGCCGCCGCCGGCGGCGGATCCAGCCAGCGCAGGCTCGCCGGATCGGACACGCCCCAAAGCGCGCAATCGAGCACGAGGCCCGAAAGATCGGTCTCCAATATCTCCGGAGGATCGTAAGCGGGCATACCCGCCGTCGCCGCCGGCTCCCACAGCCGATAGACGACGCCGGGTTGCTGTCGGCCGGCGCGGCCGGCGCGCTGGACGGCGGCCGCCTGGCTCGCCCGTTCGGTCACGAGCCGGGTCATCCCGGCGGCGCGATCATAGCGAGGGCGACGGGCGAGACCCGAATCGATGACGATGCGCAGGCCGTCGATCGTGATGCTGGTCTCGGCGATGGCCGTCGCAAGGACGAGCTTGCGGCGTCCATCGGGTGCGGGCGCGATCGCCGCGCGCTGCTCCGTCGGTTCAAGCGAACCATGAAGGCGGTGCAGCTCTACGCCGGGGGGCAGGCGGCCGAGCGCATCGGCGGTCCGTTCGATCTCGCCGACGCCAGGAAGGAATGCGAGCACGCCGCCTTCCGTCTCCTCGGCAAGCGCGCGGCGGATCGCCGCCGCCATGTCCTCCTCGATCCGCCGCTCGCTGCCGCGCGGGAGATAGCGATGCTCGATCGGGAAGCTCCGCCCCTCGCTCGCGATCACCGGCGCAGCCCCCATCAGCGCCGCGAACCGAGCGCCGTCGAGCGTCGCAGACATGGCGACCAGCCGCAGGTCGGGCCGAAGCGCCGCCTGCGCATCGAGCGCCAGCGCCAGGCCGAAATCGCTGTCGAGGCTGCGTTCGTGCACCTCGTCGAACAATACCGCCGACACGCCGGGCAGATCCGGCTCGGCCTGAATATGGTTGACGAAGATGCCCTCGGTCACGACGAGGACTCGCGTGGCCGCCGACCGCCTGCTGTCGAGCCGGGTCGCATAGCCGACCGTCCTGCCGACCGCCTCGCCCGCCTGAGCCGCCATCCGCTCGGCCGCCGCGCGCGCCGCCAGGCGGCGCGGCGAGAGCAGGATGATCTGGCCGGTGCACCAACTTTCCCCCAGCAACGCCGGCGCCACCGCGGTCGTCTTGCCAGCCCCGGGCGGCGCGACCAGCACCGCGCAGGATCCCCGGCCGAGCGCGGCGATCAGATCGGGCAGGACGACGTCGATCGGCAGCATGGAAAGGGTTTGAAGAGACTCGCCTGAGCAAACAAGCCCTTACGTCATATGTCGGGGCAACGACCCCGGAGAGGTCAGATATGCCGATCTGTCGAGACGCCCGCCCTTGCCGTCGGCGACGATCAATAGGCCCGCGCGACCGCGAATTGCGCGGCCTCGACCAGCGCGGCCTTGGCGATGCCGTTCGGGAACGCCGCCAGAGCATCGATCGCACGCTGCGAATATTGGCGGGCGCGGGCGGCAGTCTCGCTGAGCGCGCCGCTGCGCTGAAGAATCCCCGTGGCACGGACCAGATCCGCGTCATCGTTGCGCAGTCCCTCTATCGCCTCGCGCAGGAACAGCCGGTCGTCGTCGCCGGCCCGCGCATGAGCGAGAATCACCGGCAGGGTCACCTTGCCGTCGCGGAAATCGTCACCCGCATCCTTGCCCATCGCTTCGCCGTCGGATTCATAGTCGAGAATATCGTCGACGAGCTGAAAGGCGATACCGAGATAACGGCCGTACCGATCGAGCGCATCCTCCACCGCGGGCTCGCGCTCGGCGACGACAGCCGCGATCCGGCACGCGGCCGCGAACAACACAGCCGTCTTCGCGGAGATGATCTCCAGATAGCGCTCCTCGCTGGTGTCGATCCGGCGCTGGGCGGTGAGCTGGTTGACTTCACCCTCCGCGATCACGGCCGAAGCATGGGAGAGGATGCGGAGAACGCGAAGCGAGCCGTCCTCCACCATCAGCTCGAACGAGCGGCTGAACAGGAAGTCGCCGACCAGCACGCTGGCGGCATTACCCCAGATCATGTTCGCTGTCCGGCGGCCCCGGCGGAGTCCCGACTGGTCCACCACATCGTCGTGAAGCAGGGTCGCGGTGTGGATGAATTCGACCGTTGCCGCCAGTTTATGGTGCCGCTCTCCATGGTAATCGAGCAGCTTGGCACAGGCGAGCGTAAGCATCGGCCGCATCCGTTTGCCGCCGCCTGCGATCAGATGCCCGGCCAGTTCGGGAATCAGCGGCACATCCGACTGCATCCGCGTGAGGATCACGCTGTTGACCGCGTTCATATCGGATGCGACGAGCGCGATCATGCTGTCGAGCGAGGGCGTCGGGCCCCGCCGGATCGGAGTGACGGTTGCGGTCATGGCCTAGGCCATGGGCCGTGCCGGGCCGAAAGGCAAGTCCGTAACAAGCCGCTTGCCAACCAGCGGCGAGGCCAACAAAAGGCAGGGGACCGCAAAGAGGGGACGGCATGGCCGACGAAATTCTCAGCCGCTACCGCGAAAGCATCGACAATATCGACGCGGCACTGGTCTTCATGCTCGCCGAGCGCTTCAAGATCACGAAGGCGGTGGGCGAGCACAAGGCGAAGACCGGCCTGCCACCCGCGGATCCGGGCCGCGAAACGGAACAGATCGAGCGCCTGCGCACGCTGGCGAAGAGCGCCAATCTGGACCCCGATTTCTCGGAGAAGTTCTTGCGCTTCATCATCGACGAGGTGATCCACCATCATCGCAAGGCAGGCGCTGGCTAGTTTTTTGTTGGAGCCCTCGGATGGCGGCGCCTGAGGCTAACCCAAAGCCTCGGCCATTTCGGCGAGCTCGAGCCACCTGAGTTCCGCCGCCTCTTTCCTGTCGCGCGCTACCTCGACCGCCTTCATCAGCGCGTCGAACTTCTTTGGATCCTTCGCATAGAGCTCGGCATCCGCAAGCGCCGCCTCGTCGCGCGCGATCGCGACCTCGAGCTTCTCGATCTCGGCCGGCAGGAGATCGAGATCGCGCTGGTCCTTGTAACTGAGCTTGGTCTTCGTCCTGGCCGCCGCCGCAGGCGTCTCGGCCTTCGACGCAGGGAGCCGTTTCGCCTCGACCTTCGCCGAGCGCTGCCGCTCCCAATCCTCATAGCCGCCGGCGACGATATCGACCCTGCCCGATCCGTCGAGGCCAAGCGTCACCGTCACAGTGCGATCGAGGAAATCGCGGTCATGGCTGACGATCAGCACGGTCCCCTCATAGTCCGCGATCACCTCCTGGAGCAGGTCCAGCGTCTCGAGATCGAGATCGTTGGTCGGCTCGTCGAGCACGAGCAGGTTCGACGGACGGGCAAATTCGCGCGCCAGCAGCACGCGCGAGCGCTCGCCACCCGACAATGAGCCGATCTTAGCATCGGCGATCGCCGGCTCGAACAGGAATTCGTTGAGATAGCCGTGCACATGCTTCTTGACGCCGAGCACCTCGATCCAGTCGCCGCCGTCGGCCAGCACGTCGCGCACCCGTTTCTCGGGCGCCATCAACTTGCGCTGCTGATCGATGACGATGCCGTCGAGCGTCTTCGCCAGCCTGACGCTGCCCTCGTCGGGCGTGAGCTCCCCGGTCAGCAGCTTGAGCAGGGTCGACTTGCCCGCGCCATTGGCGCCGACGACGCCGATCCGATCGCCGCGCGTCACCCGGAAGCTGAAGTCGCGAATGATGGTGCGATCGCCAAAGCGCTTGGTGACATGTTCGGCGTCGATCACGACCTTGGTCTTCACATCGTCCGCGGCGACCGCAAGCCGGGCGGTCCCCGGCGGGCCGAGCATCGCCTTACGCTGGGCGCGCATCTCGTGCAGCTTGGCGAGGCGGCCCTGATTGCGCCGGCGGCGGGCCGTCACCCCGCGCAGCATCCAGTGCTCCTCGATCTTCAGGCGCGCATCGAGCCGCTCGGCGTTGCGCTCTTCCTCCTCATGAACCTTATCGGTCCAGGCCTCGAACCCGCCGAAGCCGATCTCGGCGCGGCGGACCGAGCCGCGATCGAGCCACAATGTCTGCCGGGTCAGCCGGGTCAGAAAGGTCCGGTCGTGGCTGATCGCCACGAAGGCGCCGTTAAAGCGGCCGAGCCATCCCTCGAGCCATTCGATCGCCGCGAGATCGAGATGGTTGGTCGGTTCATCGAGCAGCAGCACATCGGGTTGCATCGCCAGCGCACGGGCCAGCGCGGCGCGCCGCCGCTCGCCGCCGCTGGCGCTCGCGGCATCGCGCGACAGGTCGATCCCGATCTGGTCGGCAAGCGCCTCCACCTCGTGACGCGCCGGCGCATCGGAGCCGGCGAGCGCGAAATCGAGCAAGGTGGCGTGACCGGCCACCGAGGGATCCTGTTCAAGCAGGACCACGCGCGTTCCCGGCACGATCGTGCGCAGCCCCTCATCGGCATCGATCCAGCCCGCCAGAAGTTTAAGCAGGGTCGTCTTGCCGGCACCGTTGCGTCCGATCAGCGCGAGCCGGTCGCGCGAGCCGACGAACAGGTCGATTCCGCGGAACAGCCAGCCGCTGCCCTGGATGAGGCCCAGATTTTGATAAGCAAGGATTGGGGCGGACATGGTGTCTTCGCGGCGCAACTACGGGGAAATTCGGCTGGGCACGAATATTCATGCCCTATTCAAAGCCAAGACCCTATGCCAATAGCCCATGTCAATGCGTAAATCCCTTGCCGCCTTCGCCTGGGCGACAGTGCTGACCGTTGCCGCGCCCGCCGCTGCGGACCGCAACCATGTGCCCGAGCAGGACGCGCTGCGGAACGGCGTGCGGGCTGGGCAATATCTTCCCTATTCGGAAATGCGCGCGCGTGCGCTGGGCCGCGTCGACGGCCAGATGATCGGCTCCGAGTTCGATCCGGGAACCGGCCGCTATCGTTTCAAGTTTCAGCGCGACGGTTCGGTGATATGGATGGACATGGACGGCCGCACCGGGCGCGAGCTCGGCCGCACCGGTCGCTGAGACCAGAATCATTCGTGAGGGGGAAGAATGCGCGTCCTGATCGTCGAGGATGAACCGAGCCTGGGCCGCCAGCTGCGCGCCACGCTCGAAGGTGCCGGCTACGCGATCGATCTCGCCACCGACGGCGAGGACGGTCACTTTCTCGGCTCGACCGAAAGCTATGACGCGATCATCCTCGACCTCGGCCTTCCCGCGGTCGACGGGCTCACCGTGCTCGACAGGTGGCGCCGGGAGGGCAGAGACACGCCCGTGCTGGTGCTCACCGCGCGCGACAGCTGGTCCGACAAGGTCGCGGGGCTCGACGCCGGCGCCGACGATTATCTCGCGAAGCCCTTTCAGACCGAGGAATTGATCGCCCGCCTGCGGGCGTTGATCCGCCGCGCGTCGGGCAACGCCTCTTCGGAACTGATCGCCGGGGACGTCCGCCTCGATACCCGCAGCGGCAAGGTCACCCTCGCCGGCGAGCCGGTCAAGCTGACGGCACAGGAATATAAGCTGCTCAGCTATCTGCTCCACCACAAGGGCAAGGTCGTCAGCCGCACCGAGCTTATCGAGCACATCTACGACCAGGATTTCGACCGCGATTCGAACACGATCGAGGTTTTCGTCACGCGCATCCGCAAGAAGCTGGGCCAGGACGTGATCACCACGATCCGCGGCCTCGGCTATTCGCTGGATGAGCCGGCTTAAGCCGTATGGGGTGTGGTCTTATCACCCCACCCCCTCAGGGCAGGGGTTGAGGTGGGGACCAATCGCCATCCAGGCGGCTGTGAAGAGCCCCCACCCCCTACCCCTCTCCTAAGGGGGTGGGGCTAAGATTGTGTCGAACGCCCGCAGCTTTCTCACCCCCCTCCGCAACTGGGTCGCGACGCGCCGCCATTCGTCCGGGCAATCGACCGGATCGCTGACCCGCCGGATGATCACCATCGCATCGCTGTGGATCAGCGTCTTGCTGATCGGCGGCGGCTTCGCGCTCGACCGGGTCCTGAGCGAGGCGATCACCCGCAACTTCGACGCCCAGCTTGAATATGTCCTCAACGCAATGATCGCATCGGCCGAGATCGGACCCGACGGCGAGGTCCGCTTCAGCCGGCCGCTCGGCGACCAGCGGTTCCTCGAGCCATATTCGGGCCTCTACTGGCAGGTCTCGAGTCGCGGCCACGAACCGTTTCGTTCGCGCTCGCTTTGGGATCGTGCCCTTCGGCAGGGGGCTAGGCATCCGGGCCGCGAACTCCAGGTCGCCGACAGCGAGGAATTCTCCGGCGAACCGCTGCGCGTACTCGAGCGCGAGGTACGGCTGCCCGGCGCGAGCACGGAATGGCGCTTTCAGGTCGCCGCCAGCCGGGCGGCACTGAATGATCAGATCGCCGTCCTCCGTCGTACGCTGGTCCGTTCCTTCGTGATCCTGGGGCTGGGGCTGCTGATCCTCGCGGCGCTTCAGGCGACCTACGGGCTGTGGCCGTTGCGCAGCCTCCGCCGCGCGCTGGCCGGCGTGCGATCGGGATCGAGCGCGCGGATCGACACCCAGCTTCCGAACGAGGTGGCGCCGTTGGTCGAGGAACTGAACGACCTGCTCGCGCATAATGAGCGCCAGGCCGAGGAAGCGCGGCGCCATGCGGGAAACCTTGCCCATGCCCTGAAGACGCCGCTGACCGTGCTGATGAACGAGGCGACGGCGAACGGCCCCGAACTGGCCGAGACCGTGGTCCGCGCGACGATGACGATGCGCCGCCAGGTCGATCATCATCTTGCTCGCGCCCGCGCGGTCGGTCGGCGCGCGAACGCCCAGGCGCGGGCGCCGGTCTGGCCATCGCTGAAGGCGGTCGAGCGCGCGATGTCGCGCCTGCACCGTCATGTCACAGTCGACCTCGCCGGGGACCAGAAGGCGGAGGTGCATGTCGAGCGGCAGGACCTCGACGAGATGCTGGGCAATCTGATCGAAAATGCCGCCAAATATGGCCAGGGCCGGGTGTTCGTGACGGTGGCGCGCGAAGTGACCGACTTCCCGACCAATAAGAAGCCCGACTGGGTGGAGATACTGATCGAGGACGACGGCCCCGGAATCCCAGCCGACGAGCGCGACAAGCTGTTCGAACGCGGCGCGCGGCTCGATACCGGCAAGCCCGGCACGGGCCTCGGCCTTGCGATCGTTCGCGACGTGGCGGGGATTTATGGTGGCAGGATCACGCTCGAGGAGAGCGAGGATCTTGGCGGGTTGCTGGTACGATTGCGGCTGCCGGCGGCTTCTTGATTTGTTTTCGCCCTCAGACGCCGGGCGGCCAGCATCCGCTGGCCTTGGCTTCCTCGCATAAGCTCGGGCGGCCGTTCGGCCTTGCGGGCCCCGCGGGTCCGTTGTTTCCCAACATTAAACTGTCATCCTCGCCCGGCCGGCGAGCTCCACGACATATTGCCATGCCACCCGCCCGGACCGACTGCCGCGCTGGGTCGCCCAGGCGATTGCGTCGAGTGGTTCGAAGTCGAGCCCGAAGCGGTCGGCATAGCCCCGGACCATCGCGACATAGGTTTCCTGATCGCAGACGTGGAAACCGAGCGACAGGCCGAAGCGATCGGCGAGCGCGAGCTTGTCGTCGACGACGTCGCGCGGGTTGATCGGGCTGTCCTGCTCCTTGAGGTCGCGCGAGACGATATGGCGGCGGTTGGCGGTGACATGGAGCCGGGCATTAGGCGGCCGCGCCTCGGCGCCGCCCTCTAGCATCGAGCGCAACAGCCGTGGCCCCTGACCACCTGCGACCTCGTCGAAGCCGAGATCGTCGATGAACAGGATGAAGGCGCGCGGAACGCCGGCGATCAGATCGAACAGGTGCGGGAGATCGCCGACCTTCTCGCCGGTGATCTCGATCAGTGCGATATCCTGCCCCTCGTCGCGCAGATGGCCAACCGTCGCCTTGACCAGCGCCGACTTGCCCGCGCCGCGCGCGCCCCACAGCAGCACGTCATGCGCCGCCGCGCCGCCCGCGAGCCGGCGCGCATTTTCAACGAGGGCGGCCTTCTGCATATCGATGCCGGTCAACAGATCGAGCGACAGCGGCGCGAACGCACGCGCCTCGGCCAGGCCGTGGTCGCGCCAGACATAGGCAGGATGGGCGGCGGGATCGGCATGCGGCGCGGGAGGCGGAGCGAGCCGTTCGAGCGCGTCGGCGATGCGGGTTAGGAGGGCATCTGTCATGAGGCGGGCGATAGTCCAACCATGTCCGCGATGCTAGGCCACCGCCAGCATGCGGCAGGCGTGACCACTTCGGCAGGATCGGCGTCGCGCAGCAGGGGCGGGGTCACTCAGGCGGCATTCCATCCAGCAGCGGATTGCACAGAATCGTTGAACAGCGAGCGGCGGCGTCATCCTTCGCATCGATCGCCAAAGCGCCGCCGCCATGATCCGCCCCCTTCCGGGTGGCCAAGTTCTATCTTAAAATAAGCCGCGATGTGACGGGCATGGCGCTCCGTCCGCCGCTCAGGCCAGCAGGGCGACCTCGCCGGCTGCCGTCTCCTCGGCCCGCCCGACCTTGGCCTTCACCGATACGGCAAGCGCGCTCATCCGGGGCATGCCGTGATATGGGTCGGCATCATCCTCCCAACTGATCAATTCGTTGACGTTCGAGCCATCGCGCCGCGGATCGTAGGGGATGCCGGGCCTCGGACCGAACCCGTGAGTCATGCCGACAACGCCTTCACGCATGTCGGCATCGCCTTCCACGAAGCCCACGATTTCGCCGTGGCGTGAGCGGATCGCCACCTCGTCGCCCTCGCCAACCCCTATCCGGGCCATGTCGGCCGGGTTCATCCACAGCGGATTATAGCCGGTGCGCACCACACCCCGGGGCCGGGGGGCGCTGTTGGTCGCCCCCTGTATGCGGCGGCCGATAAACAGGAAGGGGAACTCGTCATCGGTCTTGCGGCGGGCAAGCGGATTTTCGGCCCGCAGTGCCGCCAGTTCCGCCAGCATGGTCGGGTCGCCAAGCTGGAGTCGCGCCGTGCAGGAGGGATCGCGCGGTTTGACATATTCGCGCGCCGCTTCGAAGATCCCGCCGTGCGGGTGCCGCTTGACTTCCTCCAGTGGCACGGCGCTGTCGTGGCAGAGCAGCTCGACCAGGTACTCCGTCTCCGGTTCTCGGGTCATGTCGAACGCGATCCGGTCGTCCGGGCCGGGGCCGGTGACGTGCGACAACGGCAGGCCGAGCTTCTGTGCCACGCGATAGTAGATCTGCCAGCTTTCCATCAGGTCTGAACCGGCCGGTGGCTTCAGCAGAGCCTTGCGGTAGTAGGCGTAGGGTTCGTTCCAGTCATAGCCGTGATGAAGGTCGCCGATCGCCTCGTTCGCAGCCGAAACGGCAGAGGTCTCCAGTTCGTCGTAAGTCGCGATGATGTAGTCGGCATGGGCGGAGGTCGCCGAGATCTCGATATCGTGCATTACCAGGAGGTCGAGCTCGCCAAGGGCCCTCACTGTCTTGGCCGTGTCGGGCCAGCAATTATAAGCGCTGCCGTGGAGGAACAAGGCCCGCACCCGGTCAGGGCCATCGCTCAGCATCAGCTCGGGCAAGGCGGCGGCGGGCAAGCCGGCTACCGTGAGCCGGTAATTATACTTCGTGATCGGCCCACCAAACCAGGCCGGGCGTGGCGCCTTCGGCTGGGCGCGCCATTCGCGGCGCGGGGTAAGCACGCGCGGCCGTGGGACCTGGTCGCCCTCGCGCGACCAGAAGCCGCGCAAGGTCTGCAGACAAAGCGCCAGATAGCTCATCAGGTTGCCCCGGGTCGCCATGTTCGAACCGATTCCGGGGGCGGTATCGCCTCCGCTCGATTCGATCAGGATGCGCGCTGCTGCGACCAGGTCCTCAACGGAGAGGCCGGCGCGTGCCGCAACATATTCCGGCGTAAATTCGGCGACCGCGCTGCGGAGCGCATCCACCCCTTCCGCGTTTTCGACTAGGAATGCCTCGTCGGTGCCGCCCAGCGCGAATATCAAATAGATGAGGCCGGCGAGCACTGTCGGATCCTCGCCCGGGATGGCCTGAAGGTGGACTGCGGCGCGGCGCGCCGTTTCGGTCCGCCGCGGATCGATGACCACCATGCGAAGGCCGCGCTTTTCCAGCTGCTTGAACTGCCACGCAGGATTTTGCGGCAGGTACTGCTTCGAGACGATCGGATTGCCGCCGATCAGAAGCAACGTCTCCCACTGGTCCGGATGCATGCGTCCGCCCTGCCAGGAGCCATGCAGCGCCTGCGAGATCAACAGGCCCGGCTGATCGATCGTCATGGGCGAAAAGAACATGCGCGAGCCGATTGCCCTGAGGAAGCTGGCCATCATGATCTTGGAGGTCGGCTGCGCAGTGACGGGCGTGCCGAGGAAGGTGGCGACGGCTTTCGGACCATAAGCATCTATGATCCGCTCGAGCCGGGCGGCGATTTCCTCGACCAGCTGTTCGCTGGAGATCGGTACGCGGGTGCCATCCGGCAGGCGCTTGAGGCTGTGCAGAAGACGGTTCGGATTCCCGTGCACCTCCGGGATCGCACGGCCCTTGGGACAGGTGTAGCCGCGATAGAGCGGCGCGTCGTAATCGCCCTCGACCTTGATCGGGCGGTCTCCGTCAAGCGTGATCACGATCGGGCAGCTGGCATTGCAACTGCGACATACAAAAAGGCGCTGTTCCATCGGCGAGTTACTCCTGCCAGGATATCTTCCCGGTTCCGGAGCGGCACGCAAGCGCATTTCTATTTCTCAGGTGCGGCGCGCAGCCAGGCGCCGGCGCATGGGGGGCGGCGCGAAGGCGCGCGCCTCGGCAAGGCCGTGATCGCGCCAGACATAGGCGGCATCGGCGTGCGGGGCAGGTGGCAGCGCCAGCCGTTCGAGCGCGTCGGCGCTGCGGATGAGGAGGGCATCGGTTATGAGGCGGGGATTAGACGAAGCCGTGAAGCGACGCCACGTCTGAAAGGCCTCTCCCACGTGGTGAGAGGGGAACCGCCGCCCCCCCGGGGAGGGAGGACAGGCGTCATCAGGAGGAGCATGGCCAGATGCTCGCCTGTCACCGCCCCCAATAGAAGGGGGTTTTCACACCTCGATCGCATATTGCTTCAGCAGATCGTACAGCGTCGGCCGGCTGATGCCTAGCATCCGCGCCGCGTTCGAGATATTGCCCTCGCTCCTTGCCAGTGCGCGGGTGATCGCGGCGCGGTCGGCGGCTTCGCGGACCGCCTTCAGGTTCAGATAGCCGCCATCCTCGCGATCGGGGGCGAGGTCGAGGTCATCGGCGGTGACGAGCTTGCCGTCGGCCATGATCACCGCGCGCTTGAGCTTGTTCTCCAGCTCGCGGACGTTACCGGGCCAGCGCCAGCCGTCTATCGCCGCCAGCGCGTCGGGGGCGAAGCCCTTCACGGCCGAGTTCATGTCGCGGGTCATCCGCCTGAGCAGCGCCTTGGCGATCAGCAACGCGTCGCCGGGCCGCTCGGCGAGCGAGGGAATGCGAACGACGATCTCGGCGAGACGATAATAGAGATCTTCGCGGAAGCGGCCGTCGCCGGTC
>Ga0207641_10002545_pt1 | contig 16775 bp, 18 predicted proteins | sample KBSSwiS62_FD_184306 | JGI IMG/M metagenome (GOLD analysis project Ga0207641, IMG submission 184306) | Switchgrass rhizosphere microbial communities from Kellogg Biological Station, Michigan, USA - KBS Switchgrass S6-2 (SPAdes) (version 2) | ecosystem: Host-associated > Plants > Roots >... | reverse complement strand
TGGCCTGTGCACCAGACCAGCGACATCGACCCAGCCAAGCTATTTACGGACCATATCAGGCTCAATAAGAGCGGAGGCGTCGGCCCTATGCTCGTGCGGGCGAGCCTCTCGGTGCCCGGTATGACCGGGCTGCTCAAGCAGGGGCTGGAAAAGGACTACAAGGACAATCTCTACTGACCAAAAGCGAGAGCCAGCCAGGAACGCATCGCCTGCACATGGTCTGGCGAGCTTGAAATGGCGGGTCTTGTCAGAATCGGTCGTAAGCGGACTGGCGGAAGAATGACCTAGGTTGGTCGCGTGCTGCCGGATGGTCTTGGGACATTACCGTCATTCCCACGCCGGCGTCGAAAAGACGGCTTTCAACCGAGCACCGGACGTTCTGGGAGGCAGCAAGCAGCGGTAGAGAACGGGAAGGCTGGCCGGTTGGTAAAAGGTCAGCTTTTGGAGCGCAAGCCGCAGTTTTCTGCCGCTAGGCTATGGCGGAAACCTAGCCCGAAGAGGTTTGCGAGACCTTCTAATCCGACGGAGCCTATCACGCATTCGCCTCCGCAAGAGCGGCGAGAAGCGGAGCGGGCGGCATGTTTCCGGGTGAGTTGCGTACCACCCGCCGGAAAAGATGCTATTTGCAGCAATATTCGTGTGGTTGCCTATTGCTTTATGATGGCGCGCCGGGATCGGTGGGCATGATGAACGATTGCCAGCAGCGGCGTTGCCAGCGTTAGCCAGGATAGCCACCACCAAATGCCGCCCTCCCCTAGCAGCGCGGAGAGCAAGCCGAATACCGTCAGCGCAGCCAGGCCGATCGGCCAGCCCCATTGCCGCCATAAATCCGAGTGCTTCATTCGGCCGGCTCCATGATCATCGGTTCGGCCTGCGCCGTCGCGGGGCGATCCTGACGGCGACGCACGATCCGCAGATAGAGGCCGCTCGCCAGCACGATAATCGTCACGACGTCGAGCAGAGCCCAGATGATCTTGAACGGCAAGCCGCCGTAATTTCCGAAATGCAGGGGCTGCGACACCAGCAATGCCGTCATGTACCACGGCATATCTCTCGCTTCGGTAACTTTGCCCGTCGCGGCATCCACGAGGACGGGCTTGAGCAGCCGCGCAGTCAGCGACGACTGGCCTGTGAACAGCACCATATAATGATGGGGACTGGCGAGGTCGCGCCCCGGAAATCCGACCGATGCCAGACGCATACCCTGCGCTTCGACGCGGGCAACAGCGACGGCGGCATCCAACGGCACGCGGTTCTTGAGCGGCGGCGCATGCCTGTAAGGGGCGGTCATTTCGGCAATGTCGGTCGATTGCCAGAGCATGGTAAGCGGGAGGTTGAGCGAATTGATTACGCCGGTCAGCCCGACGACAGCAAGCCACGCCATCGTCACGATGCCCATGAGGTTGTGAAGGTCGAGCCATAGGATACGCGGCCCGCGATTTCGCCGCACCACGCCGAAATCGAACCGACGCATGAAAGGCGCGTAAAGGATGACGCCCGAAATGACCGCCACGAAGAGCAGCAGGCCCATCGCCCCGATGAACAGCGTTCCAGCAAGACCCCCGAACATGTCGGCGTGCAGGCGGTACATCACGTACATAAGGCCCGATTTGCTTTCGCGCTCGTCGGCCAGCAGTCTTCCACTTCGCACGTCGAAGACCTGAAAGTGCAACCCTTCCCAGGTACCGTCGAGGGACGGATTGCTGGTCACGGCGGTCGTCACCGTCATCACGTTCGGCGCGTCGGCCGGGTAGAAGGTGTAGGGCACGACATGGCCGGCAGGGCGCGCGGCCAGCGCCCGTGCTACCATGCTTTCTGTCGTCGGACGAGGCGTTCCTGCCGCGACCGAAGCGAGCGGGGGATGGGGATCGAGCCAGTGCTCGACCTCCTCCTTGAAAATAAGCGGCAGTCCGGTGACGCACAGCATCAACAGGAACAGCATCGAGACGAGGCTGCTCCATTTATGGATCCATACCCAGGTCCGGACTGTGCCTGCCTTCATGGATCAGAACCTGGCCCGGACCGTCCCCAGCACCTGCCGCGGCGTGCCATAGAAATTGCCGAACTGGGTTCCGTTGACCTTCTCATAGTAAGTCTTGTCGAACAGATTATTCACTGTGACCGCCAGTTCCACCTCGTCGGTGATCTGGTAACCGAGTCGCATATCGACCAGCGCATAAGCGTTCTGGTAGACCGCGCCGGCAAAGCCCAGCTGGGTCAGCGAGGCCTCGATCCGGCTCTGCCAAGTCAGGCCTCCGCCTAAGCTCCAGCGTTCGAGCGCGCCGCTCTCGGGGCGATACATCGTCCAGAGCTTCACGCTGTGTCGTGGCTGCTGGCGCGCGTTTGCGGCAGCCAGGTTCTGGGTGTCGTTGATGTAGCGGATGTGCGTGTAGGCGTAGCCTCCGTTTATCGTCCATCCCGGCGAGAGCTCACCGTTGACCTCGAACTCGACGCCGCGGCTGCGGATCTTACCGGCGGCGATCACGAAACCGGGGTTGAGCGGATCGCTTTGAGCGATACCGGTTTGCTCGATCTGGAACAGCGAGGCCGAGAGCAGAAGTTTATCGCCGAACGGGCTGGCCTTGACGCCGGCCTCATACTGTTTGCCGATGGCGGGCGGCGGGGCCTCGCCTAATATGGTCAAGCCGGACTGTGGGCTGAAAGTTTCCGCGTAATTGGCATAGGCCGTCCATCCCGGAACGACGTCGTAGACAATCCCGGCGTAGGGCGTGAAGCGGGCTTTCTTCCGGTATTGCGTCGCCGGTAGCGCCGGGAACAGTGTTTCGACGTCCTGTTCGTACCAGCTCAGCCGGCCACCGAGTACGAGAGTCAGCGGATCGGCAAGCTTGAGGCGCGCCTGACCGTAAGCACCATATTGCTTGGTCGTCGTGTTGGTGATGAACGTTGGAGCAAGTGCCGGCTCGGGATAGGCATCATAATCCGGCGCATAGAGGTCAAACGAGCCTAGATATACGCGCGGACCATATTCATCGCGCGCCTCGATCCGCTGGATATCCGCACCAAAGACGATCTGATGCTCGCGGCCGAAGAGCGAAACCGTTCCCACGGCGTTGACGTCCGCCGTGACGTAGTCCTGATTTCGATGGCTGGAGGTCGCCATGAAATCGGCGGTTCCGTCGATCGGCGTAATCCCGAAGAATGCGAAGGTATAGGCGCTCGCATTGCGCGTATCGCTGCCGCCAAGCTGTCCGCTCGCGCGAATGAGCCAGCCGTCGCCGACTTCCTGCCTCAGTTCGACGAACAGCGCCTGATTGCGATAGCGCGACCGGTTGAAATCCGCGCCGCCATAGGTCGTGCGCGGAAGGTCCGCCGGCCCCCCGCCTGCCAGACCCGGCACGCCGTTGAAGATTTTGCCGCGAAACCGGTCGAGATAGCCGCCGAAGCTCAGTTTCGTCGTTTCGCCAAGATCGATGTCGGCATTGGCGAAGGTCGTGAAACGGCGTTGACGTGCGACGTCGTAGAACATGTCGCGGTCCTGCGCGGCGACGCCAGCCCGAACCTTCACACCTTCGGCTAGCGGAACCGACGCGTCGATCTCGCCGCGAAAATTATTCCAGGAGCCTGCCAGCGCCAGGGCGGACACGACCAGTTCGTCACCGGCTCGCTTACGCACGAGATTGATGCTGCCCGCCGGGCTTCCCGAGCCGCTGAACAGGCCAGCCGGGCCGCGCAGGATCTCCACGCGGTCATAGACGAAGAGGTCGGGAATTTCGCCCGTGAAGCCGTTATAGGGGACGCCATCGACGAGGTAGTTGTTGATGATGAAGCCGCGGGAGCGGAAGTCGGCATATTCATTGCCGTTGGTTGTCGCGACGTTCGTCGTTCTCCGGAACACGTCGTCGAGATTGAACAGGTTCTGATCGGCAATCCGCTGCTGGTCGACGATCGTCAGGCTGTTCGGCACCTGTCGCAGGGGGGCTAGCGCCTTGGCGCCTGCCTCCACGCCGTAGCTTTTGCCGAGCACGACAATATCGGCGGTTTCGGCCGGTGCTTCCGTGGTGGCGACCGGCGCGGTCGCTCGCTGCCGGACCGGGGGCCGCTCGACCTGGCGACCGACGGAAATCACGAAGCCGCCAGACCGGTCCGATTGTGCCTGGAGCCCCGTGCCTCGGAGCAGGGCAGCTATCGCACTGGCGGGGCTATGTGATCCGCGCAGGCCACGCGTAGTCTTGCCTGCCACGATCGCAGGATCATAGGAAATGGCGGCCCCGGTCGCGCGACCGAACTGATTAAGAGCGCTGCCGAGCGGCCCGGCGGCAATGTCATAGCTGCGGGTTGCGCTCGTCGTTTGCGCCATCGCCGGACCGGCGATAGAAATACCCGTCAATCCCAATACGACCGCGACGCTGGCGGCCACCCGCTTCCTGCTCAAGATTCTAATCCCCAATCAAACATGCACTCATGAAAGAGGACGAGCGAGATTGCCGATGGGACAGCGGATAGCCGAAATTATTTCACCCGAAGGCGCACGATCGGCGATGCCGGGTCGCTACGGTCGATCGCGATCGGTTGCGAACGAGCGAGATTGGCAAGAGCTTGGTCCGTATCGCGCAACGGGAACATTCCGGATACCCGCTGCGTCGAGAGCGCTGCGGCATCGAAGCGGATCGGGCCTGAGCGCCAACGGTTCAATTCAGCAAGCACGTCACCGAGAGCCCGGTCCTCGACAGGTAGCCAGCCTTCGGACCATGCTGCCGCATCCGATGGGGAAACCGGATCAAGCCGAATTGCCTCGCCGCCTTTCAGCCGTGCCCGCTCGCCTGGGGCAAGGGTAAGGCAGTTCGTCCCCGCTGATTTCGCTGGACAGGCCCGGACATGAGAACTGACGACCGTGACGAGGGTGGCTTCCGCATCCTTTCGCACGGTAAAGGCGGTGCCAAGCGCCTCTGCCGTGCCGTCGCGTGTTTGGACGACAAAGGGCGTTGGACCTTGGTGGGCGACTTCGGCCAGCAGCTCGCCGCGCAGCAGGCGAACCGACCGGCCACCATTCTGGCCGACATCCGCAGCACTGTCGGTGCTCAGCACCACGCGGCTGCCATCGGCAAGAGTCACGCTCCGCATCTCGCCCACAGCGGTCCGTTCGTCAGCGAAGTAGAGTTGAACCTCTGGACGTGTTGTCGCCAGCCACCCGGCGCCGCCCAGCACCGTGACGGCGAGCAACGCACCGCCCATGCGGCGTCGAGGCCGCAAAAAGAGCCGCCGCAATGTTTCGCGTTCGACCTCGGAGCCGCCGCGCAATCGCTCGCTCATGCCGCCAAGCCGCTCGATCGCTAACTCATGCGCGGAATGCTCGCTTCGCCAAGCTTCGAAGCCGGCCCAATCGGCATCGTCGGCGTCGTCGGATTCGAGATGCGCAAGCCATTCGGCCGCGCGCTCCACGATATCGGGCGTCGGCTCGCTATTACCCTGCCGGGGCTCGATCGCGCGGTGCTCCATAAGTGACCGCATAGCAACGCGCGTACCCCTTCGCGACATATTGCTTCACCATGCTCTTCGACACGCCCAGTTCCTCAGCGATGTCAGCATGATTCCATCCCTCGATCCGGGACAGCAGGTAAGCGCGGCGGGCCTTGTCCGGCAGCTCGTCCAATGCGCGCGTGATCGCAAGCAGTTCGCTGACAGCCTCAGCGATCCGGTCCGGACCCGGCTCCGCCGCCCCGTCCATCAGTGCGTGGTAGGCGTCAAGGAAGGCCGCTTCGACCTTGGCCCGGCGCGCCTCGTCGATGACGAGCCGCCGCGCGATGGTGGCGAGGTAATTGCGACCGTCACAAATAGGCGCAGTATCGGCACCTTCGAGGATACGGCAGAAGGTATCGTGCGTAAGATCCGAGGCACGATGCGCACATCGCGTATGTCGGCGAAGCCATGCTTTCAGCCAATCACCATGCAACGCATAAAGCGCGTTGACGTCGATGGTGGCAGTGGCGGCCGGCAAGTCGATAACTCCAGAATCGCAACCCGGCGATCATGGATAGGTGTCGACGAGCGTGAGAATACTACCGTTCATGCGATTAGTTCGCAATAGCGGAATGTCTAATGGAAAGCAGACGTTTTCAGCATGGCAGGTCTCAGGCGATCGTCTGTCGCCGTGAAACGGCCTATCGGGATGCACTGCCACCCGACCGCTCAATAAAATGGGAATGGCAGATTCCCCAGCGGAGCGGTCATTCACGTGCGCGCCGAACCGGCGCATGATGATGACCAACGTCATCGCCGCACTCCGGGGGCAGATCGCAAAGCCGTTCGATGCGGAAATGGAGGCGGTGAACTGCCACCACAACTACGTCCAGCGCGAGAACCATTTCGGCCAGAATGTCCTGGTCACCCGCAAGGGCGCCGTGCGCGCCGCCAAGGGTGTGATGGGCATCATCCCGGGTTCGATGGGCGCCAAGTCGTTCATTGTGCGCGGCCTGGGCAACCCGGAATCGTTCGATAGTTGCTCGCATGGCTCCGGCCGGGTGATGAGCCGGACTGCCGCCAAGAAGCTGGTGACGCTCGACGAGCATATTGCCGACACTGCCGGCGTCGAATGCCGCAAGGACGAAGGCGTCATCGATGAGACGCCGAAGGCCTATAAGCCGATCGAGGCCGTTATGGCCGCGCAGTCGGACCTGGTCGAGATCGTCCACACGTTGAAGCAGGTGGTGTGCGTCAAGGGCTAGCGCTCGTGGCGCCCACCGCCATCCAAAAGAGAAATACCATGATCGAGATCGACGGTTCGGAAGGCGAAGGTGGAGGGCAGGTCGTGCGCAATGCGTGCGCGCTGTCGCTCGTCACCGGCCAACCGTTCCGTACCACGAATGCGCGCGGCAAGCGTTCGAAGCCGGGGTTGATGCGCCAGCATGTGACCGCGATCGAAGCCGCGTGCCGGCTCGGCGGCGCCCAGTGCGAGGGGCTGACGGTCGGGTCGTCTGAGATCACCTTTGAACCGGGCCGCGTGCAACCCGGCGAATATCATTTCGCCGTGGGCACCGCGGGCAGCACCGGTCTTGTATTTCAGACCGTGCCAATGCCGTTGGTGTTGGCGGATGCGCCCTCGCGCCTGGTGCTCGAGGGGGGCACGCACAATATGCTCGCGCCGCCGTTCGGCTTCATCGCGAAGAGCTTCGTGCCGATCATCGAACGGATGGGACCACGCATCTCCGTGCGTCTGGTTCGCCACGGCTTCTACCCCCGCGGTGGCGGCCGGATCGAGGTAAATATCACGCCGGCGCCGCTCAAGCCGATCGAATGCATTGAACGCGGTGCCTTGCTCTCGCGCTCTGCGACCGCCGTGTTTGCTGGGTTGCCGTTCGACATCGCTGATCGGGAGATCAAAACCGCACGGAAGTTCCTGTCCGATTGGCCGGACAACGCATTCGCCGTCCGCGAACTCCCGGCCGAGCAAGGTCCGGGTACGATCCTATTGCTGGAAGCGGCGTTCGAGCACGTCACCGAAGTGGTCAGCGGTTTCGGCAAGCTCGGCGTCTCGGCGGAATCGCTCGCCAAGACGTCGGCGCAACGGATGGCGGGCTATGTCGCAAGCGACGCGTTTGCCGGGCCGTATCTGGCGGACCAGCTGTTGCTACCGTTCGCCCTCGCTGGCGGTGGTAGTTTTACGACGGTCAAGCCGAGCCTGCATTGGCTGACCGCGCGCGATGTGATCGAACGATTCACCGGCCAGCGCTGGGTGTTCGAGCAGCAGCCGAACGGCTGCCATCTCGTTCGCAATGCCGGTGCGCGATAGGCGACTTCTGGCGCACGCCGGGAGTGCCGCTTCAATGTTTGAAGCAGTGCTCCCGGTGCCACCTGACAAATTGCTGGTGCGGGCGATCGGCTTCGCGCGACGGTACTAGCAGGCGCCCGCTTCTGTTGATCACGCCGCGGATGCTGCCAGATGCTGAATGTTGGCGGGCTCAAGGAAGATGACTGTCATTGTCGTTGCCGACGTAATCTAGGACTTGTTTGGGCTGGATAGCAGGAGATGAAAAGGCGGTCGCCGGTGGAGAAGGTCCACCGGCGACCTTGCGCATGCGCGCCTAGATGCCCTGACCGCCTGATACCTCGATGCGCTGGGCGTTGACCCAGCGATTACCTTCCGACAGCAGGCTTGCAATCATCGGGCCGATATCGTCGGGCACGCCTACGCGACCGAGAGCGGTCATGCCGGCGAACTGGTCATTAAGGTCGGGCGTGTCGCGCACCGCACCGCCGAGGAAATCAGTCTCGATCGCGCCCGGCGCGACCGTGTTGACGGCGATGCCGCGCGCACCCAGTTCCTTGGCGAGATAGACGCTGAGCACCTCGACCGCGCCCTTGGCAGCCGAGTAGACGGCAAAGCCGGGGGCTGAAACTCGGGTCAGGCCCGATGAAAGGTTCACAATGCGCCCGCCGTTGGCGATCAGCGGCAGTAGCGTCTGGGTCAGGAAGAAGACGCCCTTGAAGTGGACGTTCACCAGCGCGTCGAACTGCGCTTCGGTCGTGTCGGCGATCATCGCAAAATCGCCGTGCCCGGCATTGTTGACGAGGTGGTCGAAATTGCTGCGCTGCCAATTATCCTGAAGCGCCGTGCGCAGCCGCTCAGCGAAATCGCCGAATTGCGGAACGTTGCCGCAGTCGAGCTGCAGCGCAACCGCCTTGCGGCCCATTGTCTGGACCTCCGCGACGACGGCGTCAGCCTCGCCCGAGCGGCTGTGATAGGTGATGATGACATCGCCGCCAGCGCGGGCAATGCTGAGTGCGGTGTTGCGCCCGAGGCCGCGGCTAGCACCGGTAATGAGCGTGATCTTGGTCATGGTCGTTCTCCTGTGCCCGAAGTGGCCCTCGAGGATATGCATCAGCCACGCGGCGCTAGGTTGCCGGTCCCTCGCCAATCTTTGCCTATTCCTCCAAAGGCATGGCGGCGCCGACGATTTGAAACTATGCTAGTGGGCATGAACGACCTGCTCACCGCCGTCAGCCGGTATGCCGATGCCCACGCCGATGCGAGCGGGCTGGCCACGACCCCAATCCCCGGCCTCTCCACTATTCGCGCCACTGCGCCCAGCGATCTGACCTATGCTATTTCGCGGCCGCTCGTCGCGCTGGTCCTGCAAGGCAGCAAGCATGTCACCATGGGGACGACCGGCTTTGCCTTTTCGGCCGGCGAGTCCCTCCTCATCACGGCAGACGTCCCTACCGTCAGCCAGATCACCAGGGCGAGTATCGCCGCGCCTTATTATTCGCTGGTGCTCGAACTCGACACGGCGATCGTGGCCGAACTGGTTGCAGAAATGAAGCCCGATCCCGTCCCGGATCACGCCCGTGTCAGGATTGACCAGACCGATGTCGAAGTTGCCGATGCGGCCGTGCGGCTGATCAGGCTGTTCGATCGCCCCGCCTCGATACCGGTGCTAGGCACGCAGCTCCTGCGAGAGATGCATTACTGGCTGCTCGCCGGCAAGCACGGGGCGGCGATCCGCCAGCTCGGCTGGCCCGATGGCCATGTCCAGCGCGTGGCGCGGGCCGTGGCGATCCTGCGCTCCGAATATGCGAGGCCTCTGCCGGTCGAGCGATTGGCAGCGGCGGCGGGGATGAGCCAGTCCGCCTTCCACCAGCATTTTCGCGCGGTCACGTCGCTCTCGCCGCTGCAGTTCCAGAAGCACCTGCGGCTGCTTGAAGCACGCCGGCTGATGCTGTCGGAAGGGCGTAATGCCAGCAACGCGGCCTTCGACGTGGGGTACGAAAGCGTATCCCAGTTCAACCGAGAATATAGCCGGATGTTCGGTCAGCCCCCGGTCAGAGACCTCAGGTCGGCACGAGGCAGGGCCATTGCCGCATAATTACATGAGGCGGCAAATCGACGATCAAGGCATTGGTGGTGCCACTCTGCTGCGGCCATCGACGGCTTGCCCCGCAAAAGGTCGCCGCCGACCCGCACGCAATCTGAAATAATTTCAAAGAGAGGTGACCGGGCCGGCGGGAGGCACGAATAAGAGATCATGCGCTCGGATTTCCTCGCGAGATTGATCTCAAAGCCTGCGTCGGACAAGGCGCCGGCCAGCCGTGAGCGTCCGTCCCGAACCGCGCCGGACGGCTGGAGCAGCCTGATGGTGGCGGCGCAGGACGGCCACGGTGGCGCCTATCGGCGTTTGCTCGGCGAGATGTCCGAGTGGCTCACGCGCTACTTCCAGCGGCGGCTGCCCCCGGGCGACGTGGATGACGCTGTCCAGGAAACGCTGCTCGCCGTCCATCGGCGGCGCCACACCTATGATCCGCAATATCCGCTTGGGCCTTGGCTGGCAGCGATCGCCAAGAATAAGTGGATCGACCAGCTCCGCAGCCTGGCGCGCCGGCCCATGGACGAGCTGCCCGACGATATGGCCGTGGGTGACCACGAGGCGTCGGTGGTCAGCAGTTCGGTTCTGGCCAGCCTGCTTGACGAGCTCCGCCCCGCGCAGGCCCAGGCGATCCTGCTGGTCAAGCTGCAGGGCTACAGCATCGAAGACGCGTCCGGCCAGACTGGCCTCTCCCCCTCCGCCGTGAAGATGAACATCCACCGCGGGCTCGCGCGCCTGACGGCCATCATTGAGAAGATCCACGATGTCGAATGAATCCCTGATCGCCGACCTGTCCTCGGACCTGACGCCCGTGCAGCGCCGCAGCATGCTGCGCGAGGGCGGACTCGTCCTCGCGCTGGGTGCCGCGGAGCTCATGCTCTTCCTGAGCCTGGGCGCGATGCGGCCGGACATGAGTCATATGGCCGGCTCGCCGTTTTTGATGTGGCGGGTGGGAAGTCTCGGCCTGCTGGCGGCGATTGCCTGCGTGCTGGCGATCCGGTCCTTCTCACCAACGGCGCAGCCGCGCCGGGGGCTGATGCTCGCCTGCGCCCTCGCGGTCGCGGCCATCGTCGGGGGCGTGTTCGTCACCCCCGATGGCGCGAGCGAGCGTGCGCTGCTCGATCGCATCGATCCGGCGAGCGGCATCATGTGCGCCACCTCGATCTTCGTGCTCTCGCTGCCGATCGTGGCGTTGCTCGGTGCCCTGATGCGGCGGGCAGCACCGACCCAGCCAAGATTGAGCGCGCTCGCCTCCGGCATCGCCGCCGGCGCCTGCGGCGCCTTCGTCTTCGCCTTTTGCTGCCCCTTCAACGACCCTCTCTATGTAGTGGTCTGGTATACCACCGGTTGCGCCGCCGTGACGGCCGTCGCACGATGGTGCCTGCCGAGACGCTTCCGCCTCTAACTGGAACCGGCGCGCAAATCGAGCCGCGCACCGCCTGAACCGACCATCACCGACCCACCCGGATTCCGGGACGGGAGACGTGCGCCTGCCTTACAGAAAGGAACCATGCCATGAAGACCATGACCGACGTGCAGTCCCCGGACCGGGACTGGCTCAAGACCTACTATTATCTGCGCTTCGTGGTCTCCGCGATCTGGGTCGCGCTCGCCTTCACGGTGGCGAAGGCCATGCCGCCGCTGGCTGCGGTAATGCTCGTCGCCTACCCCGCGTGGGACGCCCTGGCGAACTATTTAGACGCCAGCCGGAGCGGTGGGCTGACGAGGAACAAGAGTCAGATGCTGAACTTCGTCGTCAGCGTGGCGACGGCCGTCGCCGTCGCCGCGACTCTGCCGCACGGCATGCATGCGGTCCTCCAGATCTTCGGCGTGTGGGCGGTCCTCTCCGGTCTGTTTCAACTCCTCACCGGAGTGCGGCGCTGGAAGTCCTATGGCGCACAGTGGGCGATGATCCTGAGCGGCGCTCAGTCGGGGCTCGCCGGGGCGCACATGCTCAGCAAGGCGGCCGGCATCGCACCGGTCAGCATCGCCGACATCGCACCCTACGCCGCCTTCGGCGCCTTTTATTTCCTCATCTCGGCGGTCTCGCTGACCATCACGGATGCGCGCCGGCGCTCGAAGGCGGTTGCGGCCTGACGCCTGACTGAGCGCGGCCGTACATCATGCGGCCGCGCTCACGAGATGATCCGATACCGTAGAGATGAATGCGCGAAGACGCCCAAGTTTTCGCAGGTCCCGGTGATATCCCATCCAGATGTCGCGCGCCGGGGGCTGCGTCGGCAGACCCAGTCTGCGGATGCCCGGGATCTGGTTGCCTACTACGCGGGGCAGAACAGCGATGCCGACACCTTCCCGGCACATGCGCCCCTGGACGTTGCGGTTGTTTGATCGCAGAATTGGTCTCGCATTGGGGAAACTCTCGATCAGCCATTCGATGTCCGGGAAATGGCCCGTCGATGTGTCATGGGTGATGAGCCTAAAACCGGTGCCGTCGCCATATTTGGGATCAGCTGCTTCCTCGGCGATATAGACGCCGTATTCTAGCCTGAAGAGCCGTCGTTGAACGACATCGGCCGTGTCGAATGGAACGATACGAAAGGCGATGTCGGCTTCTCGTTGGGCGAGACTGAATTGGCGTGTGCCGGTCAGGATTTCCACATCGACATTAGGATAGGCTTTCGAAAAATCCGCCAGAATAGGGGGTAGGACGTAGGCCCCGAACCAGTCCGCCGACGAAATGCACAGGCTGCCCTTTAGATCCTGCTCCTGCCCCGCAAGCCGACGCTCCATGGCGAGCGCGCCATCTTCCATCTGCTCCGCCAGCGCGATGATCCCCTGGCCCTCTTCGGTCAGGACAAGTCCGTCCGCCGTGCGCTGAAAAAGCGCGTGCCCCATCGCCTGCTCAAGCGCACGAAGGCGCCTGCCAACCGTCGGATGGCTGGTCTGAAGCGACCGCGCGGCGCCGCCGAGCGTACCGGATCGCGCAATGGCGAGAAATATCCTGACATCGCTCCATTCCATTGCGAACCTCGCACAAAACTGAACGCGAAGAGTACATTCCTGTCAGTTAAAGAACAAATTTAAACGCCTAGATCTCCTCCATAACAATGGAGGTCGGTAGTCATGAAAACGTGGTTCATCACGGGCTGCTCAAGCGGCTTCGGCCGGAGGCTCGCGCTTGCTGCGGCAAAGCGCGGCGATCGGGTCGTTGCAACGGCCCGCAACGTGGGGACGATCGAGGACATGGCCGATCCTTTTGGTGGCCGCATGATCGCCTTGCCTCTCGACGTGACCGATGAAGCCGCGGCCAAGGCGGCGGTCGCGTCGGCGGTCGAAACCTTCGGGGGGTTCGACATACTCGTAAACAATGCCGGCTACGCCCTGTTCGGCGCGATCGAGGAAGGCGCTCCGCACGAATATCGGCCGATGTTCGAGGTGAACGTCTTCGGCCTGATCGAAACGACCAAGGCAGCACTGCCCGTGCTGCGAGGCTCGGGCGGAACGATCGTCAACATGTCGTCCGGCGCGGGCATCGAAGGCCGCGGCGGCGGCGGCTATTACCACGCCAGCAAGTTTGCTGTGGAAGGGATCTCCGAAGCGCTCGCCGGCGAACTCAAGCCGTTCGGCATTCGTGTGCTGATCGTCGAGCCCGGCCCGTTCCGTACCGATTTCCTGGGCCGTTCGATCACGATGGCAGCAAACGAAATGCCGGAATACTCCGCAACTTCGCGCAAACCCTATCGCGAGACCAACGATGGCCATCAGGCGGGCGATCCCGACAAGGCAGTCGCGGTGATCCTTCGGGCAGTCGATGCCGATGATGCGCCGCTTCACCTGCCGCTCGGCCCGGCCGCGCACGCTATCGCCGAGCGAAAGCTGGCGGCCTTCCGTAGCGATATCGACGCCTGGCGCGCTGTTACGATCGCCACCGATTTCGACCCTGTTTGAACATCAACATCTGACTGGAGGGCGATCATGATCGCAGCCTTGCAAGGCTTTACCCAGCAGCTGGTGCCAGTGAACGGCATCAAGATCAACGCAGTCACAGGGGGCTCGGGCCCACCGATCCTCCTGCTGCACGGTTGGCCGGAGACATGGTGGGAATGGCACCATGTGATGCCGCTGCTGGTCGACCATTTCAGCGTGGTGGCCATCGACCTGCGCGGCGCGGGTTTCTCCGACTGTCCACAGGGCGGCTATGACAAAGCGAATATGGCGCGTGACGCGCATGAGGTCATGATCGCCCTCGGCCACGAACGCTACGCCGTGTGCGGACATGACATCGGCGGAATGGTCGCCGTGCCGCAGGCTGCTCTCTATCGGGAGGATGTCACCCACCTCGCCGTCCTCGACGTTCCGCTTCCTGGCTGGACCGGATGGGAAGCGACGACCGCGAGGCTCTGGCATTTCGGCTTCCATATGAACCGGGACCTGCCCGAGCGACTCATCCACGGCCGTGAATCTGACTATGTCTCAGCCTTCATGGCGGAGCGCTTCTACGATCACAGCCGCTTCGATCCGGCGGATATCGAGGTCTATGCGAAAGCGATGGCGCTTCCCGGCCGTACGCGTGGCGGCATGGAATGGTATCGCACCCTTGCCGCAGACCACGCGGCCGCGCTCGAATACAAGAAGCAACTACTCACGATACCGGTGCTGGGCCTCGGTGGGGACCAGCGCTTCGGTCCGCAGATGGTGCCGATGCTCAAGGAGTTCGCCACCCATGTGACGGGTGGCTCGATTGCGCGGTGTAGCCACTATGTCGCGGATGAGCGACCTGAGGAGGTCGCGGCCGCCCTGATCCATTTTCTCGAGACAAACTGAATCCCGCGCCCACGCCGTCGCAGGCGAGGCGCTCCGAATACATAGCAAAGGAGACTGTCATGATTGCACCCGTCATTCGCGGCGTTAATCATATCGGCATCACGGTGCCGGACATCGAAGCCGCAAAATCCTTCCTAGTGGACGCGTTCGGCGGCCAGCTGATCTATCAGTCCTTCGGCCCGCAGGACCCACCGCGGCAGGGTCCCGAGTTCGAACGCGCCGTCGGCGCGTTTCCCGGAACGGTCGTGCGTGCGCAGGCGATGATCAAGATCGGCACCGGACCGGATATCGAACTCTTCGAAATGTACGGGCCCGAGCAGGCCGCCCCGATCCGTGCGAGCGACTTCGGCATCACGCACTTCGCGCTCTATACCGACGATATCGACGCATCGGTCGAGCGCTTCGAAAAGGCGGGAGGCACACCCCTGACTCCGCCGCGTGCCATCCCCTACGCAACCGAGAAAGGTCCTGGAAACAAGGTCTGCTACTGCCGCATGCCGTGGGGCACGACGATGGAATTCATCACTACGCCAGACCGCATGGCCTATCATGACCAGACGGATCTGCGCAGATGGCAGGACAAGGACTGAGCGGGCGAGAGAAAGGACTCGCACCAGGTAGGTCGCGATGATGCTGATGCTATCGCAAGGTTCGATTTGTCAGATCAATGATGCGCATTTCTGACAAATTACAAGAGGGACAGGCGGCGTAGGAACGCGGCATCCTGTCGGAACTAGCTGGACAAACGTGGACGTTGATAGACGCACACGGACTCAGAAGAGCTTGATCGCTGGGCGACTAAGCGGTTGATTTCGCAATCAAATCATAGACTTGCGAACTCGCCGAGGGCATGAATAGCACGATCTGGGTTTGTGGAAAAGGCTGGACATGAATGGACGGGGCGGTTCGAGCGCATCTGAGCATCGGAGGTTGCAGCTGCGTTAGATTTTGGATGGGTACTGCCTGTCTTCGATGGCAATCAGAGGACGCTCACTTTCGGTGCATGAGGCGGCGATGCTGAGCGAAGGTCTGTCCGACCCGTTGGTGCTGACCGAACGGCCCGCGAAGGCGATGGGCGAACACAGCCGGCGCCAGCTGCCAGCGCCGGTCGACGCGGACTTCCGGTTTCGCCCGAGATTGCGAGCCGCTTGAACGGCAAACCCGATCGGCGCGTTACCCGCTAGCTTGGCAGCTTGTCGGCCAGCACATTCGCCTTGCGGATTTCTGGCGCGACCGCGAGCAGGGCGTCGGCATTCGCCATCAGGGCTTCGGCAACCTTGCCGGCGAGGTGGGCATCGCGGCCTGCCTCGTCGTCGAACGCATCGAAGATCGCGAACGTGTTTTGGTCGAAGCGGACGGCAAACCAAGTGACCGTGCCGGGTTCAGCGTCCACCAGGCTTTTCGCGCTGGCCAGGAATGAAGCAACCTCTTCTTCTTTCCCGGGCTTGGCTTTGAGTTCCACATAAAGCGACACGGCTGTCATGGTAGTTCTCCGACTCAGCCCCCAGCTAATTGTCCTCCTTAAAAGTCGCTTTGGGAAATTGTTTATGGGGTGCGTCGTCGTGCTGCGCGGAGCGTGACCGCGCCAACCGCATAATGACGATTGTTGTGCTTCTTGGTCGGCGCTAAATGACTCTTGGGCGCCCCCGCCGCGACTGCCGTTGGATCCTTCGATCTGCGAAGTTGCACGCTCGGGTCCGTGAGCTTGGCGACCAGAAGGAACCGGCTATGGCTTCCACGCAAGGCGCGGAGCGCGGGCTAAAGCGCTTCGAAGGATTTACCGACGCGGTCTTTGCCATCGCGCTGACCTTGCTGTTCCTCGAGATCAAGCCGCCAACGTCGCCTGACGTAGCGCGAGCAGTGGCCGAACAGTGGCACGAACACTTGGCCCTGTTCGTCAGCTTTCTCGGGATCGGCATCTACTGGCTTCAGCATCATTATAGCGGTCGCCTCTATGCCAAGACGGACCATCTCTTCAGTCTCTTCAACCTTGGCTTCCTGTTCGGCATCATGGCACTGCCGTACCCGGCACGCCTATGGGCCTCTCATCTAGGCGAGCGGGGGGAGGCTGGAGCCAGCGCCGTCCTTGCGGCTGGCCTCTTCCTCCCATCGCTGTTCTGGATCACCAAGTGGCTCTACGCGAGCAGGCATTGCCGGTTAATCGATCCCCGC
>Ga0207641_10002544_pt1 | contig 16781 bp, 11 predicted proteins | sample KBSSwiS62_FD_184306 | JGI IMG/M metagenome (GOLD analysis project Ga0207641, IMG submission 184306) | Switchgrass rhizosphere microbial communities from Kellogg Biological Station, Michigan, USA - KBS Switchgrass S6-2 (SPAdes) (version 2) | ecosystem: Host-associated > Plants > Roots >... | reverse complement strand
GTGATGACCCTTGGCGCGTAGATCTGATTGTTGGCCGTCGGCAGCCACCCCGCCGAGGGCAATTTGGGGTCGAAGGCACTGACTTCGTATTCACGACCGTGCGGCCGGGCCCCGGTCGGATTGCAGGAAAGACAGACCGGGTGTGCCGTCCCCACTTCATACATGAAGACCTCGGTGTCGCAAATCCCGCCGGGTTTACCACACGCCGCAGGGCTGGCTGCATCGGTGTTGTCGTAGCCGGTCAGGCTTTCATTCGAGATGAAGACCAGCTGGTTCCCACTCTGAGAAGCACGCGCCGCGTGGTAGCGAGGCAGTGGGTCCGTGTTTGAGGCGACACTCTCCGAAAAGGTCCCGCCCGCAGCGGTAACGTCCGTCTCTGAAAGCGTCCCGATGAAGGCGTAGCTGCCGCTGGTGTAGGCATAGAGATTCGGTTTGCCTGACGTCGCGCCGGTCGTCCCTGGTAGTTCATCCCGCGAGACGAAGTAGATGTCAGTGAGAGATTCGCCCGCTCCCGCAACACCTACGACCCGAGAGGCAATGAGCTGGGAGGATTCGCTCGCTGAGTCGTACCGATATAGATTGCCCTGGGCGGGGCCGGCGACGACTTCGAACAGGGCCATGGATCCATCGGCGCTGCCACGTACGAACCGAGAGGGTTCCGACGTAACCGTCTGCGAGACCGGCACCGTGCAAGCCTTCGCCGGTTCGGTGCAGTCGCCTTCTTCTACCTGACTTTGTTCGGCAGTGGGATTGAGCCTGAGGTATACACGGCCGGCATTCCCGGCCGTGTTCCCGCTGAAGTAATCACTCGCGGTCCAGTACACGGCCGATCCATCTTCGGACATCGCGTTCGTCACGTTGGCCGAGTGATTCAGCGCGCTGTTCCCGAAGGCACCTCCGGCCAGTTCGGGGTTGTACCCGGCGGTGCAGTCGTTCGGCTCAGTCTGGCCCGACGGCAGAACACAGATCAGGCGCAGCCTGCCTTCGGCCGAGGCATAGGCTTGGGACTCACCTTCACCGTTTGCGTTCGGCGTCAGCTTGTCGTTTGCCCTGAACACGGTGACCTGGGCATTGGCGGACTTCGCCTCAAGTTCGGGTTCGAATTCGCCTGGAGGCTGAAGAGGCGGTTTAACCCCCACCAGGCCGGCATAGCCTTCGGCTCCACAATTCTGTCGTCGGTACAGTTCTACATACCCTTCTGGGGCGCTCGGAGACAGCACGGGTTCCGCGGCGACTCCGATCCAGGCGCTGCACAGGTCGGCCGAGAAGGCTTTGAACTCGTTCGCGAAGTTGGCGTTCAGTCCGTAGGCCCCGGTGCCGGCGGGTCCTTGCTGAGGCGTGAGGGGCTTCGAGCTCCACCCTTGTCCTTCGACCCGCTGAGCGAGGTACTGATTGGACATCGGAGCAGCTTCCGGGTCGGCAAACGCTCGATAACTCGAATAAGTGAAGCGGTTACCGTCGGTGGAAGACTGTGAAAGGGCCTGCGTCAGATTCAGCAGGTCGAGCAGCGAGTGGATGTCCCCGCCCGATTTGTTGACCGGACTCACCATCTCGTAGGCACGACAGTCGGGTAGGAATCCAGAGAGACCGCTCCGAAAGACTTCGTTAGGACAGCTCACTCCGCCAGTGGCTGCAGGCGAGGTCTGAAATACCTTGTCGGGTCCGATGACCGGACCTTGTGCGTTGGTCGCGACAAACCGGTAGTGGTAGATCGAGTTCGGCGTCAGGCCGGTGATGATCTGAGCTACAACCTTGCCCGAAGACTCTTTACCCGCGCTCAGTTCCGGGGTGACCGAGCCGTAGGATTCGGTGGGTCCGTATTCGATCCGGTAAGTGGTTGCTTCGCCCTGCGCGTTGATACGCGCCTTCAGGGTGGCTTCCGTCAGCCCGACGTTGTCGGAACTCTCCGATTCGATCACGGCACCGAGCGTCAAGAGCGTCGCGTCGGCTCCGTGCGCGCGGGTGCTGCCAGTCACGCCGACGACCCGGTAGTGGTAGGTCGTCCCGATGGTGAGATTGCTCAGATCCGCGTGAACAGAGACAGGAGTCGTTCCTGATCCGATTTCGGCCACCGTCTCGGCGCAGGGCGCAAATTCACCGTAGGAGGCGCTGAGCCCGTATTCGAATAGACATTCACTGAAGGTCGTGCCACCGGGGTCAAGCTTCCCTTCGACAGTGGCGCTCGTCCCGCCGATCGCGTCGCTACCGCCGGTGACCGCGGTCGGGGCGGTGGTGAAGCCAGTCGAGAACGTTTCGACCGGCGTTCCTCCGATGACCACTTTGAGATGGAAGTAGTACTGCGTGCTCGCCGTCAGCCCCGTCAGGTCGGCCGACACCACATGTTCATCTTCGTCGGTTGGAACGGTCTGTTCACAGGGCACGGCGTTCGCCGGCCCGCCTTCGGCTTCGTATTCGAAGACACATTCGGTGACTGCTTCGCCTTCAGGACGGACGAGGCCACTCAAGGCCGCGGTACTAGCCGTCGGTTCTTCGTGGGGTGCGGTGACTTCCACCAACTGCTGCGTCGAGAAATTGGCCGTCTTGCCGACACTTGGTTCGTTGACGTTGGCGGCTTTCACCCTGAAGACGTAGTTAGCGTTGGGCAGAAGACCGGTTACTTTCGCGGTGACCGGATGGTCAGCTTCGTCGGGCGGCGTCGCCCCTTCGCACGACGCGGTCGATCCAAGCGTCCCTTCGAAGAATTCGCTCTGCGTCCCGTATTCGAAGACGCAGTTGGTGATCGCCAAGCCGCCAGGGTTGACCGTCGCCTGTAGGACGGCGCTGCGCCCCTTGACTTCCGTCGCAGCTCCGGTGGTCACCTCGGGCACCACCACCGGCGGACCGAACACGTCGATCTTTCCGCTTCCGCTGTTGGATGCGTAGAGCGTGTTGCTGGCAGAGTCGACCGCTAGACCTTTCGGTTCCCCAAGGCGACCGAAGCCGGAGGTTCCCTGGAGGACCCCGGACGGCGAATATTCGGAGACCTTCCCCGGTTCATCCGTGAAGACATCGTTATCGGACTGATCGATGGCGACGGTGTAGACGTTCGCTTCAGGTCCAACCCGTTCGGGGGTCGGATCGGCAAGTCCATCGAGTTTCAGAAGGGCGCCGTTGGCCCCTAGATAGATGTTGCCCAGCCCGTCTAGTCCGAGATTGCACCAGCCTTCGCTTGCTTTACCGGTGCCGGTTCTGTCTGCGACGGTCGGCGGGTTTGAGGTGGGCACATATTCCCTCACCGGCGCGCCGTTGCGAGAGGTGAAGAGGTGACCTGCCTGATTCACAGCGACGCCGCAGACAAAACCCGGGTCTTCCACGAAGTTGCCCAGGAAGGCCCCGCTCGGGCCATAGGTTCCGACAGTGGTGAAACTGTCGTTCAGGTAGATGTCGCCTGCCGTTCCCGCCGGCGATCCGGGCGGGGCCACCGCTAGCTGAAAGCTACCCGAGTTTGATTCGCTGGTGACACCCGAAATCGCGTTGGTCCCGGTAGCGCTGAAGTTGACCGGTTGACCCGCCGCATTGAATTTGTAGATCTTTTCCGCGGCGGTGTCCCAAGCGTAGAGGTCGTGCGTCGACGGCTCCATGGTCAGCGCGCGCAGGTCTTGGAACGATTCCGTTCCGCCGACCCCGTCGGGGCCAAAGGACGTACCGGTGTAGGGATGGCTTTGGGCGGCGAGGGCGCTCGACGCGAAGAGCGCGACCATCGACACGATGGCTGCGACCAGGACCGCCAAGCGGCCGAGTCGATGTGAAGGCGCACCGCTCCCGTCAGCGTTGTTGGAGGCACCACGGGTGGCGAAGGCTCCACGGCTCAGTGAGCCCAGGCCGTCGCCCTCGCTCAAAGTCGATCCCGCGGACGATGCCTTCGCTAGGCCTCTCACGTAGTGCTCTCCTTGTCCCGTGAGCCCGCTTGCCGGCCGCTCCCTTAGCGGCTGCTCCCTGAGGCTCGATTTCCCTGTATGTGCTGTCTGTCGCCCCTTAAACGGGAACGTTCCCTGAACTGACAAAGCAGTTCCCAAAGCGACGGGGGAAGGTAAACATACTGGTTTGTAATTGTCAAGGTACGAGAATGGTATGAAGGCAAAAACCTCGAATTAGCAGGGAGGTTTATGCTGCGCGGATGAGGTCACCGACCAGCGCGCGGGCCGCTTTGGGCTTCCTCTTCGTCTCGGCGGCGGTGATCGGGCTGACCGCGGCGGTGCTGCCGCGGACCTTCTACGACGACTTTCCCTTCCTCGCCCACTGGGTCGACCTGCTGCCCCCGTACAACGAGCATCTGGTCACCGACGTCGGCGGGCTCTACCTCGGGTTCGCCGTCCTCTTCGCCTGGGCGGCGTGGACCTTGGAGCGCACCCTGGTGCGGGCGGTCTGCGTCGCCTGGCTGCTGACCGCGGCGATCCACCTCGGCTTCCACGCCGAGCACCTGGCGGGCTTCAGCACCGCCGACGCGGTCGCCGAGCTGTTCACCCTGGCGCTGCTGCTGGTGCCGCCGCCGATCGCCATCTGGGCGACCGGCTCTGTCGAGACCTAGGACGGAGGGGGTGGGATTCGAACCCACGAGCGCCTTGCGACGCCAACAGTTTTCGAGACTGCCCCGTTCAACCGCTCCGGCACCCCTCCGGGGAACTCAGTCAGGGGCTGATTCTACGAAGCCGGGGCGCGAGGTGGTGTCGGGGGACCGGGGCCGCGCCTAAAGAACCCCGCGTTCCTGTCGATCAACTCGTGTGGACAGCGAGCAGACCAGAGCCGGGCGATTCTTCGACAGCCATCCCCGCCTGCTGCGGGCGCTGGCGCTGACGGCGCTGATCTGGGGCGCCGGCTACCTGACCTGGCGGATCGGCTGGAGCGGCGAAGGGGCCAACCCCTTCCTCTTTGCGATGCTGCTGGCGACCGAGCTCTACGGGATCTACGCGCTGGCGATCCTCACCTGGTTCTCCTGGACGCGGCCGGCGGCGGTGCGGCCCGCGACGACGCCGGGACGCAGCGTCGACGTCTATGTCTGCACCTACGACGAGCCGGCCGAGGTGGTGATGGCGACGCTGGCCGGGTGCCGGGCGCTCACCTATCCCCACACCACCTACCTGCTCGACGACGGGCGGCGGCCGGAGATGGCGGCGATGGCGAAGCTGGCCGGGGCCGAGTACATGGTCCGCGACGACAACACGCACGCCAAGGCCGGCAACCTCAACGCGGCGCTGCCGAGGACCGAGGGCGACCTGGTGCTGATGCTCGATGCCGACCACGTGCCGATGCCGGACGCGCTCGACGCCCTGGTCGGCTACTTCGACGACGAGCGGATGGCCCTGGTCCAGACCCCGCACGACTTCTTCAACCACGACTCGGCCCAGCACTACGCGGTCGGCCGCCACGAGCAGTCGCTCTTCTACCGGGTCGTCTGCCCCGGCAAGGACCGCCACGGGGCCGCCTACTGGTGCGGCTCGGCGGCGCTGATCAACCGCCACGCCCTGCTCGCGATCGGCGGCGTCGCGACCGAGACGATCGCCGAGGACTTCCACACCACGATCCGGCTGCTGCGCGGCGGCTGGGTCAGCCGCTACCACGACGAGGTCCTGGTCCAGGGCCTGGCGCCGCACGACCTCGATGGCTACCTGCTGCAGCGCGACCGCTGGGCCCGCGGCAACCTCGCCGTCTTCACCCTGCCCGAGTCGCCGCTGCGAGCACGCGAGCTGAAGCCGCTGCAAAGGCTCTCCTACCTGGCCAGCCTGCTCGCCTACCTGGCGCCGCCGATGCGGCTGCTGCTGCTGGTGACGCTGGGGCTCGTCCTGTGGACCGGCGCGCTGCCGCTGAAGATCAGCGTCGCGGCGCTGGCGGCGCTGTGGCTGCCCTCGCTGCTGCTCAACCTCAGCGCCGGCTCGGCCCTGGCCCGCGGCTACATGCGGATCCCCGAGACCGCCCACTACGAGCTGCTGACGATGGAGATCTACACGCGGGCGCTGCGCTGCGTGGTCCGCCCGGGCAGGACGGCGTTCAAGGTGACCCCGAAGCAGGGCGCCGACGGCGGCGGCCTCGACGCCGTGCGCAAACTGCGCCTGGTCATCCTCTGCACGGTCCTGCTGGCGACCGGAACGATCATGCGGCTGCTTGACCTGGCCGGAGTCGGGCCGCTGCCGGACATGCCGGGGATCGCGATGGTGATCGTGCCGCTGCTGGGCCTGTTCGAGCTGCGGCGGCTGCTGAAGACCCTGTTCGCGGTCGGGCGGCGGCGCCAGCGCCGCCTCGTCTACCGCTTCGAGGGCGACGCCGAAGCGCACTGCTTCTCCGAGGACGGCCACGTGCCGGCGCGGCTGGTCGACGCCAGCGCCTCCGGCGTTGGGCTGGTGGCCGAGGCGCCGCTGTCGATCGGCGACCGCCCGGCGCTGCTGCTGCGGCTGGCCGACGCGGCCGGCGCCGTGCACGAGGTCAGCGCCCAGGTCGAGGTGCGCAGCTGCCGCGAGGCCGAGGGCCGCTTCCTGGTCGGCGCCACGATCGCCGACATCGACCCCGACTCCCGCCTGCGGCTGATGGAGTGGTGCTACGTCGTCTGCAGCCACGAGCGCCTGCGCGGCCACCGCCCGGAGGCGCCGCCGCTACCCGAGTCGGAAGCGATCGTGGTCTCCCTCGACGACTACCGCGAGAATGCCCCCAGCGTGCTCCCGGCCGTGGGCCAAGCCTGAAACGGAGAGGGAGGGATTCGAACCCTCGAGGCGGGTTAACCCCGCCCACGCGATTTCCAATCGCGCTCCTTAAGCCGCTCGGACACCTCTCCAGGTGTCCTCCAAGAGTATTGGCTCTCAGCCCCTGCGGGCGTTGAAGAACTCGCGCAGGAGTACCGCGCACTCCGCTTCGCGCACTCCGGTGATCACCTCGGGGCGATGGTTCAGGGCCGGCTCGGCGAGGACGTCGAGGACGCTGCCGGCGGCACCGGCCTTGGGGTCGGCGGTGCCGATCACGACGGTGGGGATGCGGGCGAGGACGATGGCGCCGGCGCACATCGCGCAGGGCTCGAGGGTGACGTAGAGGGTGGTGCCGGGGAGACGCCAGCCGCCGAGGGCCTCCGCGGCGGCGCGAATGACGAGGATCTCGGCGTGGGCGGTGGGGTCGTGGCGCCGCTCGCGCTCGTTGCCGGCGGCGGCGAGGAGCTCCCCGTCGCGGAGGATCGCGGCGCCGATCGGCACATCGCCGCGGGCCTCGGCCAGGCGCGCCTGCTCGAGCGCCAGGCCCATCGCCCGCTCGTGGGCGACAGCGGCGTTGCCGGGGTCGTTGGATCCGGGAGCTGGGCTCACTGATCCGGGAGTATGTCCGCCAACAACTTCACCGGCATGCCGGTGTTAGGGCTAGGGCTCGTCGAACTGCATCACATTCGTAGTCCTGAAGATGTCGAACTTGATGCAGTTCGGGGGGCGACCGCGTAGATGAGACGACTGCTGCCGATACTCGCCACCACGGCCCTGCTCGCGGGGGTCGTCGTCGCGCCCGTCGGGGCAGCGAGCGCCGCGACCGGACCCACCGGCGCGAGCGCGCCCCCGGCCGTCTCCCCCGCTCACGAATTCGCCCCACGGCGGATCGTCGTCAAGTTCGCGAACGAGCACCGGGGACGGTCGCTGGCACTGCCGGTGGGGGCCGGCGTGCGCGAGACGGCGGCGGCGCTGCGGCGCAACCCACGGGTCGCCTACGCCGAGCCCGACTACATCGCCACGGCTTCGGCGGAACCTGAGAGCGACTTCGTCCTCCCCAACGATCCCGGCACCCTCGACGGCGCCTCCGAAGCCGCCGCCAGCGCCGGCGACTGGGCCTACAAGCAGTGGAACTTCCTGCCCTGGGAAGGGAGCCCGACGACCCGCCTACCGACTTCACCCGGCGGCATCGACGCGGTCGACGCCTGGCGCAGCCTCGCCGAACTCGGCCGCCCGGGCGCGGAAGGCGTCACCGTCGCCGTGCTCGACACCGGCATCGCCTACCGCGACCAGGGCGGCAAGTTCGTCCGCAGCCCCGACTTCGCCGCCGGCCAGTTCGTCAAGGGCTATGACTTCATCGACGACGACCGCGTGCCGCTCGACGAAAACGGGCACGGCACCCACGTCGCCGGGACGATCGGGGAGAAGACCGACAACGCGGTCGGGGTCACCGGCCTCGCCTACCGGGCGAAGCTGATGCCGGTGCGGGTGCTCGACAAGCACGGTCGCGGCCAGGCCACCGACATCGCCAAGGGGATCCGCTTCGCCGTCGCCCACCACGCCCAGGTGATCAACATGAGCTTCAACTTCGGCTGCGGCAAGAAGGTGCCGGAGGTCGACGAAGCGCTGCGCGAGGCCTACGCGCGCGGCGTCGTCACGGTCGCCTCGGTCGGCAACATCGGCTCGGAGACCTGTGTCTCGGAGCCGGCGACCGGCCCGCGGGTGATCGGGGTCGGCGGCACCACCGAGGGCGGCTGTCTCGGCGACTACTCTCTGGCCGGCCGCGGCGTCGACCTGGTCGCGCCCGGTGGCGGCATCCCGGTCTCGGGATGCCCCTCGGTCTCGGCCCGGCCGATCTACCAGGTGACGCTGAAATCGCCCTCGACCCGGATCTTCGCGATCCCCTCCAACTACGTCGGCACCTCGATGGCGGCGGCCCACGTCAGCGGCGCGGCGGCGATGGTGCTGGCCGCCGACACCTACGGCGGCCCCCGTTTCGTACCGGAAATCAACGGCCAGGGGAACAAACCACGCGTCAACGGCGTCGTCAAGCGCCTGCGCGAAACCGCCCGCAGCCTCGGCCTGGCGACCTACGAACAGGGCGCCGGCCTGATCGACCTCGGCCGCGCGACCGAATCGCGGACCCCGACGCCGAGCAGCGGGACTCGCGTCAGGTAGTTCTGACGATGATTACCGAGCAGGGAGCGTGGTGCGAAATGTTGTTGGGGACGCTGCCGAGGACGAAGCGACGGGCGCCGGTCATGCCCTTGTTGCCGACCACGATCAGGTCCGCCTTGGTCTCCTCGGCGACGTTGAGGATCGCTTCGGCCGGGTCGCCCTCGACCGGGTGGGTCTGGACCTCGATCCCCTCTTTGCGCGCCTCGGCGGCGGCGGCGTCGAGCACGAGGTTGACGTCCTCGCGCGGCCCGATCTCGTACTGGACGTCGGCGGGCGCGTCGAGCTGCTGGGTCTTGACTTTGCGGGCGGGGATCGGCGAGAAGGCACTGACGATGCTGAGCGTTGCCCCTGCCAGTTTGGCCAGGTCGACTGCCTGCCGGACGGCCTCCGCGGCCGTCTCCGACCCGTCGGTGCCAACCACGATGCGAGTGAACACGGCCTCTCCTCTGCTCGGTCGCTGAACGCGTCGATACTAACGCGCCTTCCGGGAGCGGTTCCTTCGCGACCGGATGCGTCCCTAAGGAACCACGAAACGTTCGGCCTGCTTGGCGGGCAGGCCGCGGAAGCCGTCGCCGATGGTCTCGGTCGGCGTCGTCGCCAGGCGCACGATCGCGATCACCATCGAGGCGGCCAGGCAGACGATCAGCACGACCATCCCCGCTTTCCAGATCCAGGGCACACGCGGAACCCTAGTCGGGCGTAGGCTTGTGACATGGGTCTGGAGAAGGTGGCCGACGGGGTCTGGCTGCTGCGGGGCGATTTCCGCGGCGCGATGAACATCTACTTCCTCGAGGACGGCGACGGGGTCGTGCAGTTCGACGCCGGGACCAAGGGCATGCGCAAGAAGGCGCGCGCGGCCGGCGAGCAGCTCGGCGGGATCAAGCGGGTGGTGCTCGGCCACGCCCACGCCGACCACCGCGGCACCGCCCCTTATATGGGCGCGCCGGTCTTCTGCCACCCCGACGAAGTCGCCGACGCCGAAAGCGACGCCGCGATCGCCCCCTACATGGACCTCTCGCAGCTGCCGGTGGCGCCGGTGCGCTGGCTCTACCCGACGCTGCTGCGGCGCTGGGACGGCGGCGCCGTGAAGATCGCCGGCACCGTCGCCGAGGGCGACGAAGTCGCCGGCTTCCGCGTCATCCACTTCCCCGGCCACGCCCCCGGGCTGATCGGCCTCTGGCGCGAGAGCGATCGCGTCGCCCTGGTCAGCGACGTCGTCTACCTGGTCGACTCGGCGCGGCTGAAACCGCTGCCGGCGGGCGAGGCCAGCGTCCCCCACCCGGCCTGGGCCTGGGACCACGAGAAGGCGAAGGCGTCGGTGCGCAAGCTGGCGGCGCTCGACCCGCAGGTGGTCGCGCCCGGGCACGAGCACCCGCTGCGCGGCGAGAGCCTGCGCGCGACCCTGGAGCGGGCGGCCGAGAAGATCTGAGGCGGCGACGGGCATCGGGCGCCCGGCTGCCATAAGTTGCCCTCCTGATGATCGGGACCTACGCCTCGGTGGCGCTGATCTGCGCCGCTTCGCTGCTGGTCGGGCGCGCCATCCTGGCGCTGGCCGGACGGTCCTCGTGGTCGTGGCTGGAGCCCGGGGTCGGCCTCGCCGCGATCCTCGCCGTGACCGGGGTGCTGGCGCGGGCACCGGGGCACGGGACCAGCGTCACGATCGGCGTGGTGGCGCTGCTGGTCGTGGCGGCGCTGCTGGTCTGGTGGCTGCCCTACGAAGCGCCCGGGGCGCTGCGGGCGGCACTGCCGGTGGCGATCGTTCTGCTCCTGGCGCTGGCGATCCCGTTCGCGGTCAGCGGCCGCTGGGGCCTGCTCGGCGTCGGCTTCAACAACGACCTCGGCCTGCACCTGGCCTGGGCCGAGTGGCTGCGCAGCGGCTTCGGGCCGGCGCCGGACCCCGGCTACCCGCTGGGACCGCACGGGCTGGCGGTGGCGACCGCAGCCTTTCCCGGGATCGGCCTGGGCCAGGCCTTCGTCGGCGAGATCATCGCGATCGGCGTCCTCACCGGCCTCACCGCGCTGGGGGCGCTGCGCGAGCTCGGCGCCGGCCGCCGCACGCTCGCCGCGGCGATGGTCGCCCTCCCCTACCTCGCCGCCTCCTACTTCGCCCAGGCGGCTTTCAAGGAGACCGCCGAGGCGCTCTTCGTGCTCACCTTCACCCTCTTCCTCTGGTGGCCGGAGAGGCCGGACTCCGGCGGCTGGGCGCGCCTGCGCTACGCCCTGCCGCCGCTCGCCCTGGCGGGAGGAATCTTCTTCTCCTACAGCTTCGCGGGCCTTGCCTGGCCGTTCGCGATCGCCGCGCTCTGGAGCCTGACCCAGCCGGCGGTGCGGCGGGCGCTGCGGCCGCGGACGCTGCTGCGCTTCCTGCTGCGGCCGGCGGTGCTGGCATCGATCCTCGTTCTCGCCGGCCTCGCCGTGGTCGCCACCGTGGTCGGGCCCTTCGGCTTCGCCAGCAGCTTCAACAAGGTCGCCGGCAGCAACACCTACGGGCCGGTCTCGCCGATCGAGCTGCTGGGCGTCTGGCCCGCCTCCAACTACCGCCTCGATGCCGCCGGCGGAGCGCCGCTGGCCGGCGTCGCCGGGACGATCGCCGTCCTGGCCCTGCTCGCCGGAGTGGCCTGGTGGGTACGCCGCCGCGAGCTCACGGTCCCGATCGCCCTCGCCGCCTGCGCCGTCCTCTACCTCGCATCTCTCCCCTTCTCCGGCGACTACTCCCAGGCAAAGGCATTGATGATCGCCGCCCCCCTGGCGATGCTCGTGGCAATCCGCCCGCTGCTCTCGGAGTTCCCCTGGTTCGGGGAGGTGGGGAGGGACTCGGCGGAGCCTCCCCGCAGTTGCTCCGACGAGTCCCTCCCCACCTCCCCCCCACCCAGGCACCCCGGAGTGATGCGTGCGGGCTGGGCAGTACTGGCTGTGCTGTTCATAGGAGGAGCGCTCTACTCGAGCTTGCTCGTATTGCGCGACGCTCCGGTCGGGCCGGCCGGGCACGGCGGCGAGCTGAAGGCGTTCCTGCCGATCGTCCACGGCAAGCCGGTGCTGTACGCCGGGCAGGATCGCTACGCGGCGTACGAGCTGCTGGGGGCCGACACGCACGTGCCGCTGGTCGAGTTCCCCGACCCCGCCGTCTCCCCCAACCCGGAGAAACCGTTCGATACCGGCGACGCCTACAGCCCGATCGACTTCGACTCCTTCTCACACGGGACCCTGGAACGGTTCGAATACGTGATCACCGGCCGTGCCGCCTGGAACAGCCAGGCGCCGGCCAACTTCAAGCGCGTCGCCGCCACCCCTTCCTACGTGCTCTGGAAGCGGACCGGCCCGACCCCGGAGAACCGCCACGTCCTGCTCGAGGGGACCGAGGCCGGCGCCCGGGCCGGCTGCGCCGCTCCGGAGATCCGAATCCTCCTCGGCAACCGCGGGCGCGCCTCGCTGTTTCCCGGTGCCGCGATCGGTGCCAAAGGCTCCTGGCGGGACAGCAGCGTCCTCGGTACGGGCGAGCACGCCACCCAGACCATGACCTTGCCGCGCGGCACCTGGAACCTCTCGCTCCAGTACTTCTCCCCCTTCGACCTGACCTTGACCGCGCCCGGCTTCCGCGAGCCGCTGAAGGCGGCGCTCGATGGCCAGCGGCCGAACACGATCAGCCTCGCAAGCAACGGGCAGTTCTGGCCGGCGGGCCGCTACGAGAGCGGCGGCGGCAAGGTCGACTTCACGCTCTCCGCGGCGGCCGCAAGCGGTCTGCAGAGCCTCAGCGGCTACGACGGCAAGGCGTATCTCGGCGAGCTGGTCGCGGTCCCCGCCGGGCCGCACCGGATCGTGCCCCTGGCGGGCGCGTGCGACGCCTGGATCGACTGGTACGAGTCGCCCGCGGCGCCCTAACGCGAAAACGAAGTTTCGCGCTAAAAAAACCATTCTTGTTCAAGAGAACCGATCGAACACTGGTGCGAGTGGCTTGCTTAAAGCCCTCCAGACCGGTATACATGGCTCGGTACAGGAGATAAGCAGTCCAGTTACCTCAGTTTCGGCCAACGATTTCCTGTTCAGATGTGGGAGCAGCAACAACAACCAGTCTTGTTCAGACTTGCTCATAGATCGCAGGGGGTTAAAAGGTGAGGGAACCTTCGAAGGCGTCGGCTTTTGCCGGGGCCGCCAGGTGGCTGGAAGTCGTCGCCGATCCAATTCGGCTCAACATTCTGCGCGCGCTCAGCGAGGTTGCCGAGGCGACCGCCTCGGACCTGGCGACGTGGAGCCAGGCCAGCAGCCAGACTCTTCGCCGCCACCTGGAAGCGCTGGTCTCACTCGGCGTGATCCGCGAACACCCGGCCCGCAGCGACGGCGAAACCCCGGGCCGGCCGGCGGCCCGCTTCAGCCTCTCCAGCGAGATCAGCGACAGCGTCCGCTCGGTCTTCGAGACGCAGGAGAGCGAGGCGGACAAGCGCGGCAACGACGTTCAGGCGGTCGTCGCCCCACCCTCGCTGGCCACCTTGGCCTCGACGAACTCCATCGCCGCGGTCGGCCCGATGAACGGCGCCAGGGCGACATAGGCGGCCTGGGGAAGGATCTCCAGCATCCGCTCGGTGCGCCCTTCGTCGACGGTGTGGCGCATCAGGCCGAGGATCGAGGCGGCGTTCGCCTCTGAGCAGAGCCGCGGCAGCAGTTCGGCCCGCGGTCCCTGGCGGTAGCCGTCTTCGAAGAAGAGCGTGTAAGCCATCAGGTTGTCGACCGAGCGACGGATCGCCGCGGTGCCCGCCGCGTAGCTCTCGATCACGTCCAGGTACACGAGATCCGGCTGCAGGGCGACGTAGCCGAGCAGCGCCCGGAGCCCGTCCCAGGCGCGCAGCGGCCAGGTTTCGCCGGCGAAGAATTTGGCGGCGGTGGTGGAGATGCTCGCCTCCAGCCCGGCGGTCTGGGCGGCGAGGAAGGCGTCCTCCTTGCTGCGGAACAGTTCGTAGAAGGCCTCGCGGGTGACGGCGCCCGTCTTCACTATGTCGGCCACCGTCATCGCCGTGTACCCCTTCGTCCGCGCCAACTGGGCCACCGCCGCGAGGATCCGCGCGCGGTGCTCGCCGGTGACGGCCTCGGGGGCGACCGCGGCCTTCCCCCGTGGCAACCGCCGGCCCCCGGCGCCACGCGACCGGGAGGCCCTGGTGGTGACGAAGACTGAACCGAGCTCACGCCACTCCTCCATCCCGAGCTGGACGCGACCATCGCGGGTGGCGTATGAGTTCATCCAGGCGACCAGGTCCCCGCGCAGCTCCGCGAGACGGGCGGTTTCGCCACGAAAGGCGCGGATGACCAGGATCCCGATCGCGCCCTCCATGATCGCCCGGCCGGTGATCGCCATCCGGTAGCCGTCCGCTTCCGGCTGGCGGAGCCAGGTTTCCAGGATCGCGGCGACCCTGCGCGTCAGCTGCTCGTGCGCCTGCCGCACCAGCGGGCCGCCGGCCCTCGCCTCCATCAGCAGGATGCGGGCGGCGGCCGGATCCTGGACCACGTGCTCGACCAGGTCGTCCAGCAGCGCGGGCGCGCGGTGGGCCGGCTTGGAGCTGTCGATCCGTTCCAGGGCGACCTCGATCCGCTCCGCCGCCGCCGCGAACGCGGCCAGGAAGCAGGCTTCCTTGCCGTCGAAGTGCTGGTAAAAGGTCGCTCTCGAGACTCCGGCCTGCTCGACCACCCGGGCGACGCTCGCTTCGCGGTAGCCGTAGCGGGCGGCGGCCTGGGTCATGCCCAGGACCAGGCGCTCCTTCGGACCCGCTTTCGCCCGACCCGGGCGCTGGGACCTGTTGCCGACGGGAGCCACCGACCCCTAGCTCGGGCCGGCGGCCTTGGCGGCCACGCGCTCGGGCGAGACCCGGACCACGTCCCAGGCGAGCCCGACCTTCTCGAGTCCGTCGATGACCAGCGCCGAGATGTCGAGCTGGTACCAGCGCAGGCCATGGGTGGAGGAGGTGGGGAAGGCGTGGTGGCTGTTGTGGAAGGACTCGCCGAAGGTGGGGATCGCGATCAGCGCCAGGTTGCGCGAGTAGTCGTCGCTCTCGAATTCGCGCTTGCCGAAGACGTGACAGAGGGAGTTGATGCTGTAGGTGAAGTGGTGGAGGACGAAGACCCGCACCAGCCCACCCCAGAGCAGCCCGGTGAGGGCGGCGAAGAGGGTGCCGCCGATCGCCCAGCCGAGGAAGAACGGCAGCAGCAGGCCGCCGATCGCCCAGTAGATGAAGGTGGCGTCGACGCGGCTGATGATCGGGTCCTTGAGCAGGTCCGGCGCGAAGCGCTCCTTGTTGCCGCGCTGGGTGTGGATGAAGAGCCAGCCCATGTGGGCGTGGTAGAGACCGCGCAGGGCGCCGCTCCAGCCCTGGCCGTGGTCGACGTGGGGGCTGTGCGGGTCGCCCTCGACGTCGGCGAAGGCGTGGTGCTTGCGGTGGTCGGCGACCCAGGAGATGACCGGGCCCTCGATCGCGGCCGAGCCGAGGATCGCCAGCAGCCGGTGCAGCCACGGCTTCGTCTTGAAGGCGCGGTGGGTGAGGTGACGGTGGAAGCCGACCGTGATCCCGAGGCCGGTGAAGAGGTACATGCCGAGGAAGAGAAAGACGTCGCTCCAGTGCAGGGCGCTACCCCAGACCTGCCAGCCGGCGAACCCGATCGCGACGAAGGGGATCAGGGTGACGAGGCCGGTGATGATGCGGTCGCGGGTCTCGTTGGCGACCGGTTGGATGTCGGAGGGAAGTGGGCCGGCGGTGGAGGACACTGCCGCCGATCATACGGCGCCCGCCTGAAGCGTGGGAGAACCTGCCACCAAACCGTGTCAAACAGTTCGGGCGCCGCTGGCGACGGTTGTTAGGGTGCCTCGCCATGGCCTTCGCGAACACGGCTCCCCTGCGGCGCGAGATCGAGGCGCGCATTCCGGAGCGGCCGTTCGTCGTCGAGTTCTGGGACGGGACCAGGCTGCCATCGACGACCGGGGAAGGACCGACCTTCAGCGTCCGCTCCCCCGCCGCCGCCGCGCACGTGCTGCGGGCGCCGGGGCAGCTCGGGCTCGGGCGGGCCTACGTCAGCGGCGAGATCGAGGTCGACGACATCGACGCGGTGATCGCGCTGCTTGACGGCTGGCAGCCACCGGCGCTGGAGGGCGCCGACAAGCGGGCGCTGCTGCTCGGCGCAGTGCGCGCGGCCGGAGTCACCAAGCCTCCCCCCCGCCCCCGGTCGGAGCTGCGCCCCAGCGGCCGGCGTCACAGCAAAGAGCGCGACGCCCGCGCGGTGCGCCACCACTACGACGTCTCCAACGAGTTCTTCGAGCTCTTCCTCGGCCCGACGATGGTCTACAGCTGCGCGATCTGGCGCGACGGCGAGAAGAAGACCCTGGAGGAGGCCCAGGAGGAGAAGCTGGAGACGGTCGCCCGCAAGCTGGCGCTGAAGGAGGGCGACCGGGTCCTCGACGTCGGCTGCGGCTGGGGCGGATTCCCGCTCTGGGCGGCGACCAGGCACGGCGCCAGCGTCGTCGGCATCACCCTCTCCCCGCCCCAGGCCGAGAAGGCGCGGCAGCGGGCCGAGGAGGCCGGCGTCGCCGACCGGGTCGAGATCCGGGTCATGGACTACCGCGACCTGCCCGCGACCGGCGAGAAGTTCGACGCGATCGCCAGCATCGGCATGGTCGAGCACGTCGGCGCCTCGCAGATCGAGGTCTACGCGGAGACGCTGGCGCGGATGCTGGAGCCGGGCGGGCGCCTGCTCAACCACGGCATCACCCGCCTGCGCCACACCGACAGCGAGGCCGGCGCCTTCTCCGAGCGCTACGTCTTCCCCGATGCGGCGCCGCTGCACCTCTCGCGCAACCTACTGGCGCTGGAACGGGCCGGCTTCGTCGCCCACCACGTCGAGGACTTCGCCCCCGACTACGCCGAGACCCTGCGCCACTGGGCCCAGCGCCTCGACGAC
>Ga0207641_10002541_pt1 | contig 16787 bp, 25 predicted proteins | sample KBSSwiS62_FD_184306 | JGI IMG/M metagenome (GOLD analysis project Ga0207641, IMG submission 184306) | Switchgrass rhizosphere microbial communities from Kellogg Biological Station, Michigan, USA - KBS Switchgrass S6-2 (SPAdes) (version 2) | ecosystem: Host-associated > Plants > Roots >... | reverse complement strand
TGCCGGCCGACGGCTTGGAGACACCGACTGAGATCCTGTCGGCTTTCGAACAGGCTGCAGTCGGGAAGTCGTATGATCCACGGACCTCTGAAGAGGTGGCCTTCGTGGCCTGGCAGGACGCAGAGGAACGTACCGTCGCCGACATCATCGCGGTGTGCGACCTGGTGGTGGCGTCCTGAGCGCGCCAGGCTCACGGCGCGCTTGCGTGTAGCCGATGCAGGAAGTTTATCTTCGACGCCTCATCGGGGATGTGCATGTAGGGGAAAGCTATCGGACGGTGATTCGCCACGTCATCTCCAAATTGACGGGCGACTATAGCTTCAGGCGCTACCGACAAATCCCACGCGCGACGCGGCAGAAAATACTGCGCCAGGTCTTCAAGACACATACGGCCAACCGCAAGATGTATGTGGCGGTGATGAGCGGCAGGTTGGGATCGTCGCGCAAGCCTCGCCGACCACGTCGCAGCAAGGATGCAGGCACGGGTTGATGGAACTTCTGATCCGGGATGGCGTGCGCGTCCCGGATCTTCTTTCGCTGGTCACGGCTGTCGCGGACGGTCAGGCAAGCGCAGGACTCGCCTCGCTATAGGGGTGGGAAACCGTTGATCAGCAGGTCACACCGCAACCATGGATAACACCGCAAGAGCTTACGCCGTCGTACCGTTGGATCCTGACACCGCCCCGGCAGTGGACGGCGCCGAGGAGCCCGAGCCCATCCGGGTCTGGCGCTTCGAGGAGGCGCCGCCCTCGCTGCGCGCCTTGAGTAGCGAAGGAGATGAGGACTGGCTCGCCCTGATACCCCCTCACCTGGTGGGCAGCGAGATTGAGTGGATGGAGTCCGGAACATCCTTCGGGCTCTATCGCGTGAGTGAATACGTGCCGCAGCAGCCGCCGGGCTATCGCGTCAGAATCGGCCGACACGCCTGAAGGCGCGCTGGGCGCGCCCGCGGGAGCGGCTCGGCGCAGACCTCACTTTCACCCCTGCGTGGCAGCTCGCAGGGGTGTTTCCTGCGTGACGGCAGCCTCGTCTCGTACTCTCCAAGATGACCGCCGCCACAGCCTGAGCCTGCACCATGGCTCTCGCAGAGCTGGAGTGCATTTGCGCCTCACCAACATCTGAGGCGCCAACTTGCTCGGAAGGGGTGCTCGCTACACGGGGTCAGGACAGGGACTCCCCCATCTAACGCGAGGACACATTCCAGGATGCAGACCTACAAGTGGGCGACGCTCGGCACGCATCGAGGATCGCCACGGCTGTGGATTGACGGGCCCTTTGCAGAGCGTGCTGGTTTTCAGGCAGGCGCGAAGTTTGAGGCGATCGAGAACTCGGATCATGTGGTGTTACGCTTGTGTTCCCGCGGCAGCCGCCAGGTGAGTTCCAAACTCGTCGCCGGGGGAAAACGCGCGATTCCAGTCATCGACGTGAATTCCCGGAAAGTGCTGGATATCTTCCCGACGGGCTGCGCGCTGCGCTTGATCATCCGGCCTGGTGAGATACTGGTGACCGCCATAGCGAGCGTGCGCCGACGTGTGGAGCGGACCGCGCGGCTGCGACGCAAGTTCGAGTGCGGGGAAGCACTCGCAATCGGCTCACTGACGAGTGGCGGCGGGGTGCTTGACCATGCGGTCAAGACGGGCTTGAGCTCCGCAGGCATCACGACGCGACTGGCCTGGGCCAATGAGATCCGCGAGGACCTGATGGCCCAGGCGTTCGCACACAATGAGGCCTTCGATGCCGACACCCTCGCGCTCGAGGGGCCGATCCAGGAGATCGCCTTCGACGAGAGCGTGATGGCGCGCGTCCCGCGTGTGGATATCCTCATCGCAGGGCTTCCCTGCTCGGGCGCCAGCACACCGGGTCGCACCCGACGGCGCCTAGAGCTCGCCGAAGCCCATCCTCTGGTCGGGCATCTCGTGGTTGCGGCTGCTGCGATGCTGCCGCGGGGCAATCCGAGTGCGCTGGTGTTGGAGAGCGTCACGAACTATCAACGCACCGCCAGTGCTGCGATTTTGCGTAACCTGCTGCGCGAGTTCGGCTACAACACGTACGAGCGTGAGTTTTTGGGGACCGATTGGGGCGAGCTCGAGGCGCGCAGACGCTGGTGCATGGTGGCACTCACCGAGGGCATCGAGTTTGACTTCGAGGCATTGGTGCCCGCTCCTCAGGAGGAGCGGCTACTCAGCTCCGTGTTGGAGCCGCTCGAGGCAGTCGCACACCGCTTCTCCAACATGGCGGGCCTCAAAGCACGCCAGGAGCGCAAGCGTGCGCAGGGCGATCGTTTCTTGATGCAGGTCTACACAGGGGCTGAGCCCTACATCCACACCCTGACGAAGGGTATGAGCCGCAATCGCCAAACGGATCCAAAATTCCGACATCCCGACCATCCGGAGTTGCTGCGCGTGCCGACGGCGCTCGAGCACGCGCGGATCAAAGGGGCACCGGAGCATCTAATCGAAGGCCTCTCGCAGACGACCGCGCACGAGTTGCTCGGACAGAGCATTTGCTACGCGCCGTTTCGGGCGTTGGGCGCCCACCTGGGCAAGGCGCTGCGTCGGTTTGGGCAGGGCCCCGTCGACAGGTCACCCGTTCCCGCTCGCGGGCAACTGGTGTTGGAAGGCTTTGGCTGATGGACGCGTTTGACCGGCCTGGAGGGTTCCTGGCCGGTCCTTTTCTGCGTCAACGGGCGGGTGTTGGATGCGCGCAAGGCGCCTTTGGTCTCGAGAGGGCATAGCCCGCCCGGCTCATGCGCAGGCGGGTACCACGGGCAGGGGCCCGATGAGGAAGTGCCTGAACGTGCACGCTGAGTAGGACGACACGCTGAACGAGTGCAGTCGCTCGCTATAGGCGGTATGGATGCGGACGCTCACGAACCACACAGGCTCCGACCCGACCGCTCGCGCCGAGCTCGCCGTACTCAACCTCGCCCTGCCGCGCGCAGATGCGGATTTCCTCGTCCGGATGTTGCTCGCACGCGTGCGCCTCGAGCGCAAGAAGCTGCGTAACGCGCAAGGCAAACCGGATCGTCCGCTGCATCCTGCGCTCCTGCGCCGGATCCACCAGGTCATTGAGCAGAACGCACGCATGGCAACCTGGCTCGAGCAGGAGCTCGCGCGAGCGGTGCCCATCACCCATTCCGCTGTTCCCGACAAGGACCAGCAGGGCTCTCGGCATTGCCCCACCTGCACGTGCGAGGCATTCGCTGAGCCGCAGCGTCCGACGAACCACTCTGGAGCTCGCAGCGGCGCGCTATACGGGGCAGGACGTGCCACCCGTAGGCCACACTGAATGAATCCACGCGCGAAACGCCAGCCGGTAACGCTTGCAAACACCCGTAAGACTCGCACCACCGCCCGTAGCAAGGCGCCCGCGCCGACCGTGCGTACGCTCACCGGCCGACAGATTCCGCCGCCACCGCGGATTCGTGTCAGCCGCTCTGGCGTTGCAAAACGCGACCTGGTGAGCTTGCATGTATGGTTGGTCCAACAGGCGCAGGCGGAGGCGCAAGCGCAGGGCAACAGCTTTATGTAAACCCTCTTCCGCGGTCTGAATCCCCGAAACCTCTCCCCCGCAGACGCCTCGGGCTGCAACCTGTATCTGTTTGGCCGAACCCATCCGGAATTCGATGCACGTACGGGTGAGCTGCTGAAGTCTGAGTGAATGCGCACCCCGTCGAACGAGTGGCAAGCGCGGACAGACCCATGAGTCGGATGAGACCAGGCAATGATCCGGTTGTAAGAGGATGGTCTGGCCCAGCGGTAGGGCCGGTCCTACCGGTCACACGGCGGGCTTGTCAGGCTGGGACCTCCGGGTTGCGCCAGTTGGCGGCGATCACCCGAGACGTACGGTCCATCCGCGTGCGGCTCCCGGGTCGCTCGACGCTATACGAAGGAGGCCAATCTCAAGAGAGTACGTGTCATGAATGCACTATCCGTTGCGAATCCGAGCTTCCCAGGCCCCGGTCCACGGGCGGACATCGTGGATCTGCTGCTGGCGCAACCGCCGAACAAGTCAGAGTGTTATCTACGCATGCGGCGGGCGGCGAGTCTGATCCGGCGCTTCCGTCGGTTGCTGAGCCGTTCGGGAGGCGACTTTGGCAGTCGTGCGGAGGGTATTCCGGCGAGTGCGCGTTTCTCAGACGAACGTCTGGCCGCGCTGCTGGTTTGCTTTGAGTCGAGTGACCCGTTGACCGAGCTGCAAAAGCGACCGTGGCTGATCGCGGAGACCGGTGTCGCGCTGATGGAGCTGCAGGGGCGCCGGCGTGAGGAGCACTATTACCTGCTCGCATCCACACCGAGCGGGACGGACGGACCCGGTCCGAGCACGCCTGTCGCAGGCAAGTGAGCGGTGGGTGTGAACCGCGACCCGGAGGTGCACGGTACCGACAGCGGCTGGCTGACCTCGCCAGGCGCTGGCGTGTGCGGCTGGTGGCGCGTTGCCGGCGAGGGTCGGGCATGCGAGCGGAGGCGCCCACGCACCTGCATTGTGAGGGGTGTGATGCGCTCAACTGTGGGGGTATCGCGGATAGACGGGGGTTGCCCCGCACGGACCCCTCGCCCGAGTGGGTGTTGCGTGCGCGGGCGGAAGGTCGCGCAGAATGCGTGTCTATCCTGCTCGCCGAGCGAGTCGAGGAGTTCGGCGCGCACTACGCCGGTCGTGTTGGTCTGGGTCGTGAAGGGCAGGGCTTACAGTGGTCCGAGCGAGCGCTACGTGAGTTGTTCCAGGTCGAGGATGCCGCCTTCAGCTTGATCGATCAGGCGAATGCCGTCTATTGGGAGCAACAGGCATGTATCGATACGCTCGAACGCAGGTTGGCCGAGCTGACGCAGGCTCGCCACGAGCGAGGCACACCATGAATGACTCGTTGAGTTACCCCCCCCGGGGCGCGATGCGCACCCCGGGGATTTTTCTGGCGGGCGCGTAGAGGAAGAGGCTCAGCGTGCGAGGGGAGAGTTGGAAGCCCGGTAGTTCGTTGCACGAACGACGGAACAGTGGCCGGCGGCCCCGATCGAACGATGGTCCTTCGCCGGCTCCGCTTAGGACCGGTCGAAAGTTGTGCAGACGCACGCACCACCGCCGGTACTCACAGCTTCCGGCAACTGCTCCATGAGCAGTCAGACGCGTGGGCCCGCTGCTTCCGCTAGTCTGACCTAGGCATGCCTGCATGCGAACAGGGTGAAAACTGGCAGCACCAACACACAACCAACACCGCCTTCACTGATGGCGTTCTCCGCAGAGGTCCAACAGCGACACAGGTGCGTCAGACTCGGGCGGCGCCGGCAGCGAGCTTCGGTTCACCGATGCTGCGGCTACCCTGGGGAGGCTGAGTCGCACGACCATTCGGACCACTAAGACTTCCCATTGGCGAGCTGACATGCGGTCGCGCGCTGCTGGATTGCGTGTGCGCGGACCGGTCGGCTAGAGTGAAGAAAGCGGCGAGACGCGCGGACGCCGCGGGATCACGACAGGGGGAGGAGCGCGGCTGCATCCCTTACAGGTCGCGTTGTCCGGATCGGCGCAGGAATTGAAGAAGGGGAGTGGACCGTGACCATCACGCAGAGTCAGCTGAAGACCATCGAGGGTGCACTGAACTCAGCGCTCACCGACATCATCGGTCAAGGATGTGGGTTTTGCCTGGTGTTCCTACCCAGCGGCGATGAGCAGCAGACGTTGTGCGCCACCAATCTCGATGCGCCGACCGCGCTGGCGTTGATCGCTCGGGCGGTTATTACCCTTGAGCAGCGCAAGCGGACGGGTACGTTCGCTCGGCATTGACGCGCGTTCTCCTTTGCCCAGGGCAGGGAGTATCGATCAGTTATGTTGCTGGAGATGCTGCCGATGTGATCCTACTGGCGCCCTTGACTATCGGCGTCTTCCAACTGGGTCGCTACTACGAGGCGCTTTGTCTGCGCAGAACATTGGGCCTGCGGCTCGCGCGCAACTCATTTTTGTCGCGCTCTCCCTTCTGGTTGATCGTCTGGCCGCGTACGAACGGGGATTCATCCACCTCGCTTTGAGCTCGCGGTCACGTGCGTAGTAGTCGACCACCGAACGTACGCGATCTCTTTCCCCTCGCGCGCATTTGTTTAGCCGGCCGGCCGCGAGCGGGCGCGCGCACTCAGGTCCCTGCCGATCCTCGCTATACCTTCTGACAGGACACATCCTGGTTACTCACACGCCCAACACCGACGATGGGGCGTGCTCGGTGCATTGGACGGCTGGCAGAGGGCGGCCGTAGGCGCCAAGCCCATTTACCCTTGAGCGACGCGGCACCGGAAGCACAGAGGAGGCGCATGAGGCGCTGCCGTTTCCAGCCCAGCCCGAGTGCGCCCGATGCGTGTGAAACGCACAGGGAACGTGCTCATCGAAATTACCTAAGCTGAAAGGAGAGTCTGATTTTTAGACCGACCGAAGATCTTGCGGTGGCCGTCGTCGCACGATTGGTTGTGGAGTGCGCGCGCGACCTGAGCGATGCCGAACTCGAGCGGGTGTTATCCCCGTGCGTGGGCGGCCAGGCTCTGGTGAGGGCCGCGAAGGTCATGCGCGATGAACAGATGCTCGAGTGTAAATGCGATCCGCCCCTGTTTCCGCAGTTGGCGTACTGTGCGGAGTGCTACAAGCTCCGGGCACACTTCTGAGTGGCCTCCCCGCCTGAGCAGGTTCGCGTCGCGATCGAAGCTGTCGCGACGGCGGCGGCTCACGTGCGACCGACCGTTAAAACCGCGATACCAGAAGAGGGTACTCCAGGGCGAGGGTACACGGGGTGGATCGCTTGGGAGCCGAGCCGTACCGAGCCTGAACGGCCTCGCATGCAGGACGCCGAGTGGGTGTGCGCATAGTGCCAGGCTTTGAATTCCTTCGGCAGATCGCGTTGTTCCGGCTGTGCGTTGTGGCGGGCAGCCCAGCCTGTAGATACCTGAACGCAAGCATTACTATCCCAATATCCCGGGTCTTGGAAACGTGGCGGTCAGCCGACATGCGCAGGAGCGAATGGATGAATACAACATCCCGCAGCCGGTGTTCGAGCGTGCCCTCTTCACGCCGACCCGAGAAGTGGAAGAGAGTGCGGACATCCTCTGGCGCGAGCGGGATCAGGTGCGGGTGGTGATCATCCAGCGTCCCGTCCCGTTCCACGGCGCCAAACTGGTGACGACGGTGATCAGAGTCGGAGCTCAAGCCCGCGCGCGCGGACGTCGACGTTCGTAGCCCTCCCTCACCCGACACGGGCGGGGACCCGAGGCGTGCAAACCGGAGCCGTCACCGTGCACCGGCATGCACCACCAACACCCAGGTCGATTGATGACCCTTCCGGGACGCCTGCAGAGGCGTCCCACTTTCCGTGCGCTTGATGCGAGATGTCTCCAAGCGACACATACTCCGGGCCCCCCCCGACGTGTCGCTCGCCCACGTGGTCATTGCTTTTGAGCGGGATTGTTGGGCCTGGTTTCTCACTCGAGGCAGCGGGCAGAGCGAACGCCTGCAGGCTGGCCTGGCCGCGGAGCTATACGCAGAAGGTCAAACGGAGGAGTGATCGGTGGGAATGAATTTAAACGGAAGGAAAGCGCCGGGGTCGCAGCAATCCTCGCGGACCTCGTTGCAGGACCTGGCGGATGCGCTGGACAGTGAGGTGTATCGAACCCTGCGAGGGGTAGAGAGCGCCGTGAAGCTTTACCCGGACGTTAGCGGTCAATTCGAGATTGTGGTTGCGGCCCTCAAGTGCGCACGCACACCGCTACGGCAACTCATGCATGAGGATGATGTGAGGAGCACGCCATGATCCAGGAAAACGCGGGCAAGCATGGGCACCTATAGCGGCAGCAGCATCGTAACGGCACGAAGAGCGCAGACCTGCGCGAAGTGCGCAGGGCAGATCGAAAGAGGGGCACAGAAACTCACCTTTAAACTCGGCCTCAAGCGCGATATCCACCTGCACGTCGACTGTGCCCTACAAAACCTTGGCGGCTATCGCTGTCATGCGCTCGAGCAGGAGGCAAAGCGCCGTGTGGCTGAGGGAACTACCTGTCGGGCGCCGTGCGTAGGCTATCGCTGCTGTCTGCCAGCCGGCCACGCCGCGCGCTTGGACCATCAGTGGATTCTCTGGGATCCGACCAGCATTCATGACGCTGGCTCCATGGACCAGAAGCGCGCGACCGCTCGCGTGCCGGCGGCACCCTGTCTTGCAATGAAGAAGCAGCACCGCAGGCCCTGCGCTCAATGCCCCTTCCGCCGCGCGGCGATACCGGGCTTCCTCGGTGGTGCGCATCCGGACAACTTTCTGCAAATGGCCGACGCGGATGTCCGTATGCCCTGTCACCTACATCTGCCGGAAGGGGTGAGCTATGAGGCGGCACAGATCCCGGGTACGCGCGAGCATCGGGCACCACAGTGCGCTGGACGGGCGATCTATTGGCGCAATCAGGCCAAGCTGCCTCGAGACCCTATCCTCCTGGTCCTGGATGCAGACAGCGAAAACGTGTTTGGTTGGCCGCAGGAGTTCCGGGAGCATCATCGCGAGGCTGCGTTGCGTTTCTGGCAGCGGCTTGCGAACCCTCCACCTGCAATGGAAAAGGAGAGAGAAGTTGGAATGGATCAAGAAGAGTCGGATGGTCGCCGCGGTTAAATGCAATGGGTAGCACCGGGGCGCGTGAGGATGAGCCAGGCGTCGCGGCCGCTCCCGAATTACCCAACAACAACCGATCGGGCGTTTGCACAACCAGGCAGGATCAGGGCAACACACTGCACGTGTCCGAGTTGTCGGATTCGCCGAAGAGTGTGCCGTTCAGGGTGCGCTGCGACAATTGGAACGCAGGAACCCGCTGCACGGCATGGGCGGCGGTCACCTTGCATACGCCAAGCGGCAAACGAGTGCCCGGCGGTCCGCTGTGTATCCCGTGCGCGCAAGCGGTGGTGAACGAGTACGCGGAGAAACTACATGAGCATTGGACAGTCCGGGAGCTCATCGTGCTGGAAGATCAGAACCGACCTGCGGGCCGGGTCTATAGCCTGATGAACTACGCAGTCGCCTGCCGCGATGTGGTCAGCGGCGCGACGGGATGCTTTCTCTTTGATCCGGCACACTGGCTGGCGACCGGTGAGCATCGCGCGCTCTCCCCTGTGTTTGCAGATCTTGCCGCTTTCCATCGGTGGAACCAAGCCAACGGCCGACCCGGCGGACCTGCCTGCCTGGAAAGGCTGGTGCAAGTAGGAGGGGTTTCGTGAGTACAAAGACCCCGGCTAGGATGATGGGATACCTCTAGCCCGTGTTGGGTCCGCGGCGCGGCGGTAATGTGGATCGTCGCCACCGAGTTTGAGCATTTCCCGGCCTGGAGAGTTCAGCTCCAGGCCGGCCTTGCTCTGAGGAACCGCGCGGTGCGGAACAACCCTACCACAAGACCGAAGGAAGGTGGCTATACAGCCCGAGGACCGCGTTCAACAAGGACTTACCAAATTGGAACAACATCAGACCCGTCAATCCGCGACCGCTCGCGTCGTTGCGCTCGTCGCGCTCCTGGAGGACACGCTCACACCGCTCGAATGGGTGAGTTCCTGGATGCGCGAACACACGGGGTCGGACGATGGCACTGCCGAGATTCTCACCACCGCAACGGAGGCAATTCATCGGGCGCGCGCGCGCCTCGCAACATCGACGAGTGCGTTGGAACTGCGTGCGGCGATTCTCGGCAACTTGGCGGCGCTGGAATCGCTGTGTGCATGGCGGCGTGTGCACATACCCCGTCGCAGCGGCAAGTGGTCCGAGATGGATGAGAAAACTCTGGATGCGGCCGCTCCGCAGCTGGCAATCACGACCTTCGAAGTACTACTGGAAATGAACAGCCGGCTCATCCATGCATTACGAGAGGCGGAGGAACTCATCGCGGCTCGCCTCGCGCAGGACAATGCCGAGTGTCTCGCTCGGATGCGATTGGCACTGCACGATACCGCTGCCGTCAATCGCATTTATGGCGCGAACCGGCAATTCTTCGCAGAGCTCCTGGAGGTGTGTCGTGCGGTGGTCGCAGCCGAGGAAGACGGCGGAATCAGTATGGCAGATCTGTGGAGTCACGCGCGCGATCTGGCCCGCGCTGCTGCGGCGAAGGCAGATCGCAGTCGATTTGCCTTGGGTCTCGAGTTGGAGGCCTGGAGTGAGACGGAAAAACTCCCCCATCCCGGCAACCCGCACGAGATGTTACTACGGCCTGAGCTCACGAGGTCGCAGCGTCGATGGCTCATGGACTTCAGTCTCACCTGGGACTGCGCAGCTGAAGGGTCCTGACTTCTTCCGTTCACCTACCATCGGGGCGAGCTCTCGCCCCGATTCTTCTTTATATCGGACCGTCCTTGAACCAGGCGCGCGGAATAGGCACGCGGGAATTTCAGACATCAGAACCACCGACCGGATGGCCGATTCGCGGGATACGACACGGTTCCGGGCGATCAACCCTCCGGTGCGGGAGGCGTGCGGCCGCGCGCGATGAGTGTTGGTGTTAGAAGCTTTGTCCGGTTTGATACACGGTGACGAATCCGCTAGCGGTTTGGCCAATACTGTCAGTGGCCACACACTTTAGCGTGGCGACCGGGTTTTCGCCCCCTGCGTAGATGCTGGAGCAGCCGCCCATGACGGCCGTGGTCGGCTCCGTGGGGTTGGTGATGCCAAAGAGGTCGGAGACATCGCTCTGGCCGGGGCAGTTCACCCCAGAGAGCGACCAGCTGTAGGAATAGGGCGGAACCCCTCCTGAGGCGGTTGCGGTGGTGACTGGACCGCCAACGACAATGGAGGGTGGGGCAATGCTCAAAGTGAGCATAGGGGGGCAGTCCAGTTGTGCGTCCTGCGTGAGCGGAATGAGGGCAACCTCGCCGAGCAGATTGGCATCCATGAGCGCACTGCCGTCCAGCGGGTTGATAATGGTGGTGCTGCCGTCCGCGGTGAGGGTTGGAAATTGAGTCGCGTGGACGGTCATTGCCCAGGAAAACGGGGCAGCCTGCGTCGGCACGGGCAGCGTCACTTCCTCAATCTGTTGGGGCGCGAGTGTTCGCGGATCGACGATGTAGCGGTCGAGTAAGGCGCTCACGTTCAGCGAGTAGGCACCGTCGTTGTAGTAGGTGGCCTGCTGACCGCAATTACTGTAGGTAAGCTCCCGTCGGGTGTAGTAGTAGGTGCCGACCACCCCATCACAACCGCCGACCGAGCCGGATGGGCACATCGTATCGTTGACGGTCGTGTACTGAGGCTCGGGAGGCCACGTGTAGTCCATCAAGGCGAACACGGCTCCAGTGAAGGCGAGTAACCTGGCGACATCGGTACCGACATCTACACAACCGCTGTTGCTTGCCGAGATCAGGCAGGAGAGCCCGCTCTGGTTGCTGGCATCCGATCCGAGCGTGGGGTCGAACTCGCCAGACACGTCCATCGAGCCACTCGTGCCTGGTCCTGTCAGGGAGGTCAACGAGCCGTTGAGCAGCTGCCAACGCACGATGCCGCCGTTGGCGTTCGCATACGCGCTCGATAGCCCCGCCGGCACCTCTTTGGCGGCGTACTGTACGTACAAAATCCGCTGATCGTTGCCCGTCATGGGTTGTAGGTGAGGAACACCGTAGCTGCCGCGGCCGCTCGCGTCGATGGAGAGCGTCCAGGTCACTTGGAAGGATGCAGACCCGGTACTACTGCCGACGGTCACCGCCTGCTGATACAGGAGCCAGGCGCTCGAGATGCCGTACTGCCGTTCGTAGCGACTGAAGGCCTGTTCCACTGCGGTGATGTTCTCGGCCACCCATTGGGAGGCGAGGGCGGTAGCGCTTGTCAGGTCGGCACCCGCTGGAACTGACAGAGGAGGCATCCGGGGAAGGGGCCAACGCCCTGGCTGGTCGAGGGGAAGCGTCTGCACGCCGGCGGTGAGCCCAAAGCCGTTGGTACCGAGGCCGAGCCCGCCGAGCTGGCCGGTGACCGCGATCACGCCCGTACCGTCGACCGTCTCCTTGACCAGCAGAACCGGCCGAGTAGTGGGACCTACGAGGGCGGCTTCAGCGAGCTCACCCGCGAGCAGCCCGAAAAGGAAGAGGAATCCGGGGACGAGCCAGATGATGCAACGGACAGCGTATGACATGACAGGGCCCAGTGACGGCTGGACCGTATAGCGAGCGCGCGAAACCGTGTCGCCTCCGGGCGGCTCAATCACGCCAACGATGTAACCGGAAGCGCGAAGGATGCGGTCACGAGCAGGCTGGACACGAGGTCGCCCGCCCGAACGCCTCAAACTCCCTCCCGAGGAGCCGGCCGCGAGCGGGCTGGGGCGGCTTTGGGGAGTCGCTAGACACACCAGGACCTCTGTAAGCAGTCGCGACGGTTTCAATGTGTTTAGACCACACCTGCTCCAGCATTCACGTGCGTCGCTCTTGAGTCGTGGGATAAAACGGGGATCGCACGCGTCTGCTCGAGCGCGCGCGTGCGGAGCGTGGGGGCAAGCAGCGCAAGTAGCCCATACAGCAAGCGAACAGGCTTGAGAGTTGTTGTTGCTGTCAGCAAACGTGGAAACACGGCGCGGGTTTGTCTCTCATCCATGAGCGTGGATGTTACGCACGCGCATCGATCCCGCTCACCCAAGCGCTATTCCACCTGCTCTGTTTCTACTCAATCCGGGCGGTGGCTCGTCCTACACGGACGTGGCGCTCACTCGGGACGACGGGGTGGACGTAGATGCCCGGTTGGCTATGGTTTGCAAAATCCAGGCATGTTGATGTTTCTAAAGGAGAATCGATTATTCCTAACTTCAATCCAGCGAAGGCTACTACGCGTAGTGCGCGGAACTCGCGCATTTGGTTAGCACACGATGATGAGCACAATGAATGGCTTGCTGAAGTGATCGTTCGCGAAAAGCATGAAATTCGCCATCTGGTGGAGCGTTACAGCGGAAGCCGACCGTCCTGGCACCAGTTACGGCAAGATGCTCTGCGGCGCGGGATTCACTCTCCGCGCCCTTACCAGCTTGGACAAGCCTCCGATGGGTCCATCACAACCTGTGTGATGGCGCTATTTAAAGACTTCTGCAAAGCACGCCGACTCGACGCCGTTGTTCTGCTCCGTAAGGCGTGCCGCGAGAAGTCGTTTTCCTCAACTGACTTCCGAAGAATTCGTAGGGCCGCCGATTGGGAGGGTACGGCCTACCCACGTCGGTGGGGGCCAGCGGCGATTGACGGCCTCCTGAAGTCGCTACATGAAATCAACTACCACACTTTAGCGGAGGTGGTCGGGGACCTGGGTTCGACCCGCGAGCGGGAAAGCAGAGGAGGCGCTAAAGGTGCTCGAGTCAAACGCGGTCGACATCACCTTCAACGGAAAGCCGGCTACGCTGCGCGTATTGCGCAATGACAGTTGCCGTTGGGGCAGGATCATCACGGCCGCCGGTGAACAGCTGGATGTTCACCGGATCGGGATATCTATGAATACGCAGACGATCAGGGAGCGGAATTCTTGAAACGGTACCTCGAACAGCGCGGAAGGGCCGACACATCGGCGGCGGTTGGTTGGACCGCATGAGCGCAAAGGAGCAAGCATTCGAGAAATGGCGCTGCTGGTTCAACCGAAAAAGGTAGGTGAAGCCCTGCAGGGAAGGCAGCGCTAACTGCTGGACACCAATCTTTCCGGGGCGCCTCGGCGTCCCCGGACTTCTCTGATCGGTTGCGTTGGCAGCCGCGCGGTTGACGTTGAGCGAACAGGAGCTGACAAAATAACTCAGTTTCGCTTCCTACGACGCTTCCTACGACACCACGTTGAGCCGCGCATTGCCGGCTACGCCGCAGCCCCAAGGGTCGTGCGCCGCCTCTTGAGCGCTGTCCCGCCGCAGGATGTAGCAACCCCGTAAAAGTCATTCGACTGGGTTTAAACGTCGGCCCCAGTCAACACGCCTTCGTCCATGACACTCGACTATCGCTGCCGCTCGGCCCGCAATCCAGCGGCACGAGCCAGTGAGTGGGACTTGTGGACGGTCTGGCTATACGAAACAGGTCCACAGCAAGTGAGGACGGGTGCGTGGAGTTCGAACTCGGTGGGAACGAAGCCAAGTCCGAGAATTGGCGACCCGCCGGCAATACGCGGGAGACATCATGAAAATGAGGCTTTCGGACTACTTGGCTGGCATTCGCTCGGCCAACACGGCGGACGAGCTTGAGTCGGCCATCCAGGCCCCCTACAAGCACAGCTTCGTCGGTCCGACGTGGAGCAGAATCTGCAAGGAACGCCTGGCTCGAGGAGGTGCCATCATCGCGGCTCATCCGAACGGACGCTTTGCGCCTCAGCTGGCCGGCAGAAAACTGACAGTTTGTGGCGAGACACATCGCGTTGGGCGTGGGTATAACTCCGCCGGGGTCAGTTATGTGTGGCATTTCGCCAAGGCCTTCTCAACGGAAGTCCTCGAGCGCAATGGGATGAGCAAAAGAGCGGCGCACAGAATCTGGGGGCACTGGGTAGGCGGGTATCCTCATCGTTGTCTCAACATCATTGAAGCGGCGCTGTCCGGGAAGATCGAAGACCCGCCGTTGAACGCCCTGATTCTGGTACACGACGAAGGTCGTCCGATCACTTACTCCGTTGAGGCTAACGAAGCCGACGCCATCGACAAGCGGGCAACCAGAGGATGCCCTTGTGGCGGGACATTGTTCGACTGGGGCAGCGGCTTCAGTGAAGGATTCGAGTTCATTAGCTGGCACTGCTGCAAATGTCCCTGCGTCTACACTGAATACATCACGGAGGCTCGTCTAATGGACATCCGGCAGAACCCGCGAGACCTGTCACAAGAGGAAGTTTGAGCTATGACCAAGGAACGAGCAGTTCGTAGGTGGACCGACTATCCCATCATTGAGCCGGGGGATAGGCCCGGCAGGATCGCTCATGTCCGCCTTGTAGATGTACTTTCGTTCGACCGGGACAAGTATCGCCGCATTCGCGTCGGTAGCGTTGTGGACTTGGTCAGCGCGGTTATCCGTATAGGCCTCGGCGACGATGTGGCAAGGCGGCTCGATAGAGCGACCGTCAGCTCAAGAAGCCTCGGATCACACGGTATGGAGACAACCCGGCGTGACTGACTCGCTTGCCGCAACTTGTGATACCGAACGACTGGCCTTCGAGTCTTGGCTATTCAGTGGCGGCTCGCTTGGCGCCTATCCACCGCGGCGGATGACGCGAACTGGCAGGAGCGGTGGATACGAGAACGAAGCCGTTGATCTGGCATGGCGGGCATGGCGTCAAGCGAGAAAGGTTGAAGAGACGCCAGTGCCACTTACCGCCGAAGCCGTCGAGATGGAAATCAGGCACACCGCTCGGATGACATCCTTGGGTGAGCGTTTCGTAAGCGGCTATCTCAATGATGCCAGCATCTACCATGCCCTGATGTTTTGCGCGGAGCAGATCCAGCAAATACGCGGCGTCCGAGGCGAAATACCAACAACTGGAGGCCTGAGGGAAGTGACAGCCATCCCAGTGGTGTTCAACAGGCAGACCGCGCCAAAGGCTGGAGATCGATGCATCCGTTGCTGTCAGGAATGGGTAGAGGTGCCGGGAAGCGGTATCGGACACATTTGCCGGCTCGGTTCGCCATCTGTGAAATCCTCTGTGTCCGTAACCGTTGACGGTGGTTGAGTGATCTTGGAGTACGAATCTCCACTCACAGTGGGAGTAAGGAAATAGTGTTGGATCCAGACTCGCTGGTGGCCACCAGGAGTGAGCCTCCGAAGGATGAACGCTTCGTGATCGTGTACGACACCGACCTGCGGAAGCCGGCTTGCGTGTTGCTCCAGGCAGCGATGGGTGGGGACCTGCGAGCTTTCCGACGCTTCTTCGGGAGCGCCAGCGAGTGGCTTGTTGCCCTTACGCCCGGCATGAAACGCATCAGTGGAACGGCGGAGGAATGGGCAAGGGTCGCGCGAGGGTAGGCGTCGGAGCCGGCCATTGAAGATTACACCCTCCCCCGCCAGGCAGAAAGAAACAGGGAGAAATCAACCATAAGCAGGAAAACGTTCCTCAATCTTCGCAAGCAGACAGCTCGACAATGCGTAGGGATTTCACACTCGCCAGACGCTCGAGGAGGCGCGCACCGTCGCACGACACCACGTAGAGGCGGATGCCAGCGGTGCCGTTGGTGAGATCTACAATTGGTGAAGATAGGCCAGATGATGCGGCAGGCGCGGTGGGAATCCGCGGCGCATCAGCGACGGGGGCCAGCTGCGTGCGAATCTTCGTCGACGTGATCGACCCTGACGTGCGGATGATGCGCGTCATGGCGGAGCTGGAGCAGCATCTTGGATGCTCACCCAAGAAGTGGCGCGTCGTTGCTGAATTCAAGAGGATGCGCGCGATCAGCAACGCAGAGGCTGAAAAAACCTTCCGCAAGCTCGTCCTGCTCGAGGTGGTCGAGCATTCGCGAAATGGGCACTGCTGGTTAAGCGAGAAGGGATCTCAAGCCCTTGTGGAAAGTCAGCGCTAGCTTTCAGGCAAGGGGATATCCATCTTTCCGGGGCGCCACGGGCGTCCCGGACTCTTTGATCTGGTTAGGCTGGCGACTTCCCTGCGCGCGCAGAAAAGACCCGAGACGCGGAAAGTCCACATCTCGGGTGAAGGGCACTGCTCAGACTGAACCAGCGCCCACTCTCATTTGCTCGCCGACAGTCGCGGCGCTAACTCGGACGCGAGGCGGCGAGTTCCACACTCCCGGCACCGTTTCCGGGCAACAGCTCAGGCAGTTCGAGGGTGCCATCGCCTTCTTCGTCAATATCGAACACGCTCCCCTGGTGATCTTTGT
>Ga0207641_10002539_pt1 | contig 16794 bp, 12 predicted proteins | sample KBSSwiS62_FD_184306 | JGI IMG/M metagenome (GOLD analysis project Ga0207641, IMG submission 184306) | Switchgrass rhizosphere microbial communities from Kellogg Biological Station, Michigan, USA - KBS Switchgrass S6-2 (SPAdes) (version 2) | ecosystem: Host-associated > Plants > Roots >... | reverse complement strand
GTGCCAGACATGGGCTGACGCACGGCCAGATTTGTGTCTGCCTTGGTATCTCGCTCAAGGAGGTTGAGCGACATCTTGCCGATGCTCTTGTCCACTTCGACCGGGTTTCGCGGCAGAGCGGATGAGGACCGATCCATACCAATCTGGCGCTAATACACGATGCATCGCCACGATCCGGCGGTGCATCGTCTGGATCTTCTTGTTAGGGTATCTCGGGCTCAAGCTCGACGACCCTAGCTTCACGGCTCCGATCTACGCAAACCTCTTCGACGACGAGGACGGCAAGAGCTTCTCGCTGATCTGGTCGCGGCAGGGCAGGCGGGATTGATCACGAATTCCACGCCCGGCTTCGGCCGGGCGTGGTTCATTCTTCGCGGAGGAGGTGCGTGGCAAATCCCTTCATTGGAGGGGGGAGGGCAGCGCGAGGTGGTAGCGCGCGTAGCGCCGCTCGCCGATACGTTGGAGCGCTCCCAATGCGACGAGTTCCGCGAGATCGCGCGTCGTGGTGGCGGACGTAGCGTCGGCGATCGTCTGGTAGTTGCCGGCGCTCAGGCCACCCGCAAAACCGTCAGGTCCTTCAGCAAGCATGCGCAGAAGGACCTTCTCCTGCCGACCGTTGATTTTGCCCTTGAGACGATCGAGCAAGCGGGTCTTTTCGATCAGGAAGCGGATGCGGGTGATCGTGCGCTGCTGCGCTTCGAGCACCATCTTTGCAAACCAGGACAGCCAGGCGTCGATCTGATTGCTCTGGCTGGCGAGGTGCAGCGCGCTGTAATATTCTTTGCGGTGGACCTGGATCGTGGCGGCAAGTGCGGTCAGTGTCGGCGCCTCGAGGCTTTGCGCGAGCGCTTTCTCGGCAATTGCGCGCCCAATACGGCCATTGCCATCCTCGAACGGATGAATGGTCTCGAACCAGAGATGGGAGATCGCGGCCCGCGTAACGGCAGGGCAGGGCGTTTGGCCTCCAGGTGAGCTGTCGTTGAACCAGGCGATGAAGCGCTGCATCTCGGCAGCCACCTGCGCGGACGGCGGCGCCTCGAAATGGACGCGTGGCGCGTGCAGCGGACCGGAAACGATCTGCATCGCGTCGGCGTGCGATCGGTATGCGCCGATGGTCGCGAGGTCTCTACGCCCGTTCATCAACATGCTGTGCCAATGGAACAACTGCTGATCAGCCAGCGGCATTGCATAATGGCGGTACAGATCGGCCATAAGTTCGGCGGCGCCGGATTCCGCCGGCTTCGCGCGGCGGTGGTCGGTCGCAAAGCCGAGTTGCCTGGCGAATGAAGACTGGACGCTGGCGCGGTCGAGAAGTTCGCCTTCGATGGCCGAGCTGTCGACCATTTCCTGCGAGATGAGGTCGATCGTGAAGCCCTGCCGCGCGTCGCTATCAAGGTGATGTAATGTGCCGACGACGATGCCCGCACCCTTCAGGAATCGCTGCTCGGCAGTGCTTAGGCAGGCCGGGTCATATTCAAAATGCGGCCAGTCGGGGAGTTGCCAGTTCCAAATCATGATCGATGAATGCCCTTTCTATCGATCATGATAGCGGCAATATATGATCTATAAAAGTGCGTTCTATCAATTGTGGCAAGGTAGCCGCCATGGTGATATTGAACACGGCAACCAAGGTTGAGGCGAATCTTTCGCCGCGATAAACGCGCCGCATCGACCAGGATGGCGCTGCCAAACACCCAAAGCGTGATTTGATGGGAAGTGCCGGCTGCTTATAATGCACCTGCGCACGTAATTCACCGTACGCTCAAGAGCTGCCCATAAGCGGCTATATCCAAACGGTTTTCTGAAAAATTAAAAAATCGTGTGGGCACGCTTTCTTTACATGGTTCCGCGCTCCTTTCAATGAAGAATGTGCCGATCGTCGTCCTTTTGGGCCGCGATATGGCATGACTGGCGGCGCTCTGGGCGACGCTCGAAAAGTTACTAGCCAGCATGACGTCAACTTGCGGTGAGTGCTGGACTAGCTCCGGCGCCAGGTCACCAGCTTGAGAAAGGGTACAGCGAAGGCGGAACAGCGGCGGCGCATTCGCGGACGACGAAATGGCACCAACTGTAGGAAAGGCTATCAAATTAGTAGACAATATAAAGCTCGGCTATCGCGGGCTCTAGAAGCATTTGTTTGCCGCATAGCAATCCTCCGGCCATTTCAATTCCTACTTAAAAAGGGGAATTAAAATGGGCCGCAAAAGCCTGCTGTTGGCGAATGTCGGAATTGCCTTCACCTTCACGACTGCTACGGGCGCGCTCGTTCCAGCCGTGGCCCATGCCGCCGATTCGGCGGCTGCTCCGGCGGCCGATGCGGACAGCTCTAGTGCCGATACCAACGACATCGTCGTCACCGCCTCGCGCCGCGAGACCAAGTTGCAGGACACGCCGATCGCAGTGTCGGCGTTCGGCGAGAAGACGCTCGACCAGCGCAACATCCGCTCGGTACGCGATCTCGCCGGGTCGATCCCCAATTTCCAGACGAGCCGCGCGGCGCTGATCAACTCGGCACAGACGTTCAACATTCGCGGGATCGGCGAGGGCGATCCGCTGCAGGAGCCTGCCGTCTCCATCTATGTCGACGACGTCTACATGCCGCGCCCGCTGAGCTCGAACCTCGAATTCGCCGATGCGGAGCGGGTGGAGGTGCTGCGCGGCGCGCAAGGCACGTCGTACGGCCGCAACTCGAGCGGCGGCGCGGTCGTCGTGACGACGCACACGCCGACCGACAAGCTCGAGGCGAAAGCTTCGGTCGCGGTCGGCAACTACAAGGCGCTCGATGCGCGGGCCGTGCTGAGCGGCCCGATCGCGGACGGGCTATATGCCAGCATCGCGGCGCAGCGCCGCAGCCGCGAGGGGTCCACCAAGAATCCGACGCTCGGCCATCGGGTGAACAACATCGACATCTGGGGCGTGCGCGGCAAGCTGCGCTGGGTTTCGGGCGACTTCGAGGCACTGCTCGCCGCCGATTTCACCCGCGATTACAGCGACGCCGCGATGTACACGCCGATCACGCCGCCGGCGGGCAAGCCCTATGATCCCTATACGAGCTATGGCGAGGTCGAGCCACTCAACCAGTTCAAGGGCGGCGGAGGATCGCTGAAGGCGGTCTGGAAGGCTTCGGACGATACCGAGCTGAAATCGGTCACGTCGGTTCGTGGCTTCCACGACCCGAAAGCCTATTTCGAGATCGACGGCCTGCCCGATCTGTTCGGGGTCAACTATGTGCTCTACGACGACAAGAGCGTTTCCGAAGAGCTGACGCTGTCGCACGAGGCGGGCGACATCCGCCTGACCGCCGGCGCCTTCTACATCCACGACCGGTTCAAGCTGATCCGTGACGGCTTCAACCGCACAGGTTCCACCCTGGCGGCGCCGGTTGCGGCGAACCAGGCGTTCAACATCACCACCACCGATGCCTATGCCGTCTATGGCGAGGCGGAGTGGAAGGCGACCGACAAATTCACGCTGACCGGCGGCCTGCGTGGGACGATCGAGAAGAAGGTGTTCTCCTTCAACAACAAGGTGCTCGATCTCAATCGCAACGTCATCGGCCAGTCGATCGCGGGCGAGCCCCAGCATACATGGCGGGCGCTGACGCCGAAGCTGGTCGCGCGCTATGCCTGGAGCCGCGACGTTTCGACCTACGCCTCGTTCGCGCAGGGCTTCAAGGCGGGCAATTACGACAATCGCGCGGTGCGGCTCGACGTCGCGCAGACCCCGACCAACCCGGAGAAGGTCTCGACCTTCGAGATCGGCGCGAAGACGCAGGCGTTCGACCGCAAGCTACAGGCGAACGTCGCGGTGTTCTACAACGACTACAAGAATCTGCAGACTTCATTCTACGACCCCGGCTATTCGACATCGCGGCGCGGCAATGCCGGACAGGCGGAGACCTATGGCGCGGAGTTGGAAACCAGCCTGAACGCCACGAAGGAGCTGAGCCTGCAGTTCAGCGCCGGCTATCTGCACGCGATCTACAAGAAATATGAGGGCGTCGCCGGGCTCGGCACCAATGCGAACGGCAACAAGCTGGCGGTGCCCGAATGGACGTTGAGCGCCGGCGCCATCTACGGCCTGCCGCTGGGCACGCATGGCACGCTGCAGTTCCAGGGCGAGTGGCAATATCAGAGTTCCTATTTCGCCAGCGCGCTGAACCGCCCGGTCGATCTGGTCTCGCCGCAGACCTGGGTGAACGGATCGATATCCTGGCTGGTGCCGGGCGATCGCTGGACGGTCGCCTTCCAGGTTCGCAACCTGCTGAAGAACGACAAGGCGCTGAGCCAGACGGTGCAGCCGCAGCTCGGCTATGCCTTCCAGACCGTGAACCCGCCGCGCACCGCGCTGATCCGCGTCAGCTACAGCTTCTGATCGAAAGGGGCCGCATCATGCGTTCTGCCAAATATCTTTCCGCGCTGGCACTGCTTGCCGGCACCAGCCTCTTCGCCCAGACGCCGGGCGGCGACGTTTCCGAGGCCGCCCGTCATGTCGAGGCGGCGACCAAACTCGCCGGAGACGACCTGAAGACGCCGCTGTTCCTGTGCCGCCCCGATGGCGGCAAGGTGATCGGCCATGCGCTGATCGAGGACATCAAGCACTGGTACAGGCCGGTGAAGCTGTTCGATAATCTCTACTTCATCGGCAACGGATTCGTCGGCACCTACATCGTCAAGACGAGCAAGGGCCTCGTCCTGTTCGATGCGCTGATGAGCGACGAGGTGATCCGCGATCGGGTCGTGCCGGGGCTGACCGAGCTGGGGCTCGACCCCAAGGACATCAAATATGCCGTCGTCACCCATGGCCATTGGGAGCATTATGCCGGCGGGCCCTATCTGCAGCGAGTTTATGGAACGAAGGTGGGGCTGAGCGCGGCCGACTGGGACTATATGGTGCACCGTCCGGTCGATGCGCCCGATATCGCCCATCATGCGCCGCCCAGGCGCGACTGGGTGATCACCGATGGCGAAAAGCTGAAGCTCGGCGACACGACGATCGACCTGTACATCACCCCGGGCCATTCGGCGGGTACGGTCTCGGCGATCATACCGGTTCATGACAAGGGCAAGACCTATGTCTTCTCGCTGCTGGGCGGCACCGCGATCCCGCCACAGCTGGAGCCCATCAACCTGCACGGCGGAATCCGGTCGGGCGCTATCGATCCGTTCATCGCCTCGATCGACCGGCTCGGGCGGATCGCCGCCGACGCGGGCGCGGTCGGCATCCTCAATACCCATGCGTTCGGCGACGGCGGGCTGGAGCGGATCGATGCGGCCATCGCGAAGGGCGACGGATCGCCGCTGCTGATCGGGCAGGATGCCGTCCGCCGCTATTACGCGCTGTTCGGCGAATGCCTGCAGGCGGCCCGGGCGAGGGCGATCGCCAATCCACCCGCGCCCGACCGGGTCTTCTAACTCCCTGACCGAAGGATCATGTCATGAGAAAAACATTTCTGCCGTTTCTGGCCACCGCTTCCCTGGCCGCTTCTCCGATGCTGGCGCAGGCCACGGCCGAGCTTCCTGCCGCTGCGTCCGAAGTCGCTGCGGCCACCGCGCTCGCGCATGACGACCTGAAGACGCCGCTGTTCCTCTGCCGCGCAGACAGCGGGCGGGTGGTGATGAAGGCGCATAATGAAGGGATCGAGCAGTGGCTCGAGCCGATCAAGCTGTTCGACAATCTCTATTATGTCGGCAACCGCTTCGTCGGCAGCTATATCCTCAAGACCGGCGCGGGGCTGATCCTGTTCGACGCCGGCACAAGCGGCGATGCGGTGCGCGACCATATCGTGCCCGGGCTGCAGAAGCTGGGCCTCGATCCCAAGGACATCAAATATGTCATCGTGACGCATGGCCATTGGGACCATTTTGGCGGCGGCGCCTATTATCAGCAGACCTACGGCGCGCATGTCGGGCTGAGCGCGCAGGACTGGACGTTCATCGAAACCGCGCCGCGCGAATGGCGCGAGATCGCCGGCCAGCCGATCCCCAAGCATGATCTGGTGATCGCCGACGGGCAGAAGCTGACGCTCGGCGATACGACGCTGACCTTGTACGTCACGCCGGGGCATACGCCGGGAACGGTCTCCGCTATCGTGCCCGTCAAGGACAAGGGCAGGACGCGGATCTTCTCGCTGCTCGGCAGCACGGCATTTCCGGGCATGGCCGAGCCCTATCCGCACAATGCCGGGCTGAAGGCCTATGACGCGTCGGTGATCCGCTTCGCCAGGATCAGCGCCGATGCCCGGGCGGAGGGGCTGCTCAACACCCATGCCTTCGCCGATGGCGGTCTCGAAAGGCTGGAAGCTGCGGCCAAGGCCGGGAGCGGTGCGCCGCTGATGGTCGGCGGCGAGGCGGTGGCGCGCTATTATGGCATCCTCGATCACTGCCTGCGCGCTGCGATCGTGCGTGCCGAGTCGGACCCGACGCCGAAGTCCTTCTGAGCTAATTGACGTGCCTGCGGCCGCCATCGACCATGGTGGCCGTTTGCGCGTGCCGTCGGGCTGGTTGCGACGATGCCAGCCGATGAAGGGCGTTCGAGCATAGTAGCCGGGATGGACCAGCCAGCCTCTGTGCTCCGCCCGGCACGTCTATATACTATCTATATGATAGATAAAGAGAAGATGAACTATCACGCTGGCTAGAAGCAATTGTTTGTGAGTTTTCAGCCATCCGCGCATTTGAATTCCTACTTAATAAAGGGGAATTAAAATGCTTCGCAAACGGCCCGGTGCCGATCGACTCCGCGGGATCATTGCCATTGCACTTGTTGCGACCGCGTGGCCGCTCAACAGCGCGCTGGCGGCTGATGTCGCTGCAGATGGCGCCGCCCCGAACGCCACCGAGCCCGCCGACGGCGACAATTCAGGCGCGGGCCTCGGCGACATCGTCGTCACCGCATCGAAGCGCAGCGAGAGCATCCAGAAGACGCCGATTGCAGTGACCGCGATCGCGAGGGATGCGATCGAACAGACGCGCATCTCCACCTTTCGCGACATCGCCGGACGCATCCCCGGCCTCGTAGCGCCGCGGCAATCCTCATCGCAGACGACGCAGACCTATTCGATGCGCGGTATCGGCGAGCCGGACACTTTCCCCGAGCCGACGGTCGCGGTGTATGTCGATGACGTCTATCTGGCGCGCACGGTCGGCTCGCTGTCCGACACGCCTGATCTCGAGCGGGTCGAGGTATTGCGCGGGCCGCAGGGGACGCTTTACGGGCGCAACAGCAGCGCGGGTGCGATCCGCTTCATCACCAAGGATCCGACCTCCGATCCCTCGCTCTACGTCAGCGGCGCCTATGGCAGCTACGACAATGTCGAGCTGAAGGCGCGGATCAACGGGCCGATCCTGGCCGAAGACAAGCTCAATGCGGCGCTGTCGGTCGATCGGCATACGCGCAACGGCTGGATGTACGACATTCCGCTGCGCACCCATGTCAACAATCTCGACTTGCTGGTGCTGCGCGGGAAACTCAAGTCGCAGTTGAGCGACAAGCTGTCGGCGACGCTGAGCGGCGACGTCACCCTCGATCGGTCGGACCAGAGTTTCTACGCCCCGGTCAACCAGCCGAACGGGCAGACCGGCACCGGGATCAAGACCGATCCGAACGTCACCTGGGCAGAGTCGGGGCATTTCAACAAGACCAACACCTATGGCGGCGCGCTGACGCTGCAATATGAACTCAGCGACAGCCTCAAGCTCAAGTCGGTCAGCGCCTATCGCGGCTTCGACGGCAAGATCTATTACGACAATGACGGCGTCACCGCGATCAAGGCCGACAGCTATGGCGGGTTCAAGCAGAGCCAGACGAGCGAGGAGATCAACCTCAACGGCGAGTTCAACCGCTTCAACTTTGTGCTCGGCCTCTATTATTTCTACGAGAATTTCTGGAACGATCGCTTCGGCCAGTCGGCGACCTCGAACATCGACAATATCGGCCTGATCTCGGCCTATACCAACCGGCTCAAGACGACGAGCTACTCGGCGTTCGGCCAGGCTAATTACAAGCTCAGCGATATCTTCACGGTCACCCTCGGCGGCCGTTACACCACCGACAAGCGTGTCTTCACCGCGACCTTCGCCAGCCGTTCGAACACCGCTCTGATCGAGCCCGATCTATGGGACTACAACCCGCGCGTGTTCGAGCAGCGCTTCGGCGCGTTCACCAACCGCGTGAATGTCGCGCCGCCGAACAAGACCTTTTCCAGCTTTACGCCCAAGGTCGGCCTGCAGGCGCAGTGGACGCCGAATCTGTTCCAGTATCTCTCCTACTCGAAGGGCTTCAAGAGCGGCGGCTATGATCTGCGATCGAGCACGGTGCTCGGCGCGACCACCCCGTTTCGGCCACAGATCGTCACAGCGTATGAGGCTGGCCTCAAGACCAAGTTCCTCGACGACCATGTCACCGCGAACATCGCGCTGTTCTACAACGACGTGAAAGATTTGCAGCTGCGTGCGACATCGCCCGCGACGCCGACCTCGCTCGGCTATAGCGGTGTGATCAACGCGGCGAGCGGCAGCACGCAGGGCGGTGAGTTCGAGTTCGGCGTCCTGCCGGTCGACGGGCTGCGGCTGGGCGCGACCGCCGCCTATCTCAAGACCAAGTACAAGACCTTCACCGCGATCCTGCCGGCGAACGTCGCAGGCCGGACGACGCTGGTCGGGCTCGATTATCCGCTGTCGCCCAAGTGGCAACTCAGCGGCAATTTCGACTGGGCCGTGCCGATCCACGTTCCCGGCACGTGGCGGGTTCTGGGCGATGTCTCGTACGAGAGCCGCCGGTTCTTCGATCTCTACAATACGCCGCAGGCGAAGCAGGGCCCGCAGACCTTCGTCAACGGCACGATCAGCTACACGACGGAGAAGGGCGACCTGACCGCCGGCATCCAGGCGAGCAACCTGCTCAATAAACAATATGACCAGCGCACAACCTATGTGCCTGCCAATTCGGGCCAATATCCGAACTACGCCCGCGCCTACAATAATCCGCGCATGGTCAACGTCTTCATCAACAAGACTTTCTGAGACGCGTCGCCGTGACGCGAGGGCCCGCGTTCCCGACTGGCGCGGGCCCACATTCCCTACGGCCACCACGGCCTGCCGATCCCGAACCCAAGGAGACTATGATGCGATCGAAACTGATGTCACTCGCCCTCGCCACGTCGCTGCTCTCGCCGTCGATCGCGCTCGCACACTCGCCGCTCGATCCGCCCGAGGTCGCCGCCAATGTCGATGCGGCGACGAAGCTCGCGGCCAAGGACCTCGCCGCATCTCTGTTCTTCTGCGAGGCCAATCCCACCGCGAAGGTGACCAAGACGCTGAAGGAGGGGCTGCCGAACTGGTTCGAGCCCACCCGGATATTCGATAATCTCTCCTATATCGGTAATCACTTCGTTGGCGTCTTCGTCCTCGAAACCGACGACGGCCTCATACTGTTCGACTCGGGCACATCGACGGAGGAAGCCGAGCAGCACATCGCACCCGGGCTCGCCAAGCTCGGGCTTGATCCCAAGAATATCAAGTTCATCGTCGTGACCCATGGTCATTGGGATCATTTCGGCGGCGCGGTCTGGTTCCAGGATCATTACAAGACTCCAGTCGGCCTGAGCGAAGTCGACTGGCAGATGATCGAGCGCCAGAGCGGCACGCCGGTGCTGCAGGGGCACGCGATCCCGCATCGCGACCATGTCATCAACGATGGCGAGGTGCTCAAGGTCGGCAGCACCAGCGTTAAGCTCTACATCACCCCGGGCCACACACCGGGCACCGTGTCCGCGATCTTCACGACGAAGCAGGGCGGGAAGCCGCGGGTCGTTTCGCTACTCGGCAGCACCGCCTTCCCGAGTACGATCGAGCCGACCGACATCACCGGCGGCCTCGCCAAATATCGCCAGTCGATCGAGCGCTTCAGCAAGCTGAGCAAGGATGCGGGCGCGGAGATCCTGCTCAACACCCACCTCTTCGCGTTCGGCGGCGATCAGAAGCTCGAGCAGGTGCAGGCGACCGGCAAAGGCGACAGTTTCGTGATAGGCGCGAGCGGCGTCGCGCGCTTCTACGGCCTGCTCGATCATTGCATGCAGGCATCCGAAGCGCGCATCCGCGCAGGCCTTTCGAAGACGTCACGCGTCGGCGAGTGATTCTCATCCATGCGATATTCAGGGAGCGCGCCGGTCCGGCGGTGCGCTCCCTGATCTGCCTTGCCGGGCTTTGTGTTGCTTTTCCTGCCGCCGCGCAGAACGCCTTGTCCGATCCATCGATAGCGGCACCCGACGAAATCGTCGTCTACGGCCGCGCGCTCCCGCAGATCGGCAAAGCGCTGTCGGGCTCGGCGGGGACGGTCGGCTATCGCGACTTCGAGGACAAATCGATGGCGCGGGTTGGAGAATTGGCTGAGAATGTGCCGGGCCTTGTTGCGACCCAGCATTCCGGGACGGGCAAGGCGAACCAGTATTTCCTGCGCGGCTTCAATCTCGATCATGGCACCGACCTGGCCGGGCTGGTCGATGGGGTGCCGATCAACCTGCGCACACACGGCCATGGTCAGGGCTATCTCGACCTCAACTTCCTGATCCCCGAGCTGATCGAACGGATAGACTATCGCAAGGGCCCCTATTTCGCCGACATGGGCGACTTCTCGGCGGTCGGCACGATCGGGTTCACGACGTCCAGCCATATGGCGGCGCCGATCGCGGAGGTGACGGCGGGCAGCTTCGGCTATGTTCGCGCGCTGGCGGCGGGCAGCACAAAGGAAGGTGACGGCAGCTTGCTCGGTGCGATCGAAGCCGTGCGATCGAACGGGCCCTGGCAGCTCGATGAGAATCTCCATAAGCTGAACGGGTTACTGAAGCTGGCTCGCGGCAATGGCGGAGCGGACGATGGTGAGGGCGCCAGCCTGTCACTCGGCTTCTACCATGCCGACTGGGCGTCGACCGATCAGGTGCCGCTGCGCGCGATCCGGAGCGGCGCTATCGACCGGCTCGGCTATATCGATCCCGACCTCTGCGGGCGGACGACCCGCGCGGCGCTAACCGCCAACATCGCGGGCAGCGACATCCGCGCGACGGCTTATGCGATCTTCTACGATTTCGCACTGACATCGAACTTCACCTATTTTCTCGACGATCCGGTCAACGGCGACGAGTTTCGTCAGCGCGACCGGCGCGGCGTGTTCGGCGGCAGCATAAGCCATAGCGCCTATGGCGGGATCGGCCGCCTTCCCGCCGAATTCATCGTTGGCGCCGATGTGCGCTACGATCTGATCGGCAAGATCGGCCTGTACCGCAGCGTTGCTGGCCACACTGTTTCGACGATCCGACAGGACCGGGTCGATGAGGCCAGCGGCGCGCTGTTCGGCCAGGCCCAATTCTGGCCGACGCCGCGCCTGCGGGCGGTGCTCGGCCTGCGCGCCGATCTCTATCGCTACAATGTCTCGTCAGACGTTGCAGCGAATTCGGGCAAGGGTAGCGCCGCGCTGCTGTCGCCCAAGGTGGTGATTGCCTGGAATCTGACCGATCCGATCGAAATCTACGCCGACTATGGCGAAGGCTTCCATTCGAACGACGCGCGCGGCGCGACGATCACCATCGACCCGGTCAGCGGCGCGGCGGCCGATCCCGTGAAGTTGCTGGTGCGCGCGCGCAGCGCGGAACTGGGCGCTCGGATCGAGCAGCATGGTTTCACCGCGTCGCTGGCCGTCTTTCATCTCAGCCTGGGATCCGAACTCGTCTTCGCGGGCGACGGCGGATCGACCGAGCCGGGCGCGGCATCGCGCCACACCGGTATCGAGGCGAGCCTGTTCTGGCGGCCCGCGCCATGGTTCAGCATCGACGGATCGGCGGCGCTGACCCATGCGCGCTTTCGCGGTGTGGTGGTGGGCGAGGATCGCATCCCCAACGCGGTGCCGCGCGTGATCGCTGGGGGCTTCGCGATCAAGGCAAGCGAGCGCCTGTCGTTCAATATGCGGGTGCGGCAGTTCGGCGCGGCGCCGCTGACCGGGGACAACAGCGCGCGCTCGCACGCGACGACGCAGATCAACTTCGGCAGCCATTGGCGCGCCGGCGCGATCAGGATCGGGTTGGATCTGTTCAATCTGTTCGACAGCAAGGCGAACGACATCACCTATTTCTATCGCTCGCGCCTGCCGGGTGAGCCCACCGAAGGGGTTGAGGATTATCACCTCCATCCGGTCGAACCGCGCCAGGCGAGACTGTCGGTGCGCTACATATTCTAAAACCGGTAAGCTGCCTCAGCCGGCTAGGGTCGCGATCACGCCGGTGGGCGAAGAGCGCGCGTCGGCAAGCGAGGTGCGATCGAGAATGTCGGACACCTCGCGGCGGACATCGGCCATCACCCGGCGCAAGGCGCAGGTCGATTCGTCGACGCAGTCGTCGCAGCGCCTGTAGAAATTGTGGCTGACGCAGGGGAGCAGCGCGAGCGGCCCATCGGTGACGCGCATGACCTGGCCGAAGGTGATCATCTCCGCAGGGCGCTTCAGGCGATAGCCGCCGAACTTGCCGCGGACGCCCTCGATCAGCCCCTCCTGGCGCAGCTCCGACATGATCGCCTCTAGGAATTTGCGCGGGATATTCTCCTCGATCGCGATCGCGCTGACCTGCTTCCACTGCTCCCTGGGCGTGCGGGCGAGGTTGAGCATCGCCTTCAGCGCATAGCGGCCACGTTGCGACAACATCGATAGATCCGGCTCGCCGAAGTTGAGATCGTCATCGCTAGTGACGCCAAAAGAGAGGAGAGACAAGGCCATCTCCTCCGTCAGATGACCACGAAGCCATGCGTGCCGTCGCGGGCGAGCTGATCGACCAGGCCATATTCCCAGTCGAGATAGGCCTGCACCTTCTCGGCCTGATTGTCGGTGCCTTCATAGGGCCGCTTGTAGCGGCCTTCGCGGCCGCGCGGGGCGGGTTCGCCGCCGTCACCGGCTTCGAGATCGGCGGGCCAGCCGCCATCGAGCACATAGACTTCCCAACCCATCTGGGCGAGCCAGGAAGCCGACATGTCGGCGCGGGTGCCGAGATCGTCGGCGAGGACGATGCGCGCGCCGCGGACCGGCGCGAAATGATCGGTTTCCTGGACGAGCTGCCCGCCCGGCGCGTTGCGGAAGCCGGCGATGTGCCCGGCGCGATAATCCTCAGGCTGGCGGACATCGAAGCGGTAGAGCGTGCGATCACCCTGCGCCGTGATGACGTCGAGCAAGGCGAAATCGATCCGCTTGACGCCGGCGCGATAGGCGACCTCGCGCGCCCGCGCTCCGGCCTCCGCCTGCCCGGCGGGGGCGGCGACGTCGGCGCGGCGTTGCTGGCCCGTTTCGAGCGCCTGCCCCGCGAGCGTCCAGCCGATCGTGCCGTTGCGCAGCGCCCGCACCGGATTGGGCAGCCCGGCGTTGATCAGCGACTGGGCGCCGATGATGCTGCGGGTGCGGCCGGCGCAATTGACGATGATCGTCGTGTTCGGATCCGGCGCCACCACCGGCGCGCGCGGCACCAGTTCGGCGCCGGGCACGCTCGATCCGGTGGGGATGCTCATCGTCGTATATTCCTCAAACCGCCGCGCATCGACGATCGCGATGTCGGCATGGCCGTCGATCAGCGCCTGAACCTCCTCGGCGGCGAAGGACGGCGTGTGGCGGCGATGCTCGACCAGTTCGCCAAAGGCCTTGCTGTAGCTGTTGACGTCCTCGAACAGTTCGTAGCCCGCGTCGCGCCAGCCCTGAAGTCCGCCTTCGAGGAAGCGAACCTCGCTATAGCCCAGCGCCGCGAAGCGGGCGGCGGCATCGGCGACGAGGCCTTCGCCGTCGTCATACAGGATGATCGGTACATCCTTGCGCGGCAGGCGGACGGCCGCTTCGATCGCGATCCGATCGACCGGGATTTGCGCCGCGAACAGGGGGTGCCCTTGCGCGAATGCATGCTCGTCGCTCAGATCGAACAGCGCGATTTCGGCGCGGGCGATCAGGGCTTCGCGAACCTGGCGGGGCGAAAACGAGCGGAGCGTCATGCCGATAGGTCCTTTGGATCGAGGAAAGGGCTGTTGGCGTAACCCGAGACGAAGCGCTTGCTGCTGCCGTCCGGCGCGTAGGTGGCGCGTTCGATCGTGCCGATATCGCCGCCATAGACGTGGATGCTGATCGAGACCCGATCGTCATGCGCGTTGGCGACGCGGTGAATATCGCCCAGCGACGGCGCGATCGGCTCGACCTGACCGGCCGACAGGATGTGGGGATCGGCGGTCGCGCGGAGCGCGCCTTCCGCGTCGCGGGCGAAGCCCTGGACGAGTTCGGCGCCGCGCAGCACGCCGACGAGACCCCAGACGCGATGATCGTGGATCGGCGTCGCCTGGCCCGGCCCCCAGACGAAGCTGACGATCGAGAAGCGCTGGGCAGGGTCGAGGTGGAGGAGATATTGGCAGTAACGCGTCGGATCGGGCTGGGCGAAGGCCTCGGGAAGCCAGTCTTCGGTGGCGACCAAGGTGCCGAGCAGGTGCGCACCGCGCACCAGCAGATCGCGCTCGTCCCGGGCATCCTCGACCAGCGCGGCAAGGCCGGTGACGAAGGCGCGGAGCGGGGCGAGATTGGTGGCCTGTGTCATGCAGGCTCTCCGGAGGCGCGTTCGCGGACGAACAGGATGCCGATCACCACCGACAGCGCCGCGAAGGACACGGGATACCAGAGCCCGAAGAACATATCGCCGGTGGCGGCGACCATCGCGAAGGCGGTGGCGGGAAGGAAGCCGCCGATCCAGCCATTGCCGATATGATAGGGCAGCGAGAGCGAGGTGTAGCGGATCGCGGGCGGGAACATCTCGACCAGCAGGGCGGCGATCGGGCCGTAGACCATGCCGGCGAACAGGATGAGCAGGACGAGCAGCGCCACGACGCGCGGCTTGTCGATCCGGGCAGCGTCCGCCTTTTTCGGATAGCCATGCGCCGCGAGGATGTTGGCTAGGCCGTCCCTCCAGGCCGCCTTGCGTTCCTTGCGCGTCGCCGCATCGCCGCCTGTGTCGGCGAAGGCCGGATAGTGGACGTCACCGATCGTCACGACGGGCGGCTGGCCGGGCGCGGCGGCAACATTGGTGTAGCTGATCCCGGACTTGGCGAGATGCGCCTTGATGAGGTCGCAGGGGCGATCGAAGCTGCCCTTGCCGACCGGATCGAACTGCACCGAGCAGGACGCCGGATCGGCGATCACGGTGACCGGCGATGCGGCGGTGGCGGCGACCAGCGCGGGGTTCGCGGCACCGGCCAGGGCATGGAAGATCGGGAAATAGCCGATCGCGGCCAGGGCGCAGCCGGCGAGAATCACCTTCTTCCGGCCGATCCTGTCCGACAGCCAGCCGAACAGCACGAAGGACGGCATGCCGATCGCCAGGGCGACGGCGATGAGCAGGTTGGCGGTGGGGCCATCGACCAGCAGCATCTTCTCGAGGAAGAAGAGCGTGTAGAACTGGCCAGCATACCAGACCGCGGCCTGCCCGCCGACGATGCCGAACAGCACCCGCAGGACGATGCTGAGGTTGGGCCAGCGCAGGAAGCTGTCGGTGATCGGCGCGCTCGATCTTGTGCCCTCCGCGACCATCTGCAGGAATACGGGGCTTTCGTGCAGTTTCAGGCGAATCCCCAGCGACGCCGCCATCAGCAGGGCCGACAGCAGGAAGGGAATGCGCCAGCCCCAATCGGCGAAGGCCGCCTCGCCGACGATCAGACGGGTCGACAGGATGACGCCCAGCGACAGAAACAGCCCGATCGTCGCGGTCGCTTGGATCGCGCTGGTGTAGAGGCCACGGCGGTGGGCGGGGGCATGTTCGGCGACATAGGTTGCGGCGCCGCCATATTCGCCGCCGAGCGCCAGCCCCTGGACGAGCCGCATCGCGATCAGTGCCGCCGGTGCGGCGATGCCGATCGCGGCATAGCCGGGGAGGATCCCGACGACGAGCGTGGAAAGACCCATCAGGATCATCGTGACGAGGAAGGTGTTCTTGCGGCCATGTACGTCGCCGAGGCGGCCGAAGATCAGGGCGCCGAACGGCCGGACGGCGAAGCCGGCGGCGAAGGCGAGCAGCGCGAAGATATAGGCCGCCGTCGGATCGACGCCCGAGAAGAACTGCGCGCTGATCGCAGTGGCCAGCGAGCCGTAGAGGAAGAAATCATACCATTCCATCACCGTGCCGGCGGAGGAAGCGACCACGACGAGCGCAAGCCGATTAGGCGACCCTTCGCGACCGGAAGGCGAAATCATCTGGCTGTCGGTCTGCATCGATTATCCCATTGGCGCGATCCCCCGCCGCGGAGATGCCGCAGTTTGCCGCGCGCTCGAAAACATTTTTTCCTACTAATTAGATAGGAAATGTATCCGACGATGCGCTGGGTCGATCTGCGGCTCGTCCTGGAGGTGCGGGAGATGGAGCCGCCAGACGGCGTCGCCTTTTATCCTTCTCTCGCTGATCCAGATGGGCCGCGATCTCCGAGCGCAATGCCCATGCGATCATGGTGTCGATCAAACATTGGGCGAGAACCTGGCGTTCTCCCAGCCGGTGGCGCTCGCTGAATTCTTATTGCACGAGATCTTCTCGCTCGCTGAAGGAGTGGCGCACTAGTAGCGTGGACGGCGTGAATGGAACTGAACTCACGCTGACATAAAAGAGCTCGTCCGCTATGCGCCCCAAACATAGTCATTGAGAACCCGTTTGCACCAGCTGGAAAGCTGCCGTCAAAGCCGCTCCATACGCAGCCAGCTATTCTCGCCCATCCATGCCTTGGAAAAAGCCTGCCGCGCAGCTGCCGCCTC
>Ga0207641_10002537_pt1 | contig 16800 bp, 16 predicted proteins | sample KBSSwiS62_FD_184306 | JGI IMG/M metagenome (GOLD analysis project Ga0207641, IMG submission 184306) | Switchgrass rhizosphere microbial communities from Kellogg Biological Station, Michigan, USA - KBS Switchgrass S6-2 (SPAdes) (version 2) | ecosystem: Host-associated > Plants > Roots >... | reverse complement strand
AAGTTTCCCGAAGGTGCGATCCGCGATGCGGGCTACGGCGCGATCTGGCAGGGGCAGAGCCGGTGGAATGGGGTCGCGATCCTGGCAAAGGGGAGCAACCCAATCGAAACTCGGCGCGGCCTTCCCGGAGAGGCTGAGGACGATCATAGCCGTTATATCGAGGCGGCGGTGAACGGCGTGCTGATCGGCGGGCTCTATCTGCCCAACGGCAATCCGCGGCCGGGACCGAAGTTCGATTATAAGCTGCGCTGGTTCGAGCGGCTGATCGGGCTTGCTGCCGAATTATATGCGACCAAGGCACCGGTGGTGATCGCGGGCGACTTCAACGTCATGCCCACCGAGCGTGACGTCTATAAACCCGAGCGTTGGGCAGATGATGCGCTGTTTGCGCCTGAGGTCCGCGCCGCTTTTGCGCGGCTGATCGCGCAGGGGTGGACGGATGCGCTGCGCAAGCTTCACCCCGATGAGACGATCTACACGTTCTGGGACTATTTTCGGAACGCTTATGCGCGCAATGCCGGCCTGCGCATCGATCATCTGCTGCTCAACAAAATGGCGGCCAAACGGCTCGAGCGCGCCGCAGTCGATCATCATGTCCGCGGCTGGGAAAAGAGCAGCGATCACGCGCCGGTGTGGATCGAACTCAACTAAGCCTTTGGTGGCGGAGCCTGTGGTTGCCAGTCGGGAAGGGCTTCAAAGCTGTCCGCATCAAGCGTCAGGCGGATCATATCCTCGCCGATCGTCAGATCATCGCGGGGGATCGCCCGCAGCCTTTCGCCGACACCGCCAACACCGCCGCTTCTGACCACGATATAGTTGATCCGGCCGCTGTCGCATTCGAGCATCGCTTCAATCGCTTCGCCAATGTCGTTGTCGTCGACACCGCGTACCCTGGCGCCAATCAGAGATGACAGCGTCTTCAGATCCGGCGCGGCGCGGGCCTCGCTGGCCGCCTCGGCTTCTTGCCCATGCTTCTCGTAGCGCGCCTGCCGGCCAAGCCAGCGCCAGATGCCGATCAGGTTGACGAGCGTAAGGAAGCCGTTTGTCAGCAGCAGGTTCGTCTGGCCGGTGGCGGCGCCGACCGCAGACCATGCGAGCGAGCCGATCAGAAAGACGACAAAGCCCCAGCCGGTAACGCGGGTGCCCAGATTGGCTGCCGTCATGATCGCCGCGATTGCGGTCGCGACCGGCGCGATCCAGCCGGCGACGTCTTCGATCATATGGCAGACTCGACCTGAACGCGCTGGCTGTTCATCTGCGCCAGGCCATAGGCCGTCAGGAAGGCGACATCGGCGGCGTCGCGGCCAACGCCGATCTTCGCCATCGCGGCCTCTTTCGCCATGCCGGTTGCATCGACCAGATGCCATTCGCCGCCGAGAAAGACTTCGGCAACGGCATGGAAATCCTGCGGCTCGACACCGAGCGCATAGACGCTCGCAAGCCGCGCCGGGATGCCGCTCGCGCGGACGAGCGTGATCATCATATGCGCATAATCACGGCAAACTCCCTGGCGCTTGACGAAGGTGTCGAGCGCGGTCGTGTCGGCGTCGCTTGCGCCCGGCACATAGCGGAAATGGCTATGCACCCAGTCGCGCATGGCGAGGACCCGCTGGCCGCCTTCCAGAGCGCCGAATTCGGTGTCGACAAAGGTCTGGAACTGATCCGAAGGGCAGTAGCGCGACGCCATCAGATATTGGACGGTCTCACCCGGCAACTGGTGGGGCGGCACCTTGGGCAGATCTAGACAGTCGGTCAGCAATCGAGCGATCGATACGGTTGCCTTATAGTCGATCAGCAACTGGCCCTGCACGCGCAGCCAGATGCGTTCGCCGATCTGATCATGGGCATCGACCCGCGCGAAATGCTCGCATGGTGTGACGTCGATATGCGCAGATTCGATCTGCTGCTCAGGAATTGCTGCGGCTTCGAGCTGCAGCAACACGTCGGTGGGATGGGCAAACCAATAATCGAGCTGGGCGTGAATGTTCAGTTTCATGCGCGGCCAAACTGATCAGCGGGCCATATGGGTCCGGCCTGCGCGAAATATAACATCATCGTCGATCAGGCCGCTTTGGCAGCGAGGCGGCGCTGAAGAAAGGCGAGGACGACAGCCTCTTCCGGCTTGAGCGCGGTAACGTCGTCGCGAAGCGCCTGCTCGACCTCGGCCTGCGTTTCGAGGATCAGTGCCTCGCCCAGATAGCTGTCGAGGATTTCGGGGTGGATATAGCATTTGCGGCAGACGGTCGGCGTATTGCCGAGCCTGGACGCGACCGCCTCGATCGCCGACCGGACATTCCGCTTCGCCGCCGCCTCGCTATCGACCGTCTCATATTCGGCGAGCGCCATCGCAGCGAGAACCGTGCCGGTCCAGGTCCTGAAATCCTTGGCGGTGATGTCCTTGCCCGAGATGTCCTTGAGATAGGCGTTGATGTCGCCGGAGGTCACCTCATGCTGTTCGCCGCTGTCATCGACATATTGGAAGAGATGCTGGCCCGGCAGATCCTGACTGGCCTTCACGATCTTCGCGACGCGCCGGTCTTGTAGGCTGAGCTGCCATTGCTTGCCGCTCTTGCCCTTGAAGCGGAAACGGAGCTCCGCACCGACGACCGCCACGTGTCGATCGAGCAATGTGGTGAGACCATAGCTCTTGTTGGCTTTGGCATAGTCCTCATTACCGACGCGGATCATCGTCGTTTCGAGCAGGCGCACGACGGTCGCCAGCACCTTTTCGCGTGGCAGACCCTTGCGCGCCATATCGGCATCAACCTGTTCACGGATCGTGGGCAAGGCCGCAGCAAATTCGAGCATATGTTCATATTTGGTGCTGTCGCGGACCGAGCGGAAGGTCTCGTGATAGCGATATTGCTTGCGGCCTTTTGCGTCGCGTCCGGTCGCCTGAATATGTCCGCGCGCGCTCGGGCAGATCCACACATCGGTATAGGCGGGCGGGATTGCGAGCTTGCGGATGCGATCGAGCGTCTTCGCGTCGGTCACCGGCTCGCCATTCGGAAGCTTGTAGGCAAAGCCCTTGCCAGCCTTCCGCCGGGTGATACCCGGCTTGCCGTCGTTGACGTACAGCAAGCCGGCATTTTCGGCAGCGTCCTGCGGATCGACGATGAAGCCAGTTTCGTCATTTGCCGCAAGGGCTTCGCTCATCGGTAATTCCTTTATGTGACGCAAAAGCATGCGCCCGCGAGGACATCACAACGCAGCAATGCGGATTAGAGCCGCAGTAAAATGGAGATGATGCAGATCAGTGAGATCCTGACGCCCCATATATGGGCCCAAAGCCGTTCAGAAACGTTCGAGCAACATTCAGGGAGCGATCATGACCGCGATGATATCCATCCAGCCCACCCACCGTCTTGCAACATTGGAGGCTGCGCGATTGTTGAAGATGGCGAGCTCCACCCACGCCTATGTTCGCGGCAATACGATCAAATTCTACGAATGGCTGGCCGCATCCCCTGCGGCCGCCGCGCTGCCCGACGCACCGGCGATATGGATTTGCGGCGATTGTCATCTCGGCAACCTCGGGCCGCTTGCCGATGCCGATGGGGCGGTCGAGATCCAGATCCGCGATCTTGATCAGACCGTCATCGGCAATCCGGCGCACGACCTGATCAGACTGGGGCTGAGCCTTGCCGCGGCGGCGCGAGGCTCCGACCTGCCCGGCGTCACGACGGCGCTGATGATCGAGCAGATGGTCGAGGGCTATGAACTCGCGCTCGATAACCCGGACAATATCTCGACACCCGAGCCCGATGCGGTCCGCGCCGTTCGCAGGCGCGCGCTGGGGCGTGGCTGGAAACAGCTTGCGGCTGAGCGGATCGGCGATGAAACGCCATCCCTGCCGCGCGGCAAGAAGTTCTGGGGGCTGACCGCAGCGGAGCGCGCCGGCCTCGATAAGCTGTTCGACGACGATGCCGTTCGCGCGATGATCCTGACGCTTGCGCATCGCGATGTGGGCGACAAGGTGCGGCTTCTCGACGCGGCCTATTGGATGAAGGGCTGCAGCTCGCTCGGCAAGGCGCGTTATGCCGCGATCGTCGCGGTGGGTGGTTCGAAGAAGGCGCCGGACTCGATTGCGTTGATCGATCTGAAGGAGGCCGTCGCCGCCGCTGCGCCCGTGGCCAAGCAGACGGCGATGCCGCGGGATGATGCGGAACGCGTCGTGGCGGGTGCGCTCGCACTTGCTCCGCATCTGGGCGAACGGATGCTCGCGACGCATCTGCTCGGTAAGCCGATGGTGCTGCGGGAATTGATGCCGCAGGATCTGAAGCTCGAAGTCGACCAGTTTTCGCGCAGCCAGGCGATCAAGGCGGCGCGCTATCTCGCCTTCATCGTGGGCAAGGCACATGCGCGCCAGATGGACAACAGCGAACGCGCCAGCTGGCGTGCGGCATTGCTCGATCATCACCGTGCGGGGATCGACGCGCCGTCATGGCTATGGCGTAGCGTTGTCGATCTGATCGCAAGCCATGAGGCGGGCTATCTGGAGCATTGCCGTCGCTACGCGCTGGCGAAGGCAAGCTGAATCCCGGCTAGGCCTTGCGGTTTGTGCCGACTTTCGCCTTCGGGCTGCCCGGTCCAGCTTTTGCCATCGCGCCGGGTCGGCCGCCTTGATTGGCGGTCTTGTCCAAGATTGCCTCGGGGTGGTCCTGCGTATCGGCTTTTTGATCTTCCATGATATTGCGTCCTGCCTGCATTGATCCAGTGACTGTCGGCGTTTGCGGCCCACATGCTCACCTCAAGCGAGCTTGAAGCCTTCCTTGTTCGCCATTCCGGTGATCGCCGCATTTTTTTCGACGCTCAAGCTCGCATGAAGGGGAGGGAAGATCGCCTGCTCTTCCTCGGCGATGTGCGCCGTCAGGTCCGCGCGGAACATAGCGATCTTGCTGAGGAATTCAGGCGACCGATTGTCGAGCGCTTCCAGCTCATAAAGGTGCTGCTTCACATAGCCGTGGTCGTGATTGAGCTTGTCGGCATCGGCTTTGTCGCCCCAGTCTCGCAACGCCGGGTAAATCACATTTTCTTCGGTAAAGGCGTGCTTGCCAAGCGCATGTTTGAGCTGGACGAGCAGCATCGTCCGCTTCGCTGGCTGTGTATCGGCAGTGGCCTCGATAGCGTCAAAGATCGACAGGGCGAGCTTATGCTCAACCTTCAATGCCTCCAGCCAGTCGCCTGCCATAACGCTGGGCGCCTGTACGACGGCCTTGCGGCCGAGATTTACCGCGATCCCGGTGACGACTCCGGCAGCAACCGCGCCGATCAAGGTAGCGGTACGGCTCGTCGCGGCGGCTTTGGTTGCGTCGAGCGCTTTTCCGGCGCTCTTGCCGACCGCAGCCGGGGCGGCGATGACGCGCTTTCGCGCCGCGCTGGAACCGCGGCGTGCGGTTTCGACAACGGATTTTGCTGTGTCGGCGATGCTATTGCCGGCCGAAGGAGCTGGCGTGCGCTCGACGGGGGCAGCCGGTGCCGATCGCTTTGGCGCCGAGGTGGCCGGTTTGCGCTGCCTTGCTGCCTTCGCGGCAGGCCGAGCATTTGCCTTTGCCGCGTCCGCAGCTGCGTCAAGCTTCACCCGGTCGTTGCCGACGCGCGCGATCAGATCGCGCGTCGCGCGCTGCGTCATCCCGTGTTTCTTGGCAAAATGGGCGACCTCATATGTTTCGCCTGCGGCGACCTGACCGCGGTCGGTGGCGCCCTGCTTGCTGGTGTCGTCAGCCATGATCGCTCTCCATCGAAAAAAATCACAACACCTGTTTCGCTTCGGTAGTTCCGGTCATCGAGCACGCCGCAGACGCATTCGGACTAATGTCGATCATGAAGGTGCTGCGCCGGCCATCCGCTGTGCTACGGTAATTCGATGAACGCGCGTCATGACTGAGTCGGAAGAGGTGGGTGATCCCGCCGAACATATTCTGGAAACCCCCGGGCTTGCCGACGCGCTGGAAAGCGAGCGGTTCAAGCAGTTTCTCGATCATGTGCCTGTCGCGGTGGCGGTGTCGGAACTTCGCCCGTCCGAGGTGATCACTTACGCGAATATAGAGTTCGAGCGGATCACCGGCCTGCCGGCCGCCGAAATGCAGGGTGAAAGCTGGAACAGCTTGCCTGGCGTGGCCACGGCGCGCGAAGACGATCGCCTGCTGAGCAACGCGGTTGCGACCGACGACGAATATATCGGGGTCTTCACGATCACCCGGGATGACGAGGCGATCGAGGTCAATGCCTGGTCGAACACGATCGAGAATGACGATGGCGAAGCCATGTTCCGCCTTGTCGCGCTAGCCCGCAAGGGTCAGTCAGCCCACGCCGATGACGTCAGTGCCGCGCTGCGCGACAAGGATAATTTGCTGCTCGAGTTGCAGCATCGCGTTAAGAATAATCTTCAGATGATCACGGCGCTGATCCGCCTGGAGGCCCGCAACGTGCCCGATGCCGATGCTGGCGCACGGTTCGACCGGCTGTCGGGGCGGGTTCATTCGCTGGCGCTGCTTTATGATGCGCTCAATGCGCGTGGCCTCGGCGAGACGGTCGATCTCGGCGTCTATCTGAGCCAGATCGCGGCTGCCGTGATGAATGCGCACGGGATCGAAGGCATTCGCCTCGATCTCCAGGTCGACACATGGCCGGTGTCGGTCAACGTTGCGATGCCTGCGGGTCTCGTCGTCAACGAGCTTCTGACCAATGCGCTCAAACATGCTTTTGTCGGCCGGGATGGCGGAACGATTACGCTGCACAGCCTGATCAACGATACTGGCTGCCGGGTGATCGTCGCCGATGACGGGGTGGGGCTGCCCCAGGGGGTGACCTGGCCCAAGCCGGGCAAATTGGGCGCGGTGATCGCGCAGTCGTTGCGGCAGAATGCCAAGGCCGATTTCACCGTCACATCGGCGCCGGGCGAGGGCACCCGGATCGAGATATTCTTCGCGCGCTCCGCCGCCGTCTGACTTTCCCGAAAAATGGGGATGACAATGGCGTCGCGGCTTCCCATCTTCGCGGTCGAGGAGGCATATATGACGACCTATGCGAAGACCGACGACGCGCTGGCGCGGCTGAGCCCTGAACAATATCGGGTAACGCAGCTGAGCGGGACCGAGCGGCCGGGCACCGGCGAATATCTCGGCAACAAGGCTGCCGGGATCTATGTGGATATCGTCTCAGGCGAGCCGCTGTTCGCGAGCGCCGACAAATATGAGAGCGGCTGTGGCTGGCCGAGCTTCACCAAGCCGATCGAACCGGCGAATGTCGCCGAAGTGCGTGATGCCTCGCTTGGCATGCTCCGCATCGAGGTGCGCTCGAAACATGGCGACAGCCATCTCGGACATGTCTTCGATGATGGGCCGCGCGACAAAGGCGGGCTGCGTTACTGCATCAACTCGGCGTCGCTGCGCTTCGTGCCGCGCGAGGAGATGGAAGCCGAAGGCTATGGTGATTACCTCTCGCAGGTGGAGAATATAGCATGACGATCGAACGTGCGGTGCTGGCAGGCGGCTGCTTCTGGGGGATGCAGGATTTGATCCGCCGGCAGCCCGGCGTGATCTCGACCCGCGTGGGCTATTCCGGCGGCGAAGTGCCGAATGCGACCTATCGCAACCATGGCAACCATGCCGAGGCGATCGAGATCATCTTCGATCCTGAGCAGACGAGCTTCCGGACGATCCTCGAATATTTCTTCCAGATCCACGATCCGACGACGGCCAACCGCCAGGGCAACGATATCGGCGCGAGCTATCGTTCGGCGATCTTCTACACGAGCGATGCGCAGAAGGCGGTTGCCAAGGACACGATCGCCGATGTCGATGCTTCGGGACTGTGGCCGGGCAAGGTCGTCACCGAACTCGCGCCGGTCGGCGATTTCTGGGAAGCCGAGCCGGAGCATCAGGATTATCTGGAGCGCATTCCCAATGGCTATACCTGCCATTTCCTGCGACCGGGCTGGAAGCTGCCGCATCGCGCCACGGCCTGAATGAAGTCAGAGCAGCTGTGAAACGACGTGAAGGCCGACTCCAACTAAACCGCCGACAAGTGTGCCGTTGACGCGGATATACTGAAGATCGCGGCCGACGGCGTTTTCGAGCTGCAAGGTGACGGTGTTGGCGTCCCAGCCATGGATCGTCTCCGACACCAGCTTGACGATGCCGTCGCCATAATCGGCGACGAGCCCGACCGTCAGTCGGCGCGCGAAGCGGTTGATCGTGCGCCGCAGGCCAGCATCGTTCTGCAAGGTGGCGCCGAGTTGCTTGAAGGCCTCGCCGAACTGACCGCCGAACGCGGCGTCGGGATCGCGCGCCATCTCGATCATGCGGCGGCGGGCGTTTTGCCATAGGGCGTCCATCCAGGCGGCAACCGCGGGGCTGGCAAGCAGATCGGCCTTGAGGGCGGCGACCTTCGCCTGTGTGTCGGGATCATGTTGCAAGCTGTTGGCGAGCGACTCCAGCCCCTCTTGTGCTTTCAGCCGCAACGGATGCTCCGGATCGGTCGCCATATCGTCGAGCAGTTTGTGCAGGCCTTCGACGATCGCAGTCGAGAGCTTCTCATCGAGGCCGGTCCAGCGCATGAACTTGCCGGTGCGCGACTGGACCATGTCATGAATGACGGTTTCGTTGTGGAGCAGGATGCGCGCGGCCCAGCCGATGATGCCGTCGAGCATCTCGGCATGGCGGTTCTGCACGATTGCGGCGTCGAGCGTCTGGCCGAGCAGCGGGGAAATGTCGAACGAGCGCAGCCTGCTGGCCAGCGCGCCTTTCACCATATTGCCGAGCTTGTCGTCGCCGAGCGATTCGAGGATCGTCGCCACGGCGCGGCCGATCCCTTCGCGGATGCGCCCGCCCTGCGGCGGATTGGCGAGCAGCCGGCCGATCGCGCCTGCGACATCGACTCTCGCCATACGCCGCGCGACGACCGCAGGTGTCAGGAAATTGGTGCGCAGGAAGGCGGCGAGGCTGTTGCCGATCCTGTCCTTGTTGCGCGGTATGATCGCCGTATGCGGGATCGGCAGCCCCAGCGGGTGGCGGAACAGCGCCGTTACCGCGAACCAGTCGGCCAGGCCGCCGACCATCGCCGCCTCGGTGAAGGCGCGCAGATAACCCCAGCCGGCAAAGCCGGCCGGCCCTTCATGGGCGCGCGCGACCAGATAGAGCGCGGCCATGATCACCAGCAGGCCGGACGCGACGATCCGCATGCCGCGAACGCCGCCCTGCGCCGGGTTGAATCGATCTAAGCCGGTGGCGCGAAGCAGGTTCATGCCGTCAGAATGGCTGGACTCGCGGATAGTTCAACTGGGACGATACTATTCTGCGGGATGGGGATTCGCACCATCGGCCCTGCGCCCATCGCTATTGACGAGCAATCCGCCAAGCTTGGGCCCGAGCCATTTTTCGAGATCGTCCGCCAAAGTGAAGCCTGCCGGCACGATCACCAGCGTCAATATGGTCGACATCGCGATACCACCCATCACGCAAACCGCCATCGGGGCCCGCCAGCTGCTATCGCCACCGATGCCTATCGCGATCGGCAGCATGCCAGCGATCATTGCGACGGACGTCATCACGATCGGCTGCGCGCGCTTGTGCGCCGCTTCGAGGATCGCATCGAAGCGGTTCACGCCCCGGCGCATTTCCTCGATTGCAAAATCGACCAGCAGGATCGAGTTCTTGGCGACGATGCCGAACAGCATCAACAGGCCGATATAGACGGGCATCGAGATCGACATTCCGACGAGATAGAGCGCGAGCACACCTCCGAGCGGCGCGAGCACCAGCGATCCCATGTTGACGAAGGGGGGCAGGACACGGCGATATAGGAGCACCAGCACCGCAAACACGAGCGCCACGCCGGAGAAGACCGCAATGATGAAGCCCGAGATCAGGTCACCCTGAAATTCCTCCTCGCCGAAAGCGACCTTCCGGACGCCGGCAGGCAAGTTCTTCATGATCGGCGTGGCGTAGATATATTTATAAGCGTCCCCGCTCACCGCGCCGGGCGCCAGATCGGCACCGATGACGAGACGACGAACCTGATTATAGCGGCGTATCTTCGACGGACCTGCGCCAAAATGAATGTCTGCGACGACCTTGAGTGGCACTGTTCCGCCGGCCGTTGTCGCAACGGGCATGTTGCGGATCGTGTCCAGATCGCGGCGTGAATCGTCGCTCAACGACACGCGGATCGGAATCTGGCGATCGGCCAATGAGAATTTGGCCATGTTCTGCTCGATGTCGCCCAACGTGGCGATGCGGATCGCGGTGCTGAGTGCGGCAGTCGTGACGCCGAGATCTGCGGCGAGATCGAGCCGGGGCGTGACGATCAGTTCGGGACGTTTGATATCGCCATCAATGCGCGGATCGCGCATCATCGGGCTCTTGCGCATTTCCGCAATGAGCGAGGTTGCGCTCGCCTGAAGCTTATCAGGATCGTCGCCGGCCAGCATGATGGTCAGGTCGCGCCCAAGGCCGCCCGACTGCGACTGGAAATTGATCCGCGCGTCGGGGATACTCGCTAGCAATGGCGCAACTTCGCGTTCGAACTGAATACTGGTGCGCTCTCGCTCATTGGCGGGCTTCAGCGTGATATACAGTGAGGCGAAGCGCGTTTCGCCATTGTCCCCGATGTCGGCGAATACCTTTTCGACTTCGGGCTGCTTACTGACGATCGCTGCCGCCTGATCGGCTACCTTCTGTGTGTCCTCCTCCACCCTTGCGCCGGGGGCGAGCTCGATCTTGACCTGACTGGTGTCGGTGTTGATCGGCGGCTGAAACTCCTGCGGGCTGATTACGAACAGAAGGACGGTCAGAGCGAAAGCGCCGCCGCCGCCGATCAGAATGGTCTTCCAGCGGTTACGCAGCGACCATTGGAGCAGCGCGATATATTGCGCCATGACTTTGCCACCGCCATGTTCCTTCACCCCCTCGGCCTTGAGGAAATAGGCAGCGATCATCGGCGTTATCAGCCGCGCGACAAAGAGGCTCATCAGCACCGCGACCGCGACGGTAAGGCCGAATTGCTTGAAGAACTGGCCAGGAATGCCGGGCATGAACGACACCGGCACGAAGACGGCGACGATTGCCATCGTCGTTGCGACCACGGCGAGGCCGATCTCGTCGGCTGCTTCCATCGATGCCTTGTAGGCAGTTTTGCCCATACGCATGTGCCGGACGATATTCTCGATCTCGACGATCGCGTCATCGACGAGGATGCCGGCCACCAGACTCAAGGCGAGCAGGCTGACCGTGTTGAGGGTGAACCCCATCAAGTCCATGAAGAAGAAGGCGGGAATCGCGGACAGCGGGATCGCGAGCGCCGAAATCAGCGTCGCCCGCCAATCGCGCAGGAAGAAGAAGACGACGATGACGGCAAGCACCGAACCTTCGATCATCGCGTCGATGGCCGAATGATATTGCAGCTTCGTATATTTCACGCCGTCGTAAAGCAGCGCGAACTGGACCTTCGGATTCTCCTTTTTCAACTGAGCGATAACCGCTGCAGCCTTGTCGGAAACTTCGACGTCCGAAGCGCCCTTCGCCTTCTGAAGGCTGAAGGAAAGCACCTGACGATCGCCCATCTTTGCGATCGCCCGCTGCTCCGCAAAGGCGTCGCGCACGGTGGCTATGTCCGCAAGGCGCACGGTGCGGCCCGCGCCGACGGAAATCTGCGTCTGGCTAAGCTGATAGGCGGTGCTCGCATTGCCGAGGACACGCACCGATTGCTCTGCGCCGGCAACTTCCGCCCGCCCGCCCGCCGCATTCAGATTGACCGTGCGCAGGACATTGTTGACCTGCGACGCGGTGACGCCTTGCGCCTGCATTCTGCCAGGATCGAGAATGACGCGGATTTCGCGCGTGACGCCTCCGCCGCGGTTCACGCCCGCCACGCCGTTGATCGAAAGCAGCCGTTTGACCACGGTATTGTCGACGAACCAGCTAAGCTGCTCAAGAGTCATATCGACACCGCTTACCGAATAATAAGCGATCGGCCCGCCCTCGACGTCGATGCGCTGGACCTGCGGCTCGAGAATGCCCTCGGGCAGATCTGAGCGAATTTTGGCCACCGCGTCGCGCACATCGTTGGTCGCGCGATCGACGGGTGTGCCGAGCTGGAATTCGACGTTCGTGGTCGAGGAACCTTCGGTCACATAGGAGGTGAGCGACTTCACATTCCCGACCGACGCCACTGCGGCTTCGACCTTGCGCGTGATTTGCGTTTCCATCTCCGTCGGAGCCGCGCCGGGCTGGCTTACCGTCACCGACGCGCCGGGAAAGCTGATGTCCGGCATGCTGTTGATATCCATCCGCCCGAAGCTGATCAGGCCGGCGATGGTCAGTGCGATGAACAACACGATCGACGGAAGCGGATTCCGGATCGACCAAGCGGAGATGTTACGCATCGAAGATTCCGATCAGATCAGCGTTTGGCTTCGGACTTGGCGAGTTCCGGCGTGATTTTGTCGCCGGGGTTCAGGAACCCGCCGGCGGACAGAACTACCCTTTCATTGCCCTGCAGCCCGGAAAGGATGACGACACCGGCATCGGATACGTCGCCCGTCTGTACATCACGGCGCTCGGCCCTGTTGTCGGGCCCGACAATGTAGACATAGGCCGACTTTTCATCGTGCATTACCGACGATTCCGGCAAGCGTGGTGCATCGACGGTTCCGCTGAGAATCTTCGCGGTAGCGAAGCCGCCGGGCCGGAGCGCCGGATTGTAGCTGAGCTGGATGCGAACCGTACCCTGCCGGCTCTGTGGATCGATGACCGGCGAAATCTGCCAGATTTTTCCAGCGAACCCCGTGCTGCTGCCAATGGGAGTGACCGTCGCGGAATCGCCGACCTTGAGCCGGGCCAGATCCTGTTCGGCAAGCATGGCCCGGATCTCGAACTCGCCGCCCTTGGCGAGGCGGAACAGGGTGCCGTTGCCCGAGCTGACGACCTGGCCCGGCTCGATCGCGCGGGTCAGGACCAGACCATCGGCGGGGGCACGAATATCGAGCCGGCCGAGACGTGCGCGTGACTGGCCAAACTGGGCCTGAGCAACAGCGACGCGGGCAACCGCGGCGTCGCGCGTTGCGGTCTTGCGATCGAGATCGGCCTTCGAGATGAAGCCGCGCGCGACCAGCGCCTTGGCGCGATCGAGATCCGACTGAGCAATATTGGCATCAGCGCGCGCTACGCGAACCGATGCAGCTGCCGAACTGGCTTCGCCGGCCTGCACGGATTGTTCGATGATCGCCAGCGTCTGCCCGGCTTTCACCCAGTCGCCCGGCTCCACGAGGACGCGCTGGACCATGCCGCCTTCTCCTGCGACGCCAACAGGCATCTCACGCTTTGCCGCAAGCGAGCCATTGGCGGTGAGGGACGAGGCGATGTTCGCCTTGCCGGGGACGATCACCGTCACGCCGGGCGCAGGCTGCTTCGCCACGGGCGCGGATTTATGGCCGAACATCTTGTAGCCGACATAAGCGGCAATCAGGACGGCCGCGACGATCGCTACGATAATGATCAGGCGGCGCTTGCGTGCCTGTTCCTCGTCGCTTTCGTAAGCAGTGTAGCTGTCACCGCGGATACCAGATTCCACGTTCATCCCCATGTCTTCCCAATAGTCGCCCATATGGGCCGCATACCGATGTCGAGCTGTATTAGCCTAATATGTCACCTGGCTCAATAGGGCGCGATCACGCGTGATTTCCTTTGGCGCGCAGGATCGTTTCGCCACCGAAAGGCGTTCAGCCGACGTGCAGCGACGATGGGGCAGGGCCGTAGCATGCTATGCCATATGCGCAAAGCCGAAGCAGGCACAGGATGGAGATGAGATGAACATATATCGAGTAATCGGGACCGCAGCGTGGATATCGCTGGGAACAGCAACCCCGGCGCTGGCGCAGGAGCCGCAAACAATCCTGACGGGCACGCGACTGGACATCGTTGCAACAGGCGAGGTGACGGCCGTACCCGACATCGCAACGATCGGCGCCGGCGTCGTGACCCAGGCTGGCACGGCCGCTGCCGCCCTGGCGGACAACGCCAGGAATATGGCGACTACGGTGGCCGCGCTGCGCAAGGCGGGTGTCGCCGATCGCGATCTGAAGACGACAGCGGTCAGCCTCAGCCCGCAATATCGCTACGCGGACAATCAGCCGCCGGTGATCACGGGCTATCAGGCATCGAGCCGGGTAATGGTCCGGTTCCGCGAAGTTCGATCGGCCGGCAAGATTCTCGATTCGCTGGTCGCGGCAGGCGCAAACCAGATCGACGGCCCGACGCTGTCGGTCGACAAGCCCGCGCCGTTGTTCGATCAGGCGCGCGAAAAGGCGGTCGCCGATGCAAAGTCCCGAGCAGCGCTCTATGCGCGGGCTGCCGGATTGCAGGTCAAGCGGATCGTTGCGATCAGCGAGGGCAGCACCGATGGCGGAGTCGTCCGCCCGCAATATGCGATGATGGCGCGTGCAGCACCGAAGGCGGCGGATACAGCGATCGAGCCCGGCGAGCAGACGATCTCGATCAGCCTGTCGGTGACGTTCGAGTTGCAATAGGCATGAAAAAGGCCGCCGGACTTTCGTCCGGCGGCCTTTAATTCCAGATCGCTGCTTAGCGAACCGCGCCGCGACGGACGAGGTTGACGATCGCGAGCAGAACGACGGCGCCCAGAAATGCACTCAGCCATCCATAGATGCCACCAGCGCCAAGCGTTGGGCCAAACAGCACGCCACCGATGAACGAGCCGATGATTCCGACGACGACATTCAGGATGATACCCTGCTGCCCATCGGTGCGCATCAGGATGCTGGCAAGCCAGCCGATGATACCGCCGACGATAAGGAAAATGATCAGATTCATTGAAGCCTCCTGCGTTTCTGTCGGCCTTCGTACTGGGCGAAAACCATCAGATGCAGATACGCTTTATCGCTAATCTTGTTCCTCAGGCGGCTTGAAATGCCGCTTGTTGCATGTCCGGCTCAGTATTTCTGCTGGCGTTCGTAGAGCGATTTATAATGCTGGATTCGTGTGACACGCAGACCGGGCATCCCCGAGCGATCGACGGCGCGCTGCCATCCGGCGAACTCCTCGACGCTCAGCGAATAGCGCTCGCACACCTCATCCACGGTCAGCAGACCACCGCTGACCGCAGCCACGACCTCCGCCTTGCGCCGTACCACCCAGCGCGTGGTTCCTGCCGCCGGCAGGCTTTCGAGCGTCAGTGGTTCGCCGAGCGGGCCGATAACCTGAGCCGGACGGATTTTTTGATTCTCGATCATTACGCAACCTCTACATGGTCATGCGACCAGTTCTCGTTCCCCGAAACGATCATTAGGGCACAGTTTTTCAAGGAAGCTTGAAGCGGCAAGGTAAATGGTTGAGTCATTTTTCTTTACGCCGACTTGGGGTTGAAACGGGCGGCGGCGGCAGCGTGGAAGCTGCCGTGCGTTGCGGCGGCGGCGGATTCCCAGCCGGGCTCGGATCGAAATACAACGACGGCCGGGTTGGTGGCATCGGAGATTTCGGCCCCAGGGCCGGCATTGGCGATCTTTGCGGTGGGTGTTGCTGCCTGATGGGCGGACAACGACGCGCAGAGCTGCGTGAAATCCAGAGGTGCTTCGACCGAGTGGCCGTCGCCTTTGCGGAATTCGTTGACGTTGATTTTCATCTCGTGGTCCTCCTTCCGCTCCACCCAAGGAACGGCGCCCACGGACGTTTCTTTAGCCGGACCGGCTATAAAATTGCCGGGCGGGGCGCGATGGCGGGAATCCGTCGATGCTGCTATGGCGCGCCGCATGGACGGTGATTTTCAACTGAGTGGATATGAGGGGCAGGGCTCGCTGAAAGGCGCGCGGATCGTCGTCGCCATGTCAGGCGGCGTCGACAGCTCGGTCGTGGCGGCGCTGGCGGCGGCGAGCGGCGCAGAAACGATCGGCATCACCTTGCAGCTGTACGATCATGGCGTGGCGGTGGGACGGACGGGCAGTTGCTGCGCCGGCCAGGATATCCGCGACGCGCGCGCCGTCGCGGATCGGCTCGGTATCGCCCATTATGTCTTTGATTATGAAAGCCGATTTCGCGAGTCTGTGATCGAGACATTCGCCGACGAATATGCGGCGGGGCGCACGCCGATTCCCTGCGTTCGCTGCAATCAGGGCGTCAAGTTCACCGACCTGTTCGGCATCGCGCGCGACCTTGGCGCAGATTGCCTCGCCACCGGCCATTATGTGCGACGGGCGACTGGCGCCGATGGCCGCGCGGAACTGCATCGTGCCGCCGATCCGGCCCGTGACCAGAGTTATTTTCTGTTCGCGACGACTCAGGCTCAACTCGATTATCTGCGCTTTCCGTTGGGGGCGATGCCCAAGGCGCGCGTGCGCGAAATCGCATCGGAGATCGGCCTAGGTGTCGCGGCCAAGCCCGATAGCCAGGACATCTGCTTCGTGCCCGACGGTGACTATGCGAAGATCGTAAAGAAGCTGCGCCCGGAAGCTGCCGATGAGGGCGATATCGTCGATATGGAAGGCCGGGTGCTCGGGCGGCACAAGGGGTTGATCCATTTTACCGTCGGTCAGCGCCGGGGGATCGAGATCGGCGGCAGTCCCGAGCCGCTCTATGTCATCAAGCTCGACCCATCGTCGAAGCGCCTGATCGTCGGCCCGCGCCGTGCGCTGGCGGTGTCGGCGGCGGCGCTCGATGATATGAACTGGATCGGCGGCGATTATCGCGGGGCGATTACCGCCAAGGTTCGTTCGCTCGCCAAGCCGGTGCCGGCGCGCTTCGCGGACGGCATGATCCATTTCGACCAGCCCGAATATGGCGTGGCACC
>Ga0207641_10002533_pt1 | contig 16817 bp, 13 predicted proteins | sample KBSSwiS62_FD_184306 | JGI IMG/M metagenome (GOLD analysis project Ga0207641, IMG submission 184306) | Switchgrass rhizosphere microbial communities from Kellogg Biological Station, Michigan, USA - KBS Switchgrass S6-2 (SPAdes) (version 2) | ecosystem: Host-associated > Plants > Roots >... | reverse complement strand
TCCACCGCGCGCCAGCGTGCGGAGGGTGCGGGCCAGATTCTTCTGATAGAAGATGGCGCCTGGCTTCGGCGCGTCGCCGTTGACGACGTAGGTGGCCGCGGCTGCCGGCGTCTGCTTGAGGCGGGGGATTTCCGGAAGCCAGTCGGCGGCCGTCTTCTCCATGACGGCGAAGCCGTTCTCCGCGTAGTCGATCGCCGGCGCGAGCAGCTCCGCCAGCTTCATCGTGCCGTGCGTGTCGAGCAGCGTGACCCAGCCGTCGAACGCGCCGGGCACGGTGACCGGTTCCATGCCGGTCGTCGGCATCTGCGCGATCTTGCGCGACGTGAAATAGTCGAGATTCAGCGCGCGCGGCGCGCGGCCGCTGGCGTTGAGCCCTTCGAGCTTCTTCGTCTTCGCCGAGTAGATCATCATGAAGGCGTCCCCGCCGACGCCGGTCATGTTCGGCTCGGTGACGTTGAGGACCGCGGCCATCGCGATCGAGGCGTCGACCGCGTTGCCGCCACGCTTCAACACGTCGAGACCGACCATCGACGCCAACGGTTGGCTGCTCGCAACCATGGCGTGGCTTGCCCGAACGACGGATCGCCCGACTGGGACGTTGGAGAACCATTGGTCCTGTCCCTGGAGCGCGAGAGCCTGCCTCGCCGAAGCTCGTTCCGCGGTTGACGCGAGCGGAGGCGGGGCGGCAGCCGAGCGTGCAGTGCCGAGCGCCGCCGCGGAAGCGCCGGCGGAACGCTCGAAGAACTGCCGGCGGCTGACTCTTCTACCGTTGTCTGTCATAGTCGACCCTCGCTGCGCATACTTTCTCACGTTCCGCTGGCCGAGCTTCGCCCCCTGTCTCGCCGAAGCGCGTCGCTGAGCCCAACCCCGATCGACCGGAGGGTGTCTAATCCACGTAGAATCGATGAACAGTAAGGAGGAGGCGTGGGTCACAGGCTCTTTTTCGCTTCCGTCTTCGTTGGCGCACTCCTAGGGACCGGCCAGCCGACGCTCGCCCAGACACCGCCGCCGGACGCTGCCGCGGCCGCCGCGATCGCCGAGATTCGTCAAACCATCGACACCGCTTGGAAGGAAGTGCAGGCGTATCGGACGGGCGGCGGCAAACCGGGCGCAGCGGATCACCCCGCGCTGAAGTGGCACGCGACGCTCTGGACCTACCGCGAGCAGCATCCGGGCACGGCGGCCGCCGCGCGGGCGACGGCCGACGCGATCCGCTTGCTGGTCCGCGGTGAGTTCTGGGATGAGGCCCACGCGCGAATCGACACGGTTGGCGTCGACGACCCCGCGTGGGAGCGTCTCTCCGCGGCCCTCTACGAGGAAGGCAGCACCCGCAAGGACTTCGCGTACACCATCGCGACGCTGTCGAAGGTTGCCGCAACAACCACAAGTCCGACCAACCAGGCGGCGGTGCTCCTCGACATCGGCCGTGCTCAGCGGCGGCAGGGTGACGTCGCCGCCGCGACGAAGTCGTTCGAGGCGGCACGCTCCGCCGCGCCAGGCTCGGTGTCGTCGACGGAAGCCGACGGCGTTCTGTACGAAATCGCGCATCTGAGTTTGGGACTGCCTGCACCCACGTTTTCCACCAAGGCCCGGAATGGCAAGACCGTCGACCTCGCGGCGCTGAAAGGCCGCGCGGTGGTCCTTGTCTTCTGGGCCACGACTTGAACGCAGTGCGTAGCGGAGGTTCCGCTACTCATGCAGTTGAACGCGAAATACGGGAAGGATGTCGCGTTCGTCGGTATCTCAGTCGACACGAATCTCGATCGGCTCGACAAGTTCGTGAAGGAAAAGGCGATACCCTGGGCGCAGCTCGCGGACGGCAAAGCCTTCGACGGCCCGATCCCGAAGCTCTATCGCCCGAACGGCACGCCGACGCTGTTTGTCCTTGATCGCGCTGGCAAGATCGCCGCGAAGTTGTTGTCGGCGGAAAAAATCGAAGAGACCGTCCAGCCTCTTTTGTCGCAGCCGTAGCAGCCACGACGACGACCGCGAAGACCGCAGAGAGAGTTGGCTTTGCGGCCTTTGCGATCTCTGCGGTCGGTGTTTACGGCAGCGCGAAGGCGACGTACGCGCCCGGGATCGGCGCCGTCGACGCCGGATGTCCGGGGATCGAATGTGTGTGCGTGGTGGCTCGCGCCGCCGCGCAAAAGACGACGTACTGCTTCCCGTTTACTTCGTAGATCGCGGGAATCCCTTCGAGCGCGGCGTCGACTTCCGCCTTCCACAGCACCTTTCCGGTGTCGACATCGAATGCCCGGATCTCGCGATCGCGGGTGCCGGTGAAGATCAATCCCGCCGCCGTCACGACCGGCCCAACTTTCGGGAAGTGTCCCCCGGTCTGCGTGAAGCCCTTCGCCGCGAGCTCCGGAACTTCACCGAGCGGGATCTTCCAGGTGATCGTCCCGGTGTTCAGGTCGTACGCCGTCAGCGTCGTCCAGGGCGGTGCGATCGCGGACAGTCCGCTGCTGGTGACCATGAAGCCGAAGCCGTTCATCGAGTAACGCAGCGATCCCGACACTGTGGACGGCGACAGCTTCAGCATGCACGGAAAATCCTTGGACACGATGAACATCCTGCCGTGCTCCGGGTCGGACGCGGCGCCGCTCCAGTTCGATCCGCCGTTGTTGCCCGGCATCTCGATGGTGTTGCGCAGGCCGGGCGGCGTGAACAGCCCTTCGTTGCGCGCGCCTTTGATGTCGTCGAAAAACCGGGCGCGTTCCTGCGGATCCTCGATGAAGGGACTCAGATCGTCCGCCGTGAATGTCTGCCGCGCGAATGGCGGCGGCGCGGTCGGGAACGGCTGCGTCGGCCAGGCTTCTTCGCCGGGCAGGTCGGAACGGGGAACCGGGCGTTCCTCGATCGGCCACAGCGGCTCGCCGGTCACCCGATCGAAGACGTACAGGAAGCCGGTCTTGCCGGCCTGCGCGACGACGTCGACCATCTTCCCGTCGTGCCGCACGGTGAGCAGCTTCGGTGCCGTGGCATTGTCGTAGTCCCAGATGTCGTGGTGCACCATCTGGAAGTGCCAGAGCCGCTTGCCGGTTCTCGCGTCCAGCGCGAGCAGGCAATCGCCGAACAGATTCGCGCCCTTGCGGTTTCCGCCGTAGAAGTTGTACTTGGGGCTGCCGGTGGGGATGTAGACGATGCCGCGCTTCTCGTCGATGGACATCTCGGCCCACGCATTCGCGCCGCCAATCGTCTTCCACGCATCTTTCGGCCACGTGTCGGCGCCGAATTCACCGTCGCGCGGGATGGTGTGAAACGTCCAGGTCAGCTTTCCCGAACGCACGTCGTAGGCGCGAATGTCGCCCGGGGCCGAGTCGTACTCCTGGTTGGTGGCGGAGCCGAGAATGATCAGGTTTTCGAACACGCGGCCGGGCATGGTGGACTGCACCGCGATGGTTGACGGGTCGCGCTCGAGGCCAGTGCGGAGATCGACGAGGCCGCTCGCGCCGAATGACGGGATCAACTGGCCGGTCCGCGCGTCGATGGCTTTCAGCTGCTCGTTGTTGGCGAACAGGAGCCGGCGATCCGAGCGGTCCTTGCTTTCCCAATAGTTGATGCCATGGGTGGTGATCTTGCCGCGCCGATTCTCGTGCAGCCACAGCTCCTTGCCGGTCGCTGCGTCGAGGGCCACAACCGCGTTGTTCTTGGCCAGCACGTAGATGACGCCGTCGACGACGACCGGGTTGAAGGAGTAGCCGGCCTGATCGAGCGTCGGATACGTCCAGGCGACCTTCAGCGTGTGCACGTTGGAGCGATCGATCTGGCGCAGCGCCGAATACTGGGCGCTGTCCGAGCCGCCCGAGTAGTCGCTCCACGTGCTGCGTGGACTCTGGGCCAGGGCACCCTGCAGGGACAGCACGATCCCAACAACCAGGATCGAGCCACGAAAACACGAAAACACGAAATCTTGTTGGCTCGAGAGCTTTTCGTGCTTTCGTGTTTTCGTGACTATCAACGAGCGGTGAAGGCCGAGAATCATGCGGCGGTCACAGGTTCGGGAGCAGCACGTCGTAGATGTTCTGCACCGCCTGATGAGGATCCGTCCCGGCGCCGCCGCCGGCTTCGATCGAATAGAGTCCGGTGTATCCCAACTGCTTGACGACCGCGAGCGCCGCCGGCAGATCGTACCGCGCCGGGTTGAGCTTGACGTGGCAGTTGCCGTCGGTCAGCGGGAACATGCCGCGGATGCCCGCGTGCTGCGTCTCCTGATCGGGGAAGTTGCCGATATCGCAGTTCGCCCAGGTCCCGGAACCCTTGATGATTTCGACGAGCAGGACCCAGGCGGCGGGAGCAGCAGTTGCAGCAGTGGCAGGAGGGGCAGGAGAGGCAGGATTCACCGGCGCTGCCGCGCTCTGCCGGCCGCCGCCGCCACCACGGTTCTCCATCGCCACCTTGATGTTCTTACTCTTGCCGTAGTCGCCCATCGCCTTCAGCGCCGCGATGGCAACCTCCTTGTTCTCCTGCGTCGGCTGACCCTGATTGATCATGATGCGGGGACAGCCGAGCGCCACCGCGTGATCGATCCACTCCTTGGTGCGATCGATCGCCTGCTGCCGCAGCGCCGGATCGGCCGCCGAAATGTTTTGCGGCCCGAACTCCAGGTTGATGTTCGTCACCTGCGACCTGGTTTTCGCCAGCCGCTCGCGGAAATCCTTCAGGTACGCCGCGTCGGTGGCAGGGAAATGCGCGTGCTGCATCTCCACGTTGTGGACGCCGTAGCGGTCGGCGAGCATCTGCCCGAGGTCCATCACGTCGAGGGTCCGCGCCGGCGCGTCCGGCTGCGATGGGTTCTTGAGAATGTTGTTGAAGCACAGGCTCATGATGGCGACGCGACGCAGCTTGGCTTCGTCCCGCGCCTGTGCCCAGACACGGCGTCCGCTCAAGAGCCCTGCTGCGGCAGCTGCACCGATCAGAAACTCACGGCGCTTCATCTGTTCTCCTGCTACACATTCATCGCCTTCAGCGCGGCGACGCTCGCCTTCGTCAGCTCCATGTTCTGCTCGACGAAGTAATTCTTGACGCCGCCGACCTTCGCCGCCGTGAAGGTTTTGACCCAGTCGATGCTGCCTTTCCCCACCGGCACCTGCACGCTGCCGCCGCGTCCGCCCGGCGGCGGCGTGGCGTTGAGGTCCACGTCCTGGACGTGCATCGAGAAGAACCGCCCCGGATACTTGGCGAAGTAGTCCGCCGCGACGAACCCCTGACTGATCGTGGACATCTGGAACTGAAACTTGACGAGCGCCGGATCGAGCAGGCCCATCAAGACGTCGTAGGTGCGCTGCCCGTCGACCATCGACACCTCGAAGCCTTCGTTGTGCAGTCCTTGCTGGATGCCGGCCTTCGCCGCCGCCGCCGCGATCGTGTTGTATTCGTCCGCCGCCTTCTTCACGACATCCATCGTCGGATTGTTGCCCGCGCCGAGGGTGGCCGTGATCATCTGCGTGATGCCGACGTCCTTCGCCCAGGCGATGCTCTCGGGCTGTTTCTCCCGCAGCTCGCGCATGCTGAAGTGCGAGCTGATGCACGAGAGCCCGTGATCGGCGAGGATTCTCTTCGTCGTCTTGCCATCGGCCAGCGGAGCGAAGTCTGCATACCCCAGCGGCGAGCAAAGCTCGACGCTCTTGACGCCGATGTCGGCCAGGATCTTCGCCAGGCCGGCGAAATCGCCGTCCTTGATCATCTGGCGGTGGGGATAGGTCTGGCTGCCAATCGGCAGTCCCAGCGGATTGGCGCGAAGCTGAGCCACGCGGGCAGCGAGCACGCCGGCGACGACGGCGTTGGTGGCGGTTGTCTGGAGGAACTCGCGTCGCGAAAGATCGGCCATGCCTTCTCCTTGTGGCCTGTGTTGGTGCGGTATGGTCTCACAACTCGGAATAGAATGCGCCCCATGAAAGCTCTTGTGCTTGCGAGCCTGTCGCTGGCGCTGTCGGCACAATCGCCGCTGGCATGGCGGCCGCTCTTCAACGGCAGGGATCTGACCGGCTGGACGCAGACCGGCGCCGCCCAATGGAAGGTGGAAGACGGTGCGATCGTCGGTGGACAAGCCGAGCCCGGAAAACGGGGAAGCAGCCTGGTGTCGGCGGAGCTGTTCAAGGATTTCGAGCTCGAGCTCGAATTCATGCTCGCCGAGCAGCCGGCCGCCGCCGACGGCACCTGCGCGACTTGCACCTACAACAGCGGCGTCTACATGCGCACCGGCTATCAGGTCAACTTCGGGCGTCGCGAGGCTGGCGAATTCATCGGGGTCGTCGTCCATCGCGTGCATCCGAGAGCCATCAGAGGCAACGTCCTGTGGCTCGACACCGGCGACGAAAAGTTTCCGGGCCTTCGCAAGAAGCAGGACTGGAATCTCCTGCACATCTCGTTCAGTGGACCTCGACTGCAGGTGACGCTGAACGGCACGAAGATCTGCGACGTCACGGACGATCCCACCGATCCGGCTGAATCGAAGTGGAAGGAGGCGGGACCGATCACCCTTCAGTGGCCGCCGGCGGGCGAAGCCGGAGGCTTTGCCGGCTTCGTCAAGTATCGAAACGTCCGGATTCGCGAGGTCCACCCATGATCCGCCTGATCGCCGCGACGCTCACTCTCTTCATGCTGCAGCCGGCGACTCCGCGGCCGCTGCGGATCATCGCCTTTGGCGCGCATCCAGACGATGCGGAGCTGAAAGCGTCGGGCGTCGCCGCGCTGTGGGCCGCGCGCGGTCACAAAGTGAAGTTCGTCGCGATGACCAACGGCGACGTCGGACACTTCGAGATGGCCGGCGGTCCGCTCGCCAAGCGGCGCAAGGCGGAGGTCGCCGACTGCGCGCGTATCCTCGGCATCGAGAACGAAGTGCTCGACATCCACGACGGCGAGCTCACGCCCTCGCTCGAGAATCGCAAGACCGTCGCGCGCCTCATCCGCGACTGGCAGGCCGACATCGTACTGAGCCATCGGCCGTACGACTATCACCCGGACCATCGCTATACGGGCGTGCTCGCCGACGATTCGGCGGTGCTGGTCGTGGCGCCGTTCTTTACGCCGGACACCAAGGCGACGACACGCAATCCGGTGTATCTGCATTACTCCGACGCGTTCCAACGTCCCTATCCGTTCAAGCCGGATATGGTCGTGGCGATCGACGAAGCGGCTGAGAAGAAATGGACCTGCGTTGCGGCGATGCCGTCGCAGTTCGGCGACAAGGACTCGTGGCAGGGGCGCACGCGGCCCGATGTCCCGCCCGGTGATCGAGAGCGCCCCGCGTATCTGCTGGAACTGGTGAAACGACAGAACGTCGCGATCGCCGATCAGTATCGCGAACGCCTGGTGGCGCTCTACGGGGCGGATCGCGGGAAAGCCGTCAAGTACGCCGAAGCGTTCGAGCTGTGCGAATACGGCCGCCAGGCGCCGGCAGACGAACTCAAGAAGATGTTCGTGCCCTGATCGCGCCACTCGTTTGCCCTAGGGCCGCGCACGTATCACCGGTACAATTTCGGCGGTCACTCGCACAACCGACAACATGGCTCTGTCCGCCGGCACGCGCCTCGGCCCCTACGAGATCCTCGCGCCGCTCGGCGCGGGCGGGATGGGCGAAGTCTACACCGCCCGCGACACACGGCTCGATCGCACGGTCGCCGTCAAAGTGCTGCCGCCCGACGTGGCGGCCGATCCGGAGCGGCGCGCGCGGTTCGAGCGCGAGGCCCGCGCGGTTGCCACGCTCCAGCATCCGAATATCTGCACGATCCACGACGTTGGCGTGGCCACCGAGAGCGTGTCGTTCCTGGTGATGGAACTGCTGCACGGCGAAACGCTGCAGCGGCGGCTGGCGCGCGGACCGCTGGACGACGGCGAATTCGTCGAGATCGCCACGGCTCTGACCGGCGCGCTCGATGCGGCACACACGGCAGGCATCATCCATCGCGATATCAAGCCGGCCAACATCTTTCTCACCGGCCACGGTCCGAAAGTCCTCGACTTTGGACTCGCCAAGGCGACGGTCCACCAGCCTGTGGCGGGCGCGTCTGTGCTGCCGACGATGCTCGCCGATGGCGGGCTCACCGAGCACGGCCACACGGTCGGCACGGTCGCCTACATGTCCCCGGAGCAGCTGCGCGGGGAAGACGTCGATGTCCGCACCGATCTGTTCTCGCTCGGGCTCGTGCTGTACGAGATGGCCACCGGCCAGCCGGCTTTTCCCGGGGCAACGAGCGCCATGATTTCCGCCGCGATCCTGCTCGAGCAGCCGCCCCGGCCTCGACAGATTCGGCCGGCGCTGTCCGCACGGCTCGAAGAGATCATTCTGAAAGCGCTCGAGAAGGATCGCCATCTCCGCTATCAGCACGCGTCAGAGATACTCGCCGATCTGCGCCGGGCGAAGCGCGACACCGAGTCGATGCCGATCGCTCCGGTGACGCGGTCGTCAGCGGCTCGGACGATGCGGCGGGCCGTGTCGCTGGGAGCGTCGGGCGCGGCCCTCGCCGCGTCGGTGACCTGGGGCTACCTGTACCTGCATCGGCCGCCGAAGCTGACTGACAAGGACACCATCGTCCTCACGGAGTTCATGAACACGACCGGTGATCCGGTGTTCGACGAGACGCTGCGCCTCGGACTCGCCGTGCAGCTCGAACAGTCGCCGTTCTTGAGCATCGTCACCGAGGAGCGCATCCGCAAGACGCTTCAGCTGATGGGACAGCCGCCCAACGCACGGCTGACCGGCACCGTGGCGCTCGATCTCTGCGTCCGAACCGGCGGTGCGGCCGTCGTCGGCGGGTCGATTGCCAGCCTTGGGAATCAGTACGTGCTCGGCCTCCGCGCCGAACACTGCGGAACCGGAAATCTCCTCGACCAAGAGCAGACCCAGGTGGCCCGGAAAGAGGACGTGCTGAAGGCCCTGAGTCAACTCGCGACGACGTTCAGGACGCGGGTTGGCGAGTCACTGGCCACTGTCGAGAAACACTCGACGCCGATCGACGAAGCCACGACGGCATCGCTCGATGCGCTCAAGGCGTTCAGCGCCTCGTACAGGAACCCGCTCACGGCGGTTCCGCTCCTCAAGCGCGCGATTGAAATCGACCCGAATTTCGCGGTTGCTCATGCCCGGCTGGCCCTGGCGTACAGCGCGATCGGAGAATCGCTCCTCGGCGAACAGAGCATCAGCAAGGCCTACGAATTACGCGATCACGCCACAGATCGGGAGCGCTTCTTCATTGCGACGATTTACGACCGGCAGGTCACGGGCAATCTGGAGAAGGAAACCGAAACGTTGCGGCTGTGGGCGCAAACCTACCCGCGCGACCCGATGGGCCACGGCCTGTTGGGTGGCTTCGCCGCCGGAGGCACCGGCAAGTACGAGCTCATGATCCAGAAGGCCCTTGACGTGCGGGCGATCGACCCCGAGCTGATTCCATCCTATGTGTCTGAGATATGGGGTTATGTCGGCCTGAACCGTCTGAACGACGCTGAACACGCGCTTCGAGAGGCGATCGGCCGTGCTCTCGACCTGCCGCTCGTCGAGAGCGTCGTCTTTCAGATCGCGTTTCTGAAAGGCGACGCAGCCGGCATGGAGCGTCAAGTGTCGCTGATCAGAGGCAAACCACGCGAAGAATGGATTCTGCACCTCCAGGCGCTGGTGCTCGCGCGCGGGGGGCGTCTCGACGCGGCCATGCAGTCGGCGCGCCACGCGATCGAGCGGGCATCAGCAGCGGGCCAGCGCGAACCGGCCGCCGTATTTGAAACGGCCGCGGCCGTTTCGGAGGCGTTATACGGCAACCTGGCCGTCGCGAAGCGGGACGCGACGCACGTGCTGGAGGTCGCGAACGGACGACACGTCACCTTCGCCGCGGCATTGGCCCTGGCGATCGCCGGTGACCGGTCGCGAGCACAGGCGATCGCCGATGATCTCGACAGGCGGTTCCCCGAGGACACGTCAGTCCGGTTCAATTACGTGCCGACGCTCCGCGCATTGGCTGCGCTGAGCGTGAACGACGCGTCGCGAGCCATCGAGCTGCTACGGTCAGCCGTCACATACGAGTTCGCCCAGCCCGGCATCAGCTTCTATGGGTCTGGCGGCGGTTCCTTCGGCGCGATGTATCCCACCTTTGTGCGCGGCAAGGCCTATCTCGCGCTCCATAAACCAACCGAAGCGGCCGCGGAATTTCAAAAGATCCTCGATCACCCAGGCGTCGTGCTCGGGGATCCGATGGGCGCGATTGCGCGTCTGCAGCTCGGTCGCGCGCTCACGCAGGCGGGGGACATGACGAAGGCCAGAGTGGTCTACGAGGACCTCCTGGCGCTCTGGAAAGACGCCGATCCCGATCTCGAGCTGCCGAAACAGGCGAAGGCCGAGTTCGCGGCGCTCCGATAAGGCCATAGCGGTTCCTTCCTGATGTAGTAGGACGGGTGACGTCGCCGACTCATGCGACGGGAAGGCATCGTACTTTGTAGGCCGCCAACGTCTACCGCGACGGGAAGTCATCTCGCTACGCGAGCCGAAATGTCGGCAGCCCGGAAAAACGCAACGCCGCTCGCAGCCTGTCGTCGACCGCGACGGTCCTACAAATTCGCGGCATCGCTCAGATCAACAAGTCAGGCTTTGCGTACTTGCGGCAGCGGGGTGACTGACCGGCAGACCGTCGCGGAAAACTCGCTCCGTTGCGTTTTTTCCGAACTCAGTCGGGCTGCCTCCAACGGCTCACTGCGCGAGACGACTTCCCGCCGCGATGACATAGAGTTTCCACTGGGTGCCGGGCGTCGCGGGTCGTGGCCGCGGTCCCTTGGACCGAGCCTGCGCCGGCGTCAGTCGGCAAACGCGTCCGAAAGCGAGGAGGGGCACGACGCCGCTGATTCGCCACCGCCGATCGGAATTAGCTCTGAGCCCAACCGATTGTTGGAACGCGTGGAAACAACCGCAGGCGGCGTGCGCTGCGTAAGCACGGGCGCGACAGGACGCGTTTGCCAGGCGAGCGTCCCGGGAACGCGGACGCGACTCGCGACGACCGGTCCTACAGGAGACCTCTCCCGCCGGCGGCACGTCGAACAATCAGAAAACGTTCTGGCCGCAGCAGTTTCGAGGTTGTGCGTGCTCGTCGTTAATACAAACCGAACGCGAGGATGGTCGAGCCGGCCGCGACGCCGATGTACTGCTGGCCGTCCACGGTGTAGGTCATCGGACCGGCCTTCCAGCGCTGGCTCGTGTTGAACTTCCAGAGCGGCTTGCCATTCTTCGCATCGGCGGCGATGAACGCGCCCGTGCCGTCGCCATAGAACAGCAGACCGCCGGCCGTCGCCATCAGACCGCTTCCCAGAATCCCGCTGCCGATCGCCGGCACTTCCCACGCGGCCTTGCCCGTTTGGATGTCGATCGCCTTGAGAGACTTGGTGGAGGCCGAATCGCCGGGAGCGCGGCGCGTGGTGCCGCCATAGAACGACTTGCCCGCCTCCCACCACTTGTCGTTTTTTGTGTAGACCGAACACGACTCGTCGGCGAACAGATAGAACAGCTGTGTCGCCGGGTTGAAGGCGGTCGAAGTCCAGTTTGCGGCGCCGGCGACGGCTGGACAGACGCGCTGACCCTCCACGCTCGGCTCGTTGCCGGGCAACAACTTCGGCCGGCCGTCGGGGCCGATGCCGCTGGCCCACGTCAGGTTCTTGACGAACGGCTCGGCCACCAGCACCTTGCCCGTCAGCCTGTCCAGCACGTAGAAGAACCCGTTGCGGTTCCCCTGCAGCAACAGCTTTCGCGGCTGACCACGAAACTGGGCATCGACGAGCACGGGCGTCTCATTCGCGTCCCAGTCGTGCAGATCGTGCGGCGTGAACTGGTAATGCCAGCGCAGCTTCCCGGTGTCCGGTTCGAGCGCGACGACGGACGCGCTGTACAGATTGTCGCCTTTGCGCTCGTCGCCGTTGTAATCGGGACACGGATTGCCAGTTGGCCAGTAGAGCAGACGTGCATCCGGATCGTAGGTGCCGGTCAGCCAGGTCGCGGCGCACCCGTGCTCGATCGCCCGCCCGATCCACGTTTCCGATCCCGGCTCGCCGCGCGCCGGAATGGTCCAGAACCGCCAGGCGCGCTCGCCCGTCGCCGCGCGGTAGGCGTCGATGAATCCGCGGATCCCTTCGTCGCCGCCCGAGACGCCGGCGATCACCAGATCGTTGACCACGAGCGGCGCTCCGGTCGCACCGTAGTTCTGCCGGGAGTCGGCCATCTCGACATCCCAGAGCAGTTTGCCGCCGGCGCGATCGAGGGCGACCACGTGCGCGTTGTCGGTGACCATGAATACACGGTCGCCGAGGATCGCCACCCCGCGGTTGATGCCGCTGGCGGCGTCGCCGGCCAGACCGGGCGTGCGGGGACGGCTGAAGTGCCAGACCTCGCGTCCGGTCCGCGCATCGAGCGCGATGGCCTCATTCACCGACGTCACGTACATCACGCCGTCGACGACGACCGGCGTGCCCTCGAGCGCGCGCGGCGCATCCTGCAGCGTGAACATCCACTTGGGCGCGAGCTTCTGGACGTTGGCAGTGTTGATCTGATCGAGGGGACTGAAGCGATTGCCGCTCAGGCTGCCGTCGTAGGTCGGCCACGCGCCAGGTTTCGGGCGCGCGATCTCTTCGAAGCGAATCCCTGGAGACTGGGCGTGCGAGGCTGGCGACTGCGAGAAGGTAAACGCAAAGGCCGCAAAGGGTGCAAAGGCCGCAAAGATGAGAATCGCGGTCTTTGCGCCTGCCAGCCGTAGCTCACGCGCCGGTGCGAGCGGAGGCTGGTTCATTGCGGGCAACGGCGCGGCCGTCACCGAGGCGGCCGGACCGGCGCCGGCGTGATGGCGTCCCACCGCGCATCGCCGGTCTGCCGGTAACCCTTCGGCAACGTGGTCCAGTCCGGCCGCGTCATCCCGTTCAGGTCGTAGACGACCTTGCCATCCCGAAGCGTCAACTCGCAGGTCAGCTTCTGGGTGCCGTTCATGCGCGCGCCGTACATGTCCACGAAACCGAAGGTGCCCTTCTCGAGGCGGAGGACCGTGATGTCGGCGGGCGAACCCACCGACAGATTGCCCAGTTGCTCCTGCCGGATTTCGCGTGCCGGATTCCACGTCGAGCGCGCCACTACATCGTCGACCGACATGCCCATCGCCATGAACTTGTCCATCACGTTGAGCATGTCTTTCATACCCGAGTTCATGCTGCCGATGTGGAGGTCGGTCGAAATCGAATCGGGCAGGAAGCCTTCTTTCATCGCGGGAACGGCGATCCGCCACGCGAAGCTGCCGCCGCCGTGGCCGACGTCGAAGATCACGCCGCGCTTCCGGCCTTCCCACATACCCGGGTTCACCTTGCCCGAGTCGAGGAGCTCGTCGCGAAGACCGGAATACGCGTGCGTGTAGATGTCGCCGGGACGCAGTTTCTTCGTGACGAGCTCGGCCATCGGCCGCTCGGGACGATTGGCGCCGAAGTCGATCATCACCGGGACGTTGGCCTGGGTGGCGGCTTCCACCGCGCGCTCGACCGGCGCCCACTCCGGTCCGGAGTAGTGTGCGCTCTTGATGCCGACGACAACGCCCTTGTGACGCAGCGCCATCTCCGCGGTCGGCTTCGCTTCCATGTCGGCTAGGTTCTGCTCGAATTTGTCGCCGCGCATGCCGGCGCCGACGATGTTCAACATCGCCAGCACACGGGTTCGCGAGCGATCGATGATGCGATCCTTGAAGTCCGGGAAGCTCCTCCAGCCCGAGGAGCCGGCATCGACGATGGTGGTGACGCCTGACCGCAGCGTGAAGCCGTCTGGATAGAGGCTGTTGTCGCCGGCATAGGATCCGCGCTCGCCGGTGCCGGCGTAGACGTGGACGTGAATGTCCACGAGTCCGGGCGTGACGTAGTAACCGGTGGCGTCGACGACCTTGAAGGCGTCCGTCGGCGCGATGTTGGCGGCGACCTCGGCGACCTTGCCGTTTGCGATCGCGACGTCGCGAACCGCGCTGATCTGGTTCCGCGCGTCGATCACGTGTCCGCCTTTCAGCAGGAGGTCGTACTTTTGCTGCGCGGACAGACCAACGATCGAACCGACGATCAGAACCGTCGCAGCAGTATGCAGTCTCAGTCTCATAGCTCAGCCCGTCTCACTGGATAGCCACGAAAACGCGAAAACACGAAACCGACCCTGTACATGGCTTTCGTGCTTTCGTGGCAAGACCTCTTACGCTCGTCGATAGTCGTGCCGCTTCGCCGTCCACTTCGCCGTCAGGTACTCACCCATGTCGAGCGTTCCCGACATCGTGTCCGCCCCGACGGTGCCATTGAACCTGAAGCTCAAGGCGTCGCCGTGGCGCTCGGTGACCGAGCTGTTCATCTGCACGCTGTTGCCGTCGATCGTGCCTGCGAGATCGCGCGACACGAAATCTCCCTGGTGCGTGCCTTCGAGCCGATTGCCCACCTGCTTCACGTGCAGCGTGTGGCTGGAGGTATTCGCCGCGTATTCGATGCGCACATCCCATTGCCCAGTCAGATCCGCGGCCGGCGCCGCGGTTCGCGCGGGCGCGTTCTGCTTCGGCGGATTCGACAGGATGGCATGCAGCCGCTCGGCGACCACCCTTTCCTCTCCGGCAGCCATCATGTACGGCGTGATCGAGATGCTCGACTGGCCATCGCGGTCCCGGCCGCCCGGCGTCGCGATTCGCGGCTCACCCTCCATCAGAAGTCTCGCGACCGCCGCTCCGGTGATGCCGCGCCGCTTCGGATCCCACTGAATCACCAGCGACGGCGTCCGGTTGGACAGCTCCGTCGTTTCCGTCACCGACGTCGTCACGCCGTCGACGGTGGACGCCTGCTTCGCGATGGTATCGAGCCATGACAGCCATCGCGCCGACTCGGCCTTGTGGTCGCGCTTCATCCACATTTCGACGGCCATCAACATCGCGACGGCTTCTTCCTTGCCCACCTTCATCGAGCGCCCGAAGCCGTGATGCGGCGCGCTATGGACCCACGCGGCCTGCACCAGGTCCTTCCGTCCGAGTAGCAGGCCGGCGGTCTGTGGACCGCGGATGCACTTGCCGCCGCTGTAGGCGACGAGCGTCACGCCGTTCTGCAGGTGCACGTTCGGCACCGTCAAGACTTCCGCCGCTGCGTCGACGAGCACCGGCACCCGGCGTTGATTGGCCATCCGCGCAATCGCCTGGGTGCTGAGCGGACCCTTGTCGGCCTGGGGGCCGGCGAAGATGTAGATCATCGCGGTACGCGGACCGAAGGCCGCCTCGAGCTCCTCGGCCGTGCTGACCTCGACGATCCGCACGCCCACGGCGCGAACCGCCGCGTCATACACGTTGCGGGAATGCGTCGGGATGATCACTTCATCCTTGGCAAACCCGTCGAGATGGGGAAGCCGCACGTGCAGATCGGGGTTCCCGCCGGCGACGCACGCCGCGGTGGCATGGGTCAGCGCGGCAGAGCATCCCGAGGACACCATGCCCCACTCCGCTTTCGTCAGCTCCGCCAGCCGGGCGCCGATCGCCGACATCAGCTCGTCGATGTGGACGTGATGCTGGGCGGCGGCGTCCATCGCCGCGCGTACCTCAGGCAACATGCGCGACCCGCTGATGATGGTGAAGGTACCGCGCGCGTTGATCAGCGGCCGCACGCCGATTGACTGATAAATGTCCTGGCCGACGCGAAGGCCTTCGGCCCGCGGGCCTGAAAGGCCCGCGCTACCAACCGCCGCCTGCGCCGCGGCTGATACCTGTGGCCCGCGGAACAGCGCCGGCAGCGTCAACAAGGCCGAGCGTCGAAACAGTTCGCGGCGACTCCAGCGGGTCTTGAGCGACTGCAACATGTGGTGCACCCATCCTTAACCGCAGAGACCGCCGAGACCGCCGAGTCAAAACCTTCAAAAAGGTTTCCGCGAGCTCTGCGTTCTCCGCGGTAAGACGTAGATTCTCTTGCGTTTCGGACTTCAGATGTACGCGATCACGTCGATTTCGACGAGCGAGTTGCCGGGAATGCCGCCGGCGGCCGCGATGGTGGTGCGCACCGGCGGCTCGGCGCCGAAGCGGCCCGCGAACATCTCGTTCATCCCTGCGTAGTCCTTCAGATCGTTCAAGTACACGTTGCACTTGACCACTTTCTCCATCGACGATCCGGCGCTCTCGAGGCGCTTCTGAAGCTCATCGAGCACCGCTTTGGTGTGGACTTTGATGTCGCCTTCCGAGTGATAGCCGACTCCGGCGATGAATAGCAGGTTGCCGTAGGACACAACCCCATTGAACAACCCGGGCTTTTCCGGTTTGCGGCCGTTCGGATAATGCACTTTCTTCGTCGGCTTCTCGGTCTGGGCGGCCGCCGTCGCCGGAACTGCTGCTGCCGTAACGGCTGCGGCTGCCGTGACGCCGCGGCGGATGAAGGTGCGTCGATTCGAGGTCTTCATACAAAGCTCCTGTGATGGACGAATGTCAGAAAAAGAGCTTGCCGCCCAATTGCACCTGCCGCATCGCTTGTGCGGAGCTGATGCGGCCAAACGTCGCGGCGCCGAAGGTGCCGCCGGGGTTGCCGTAGTTGACGGTGTTGAACGCATTGAAGATCTCCGCGCGGATCTGGAACTGCGCCGTTCCACCGAGCGGGATGTTCTTCATCAGTGAGAGATCTGTGGCCGCGAACTTGGGGCCGCGGAGCAGGTTGCGCGGTGCGTTGCCGAACGTAAACTGCGCCGGCATCGCGAACGCGGATGCATCGTAGCAGTTGATCAGCTCGAGGGTTGTCGTGTTCGGCTGGCAATTGAGCGACGGAACGGCTCCGACGAGATTCGGGCGCTGGAGTCCCGAGATCCCGATGTTGGCGCGATCGGC
>Ga0207641_10002531_pt1 | contig 16833 bp, 14 predicted proteins | sample KBSSwiS62_FD_184306 | JGI IMG/M metagenome (GOLD analysis project Ga0207641, IMG submission 184306) | Switchgrass rhizosphere microbial communities from Kellogg Biological Station, Michigan, USA - KBS Switchgrass S6-2 (SPAdes) (version 2) | ecosystem: Host-associated > Plants > Roots >... | reverse complement strand
TGAATACAGCAATGAGATGAACAATCCCTTAGATTGAATGGTAACCACCGAACATTGAATATTGAATATTTTCAAAAGCCCTTTCATCTTACAAAACTAACTACAGAACATTTAATATTTGCTCTTTTGCTTTTTCCAATTCATCTTTCATCATCACAACGCATTTTTGAATGGATGAATCATAAGCTTTCGCACCGGTAGTATTTATTTCCCTGCCTATTTCCTGTAAAATAAAGGACAACTTCTTTCCTTTTGATTCTTCTGCTTCTGCAAGCACTACTTTGAAGTAATCACAATGGTTTCTTAAACGAACCATTTCCTCACTTATATCGATCTTTTCAATGTAATAGATGAGTTCCTGTTCAAGCCTGTTCTTGTCGTAGTTCTCTTTGCCTGCAAATTCTTCCATCAGCTTGGTTATATCATCCCGGATGATCTGTTTGCGTTGCGGTTCCAGCTTTTGTACTTCTTCTAATTGTGCAAGTATGTTATGAACCCGGTGCAGCAGATCTTTCTCAAGAGATTTCCCTTCATCATCACGATGAATATTCAGATCATCAATCGCTAACAGGATCACTTTTTGAAATGCTTTCCATTCTTCATCAGTCAGGGTTTCGCCGGTGGGTGTTATGACCTCCGGTAATTTTACCAGCGTACTTAATATATTAGACGGATCAAGATTTAATTCCTTAGACAGATCCGCCAGCGGCTGATAATAGGCTTTTGCCAATTCAATATTGATGGAAACAGGCTTTGCATTGCCTGTTTCTTTTAAACTAATAGTACAATCTACGCTACCACGACCAAGCTGGGAAGAAAGAATACGGCGAATATCAAATTCAAATGGTTTTAAAAAAGCAGGGAGCTTTAGTTGCAGTTCAAACTGTTTGCCATTGAGAGATTTTATGTCAACAAGAAATGTTTTACCACCAACAGATCTTTCAGCCCTTCCAAAGCCAGTCATCGATTTCAGCATGTAAATTTTTTTTGAGTGAAGTAAAGATATTGGAAAAAGTTGAGCGATGATGCGTTAATAAAGCCGCTACCAATAGTGCTCTTTCAATAGGATCGCTCGCTTATGAAGTCAAGGAGTTCTATAAAAAAAATCTCCCCCGAAGATTCGGGGGAGAAATATGTGGATGGGTTAGTAAGTACCGGGAAATAAATTTCCCTTCACAATATTAATAACATTTTTTTCTAACTAAAAAAATTTTTGAATAAATTTTATTAACATTTCGATTTTACTTGTGGATAATAGAACAAATAATGGATAAATGAAGTATAAAATGAAATTAATCACATCATCTTCTCTTTTTTTTCTTCAACATCGGTATTTATAAAATTACTTTATCAAAATTTGAAGAAGGAAAACGTAGATCCATTTGATAATTATCAATCATACTATGCATTGCAAAGCTGTTTACCTTTGAACAAATTCAAACATTATGCGATTGGATAAACCAGTTTCGGTAAAATGGATCGCTGATTTCATTGGCGCAGAGATCGCTGGAAATATTAATGCATCTGCTACTGGTATCAATGAAATTCATAAAGTGGAAAAGGGCGATATTGTTTTTGTAGATCACCCGAAATATTATGATACTTGTATCAATTCTGCTGCTACGATCATTATTATCAACAAGAATACAGAGTTTCCGGAAGGAAAAACGTTGCTTATTGTCAGCGACCCGTTCGAAACATATTTAAAACTGGTTAATCATTTTCGTCCTTTTACTCCTTCATCGAAAAATATCAGTGATTCTGCTTCAATTGGGCAAAACACCGTTATTATGCCTAATGCTTTTATCGGCAATCATGTAATTATCGGCAATGATTGCATTATTCATCCCAATGTTACCATTTTGGATCATTGCGTAATAGGCAATAACATTATTATACAGGCAGGTACTGTTATTGGCAGCGATGCATTTTATTATAACAAGAAAACTGACCGGGATATTCATTATAAAAAAATGGATAGCTGTGGAAGGGTCGTACTTGAAGATTTTGTAGAGATAGGTGCTAATTGCACGATTGATCGTGGAGTGAGCGGAGATACTGTGATCGGTGCGGGAACAAAGATCGATAACCTTGTACATATTGGTCATGATACAGAGGTTGGTAAAAATTGTTTGTTTGCAGGACAGGTTGGTATTGCCGGGGCTACAAAAATTGAAGACAATGTAATTCTTTGGGGACAAGTGGGGGTTAGCAAGACGCTTACAATTGGCAAAGGAGCCACAGTATATGCGCAAAGCGGCGTCAAGGATTCAATTGATGGCGGTAAAGTTTATTTTGGCTCGCCTGTTGAAGACGCAAGAGAAAAAATGAAAGAGTTTGTCTGGATAAAACGCATACCACAGCTTTGGGAAAAAGTAATGGGAAAGAAAGTTGAAGATTAATTATCAGGCTTGTAATCATTCGGCACCTGGTCTGCGATATTTTTCCAACTCCAGTAACCAAAATTTATCCAATCTTTTTGATCATAATAATAACCGTTTTGCTTTATGGTTATAACATTAAGCATATCGATATAAGATATCTGCATACCGATATTCATAGGTAATTTATATTTCTTCAAATATTCATTCTCGGGAGTTCTCTTTGTATAAGTGATGCTGATCCTCCTGGGAAAATAAATATCGATCTCGTTTACACTATCTGCAGGAGTGTACCATGCTGTGTCATAAGCTTCCGTGATCTTATTGAATTTTTTATCATACATTTCATCGAGCATGTCAATTACAAAACCACTTTGTGTTAAAGTACTATCATAATAACTATGCATAAAATGAAGCCTGCTTCCAAAGTAAGCTTTTTGCCTGTTCTTTTTCCAAAACTTGGCGCTGTCTTCGGTTGACGAACGTTCTTCATAAAAGCTCAATCCCGTGTAACTGCATATATCTGTTTTGTACATAAAAAGAAACGAGTCAAGATTGTAACGAAGATTGTATCCCAGGGCATTATTAAAAACGATCAAGGGCGAGTCTGCAAGCACTTTTAATTTTTCTGATTTTCTGAAATAATAAAACTTTAATACTTCGGGATTCACCAAAACACACTGTGAAGAGAAGGGGGTAGTACCGATGAAATTCTCAAGAAAGAATTTGCCATATTTTGTCCAACCATCTTTTACCTCGTTACTGCTGCGTATCACCACTTCTTCAATACTTTTTTCTTCTTTTACCATTACTATTTCCAGCTCATTAGTTTTCATTTCGGGGCTAATACGTATCATTCTTGATTTGAAACCAGTATAAGTGATCACAAGGTCATAACCACCTTCTTTCAGGTTCAGAGAAAAAATCCCTTCCTTATTTGTTGCTGTGCCCTGTGTAGTATTCTGACAGAAAACAGAAGCAAATGCCAATGGCTCTTTTGTTGCTGAATCAAGTACTTTTCCGGAGACTGTAAAATTTGATTGGCTAAAACCAAAAACAAAAGAAATGCTCAAAAGAGTAAACAGGAATATTTTTTTCATAGAATAATCAATTGCCCAATAAAGATAATACAGTTATGGTTTTAGTTGCATATTGATTACTGCATCTGCGTAGTTTTTGCAGGCTTTTGTGATGCAGGGTTCTAAGGCCATAAAGGAAAATTCCGGTAAAGCTTTTAGTATTTTATCGTTTTGCCAGTAAGTTTTACTTAAAGCGATCCTTGCTGTTTCTTTTGTAAGCAATGGCTTGGCATTTTTTAAAAAGGATTTTATTCTTTCCATACGCCAGGCAATACTGCTTAAAAAAGGCGTAGCCTGCCATTTTGGATGTTTTTGTCCAAAGCCATCAGCAATAGTATCGAACAGTTTTTTAAACTCCCAATTTTCATGATTAATAATAAAGCGTTCTTCAGTGACATTACTTTCCATTAATAGCACTGCGACCTTTGCAACATCCTCAACAGCAACAAAACCATTGATCCCTTTTGTGTACCAGGGAAAACCTTTGTATGAGTTCTTAAAAATGGCACAACTGCTATCATGCCAGTTCCCGAAACCAAGCACGGTACTTGGGTTTATGATCACGGCATCCAATCCTTCACCCATTCCACGCCATACTTCCATTTCTGCTTTGTTTTTACTGATGCCATAGTGGGAATTCAATTTGCTATTCAACCATTTTTTTTCTTCATTTACTTTTTCACCGGTAGCAGTTCTTCCCAGTGCAGAGATGGAACTAATATGTACTAGCTTCTTTATTCCATTCTCAAGAGCAAGATTCACAACATTGGCCGTACCATCCACATTTGTATTATACATCTGCTTTCTTTCTTTCTTATCAAAAGAAACCAGCGCCGCAGAATGAATGACTGCATCAACATCCTGCATTGCTTCATTAAGAGAAATAACATCCAGCACATCACCTGTTACCCATCCCACTTTATTTAAAATATCCGGTGAAATAAAAAAAGGAAGTTTGTTACTGCGGCGAATTGCCCGAACAGCATAACCCTTTTCAACAAGTTCTTTGATGATATAAGCACCGATAAAGCCCGTGCCGCCTGTTACAAGTATTTTACCCCCAACCCTTAAAGGGGAGTTTTGAAGATTCATTTAATGTGTAATTACATGCAAACTTATGTGAAGTGTATTGATTATCTCAATTGTTATAATCGTAATATCCTTTTCCTGTTTTCTTTCCCAATTGCCCGGTTTCAACTTTTTCTTTCTGAATTTCAGAAGGTCGAAGTCTATCAGGGTTTTTCAGTAGTTCATATACAGAACAACTGACAGCATAGTTAATATCATTACCGATCAGGTCCATGAGTTTAAATGGTCCCAATTTAAAACCCGTTGATTCCATCAGTGAATCGATCTTCGTAAAATCAATTAATTCTTCTTCTACCAACCGTAATGATTCAATATAAAAAGGTCTTGCAACACGGTTCACGATAAAGCCGGGTGAATCTTTGCAGATCACGGGTGTTTTATTCATTTGCTTTGTAAGCTCAATGATGATATTGGTTGTTTGCTCATTTGTAAGATCTGTTTTCACCACTTCCACCAGTTTCATGAGCGTAGCAGGATTAAAGAAATGCATACCAATCACCCGTTCAGGATTCTTTACTCCTTTGGAAATTTGTGTTATGGAAAGTGAAGAAGTGTTACTGGCAAAAACTGTTTCGCTATGATTGATCTCTGCCAGTTGGTTGAATAAAGCGATCTTAGCTTCTGGCTTTTCAATGATGGCCTCAATGATCACATCGCCCAAACAATCATGCAGGTTATTGGTGAAATGAAGATTGTTCAGTGTTTCTTCTTTTGCGTTTCCAGTGATCTTACGTTTTTCTACAAGGGTTTGTAAATTCTTTTCAATAGAAACCTTTGCTTTTTCAAGCACCGCATCATTTAATTCATAAAGGATGGTATAAAAACCAGATGCCGCAGTCGCTTGTGCAATACCACTGCCCATAGTGCCTGAGCCGCAAATGCAAATGATAGAACCGGGATTCATCTGATTAACAAGGATTATGAGGATAAAGATAGATGAATAGAATTACTGGACGCACAAGTGAGTGACACAACGGAAACTTAATAGCAAATCAAAAGCTGGCTAAACACAATTAACTATTAACAAATAATCATTAATTACACGGCTGAAGTGAACTGTTTCAAAAACCTTACATCATTTTCACTAAAAAGACGAATATCATTTATGCCGTATTTCAATAATGCAGGTCGTTCAATGCCCATACCGAAGGCGAAGCCTGTGTATTTATTTGGATCAATGCCGCAATTAGCTAAAACATTTGGGTGCACCATACCACTTCCAAGAATTTCAAGCCAACCGGTTTTCTTACAAACATTACATCCGGCGCCTTTACATAGCATGCAACTAATATCCATCTCGGCGCTTGGTTCGGTAAATGGAAAATAAGAAGGGCGGAAACGGATCTTTACATCGCTGCCATACATTTCTTTTGCAAAAAAGTAAAGCGTTTGTTTCAGATCGGCGAAAGAAACATTTTCATCAATGTATAAACCTTCTACCTGGTGAAAGAAACAATGACTTCTTGCACTCACCGTTTCATTTCTATATACACGACCGGGACAAATAATGCGGATCGGCAATTTGCCTTTTTGCATTTCCCGTATCTGTATATTACTTGTATGTGTTCTTAATAACCAATCAGGATTTTGTTGTACATAAAATGTATCCTGCATATCTCTTGCCGGGTGATGCTCGGGAAGATTCAATGCAGTGAAGTTGTGCCAGTCATCTTCGATCTCTGGTCCTTCAGCAACGGCAAAGCCTAAACGCTGAAAAATTGAAATAATACGATTGGTCATTAAGCTTATAGGATGACGAGTACCCACGGGGATTATATCACCAGGAAGTGTGAGATCTATGTTTGAGGTTTGAGGTTTGAAGTTTGAGGTTGATGATCTTAATTCCTCATACTTTGTTTCGGCGAATTGTTTGAACTCATTTAGTATTTGTCCAAATTCTTTTTTCTTTTCATTTGGCACATTTTTCATTTCACCCATGATGGTTTTCACCAGCCCCTTTGTGCCCAACCATTTAATGCGAAATTCTTCAACAGCTTTCTCATCGGTTGCAGTAAAAGCTTTGATCTCCGATTTATGATCTTGTATTTGTTTCAGCAATTCTTCCATAGTGCGCAAATATAATTCATGATGCTGAGCTAAATGTCTTTTCAGACTTTTTCAGGATGTTTCTGCTTGTAATTCTTAAACACTAAGCGCAACATACTCGGTAATACAATGAGAAGCAATGGCAAGGCGATTATAAAGCCCCCGATGACAGCAATTGCCAAAGGCTGATGTAGTTGTGCCCCGGTACCTATTCCTAATGCTAGTGGCATCAATGCAATGATCGCTCCAAGTGCCGTCATCAATTTAGGGCGGAGCCTTGTTGATATGGCATAGATGATCGACTCATCAACACTTTTTTCATGTAATGATTCTTTGAATTGTAAAAAAGTGAAGATCGAATTTTCTCCGATGATGCCGACGATCATGATAAGGCCGGTGTAGCTTCCAACATTCAAAGGTGTATTTGTTAGCCATAAAGCAAGATAGCTGCCTGATATTCCTAATACAGCGATCAATAAAATCAGCAATGCCACTTTGATCTTTTGGAATAAAAACAATATCACTGAAAAAACCAGCAAGCTTGCAGCGATCAGGATCATCAATAATTCCTTAAATGATTTTTGCTGCTCTGCGTAAGCGCCACCATATTCTATATAATAACCGGAGGGAAGAGTAAGCTCTGAAGAGATCTTTTCCTGTACATCTTTCATTACGCTGCCCAGGTCCCTGTTTTCAAGATCTGCAGTAACAACTCCCATTGATTGTAGATTTGATCGTTGAATTTCTGCATCACCCGGATTTATTATAACGGTTGCTAATTCATGTATAGGGGTCAATCTGCCGTTGGGTAAAAATATCTGTTGATTATTGATGTCAGTGATGCTAAGTTTTCTGCTGCCGGGATAAACCAACCGTATCACAGAATATTGCTCTTTTTCAAATAGATTTCCAACGACATTACCTTCCAATGAAGTTTGTAATTGATATTGAAGATCAGCTGGAGTAATGCCATACTGTGCAAGTTTGGCATAATTAGGCTGGACTGAGATAGATGGTCCGGCTATTACAATTCCATCGAAAGGATCTGCAATGCCCGGTATATCCGCAATGATCTCTGAAGTTTGACGGGATAATTCCTGTAATTTTTTTTGATCGTTACCGAATATTTTTATTTCTACAGGTTGAATGGAAGCCATCAGGTCACCGAGCATATCACCGATCACCTGGCCAAAATCAACACGAAGAGCCGGTTGTGTGCTTTCAATTTTTTGTCGTAGCTCTTCAATTACATCGTTTGTAGTTTTATCCCGGTTCTTTTTTAACTGGATAAGATAATCACCACTGTTTGGTTCGGTAATAAAAAATCCCATTTCAGTTCCGGTTCTTCTTGAATAAGCTTCTACTTCAGGAACACTTACGATTATTTTTTCTGCCTCACGAAGTATCTTGTCCGTTTCTTCCAATGATGTTCCCGGTGGTGTTTTATAATCAAGCACAATACTTCCTTCATCCATTTCCGGTAAAAATCCCGTTTCGAGTTGTGGTAGTATTAAAATGATCGATATTATCAGCCCCGCTATTATGCCAAAACTGATGATAGGATTTAAAATGAAAAACGACACCCATTTTTGTTTTTTTACTGATTGTGGTTTTTCTTTTTGCTGCTTTTTTGTTCTATGTTTTTTTGAAAGCAATAAATAAATGACCGGTAGCCCGATCCATGTAACAAAGAAGGAACTAACCAATGTAATGATCATGGTATTTGTCATTACACTGAAATAAGAACCTGCTACACCTGTCATTAATAAAAAAGGAATAAAGATGACAATAGTGCTTAATGAAGAACCTACCATAGCCGGAAATAGATAGCGGATCGCTTTTTGGACTAATTCAGGTGAAGGCTCCTCTGGATATTCTTCATGTGTTCGATGGATCTGTTCCACTACAACAATGGCATCGTCAATTATCAATCCAATGGCCGCAGCAATAGCTCCCAATGTCATGATATTGAAATTGTAGCCAATGGCATACAAAACGATCAGGGTAAGAAAGATCGTAACCGGAATTGTAATTAAAATAGTAGCACTGGCTTTTAATGATCGCAGGAAGATGATGGCAACGATGATGGCCAGGGCAAGCCCTATCCATAAACTATCGGTTACACTCTTTACTGAATCATTTACAAAATCAGCCTGTACATAATAAGGTTTGACCTGGATATCTTTTGGAAGAATTTTTTTAAGCTGTTCGATCTTTACTTTCATTGCTTTCGAAAGATCTACAAGGTTGGAATTAGGTTGTTTTACAACCGCAATGAGTAATCCATCTTTTCCATTCGCATTGATCTTGATAAATTCAACTCCTTCTTTTACTTCAATAGCGGCTATATCTTTTAATGTAACAATCCGCTTCCCATCATTTTTGATAACAATATTTTCCAGTTCATCTTTATTATGAACAGTCGCGTCTGTTATGGTAAGGTACAGGTAACGATAATCTGATAAAAAGCCGTTTGACTTGATGAAATTTGTTTGGGCCAGGGCCGTATTTATCAAATCAGGTGTGATAGAAAAAGTGCTCATCTTTTGCACATTCAATTGCAGCCAGTATTCTTTCGTTCGACCGCCAGTAATTCTTATTTCTGAAATTCCTTCTACCTGCGACAAAAACGGTTTGATAGTATAAATAGCAAATTGTTTTAATTCGATCGGTGATCTTGTATTGCTCTCGACCGAATAACCCATTACCGGTAAGATCGAAGGACTCATTTTTGCGACAGTAATATCTACATCGGGTGGCAGCGTATTTCTTATCTCGCTGATCTTTGATTCTATATGTTGTTGGTTAACATCAATGTTACTATTCCATGTCATGAATGCAGATATTTCACAACTGCCACGACTGGTAGTGCTGCGAATTATTTGCAGATCGGGCACTTGTTTGATCGCAGCTTCTAATGGCTTCGTTACACTTACCATCATTTTATCTACAGGTTGTAATCCTGCATCAGCAATAATTTTGATCTTGGGAAAAGTGATCTCGGGAAATAAGGATGTTTGCAATTTGCCATAAACAAATATTCCTCCAGCAATGATAAGAGCAAGAAGAACCGCAAAAGGGTTTTTATGTGATATAAAAAATTTGTTCACTGTATTTTAATTTATTGCTCCACGATCCTGATTCTGGCGGTGTCGGCTAATCCATAATTTCCTGTCAACAAAAATTTATCAGAAGTTAAAAACTTTGGTGATAGGATCTCGATCCTATCATTGATCTCTAATCCTTTCGTTACAGGCACTTTTGCAGCTGTTGAATCATCAAGTAATTTCATCACCCAAAAACTAGTTTGTGTTTCATCTGACAATACAGATTGTTTTGGCAATGAAACCGCGTTTGTCCTCTCGGTTTTTATCACTCGCACTTTCCCAATAAGATTAATGGGAAGATTTTTTTCATTGACCTTAAGAATAATATTTTGTGTTTGGGATGCGGAATCAACAATAGGCATAGCTGAGGAAATGCGGGCCATCATTTTTTTCCCGTCCGGTAATAAAAGTTCCACAAAGTCTTTATTCATTATATATTGTCGCAGTTCGTACGGAAGATTAAGAATGAAAACAAAACTATTTATATCGTTGATCACGGCCAGTTGATCCCCTTCCTGTACATAATCGCCCGGCTCATGATTGATCTCTGAAATATAGCCGGTTGTTCCTGCCTTGATATTTATGATCCCAAAAAATTTAAAAGTACTATCCAGTGCGTTGATCGAATTACCGATGCTTTGGGCCTCTTTGGTTTTTAAAACGAAAACTTTTTGTTGCGATGAAACCATTTTCCCAACCTGGGCATTAACTGATTGTACATAACCATTGGAACTGGCTTTTACGAATCCTTGTTGGAGAAACGCAGAAGTTGCGTTCAGCTCAATATATTCAACCATAGGTTCAGTGGCGAGAGACGTAACAGTAACAGGAGTTATTGTTTCCTGTTCTTCTTCTATTATTGTTTCCTCCGTTTTTTTTGACTGGCAAGAACTCAGAATTGCTCCAAGGATCAAAAAATATAGGCTGATCTTTTTCATACTAATTTATTTACCTGCCCCAGTAGTTGAGTTGATTTACAATTTTTAAATGAGTAATATGATTCTGCGTTACTAGGTTCCTTGCGTTAAAATAATTACTCAGCGTAAGTATAAAATCCGTCAGCCTGATATCACCAGCGGCCAGTAACTTTTCATTCACAGTTATAAGTGTCTCGGTATACTTGATCTGCTTATCGATCTGATCGATCAACCGGTCGGTTGCATTCAACTGTTGAATCAGCTGTAATATTTGCTGATTACGTTGTTGAATAAAAAAGTTTCTTTTATACATTCTTGTCCTGTCCTGGAGATCAATTTTGGCATATTGAAGTTTTCGTTGCTTCCCGTCGTAGATCGGAATGGTGACATTAAGACCTATGCTTGCCCCAAAATTCCTATAAGGCAGGTAATTTAAAGAAGAATTATATCCTGCATCGCCATATGCATTGATCTTTGGACGGTAATTAATATCAACTAGCATCCTGTCGTTCGCAAGTTTTAAACTATCCAATACAAACTGCTGGTAAAAAATTGATTTGGTATAATCTCCAAATGTTTTTGAATTTAATTGAGGATCGCCCAATCTTGCAGTAGCTGTATCCACGATCCCGGCCAGGTAATTCAAAGTAGCATAATCAAATTTGTATTGGGTCTCAAGTTGAGCTGTAGTTAATAGCTGTTGTTGCAATATCACAACGAAACCCAGGTATTCATTTTGCTTGAAGGCATTATCCTGTGTAAGTTTTTTTAATAAACTATCTTCTTTTCTTAACAACCCATTGATCTCATTGTAGAAATCAAGCTGCAATTGTTCTCCATAAGTAACGATGTATTGATCCGTGATGGTTTTTATTACGTCTTGTTCAGACATCTTAATATTGTTCGCCATTGCCTGGCTCTGCAGCTGCAGATTTGCGATCTGCGTATTGATCGTCTTGCCGCCTAAAAATGATTTACTGACCTGGGCCAGTGCAGAAACTTGCTGCCCGTTTGTAATGACTTCATCATATCCATAACCTTTGATGATAGGAGCGTAAGAATTGTTGCTTATGCCATTCACCTGTAGTTTCAATGCAGCACGAATGATCTGGCTATCCAATGAAAATGAAAGGATCTGGTTTTGGAAATCCTTCAATAAAGGACTGCTGGCGATCGCCTGGTTAACAAAATAGTCAAGATTGTTTTGCTGTGCCCGTGAATTAAAATAGAGAGCAGTACAAAACAATAAAATAAATACCCGTTTCATTATTTTACTTTGATCAATAAAGCCATTCTACTTCCCTACAACTAATACCTGGAATGTCCCCGGTATCATCCTTGGTCTTGCATTAGGAGTATTTGGACCAGCTTTCTCAAAATCAGCTGTCGGCAAATAGAGCCAATGAGTTTGTTCGTCGATCGTAATTGTTCTTGCGCCTCTTTTAGTAGTAACAGTGGCAACTGCTTCTATTTTATCTGCTGACTTTACATGAAACACCGACATCGTTCCTTCCCCATTGGAAGTATAAATGTTTTTTGTGTCGTTATCAAAAGCTACACCATCACATCCATCACCTATCGGCATAGTTGCAACAACTTTGCCGGTAACAGCACTTACTGCAATGAGGAATTTATTGCCACATCCGGCAAACAACCTGTTTGTATTCTTATCTATTACCAGGCCGGTAGGTTCTTCACCCGGACCAATAGGCCAATGAGCTTCCACCGCCATTGTTTTCAGATCCACCTCAACTATTTCATTTTTATCTTCAATGTTAACAAATAGCTTGCCCATTCCGTTTGAAACGGCAGTTTCGGGTTTACCTCCAACATCTATGCTATCAGTTAATTTATTGGAAATTGGATCAATGAAACTTAAATTCTTACCACGACCATTACAAGTAATTATCTTTTTTGTAAAAGGTTCGTACATGAGGGCATCAGGATTTGCCCCGGTAGGAATTTGAGTGATCACGGCATTTGTAGTGAGATTAAACACGGTTACATTATTTAATCGTCCGTTGCTGGTGAAGCCTTTGTTTTGGGACTTATCAAAAGCAATTCCATGAACACCAGTAGTATTTTCAATGACCCCGATCGAGTCACCGCTTGTTTTATCCAAAATATTTACCTGCGTGCCATGAGAAACATATAAACGGTTATTACCAGGCCCTACAGCAATATAATCCCAGCCGCCGGGACTCTGGATTCGAAATGTTTTAAGGATCTGGAAATCCTTTTGAGCCCACAGGCTTGTAAATAATGAGGCTGTAAAAAATATTGTTGAAAGAAAAATGATCTTTTTCATGTTTATAGTTTTAATTATTACTTAATCTGTATATCCAGGATCTATTTTGCGATACTGCCATCTGGATTCAATTCAAGTTCTTTCTTTTTACCTTTCACTGTTATATTTACTTCATAAAGTATCTTGCCGCCCGGCTTCTCGATCTTTTCTGATCTGCCATAAACTGCTCCGGGATATTTTGTATTTACAGCTTTAGTAACTGCGGTAGGAAGATCAGATGAGGGAATAGTTGTTTCAGTTTCTACCCAGGTTCCATCTAAACCGAAATTAGCCGATACATCCGTCTTATTCATTTTAAAATTGGCTTCTAATTCTTTTTTATTTTCCTTTTCCCATTTAATATCTGTAGCGCCGGGAAATTTATTATTAAAAGCAGTTTTTACCGGTGCTGGAATATCTTTCTCAGTTATTTTTTGAGAGTACCCAATTCTTGCAAATAAGAAAATAAAGCAGGCTAATGATAATAGCGATTTCATAAAATTATTTTTTGTAAACCTACGTGGCGATACTGAATAAAAACTGATTTTTTTCTTTTAAAAAATGATAGAAAAATGATGAGTTCTTTGACTGAATTCATACTGAAGTAAGAATCCATAATGATCACAGATCTGTTTGGCAATGGCAAGACCCAAACCTGTTCCATCTGAATATTCTGATTTCCAAAAGCGGTCGAAGATCCGATCCTTATCTAACGCCTGGGTACCCGGGTTGCTGATCGTTAATATATTCTTATCTGACCTAAGCAGAATATTTTCTTGTTTGTTTGAATGTTTAATTGCATTAATGATGAGATTAGTGATCAACGTATTTGCCAGCTGAGGATTCATGTTCGCTTTCAGCTCATTGATCTCATTGTTTACTGTTAAAGATCTTTCACTGATCCATTCATCAAGTTCCAGTATAATATTTTTTGCTATGTTATGAATGTTTACTTCCTGTTTTTCAGAGAACTGGTTATTCTCAATTCTTGCTAATAGAAGAAGAGACTGACTCAATTTTGACATCTTATCGACGGAATCGTAAATGACCTGGAGATCCTGCAGATTTTTTTCGTTTAAAGAAGGATCTTGTATCAATACATCGAGCTTGGAATTTACAACAGCAAGCGGTGTTTGCATTTCATGAGAAGCATGATCAATAAAATGTTTGAGTGAAAGGTAATCTTTAACCACTCTCTCCGTCATCATTGAAATATTTTCATTGAGTTCATTGAATTCATGAATGGTGGTCTTTTCAGTTTTAATAGCAGAAGGTGCATTAAGGTCAAAGCTCTTGATCGAAGAAAGTGTTGTTTGAAAAGGCTTCCACAACCTTTTAACAAGAAAACGGTTTGCGAAAAATAACAACATGCTCAATAAAATGATCAAGCCAAGTGTGATGAGCAGGATAACACCAATTATTTCTTCGGTTGCTTCCTGTGATTTTGTTACTGAAACGATATAATACTGTCCATTTACTTCAACGCTAAAATCAAGCTGACGGCTCAGCTCATTTTCTTTTTCATCCGAATCATACAACATCAATGTCCTGAAGTTTTGCTGCAAAGCCTTGTCCGTTTTTTTAAATTCTATTCGTTGATCTTTATAGGTGGTTGCCGGGGGCAATGAATGTTTGGTTTGGATAAAATCCTGTATTTCCACTTGTTCTACTCGAAGTGTTTCATCCAATTGTTCTTTGAGTATATATTGAAGAAGGAAATAATAACCGGCGCCTGCTATCAACAAAACAATAATGGTTGAAGCAATTGAAATTTTATTGTATTGTGCTTGCAGTTTCATTGATCAGTTAGTTTGTAACCCAAACCATATAATGACCTGATATAATCGCCGCAGCCTCTTTCAGATAATTTCTTCCGCAGGTTCTTGATATGAGTATAAATAATATCGGCACTTTCACCCGTTCCCATTTCCTGGCTCCAAAGATGAGAGATCAAAGCATTTTTTGAAATGACCTTTCGTTGATTGGAAAGAAAATAAACTAATAACTCATATTCTTTTCGGGTAAGCTCAACCGGATCCTCTTTCACCTTAACTTCTTTTGCCAATGTATCAATAGATATTTCATTAAAACGAATTACATTATTACCGCTATACATTTTGCGGCGTATGATAGCATTGATCCTTGCCGCCAATTCTGACAAATGAAATGGCTTTACCAGGTAATCATCTGCACCAAGGCGCAATCCGTTAATACGATCATCTATCGAGTTTTTAGCTGAAATAATGATGACGCCATCTGTTTTTTTATTGTTCTTTAATTCTTTTAACAACTGCATACCCGAACCACCAGGAAGTGTAATGTCTAAAGCGATACATTCATAATCGGATGTTTCAATTTTATCAAGAGCTTGTTTATAATTTGAAGCAATTTCGCAAGTATAGTTTTCGTTTTTTAAATAGGAAGCAATACTTGCGGCAAGTTCTTTTTCATCTTCAATAATAAGCAACTTCATAAACTGAAAACTACAGATTTTTTATAACACTATGCCGGGAACCGTTCTCTTCAGAATTTCTTTAGAATCTCCGGCTAGTTTGTGTGTTAAACTTTAAACGAATGAATAAAACAATCGTATCTCTCTTAATGGCATTCGCACTTTTTATTTGTTCTTTATCATTGACCGCTCAAAAGAATTTTCAACAAGACACAGCTTATTATGAAACCTTTCCTAATAAGACCACTGTCCGCCTGTATTTATCAAAAAAATATGTTCACCTTAATTTTCCTTCCAACGGAAGCGCAGAGGATCTTGAATATAGAGCAAATCCAAAACTGAACCTCGGAGTAGGTGTTACCATAAAAAATATTTCAGTAAATCTTTTCAATGGATTTGGTTTTTTAAATCCAAACTCCGATGAAAAAGGAAAGACAAAAGGGTTCAATTTACAGGTGCATGTGTATCCCCATAAGTGGGCCATTGATCTGATGTATGTGGCCCCTAAAGGGTATCACTTGGAACCACAAGGATTGGCAGGTGTTCCCGCAGACAAATATTATTATCGCGAAGATGTGAAAACAACTTTCTTTGGCATTTCTGCTTACCAGGTCCCTAACAAAAAAAGATTTTCATATCGTGCCGCACTCTTACAAAGTGAGTGGCAAAAGAAATCAGCCGGGTCAATTATTTATGGCGCTGAAATTCATCACGGTACTGTACAAGGCGATAGTGCTTTGATACCTGCTTTCTATAGCAGTAAATTTTCACAAGCAGGAATCAATAAGATCAATATCCTGAGTTTTGGCCCAGGGGCAGGTTATGCTTATACCCTGGTGATGGCACAACACTTTTTTATTACAGGTTCCCTGGTTGTTAATTTAGATGTCAATTTTGTAAGGGAAGAAGATGAAACAAGGAAAGAAAAAAATACTGCTTTGAATCCCTCAGAGGTTTTTAAAGCAGCAGCTGGCTATAGTGGAAGAAGGTGGAATATAAGTGCCAACTGGACAGGTAGCACCGTATCGACACAAGGTTCTCTTACAACAGAAAATTATAAATTCTCATCAGGTAATATTCGTCTTGTAGTTGCTCATAGGTTTGAGAAGCATAAACACTCTAGTTAAGCTAAATACTGATTTAGAAAGATCATTTCCTTATTGCTTATCCACAGCATGCCTTTTCCATTTCCTCAAATGACAATCGTTTTCTGTAAGTTTGTTTGCAAATTCTCATAATGTCCGATTTCCTCAACATTGCCGACTTTCTTGCACCAATCAATAAAAATGAACTCAATTTTGACCGTGGTTACAAAGAAGGCACTATCGGTTTTAATATAAAGGTGCATGATGAAGAGAATTTTCCTGATATGGATGAGGCGGATCTTGTTTTGATCGGGTGCGGTGAGCAAAGAGGCAATGGTCATCATTTGGCTTACAGTGCTGGTCCTGATGCTATACGCCGGCAATTCTATC
>Ga0207641_10002529_pt1 | contig 16840 bp, 20 predicted proteins | sample KBSSwiS62_FD_184306 | JGI IMG/M metagenome (GOLD analysis project Ga0207641, IMG submission 184306) | Switchgrass rhizosphere microbial communities from Kellogg Biological Station, Michigan, USA - KBS Switchgrass S6-2 (SPAdes) (version 2) | ecosystem: Host-associated > Plants > Roots >... | reverse complement strand
TCGTCCTGCTCCAGGTCGACACTCACCTGCCGCCAGCGCGGAGCGTTGCGCCAATAGGGACGATCGAGCAGCGGCAGAAGGATTGCGAGTCCGACCAGCGAGGCTCCGACCTCGATCGCCTTGGCGGCGGTGTAGGGGGTGCCGCCGATGCGGGCCGCAGCGTAGGCCAGCAGCGCCGCGGCGAGGCCGGCGAGGACGGCTGACTCACGGCGGCGCCAGCAGCGGATGGCACCGTAGATCAGCAGGGCGAGGGCGAAGGCGGCGCCGAGGTAGTAGCCGATCGCCGGCACGGCGCCGTCGCCGGGAGCGAGGCGGAAGTCGCCCGAGGGCCAGATGCCGAGCGCCTCGAAGGGCGAGACCTGGCCGAAGAGGTTGCCGAGGCCGGGGCCGTTGGGGTCGAAGGTCTCGAAGCTGTGGAAGTCCAGCATGCGGCCTAGCTCCGGAGCAACCAGGATCGCGAAAGTCAGCAACGCCAAAAGGACTGAGCTGACAACCGATGGGGCTGACGCGGGCCGGGGGTCCTGCGGGCGGGGCAAACTGGCTCCGTTCTCGGACCCCCGGCCCACGCCCGCCCCATCGGAGATGCCGAACCGATTGATGGCGAACTCGAGGAGAGCCCAGATGACCGCCGTGCCGACCAGCCAGGTCAGGCCGGGGAAGCTGTAGACGTAGACCGCACCCACGGCCAGGAGGGCTGACGGGACGAAGCGCAAGGGGAGGTCGGGCGAGGTGCGGGTCGACTCGCGGAGGGAGAGGGCGAAGGCGAGGACTAGGAGGGCCTGGATCGTCTCCTTGAAGGCGCCTTGGGCGAAGTAGGAGGCGACGACGTAGGCGAGGCCGACGACGAGGGCGCCCGCCGTTCGCGGCAGCCATTTGAGGTTCGCGAAGGCGGCGAGGGCGGTCAGAGGGGCGAGGATGGCGACGGCGACGTTGAGGCCGCTGAAGCCCTGGACCAGCCCGATCCCGAGGCCCTTGTTGAGAGCGACGACGATCGCGTGCGGGCCCAGCGGATAGCCCTGGTGCAGCAGCTGCCCGCCCTGCCCGTGCGCGAGCCGGTCGGCGGCGAGCAGGTGCTGGGACATGTCAGGGTTGAAGCTGGTGCCGAGGATCCCGAAGTGGCCTTCGACCGCGAACGGGATCGAGGCCGCCAGCAGTGCGATCAGCGCCACCGGCCAGCCGGCTCGCCACGCCTCCGCCCCACCCTCCAGGCGCCCCCATAGATAGGCGATCGAGGCGAGCGTCAGGGCCGCCACGACGATCGCCGAGACGACGCCGTCACCACCGATCCGCACCGTCCCCCAACAGACCGCGCAGAGCAGCGCCAGCCCGACCGCCGGCGCCAGCCAGGACCAGCGCCGGGCCCCGCAGAGCCCGATCGCCGCCTGCCCGATCGCCAGCGAGGCGACGCACACGGCAAGTACCGCTGCATAGGTAGCGATCACGAGGCGGCGAGCCTAGAGGAACGGTCCCCGGCCCAACCGCCGACCGACCGGTCGAGCCCTACAGCCAGGTATGCAAAGCCTTCCTAGATTTACTCGTCTGAACTTGCTCATTTGGTCAAACGAAGGGAAGTCGATGAAGTCCCTGGGACTCCTGCTCTGCGCGATCGGGCTTATCTGTGTGGGGCTGGGCGCGCACTCCCCCAGCTCCGCCTCCGCGGCCGATCTCGACTGCGCCGACTTCTCGAGCCAGGCGGAAGCGCAGGAAAACCTCTACCCAGGGGACCCCTATGGCCTCGATGGCGACGACGACGGAATCGCCTGCGAGGACAACCCCTGCCCCTGCAGCTACGGATCCCCAAGCGAACCTCCCCCGTCCGCCTCCCCGAAGCCCCCTCCCTATCGGCTCAGCAAGCCCGCGGCCCGGGCCGCGGCGAAGCAGCTGGCGCGCCGGTTCGTCCGTCGCAATCCGGCCGTCGACTCACTCGCCTTCGGCGGCTGCAACCGGCTCGGGGAGACGCTCGTCCACTGCCGGCTCACCGCGCGCGGCAGCAGCGCCGAACGCCGCACCACTTGTCAGCTCACGATCGCGGTCGGGGCTGAGAACCGGCGGCCAAAGGCAAGGCTGACCTCCTCGCCCTGCCGGACGGTCCAGACCCTGAGGCTGAACGATTCGGCCGCGCGCCGGGCGCTGCGCGCACGCGGGGCGGAACTGGCCGGCAAGCCCGTGCGGATCTACAACCTCGAACGCGTCACCCCGACCGCGATGCGCGGCCTCGCCGAATGGACGCCTCCGTTCGACCGGACGAAGCCCAGAGAAGAATGCTTCGCGCTGATGGAAGCGACCCTGAGATCACCCGGAAACATCACGGTCGCGGTAATCGAAACGGGATGCGAAGCGGCTCCGACGTCGCACGGCGAAGGAATTAACCTCGTGTGATGGCGTTCGTCCCTCCCGCCCGCCACCTGTTGCGCGCCAAGGACCTGGCCGACGCCCGCTACGCGGAGCCGCTCGGGGTCGACGACCTGGCGCGGGCGGCGGGGCTCTCGCGCGCCCACTTCAGCCGCGAGTTCCGGCGCGCCTTCGGCGCCTCGCCGCACGCCTACCTGCTGACCCGCCGGCTGGAGCGGGCGGCGGCACTGCTGCGGGGGACCGACAACTCGGTCGCCGAGGTCTGCCTGGCGGTGGGACTGCAGAGCATCGGCTCGTTCACGACCAGCTTCAAGCGCGCCTTCGGCAAGACCCCGACGGCGTACCGGGCGAGCTTCCCGCCGGCGGTCAGCCAGGCGATCGTCCCCGCCTGTGTGGTCCGCGCCTACGGCCGGCCCCAACACCGCACGTTTCGAGAAGACAGCGCCACGGCCGCGACCTAGCATCGGCGCCCAAGCCGATTTCAACCGAGGAGGAACCGATGAAGGTCGCAAACACGCAGCTCTGGGTCCACGACCAGGAGGAGGCGCTCGCCTTCTACACCGAGAAGCTCGGCATGGAGGTGCGCAGCGACGTCACCCTGCCGGAGATGGGCGACTTCCGCTGGCTCACCGTGGCCCCGGCCGGCCAGGAGGACTACTCGATCGTGCTGATGGCGATCCCGGGTGAGCCGGTGATGACCGAGGAGTCGGCCGCGCAGGTCCGGGCGCTGATGGCCAAGGGCTTCGCCGGCACCGTCTTCCTCACCACCGACGACTGCCAGGCCTCCTACGAGGAGCTGAAGGCGCGCGGCGTCGAGTTCACCGAGACGCCGGAAGAGCGCCCCTACGGCGTCGACTGCGGCTTCCACGACCCCTCGGGCAACAGCTTCCGCCTGACCCAGGTGAAACTGCCGGCGACCGCCTAGCGGCCGCGTCCCGGGAAGAGTGGGCGTTACTGGGCTCGAACCAGTGACCTCTACCTTGTCGAGGTAGCGCTCTCCCAACTGAGCTAAACGCCCGGGGTGCGTGAATCTAGCAATGAGAAACCGTAGCCCGGCGGGCGACCGCCGTCGGGCTAAAGGTCGCCCGGGCGCCAGCCGATGCAACCCGTGCAACTTTTCAGTCCTTCCCGTGTTTATGAGTGCGTCGCCAGAGCAGCGGCGGCTAGGACTTCAAAGCTCGAGGACCGACGAGCCAGCGACTTCAGACTCGCTGGTGGCACGTCCTTCGGAAACAAGGGGCCCCTTCACCGGGGCCCTTTTCCGTTCTCCCGCCGCTCAGACGTGGTCGCTGGGCAGGTGCCAGCGACGCGGGGAGATCAGCTCGTCGATCGCCGCCGGGCCCCAGGAGCCAGGCTCGTAGGTCAGCGCCTTCGGCGGCTGCTCCAGCACCGGCTGGGAGATCTCCCAGAGGCGCTCGATCGCGTCGGAGCTGGTGAAGAGGGTGCGGTCGCCGACCATGACGTCGTGGATCAGGCGCTCGTAGGCGTCGAGGGCGTGCTCGGCGCCACCGAAGGTGTCGGCGTAGCTGAAGCGCATGTGCGCCTCGCCGAGCTGGATCGTCGGGCCGGGGACCTTGGCGAGGAAGGAGGCGGAGATGTTGCCGGGGTCGCCGAGCTCAAAGGTGAGGTGGTCGTGGCCGAACGACTCGGCGATCTGGTCGCAGTCGAGCGGGAACATCCGCCGCGGCGGCTGCTTGTAGGCGATCGTCAGCAGGTGGCGGCTCTCGGCCAGGCGCTTGCCGGAGCGCAGGTAGAACGGCACTCCCTCCCAGCGCCAGTTGTCGACGAAAGCCTTGATCGCGACGAAGGTCTCGGTGTCGGAGTCGGCGGCGACGCCGTCCTCGTCGCGGTAGCCGTCGTACTGGCCGCGGACGACGTCGTCGGGCGAGAGCGGCGACATCGAGTCGAAGACCTTCTCGCGCTCGACCCCCAGCGCCTTCGGCTCGAAGGAGACCGGCGGCTCCATCGCGACGAAGCCGAGAACCTGGAACAGGTGGGTGACGATCATGTCGCGGAAGGCGCCCGTTTCCTCGTAGAAGCTGCCACGCATCTCGATCGAGAGCGTCTCCGGGATGTCGATCTGGACGTGGTCGATGTGGTTGCGGTTCCAGACCGGCTCGAACATGCCGTTGGCGAAGCGGAGGGCGAGCAGGTTCTGCACCGCCTCACGCCCGAGGTAGTGATCGATCCGGTAGATGCAGCGCTCGTCGAAGACCGAGTGCAGGTGCGCGTTGAGCTTGCGGGCGGAGTCGAGGTCGGTGCCGAACGGCTTCTCGGTGATCACCCGGGCGCCCTTCCCGAGGCCGGCGGCGCCGAGGGCTTCGACCGTGCCGGTCGCGGCGGCCGGCGGCAGCGAGAGGTAGTAGAGGACGCCGGCCTCGTCGCCGAGCTCCTTCCGGGCCTCGGCGACTGCCTCGGCAAGCGCGTCGAACCCGTCGCCGACGCCGACGAACCGCAGCGAGTCGGCGAACGGGTCCCAGGTCGAGGGCGACATGTCCTCACGGCCCGAGGCCTCGATCGCCTGGCGGGCGATCTCGCGGAACTCGTCGAGCTCGACCGCGTGGCGGGCGGCGCCGATGACGCGGAAGCGCTTCGGCATCAGCCCGACCTGGGCGAGGTGGAACATCCCCGGCAGCAGCTTGCGCTTGGCCAGGTCGCCGGTCGCCCCGAAGAGGACGATCACCTGGTTGTCCGGGATCTCGGCGACCGCTTTGTCGGCGGTGGCGCTGGCGGCGACGACGCTCACGCCCTCAGGCTGACAGATGCGCGCCGCTGGCCAGGCGCGCGGCCGCGACTTATCCTGGCCGGAAGCGATGGCGGGTGAAGAGACAGTGGACGGGAGCGCGGCCGGGCGGCGGCGCCTGGACCGGACCGAGCGCCGCTTCTGGCGCGAGATCTGGGACTCGCTCCCGCCGGAGGTGACGGTCGAGCACGGCATCGAGATGAAGGCCTTCGGCCCGCTGCAGGCGACCCTCACCACCGCCCTCCCGGGCCGCACGATGTTGAACCTGCTGCTCGGCGCGGCTGAGCCCGGCGCCGCCGCCGGCGGCCACCTCGAGGCGGCGGTGGCCTGGGCGGACTCATGCGGAGTCGATGCCTACGTGCCTGTAACTCCCGGCCTGCCGGACTCGGAGGCCGCGGAGGAGTGGCTGGCCGCGAATGGCTTCGCCCCCGGCTACAGCTGGATGAAGTTCCTCCGCGACACCCACCCCCCGCGCTTCAAGGTGGCCGGCGACGTCGAGGTGGTCGAGCTCACCGAGCCCGAGCGGGAGCCGTTCGGGATGATCGCCGCCACCGGCTTCGGTCTCCCCGCCTGGGCCGCCGCCTTCTTCGCCGGCCTGCCCGGGCGCGAGGGCTGGCGCTGCTACGTCGCTCGGATCGACGGCATCGCCCAGGCCTGCGCCGCGATGCTCGTCGACGGTGCCGTCGCCGAGCTCGGCATCGCCGCCACCCTCGAGCCCGCCCGTGGCCGCGGCTGTCAGCCCGCGCTCCTCCACCGTCGCATCGTCGACGCCGCCGCGGCCGGGTGCGAGACCCTCCTGATCGAGACCGGCGAGCGGGTCCCCGGCCGACCCTCCGCCAGCTACCGCAACATCCTCCGCGCCGGCTTCAAGGAGGCCTACCTGCGACCGAACTGGCAGCGCGCGCGGTGAAGGGGAGCCTGATCGTCGAAGCGCTCGTCTTCGGCGCTTTCTGGCTCTGGGTGCTGGGGGCGTTCCCAGCTGCCGTGATCTGCGTGCTGAAGGAGCGCTGGATGCTCTTCGTCGTCGGCTGGGTCAGCTTCGGCATCGGCTGGTACCTGGGAGCGATCCTGCTCGCCGAGGCGCGCTCGGGCTGGGCCCGGCGCTTCTACGACGGGGAAAAGCTCGCCCGCGCCGCCAACCCGATCGGCCATCGCCGTTCCGGGCGCACCGCCGCTCTCTGGCTCGGCGGGACGGCGGGCCTGGTCGTCGCGATCGGCCTCCTCGCGGCCCGCCCGGCGCCGCTCGTCGGCGTTGACGGAAAGGCGCTCCAGTATTCGGTCAGCAGCAGCATCTTCGACCACGCGCCCTGTCCCCACGAGGCCGACGGCAGCTGGACCTGCACGATCCCCGACAGCGAGTACAGCGGCTCGATTCCGTACCGGGTGAAGGTCGGCGGGCTTGGCTGCTGGACCGCCACCAGCACTTTCTCGGACCGGGAGAACCCACCCCAGCGACTCAAGGGCTGCATCACGGTCTGGGATCAGATCCGGATCTTCGAAGGGCTTCTCTAGGAGGGTCTAGCGAAACTCGCTAGCCCGGTCGTGGTGCGGGATTGAGAAGGCGGGTTCATCGGGGATACCTCGCTTTCGGGCGAGGTCTACCCCGCCGCTACTGGGCCTTGGTTTCCAGCGGATACGTGTAGGTCCCCATCGGATGCTTGCACTGGGGATTCGGGCAGAACAGCGTCACAACCGCCCAGCCCGGAGCGGTAGGGGCTGGGATGTGCATCCAGTTCGGCCCGGCGTGCGAAGTGATCGCGACGCCGCAGTTAGAGCAGCTGGTCGCTGAGAGTTCTATAGCCATGTCCCGACCCTAACCGACCGCAGGGGCGGCTACTCAGCGTCGCCGAAAACGTCTACGTCGATGCCCTCGTCCAACGCGGCGCTGCCGGGAATCGGTTCGCCTCGCTTCCGAGGGGGCTGTGGCCTCCTGGTGGCCTTCGCCGACATGAGGGTGAATTTCGGCTCGCGCGGAGTGGCAACCGTCTCCGCTCTCTCGCGCTCAAGGTGTATCTGGGCCTCTACGTCGGCACCCCAGAGACCCTGTTCCTTGACCAGGTCCCCTACCTCGTCCTCGAACCTCCCACGGATCATCTGTTTGCTCTTTACCTGTGGGGATCGGGGGGCGTCTTTGAAAAGCCTGAGCACGAAGCGGTTCAGGTGATCGTCCGCCATCGACAAGTGACCGAGGGCGATGAAGTCGTCGGTTTCGGTTTCGCCCTCTCGGCTGAGGGTGCGATGCGCTTTCGCCGCCTCGATGCTCGACACGGTTACGGCAGGTCGGCCGGGAGCCTCCCAGGTCACTTTCGCGTCGTCGGCATCGCCGATGACTTTGAGCAATTGGCGGTAGGCCTTGGCTCCGTCTGGGCCGACCTCACGCGCGAGATCGACCAACTCGTCGTCGCGAGCCTTCATCAAGTCGGAGACGACGCGGGCAGCTTTGATGGCAGGCTGAGAGTCCTCGTCCATATTGATTGCCTCGTGCACACCGACGACGAAGTCGATGTGGGCAGATGCAAGACGCAGTCCGGATACACCTGGGAGCGCGGGCTGATCGCCGGGTCGCATTTGGTGTTTGGCGACCTCGTAGACGGTCGTGGCGTAGGACTTGATCAGACCGGCGAGAGCGAAGGCGTCTGCTTGGAGTTCTCCGAACAGCTTGCCTTTCGCGACCAACGTGCCGACCCTCGGCGCCTGCTCGTCGGCCTCCATATGGACATCGACCTCGACTTCTCCGTCGTCTGCCTCTCCGAAGGGAGGAAGGGCGTCGGCCTCCTCGTCAGTGGGTTCGTCCCCAGGGACTGGCGAAGGAGGAGTGTCCATTCAGGTTCTAGATACGGGAGACGAGAGCGACGATTAACTCAGCAGTAGTCGCTATAACAGCGAGCAAGCTGAATACAGCAGCTTCGTAATACTGACTGACCCGCTGTTTATTCGCTGCTTGCCGGCTGCTCGTGACCCGTGCGTACTGCCCTCCGAGCTTGCGCAGGGCTTCACGCTGATCCACTTTCCCGTCGAGAAGATCCAACATGTCGTCTCCGATCTGGGAGGACGACAGGGACCAATGCTTCCTCGGCCAGTGCTGCTTGACCGCTGCGACGATGGCTATCCCCAGAGTGGTGATCGCTGCCAGTGCGAGCGCGACGGTCACGGTGCGGGCGGCACCATCGAGCTTGCCGAGAGTTCCCGATGCCGCGAACGTCGCCGTTTGCACGATGGCGAAGTACGCGCCAGCGACCGTCACAACGCCCCTGGTCTTCCCTTCAAGCAATTCCTCTTTGCGGCTCTCGTGTTCCGAAGCCTCACGGAGCGCGGAGAGGAAGGCGGCTGGGTCGACCGAACTTGCGATTGGGCCTCCCGTCTCGCCAGGCTGATCCCCCGACCCTGGTACAGGGCGGATGTGACTCGGCGACGATCCCATTACTCAGAGAGTAGCTGGGCCGTCGGCCAAGTGACAGGGTCATTTTAGCCCGCAGATAGCGGCCTTTGCAAGGCTCCAGGCTCTACGGATTTAGGCCGGTCTAGGTACCTATTTTTCGCTTGTTTAAGCGGTTTTCTGTCCGACTGGACCCGTAGATTCAATCCTCCAGAAGGTCAAGAAAACGACCCCCGCGAAGTTGTCGCTTCCGGGGGTCAGGCCAAACGAGGTAGAAGCTCGATGGCAGTTCCCAAAGTAGCACCGCGCCCCGCCGTTGCGGAGATCGCAAATCTGCTCGATTCACCGGAGATTGCGGGGTTGATCGCGAGCCTGGAATCGACTCGCTGGACGGGCCGCCCCGGCTACCCGATCCGCACGATGGTCGGCCTCTGCTTGGCGAAGTCCCTCTACGCGATCCCCACCTGGACGAAGGTGGTCGCCCTGGTGGGCGAGCACTGGAAACTGCAACGCGCGCTCGGCTGCGAGGGCAACCCGCCTTCGGTCTACGCCGCCTACCGCTTCGCGGAAAAGATGCGGGCGAATGGCGACATGTTGGAGCGCTGCATCGACTCCGTCGTCGCCGGTCTGAAAGACAAGCTGCCCAACTACGGCACCGACCTCGCCATCGACGCGAGCGACATGCCCGCCTACGCCAACGGCCAGCGCTACGTCTACAAGGGCGGCCCCGAACGCAACTGGCACACCGACCCCGACGCCTCCTGGGGTCACCGCTCGGCGGTCTCGACCCGACGCGGCGGTGGCTTCTACGGCTTCAAGCTCCAGATGGCCTGCTGCACCAAGACCGGGCTTCCGGTCGCGTGGTCGGTCGAGACCGCGAAGGCGAATGAGTCCACGTTCGTCGCTTCGCTGATTGACGAGGCGAAGCGCCGGGGCGCGATGGCCGTGACCTGCGCAATGGACAAGGCGTATGACATCACCCGCGTCTACGGCGCGTGCGCCGAGCGCGATTGTGAAGCCATCGTGCCGCTGCGGGCGACGGGCGCGGTGGTGAAGAACGAACACCGCCCGCCCGCCTGCGCTCACGGCGTCTGGACCTTCGCCGGGTCTGACCGCAAGCGCGGCGCGAGCAAGTGGCGCTGCCCGACCGGCGAATGCGCCCCGGCCTCAACGTGGGTCAAGGCCGACCGCCTGCACCCGCTGATGCCCCGCGAGTCGAAGCGCTGGAAGGCTCTCTACCGAGGGCGCGGCGCGGTCGAGCGGGAGTTCGGGCGGCTGAAGAACGAATGGGGATTGAAGCCGTTGCGGGTGCGCGGACTTGATCGCGTCCGGCTCCACGCCGACCTGACGATCTTGACCAAGCTGGCCTGCGCCCTGTCGCGGGCGCGAGCCGCTACGGCTCCGCCCCGTCGCCAGCGCGGAAGCTCCCGCGCTTCTGCTCGCCCGGCTCCCATGCGAGTCCGACCAGCAACTCGGCGGGAGTAGCTTCCAGCGACGCCGCGAGCTTGATCAGCGTGTCGATCCTCGCCACCCGCAGGCCACGCTCAAGCTGCGAAATCTCGGTGCGATGCACTGAGGCTCTGACCGACAACTCGTCCTGACTCATATCCGCTTCTCGACGGACTCGGGCGAGGTTGTCTCCGAACTGCTCCGCGACGTTCACGCCGCGAGCCGGTCGAAGTGAAGGGCGGCGCGGGTCGGCAGGACGGTGACGCCCTCCCTGCGGATCAGGCCCGCTCCGGTCAGGTCGAGCATGGCGCGCTCGGTGGCGTCGCCTGCGCCGACCTCCCTCTCTACCTCGCTTGCCGCAAGTAGGGCGGGGTGTTCGTGAAGGACAAGGCTTAGAACCGCTCGCTGGGCGCGAGCGTCATCGCTACGGTTGCCGTGCATGGGAGTTCATACCTCCTGTGCCACGGCCCCGGGAGCGTTCCACCGCTCGCCGGGGCCATTTGTTTATCTGGTCCCGGCGAAGGTAGAACGGCTCAGCGATTCAGATCAAGACTTTCGCTAGTCGTTTCGCGAAAGCCTCCTAGGCTGGCCTCATGAGCGAGCCAACGGAGATCGTCGAACGGTTCCTGACCGGGCTCGCCGCGGGCGAGATCGATACCGCCGTGGACCTGCTCGCGAGCGACGTCATCTACAGCAACGTCTCGCTGCCGACCGTGCGCGGTCGCGAGCGCGTGCGCAAGCTCGCCCACCTCACCCTGGGCCGGCCCGGCGCCGGCTTCGAGGTCTACAACCACGCGATCTCCGCCGCCGGCAGCTCGGTCCTGACCGAACGCACCGACGTGCTGAAGCTGGGGCGACTGCGGATCCAGTTCTGGGTCTGCGGCCGCTTCGACGTCGAGAACGGCGAGATCGTCCTCTGGCGCGACCGCTTCGACTGGATGAACTACACGGCGGCGACGCTGCGTGGACTTGCCGGAGTCTTCGTGCCGGCGCTGCGGGCTAAGCCACCGGATTCACCTTCGCCGCCTGAATAGCGGCATCGATCGTGGCCGCCGACTCCACCCGCGGCCAGATCACGAACCGCTGCTCCCCGCCGTCGTTCTCGACGACGCGAACGGTCTTCAGCGGCCCCTTTACAAAGGCTCGGTCGAGATCGACAAGCCGGGCGCTCCACGAATGCCCAGCGAGCTTCTCATCGAACTTGTGCGCCGCGAAGAGCAGTCGACGGTCAGTCAGGTAGATGCGCCCGCCGATCGAGCGGATCTTCTGTTGAAAACGGTTGGCACGGGCCTCCCAAAGAACCGTCTCCCCCTCCTCAAATGTCGGTTCCCTAACCCGCAATCCGAGCACCTTTCCGGCCACTCCGAAAGGCTTGTCGGGCGAATCAGGCACTGAAGGCGCCCACCGGAATCGAACCGGTGTAAACGGCTTTGCAGGCCGCTGCGTAACCACTCCGCCAGGGCGCCGCGGATCGGTCAAGCCTAGCGGCGCATTTGCCGTGGCGGCGGCTCGGTGCCGGCCGCGGCGGCCGCCCTAAGCGGGAGCGTCGGGCTTGGTCTCGTCGTAGTCGCTGACGGTGCCGTACTCCTCGACGGTGCCGCCGTCGCGCATGCTGGCGTCGTCGGGGTTGTCGCCGTACTGGCGCAGGGAGCGGCGCTGGCGCAGGTAGTCCCACATCTTGTCGAGCTGGACTTTCAGCTCCTCCATGCGGGCGTGGTCTTCGGAGCTGAGGCCCTCGCCCTCGTGGCGGTGGAGCAGCTGCTCCTCCTCCTTGACGAGCTCGTCGATGTGGCTGAGAACTTGCTGGTCGTCCATCCACTTCAAGAGTAGCCCTCCGCGGATACGATCGACTGATGGTCGAGCGAATCGCAGACATGCCCAGCGGGACGATCGGGTTCCGCGCCTCCGGCAAGCTCACCCCCGAGGACTACCGCGACGTCCTGGTCCCGACCCTGCGCGAGGCGGTCGAGGCCGGCGAGGTGCGGATGCTGTTCGTGCTCTCCGACTTCGAGGAACTGGAGCCGCGGGCCTGGATCGAGGACGCGAAAACCGGCTTCGAGCTGGGCTTCCTCAAGCACTCCGCCTGGAAGCGCTCGGCGATCGTCAGCGATGCCGAGTGGGTGAAGAAAGCGATGCGGATGTTCGCCTGGATGACCCCCGGCGAGGTCACCGTCTACGACCTCGATCAGGAGGCCGAGGCCAGGGACTGGGTCGCCTCCGGCTGAACCGGCGGCACCGGGTTGGAGAAGCGCATGCTGCCGTCGTCGATCGCGCCGCGACGCAGCATCCGCAGGTCGACCGGGTAGTTCTGGCGCAGTTTCCACGGCTCTTTCGAGCCCTGTTTTGGCAGGTGGTCGAGCGAGCGCAGGACGTAGCCGGAGTTGAAGTCGAGCAGTCGCTCCTCGGTGATCGAGGGGTCGTTGACCGTCGGCCTCGCGATCCGTTGGCCGGTCGCGTCCATGTGGTTGAGCAGGCGGCAGATGTATTCGGAGGTGAGGTCGGCCTTCAGCGTCCAGGAAGCGTTGGTGTAGCCGAGCGTGTAGGCGAAGTTGGGGAAGTCGCTCAGCATCATCCCCTTGTAGGTGAGAGCCCGCGGCAGGTCGGGCTCGGCCCCGTCGATCGTGATCTTCATGCCGCCGAGGAAGAGCAGGTTGAGGCCGGTCGCGGTGATCACGACGTCGGCCTCCAGCTTCGCCCCGGACTCGAGCTCGATCCCGTCGGCGGTGAAGGCCTTGATCGTGTCGGTGGCGATCTCGGCGCTGCCGTCGCGCAGGACCCGGAAGAGGTCGGCGTCGGGGACCAGGCAGACCCGCTGGTCCCAGGGGTTGTAGCGCGGCTTGAAGTGCTTGTCGACGTCGTAGCCGGCGGGCAGGGCTTTGATCGTGCCGCGGCGGAGGATCTTCTTCACCAGCTCCGGCCGCTTACGGCTGAGGCGGTAGAAGGCCCCCTGCAGGAGCACGTTCTTCCAGCGCACGATCGGGTAGACGACGCGCTCGGGCAGGACGGCGCGCAGGCGGTTGGCGATCCCGTCCTCGCCCGGCATCGAGATCACGTAGGTGGGCGAGCGCTGCAGCATCGTCACCTTGGCCGCGTCCGCGGCCATCGCCGGGACCAGGGTCATCGCGGTGGCGCCGCTGCCGATCACGACCACGCGCTTGCCGGCGTAGTCGAGGTCCTCGGGCCAGTGCTGCGGGTGCACGACCTCGCCGGCGAAGGAGTCGATGCCGGGGAACTCCGGCGTGTAGCCCTCGTCGTAGCGGTAGTAGCCGGTGTTCATGAAGAGGAAGCCGCAGGTCAGCGTCACCGTCTCACCCGTGTCGGTGCGCTCGGCCTCGACCGTCCACAGCGCCTCCGCGCTCGACCAGGCGGCATCGACGACACGGTGGTTGAAGCGGATCCGGCGATCGATCCCACCCTCGCGGGCGGTGTCGCGGACGTAGTCGAGGATCTTCGTCCCCTCGGCGATCGATTTGTCGTCGGTCCAGGGGCGGAAGCGGTAGCCGAGCGTGTGCATGTCGGAGTCCGAGCGGATGCCGGGATAGCGAAAGAGGTCCCAGGTGCCGCCGATCGCCTCGCGCGCCTCGAGGATCGCGTAGCTCTTGCCGGGGCAGCGCTCCTGCAGATGATGGGCGGCGCCGATGCCGGAGAGGCCGGCGCCGACGATCAGCACATCGACATGTTCAGCGGACAATTCGGGGTCCTTTCGCCAAGTGGTGCGACGCGCCGGAAGCGAGCGTGCGCGTCTCAACACAGACTCTATCAACACTGTGTCGAGAAGGTCAACTTCTTGTCGGGATCGTCAACGCTGTGTATCGTGGGAGCGGCAATGGCCACTCCCCTGCCAGCTTCCGAGGCCGCTCCGCGCGGCCGCCGCGGCACCCGCGCCAGCGGCGATGACCGCGAGCGGGCGATCCTCACCACCGCCGAACGGCTGCTCGAGGAGCGGCCGCTGGGCGAGATCTCGGTCGAGGACCTGGCCCGCGGCGCCGGCATCTCCCGCCCCACCTTCTACTTCTACTTCCCCTCCAAGGACGCGGTCCTGCTGACCCTGGTCGATCGCATGGTCGAGGCCGGGACCGCCAGCCGCGAGGAGGCGCTGGCGAAGCTGGCGGTGGAACCGCGGGCCGGCTGGCGGATGGCCCTGCAAGCCTCCTTCGACGCCTTCGGCTCGCGCCGCGCGGTGATCCTCGCCGCCGCCGAGCTGCGCACGACCAACGCCGAGGCGCGCGAGCTCTGGGCGCGGGTGATGGAGGGCTGGGTCACCGACGTGACCGAGGTGATCGAGTCCGAGCGCGCCCGCGGCGTCGCCCCCGCCGGCCTGCCCGCCCGCGACCTCGCGATCGCCCTGCTGCAGATGAACGAGCGGGCGCAGTACGCGACCTTCGCCGGCGAGAGCCCGGCTCTGGCCGAGGAGAAGATCCTCGACGTCCTCGTCGACGTCTGGGTGCGGGCAATCTACGGCTCCGCGCCCGCGGCCTAGCCGCTGCGGACGAACGCGCGCTTCAGGCCGAGGCCGGCTCGAGCACGCGGAAGGAGATCCCGGCGTTCTGCAGCCGCGCCAGCAGGGCGTCGCCCATCGCCTCCGCGGTGGTGACCTGGCCGGCGCTCTCCGGCAGCTCGTCGAAGGCCAGACAGAGGGCCGACTCGGCCAGCATCTTCGAGGTCTCGCCGTAGCCGGGGTCGCCGCCGGAGACCTCGGTGACGACGCGCTCGCCGCCGCCCTCGCCGACGAACTTGACCTTGAACCAGCTCTTGGCGCGCTCGGCCGCGTCCGGGCCCTCACCGGGGGATTTGATCTTCAGCAGCAGCTTGCGGGTCGGCGGCAGCGGCGCCAGCGCGGCGACCGTTCCCACTCCGACCCCGAGCGCGGCGATCGTGCTCAGCCGCTTGGCGAGCATGTGATGGCCGTAGGTGAAGTCCGGGCCGTAGCGCTCGAGCGCGGCGGCGGAGCGGCGGACGATGGCGCCGTCGATCGTCGGCAGCGGCACCACCCAGCCGCCGAGCTCGGAGTCGCGGCGGATGCCGAGCCCGGCCGAGTGGATCTCGCGCCCACTGGGCCGCGGCTCGCCACGGCGACGCTCCTTGGCGGCGCCGATCGTCTGGCGGGCGCGGGCAAAGCCGTTGATCGCCGAGTGGTAGGTGCCGCCGGAGAAGCTGGCGTTGGAGCGAACGTAGCCGTTGACCTTCAGCGGCACCCCCTGCGGCAGCCGCTGGACCGTGAAGTAGGCGCCGAGGTCGTGCGGGATCGAGTCGAAGCCGCAGCAGTGGACGAGGCGGGCGCCGGTGCGCTGGGCCTCGGCGTGGTGCTCGATCCACATCCGGTCGACGAATTCCGGCTCCCCGGTGAGGTCGACGTAGTCGGTGCCGGCGGCGGCGCAGGCGGCGACGAGCGGGCCGCCGTAGAGCGCGTAGGGGCCGACGGTGGTGATGACGACGCGGGCCGCCTCGGCGACCTTGGCCAGGGCGGCGGCGTCGGCCGCGTCGGCCTCGAGCAGATCCGGCGCCGGCGCCGCGGGTGAAGCGGCGGCGAGCCGCGAACGAACCGCCTCGAGCTTGGCGCGGTTGCGGCCGACCAGGGCCCAGCGCAGGCCCTCGGGCGCGTTGGCAGCGAGGTACTCGGCGGTCAGCCCGCCGGTGAATCCGGTCGCGCCGAACAGCGCCAGGTCGTATTGCCGGTCAGCCATCGCCGGCATTCTGGCAGTCCTGGCCGTTCAGCCAGGTCCACCTCCAAATGCGAACGCATTACGAGCCAAATGTGAGCAAAAGCGCAACATCGGTGGGCCTCCACGGTTCTTGCTCAAAATCCCGTCGTGCAAGTCAGGGGCGCGGGAGCAACGACTAGCTGGGGAGACATCAGATGCGACAGCGACAGAAATTCGGACTCGCGCTTGCCCTCGCGGCGATCGCCTGCACCATGCTCGCGGCCACCGCCGCACAGGCCTCGACGATCACCGTCGGCAGCGTTCTTCCTCCCGGATTCACCTCGAAACCGTTCGAGGAAAAGCAGACCCTGCTGAACACGGCACTGCCGGAGAAAGGCGCCAACCTGGTCTCGCCGGTGAACGGCGCGATCGTGCGCTGGCGGATGCAGGGCGCCAAAGGCGGGCCCTTCTTCCTGCGGGTGCTGCACCCGACCGGCACCGGCGCCTACACCGCCACCGGCACCGGCACCGCGGTGACGCCGACCGACGCCGGGCTGCAGACCTTCACGGCGAACCTCAAAGTCCACAGCGGCGACCTGATCGGGATCGACCCGACCAACGCCACCGACGAAATCGGCGTCGCCGAAGTCGCCGGGGCGAGCTTCACCTCGATCTTCCCGTCGCCCTTCGACGGCGCTACCGTGGCGGGCCGGGAGCCGAAATCCGGGGTCGAGCTCGAGCTCAGCGCCGAAGTCCAGCCGACTCCGGCGATCACCTCGATCGCCGGCAACTTCGGCTCGATCGCCGGCGGCACCACGGTCAAGATCACCGGGACCGACTTCACCGCGGCCAGCGCCGTCAAATTCGGCGACACGCCCGCGGCCAGCTTCGCGGTCGTCTCCGAAACCGAAATGACCGCGACCGCTCCGGCGGCGACGAAGCCTGGCAACGTCGACGTCACCGTCACCACCGTCGCCGGCACCAGCCCGATCGCCAGCGGCGACCGCTTCAACTACCAGGCGTGCGTCGTCCCCAAGCTCGGCAAGAAGACGCTGAAGCAGGCCAAGCGGGCGCTGCGCAACGCCGACTGCAAGCCGGGCAAGGTGAAGAAGCTCAAAGGCGCCACCGCCAAGGACGGCGTGGTCAGCAAGCAAAGCCTGAAGCCGGGCAAGATCCGCAACCCGGGCACCAAGGTGAATTTGACCCTGGCGGCCAAGCAGAGCAAATAGGCGAGCGAGCGACGTGCGTCAGGCCTCAGGGCCTGGCGCACATCGCGTA
>Ga0207641_10002523_pt1 | contig 16862 bp, 12 predicted proteins | sample KBSSwiS62_FD_184306 | JGI IMG/M metagenome (GOLD analysis project Ga0207641, IMG submission 184306) | Switchgrass rhizosphere microbial communities from Kellogg Biological Station, Michigan, USA - KBS Switchgrass S6-2 (SPAdes) (version 2) | ecosystem: Host-associated > Plants > Roots >... | reverse complement strand
CCTCGGCCATGGCCGTTTGTCCCGGTGACATTGTCGCCATGATTTCGTGCGGCCTCCGCCTGATGCAGGAAAACAAAGTCCGCATCGAAGGTAGTGGCGGGACATTGACCTTGCCCGATCCCTGGGTGCCGAACGTCAACGGCGGTGAATCGCATTTGATCCTCGAAAGAAATGGCGAGAAACTCGAGACCCTCACGGTCACTTCGCCGCCGCTCTATTCCCTCGAGGTCGATCTCGTGGCCCACCATGTGGCCAAGGGCGACCGGCAGGCGACCTCGCCCGCGATGTCATGGGCCGATTCCCTCGGCAATATCCGGATGCAGGACGAATGGCGCCGCGCCATGGATGCGCCTGGCCCGTTCACTCAGGTGCGTCCGGTTGCGCAAACCGCATTTGAGGCGTAAGAATTACTCCATGAGCCATCCTTCCCCTGACTGGGAACAGTCATTTACTTCTCTCTTTCTCGCTGGCGTTGAAAAATACCGTCAGGGTCACACCAGGGCCGCCGGCTTGGTTGATGAAAAGGGCGCGGTTTTTCTCTCCTCCATCGGATATACCGAACAGGAATTCTTCGACTTTGTGGAGGATTTCGCCCGGGGAGGGGAGCCGACCCTGGAGACGGCCCTCAACGTCGCTGCGGTGCGGCGCGACTATTTTTTGGAGGAACAAAAAGGAAAATTCTCCGCTCATCGCATCGCGATGGAGAAGCTGCCGTCCAAGGATGCGACCGTCGAAGGTATCGGTTGGCTGCCCCGGCTTTTGCCAAAGGCGGAAGCGAAGCTGCGCGGCGAAATGCCTCCCGAGTTGATGTATGTCTGTGGCGGAGACCGCAAATTTTTCCGGACGCACCAAATTGATCCCGCCGATTTTCTTCGCAGAGTATGGAAAGCCCGGGGAGATTACGCGGAAATCATAACCTGGGTTAAACAGAAGGGCTAAATAGCTCGCGGCTAGGTTCTTGTATCCACCTGAAACGATGTGGACTTATTTTGAGAGGGATTTATCTCCTAATAGGTGAAAAGTGGCAACGTCGATTGTGACTAAGCCTAATTATAAGAGATATTTTGCTTTAAATTAATTTATCTTGGCTTAGTTGAGGGGATTCAGTAGCTTACACGCGAAATGAAACTTTTTTGGGGAAGTATTGTCTTCATCTCGCTTGCCTGCTTTACGCCTCTGGCTTACGGACAAGGAACCACCACTTATACCGGCAACGGCATCAATGGCGGTAACCTCTTCAATTTCTCTCCAGTCACCACCGGGGCTTTCAACGTTCCTTCCAACTGGAACAACGGGGTGCCGAATGGTATCGCCGGCGGGACGACAGGTATTTTTCAGGTCAATACCTATCTCTATTCCACCAATTTTAATAATAATGTTCTGTCAAATGATACGCTGACCGTGACCGTGCCCGCAGGGCAGTCCGCGCAGGGACTGGAGTTTCAAGGTGGCGGCACGAGCAATCTCTACTCGGGATCGGGCACGATCAATATTCAAATCGCGACCGGTACCCAGTTCGTTATTTCGGGAATCACTCCGCCCCTGAACAACTCCATCACCGTCGAAACGGCCGTCACGGCCAATATTTCGGGCGGTAATCTCGCCATTCAGGCCGGCAACACGGTTGTCGGCGATATCAATGGCTATAGCGATAATTTGAATTTTTCGAATACCGTCGTGACTTACGGCAACAATGTCATCATGGCGGTGGGTTCGGGTCTGATCGTCAACAGCATCCTCACGGGAGGTGAAGTGGGATCGGTGACCCAAAACAGCGCTTCCATCTCGACGGGAACGGGTTTTGCCCTGCAAATTGGTGCCAATACCGGTTCGTCCGGAAGCTACTCTTTGCAGAATGGCAGTAAACTGACGCTGGGCAACGGCAGCTCGATTGTTCTCGGCAGCACCGGCGTCTTGACCGTCGACGCGACTTCATCCATCACGATGGGCTCGGGAAATATCTTCATTGGGCAAGTCTCCAGCGATACCACCGCTTTTACCTTGGCTGGCACCCTGAATGGTGCCGGATTGACTGTTGTTGTTGGAGCAGGGGGAGGCAACGGTACCTTCACTCAAACAGGTGGAAATATTGCCGGTTCGGTCGGGTTGATTGTCGGTGGGTCAGCTGGCGGCACTGGCACCTATAACAAGACGGGAGGGAATGGAACGTTGGTCCTGGGACTCTCGGTCGGTGAAAACGCAGGTTCCGCCACCGTCAATCAATCGGGTGGTTCACTCGTGGTCGGGCCCGCGACGGTGGCCAAAATCGGCGGCGGTGGCGGGCAGGGCACCTATAATCTTTCGGGTGGTTCGGTCGATTTTCAGGGAGGCGTGACCATCGGTTCCGCGGGTATTTTGAATCAAACGGGGAGTGGTAACCTTAATATCGAAGGGGTTGGGACCATTGCAGCGGGGGGCAGCTATACCATGGCTGGGGCCAACGCTTTGATCAACGCGACGCTCATCGATAACGGCGTCCTGAATTTGAACGCCGGCACGCTCCAAATTTCGGAGAGCAATTTGTCAGGTACCGGCATCTTCAACTTCGGCGGCGGTACACTCAAGCTGACCACCGGTGCTTCGGCGACCCCGACGTTCAATTTCGCTGGCAGCTTGACGGGTAACATATCCACCATCGATACAAGTGCGTCCAACATCACGCAATTTACTTTTGCCAATCCGTTGACGGGTGCGGGCGGTATCAGCTTGGTTGGCAACGGCGCGACGGTGTTTAAGTTTGCCTCGGCTGGCGGGACGACGAACAACAATACCTACAATGGTCCGACTTCCATCACGGCCGGTTCCCTGACGGCCAATCAGAACGATATCAGCCCGTCCCACGGTTTGACTTTGGGTGCTGGTGGCACGCTTGACCTGAATCTGAATGGCGCGGGCTTTGCCTACACCAATAGCATCAGCGGTCCCGGCAAGCTTAACCTGAATTACGGTGCGGCAAACGAGGCCTTTGTCCTCACCAACTCCAACAACTTCACCGGTTCGATTGTGCTTGGCGCGAATGGTACCCAAGGCCAACTCCAGGTCTTCAACGGTACTTTCAACAGCATCACCGAAGGCGCGGCGGGTGGCGCCGTCACGATTGGTGGTCCTTCCCTGGTCGGGGCCATCGCGGTGCCCACTTCCGGTACCGTCATTCTGCCTGGCGCCAATCTTTATACCGGGCAGACCACCATCAATTCCGGATTTACGGTCAAGGCATCCAATTTTACCGGAAACGTCTCGAACGCCGGCTCGCTCGGCACCTTGGGCAATTTCCTTTCCCCGGCCCAAATGAACATTGGGGGCTCGCTGACCTCCAACGGGACCATTCTCGTCGGCACCAATGGGACCATCGCTGACAAATACATTATCGGAAACAACGGTCATACCACTCCGACGACTCTGTCGGGAGTGATCAATACGGTTGGTGTGGGAACGGGATCCTACCCCGTCGTCGAGACCGGCGGTGCCGGCCAGTTGGTGATTGGCGGCAACGGAAACCTCAATGATCCCAACGGTCTCAACACGAATGGACCTTTGACCTTGTTCAGCTCGACGCTGTCGGTGTCTCCTACGGGCACATTGTTCGTCAACACCGTCCAGCTCCCACTCATTGGCTTTGCCAGCACTCCTGCGCAACGCGCCGTGGCCAATACGCTCGATCCCATCTCGCAACATCCGCCGCTGGCGTTGGTTCCCCTCTTGTTCGTCCTGAACAATACACCGGCTTCCCAGCTTCCCGTGGCGTTGACCCAGCTTTCCCCGCAGGCATTGCAGGCGGCGCCGGGCATCGCTTTTGAGAATACCACCTTCATGGTGCAGCGCTTGAATAATGCGCTGGCCAATCTCCGTTCCGGCTACACCGGGCTCGACATGAATGGTGTCAGTTTTGCCGAACCCGGCTTCGACAAGGGCCTGGGCCGCTCGCTCAGTTCCCTCTTGGCCGCCAATTCCCCTTCGTTCCATTCCACGGCCCCCAACGGCGTCAATTACTATCCCGATGACGGCACCTCTCCGGCACCGCCCACCTCGGCGGACATCGCGCCCACGCCTCCGTCCCGGATGTCGCATTCCGAAGCGGCCAGCCCGACTACCTATAACGGTCAGGTCATGTCGGACAGCCCCGTCCCCCTGCGGACCTCGTCCCCTCCGACGCTGCGGACCTCGCGGTTCGGCGAATTCGTCGCCGGCGACGTTGTGCTCGCCGACATGGATCCCACTTCGAACAACCCGAGCAAGACCAGTTATACCGCTGGCGACATCATGGCGGGTGTCAGCTACCGCATGACCTCCAATCTGTCGATCGGCGTGCTCTTCGATTACAACCACACCGACGCCAAGACCGATGCCTATGGCAGCAAGACCATCGTCAACAGCTTCACCCCTGGTATCTTCGCCACCTACTTCGAAAAGGGCTTTTACGCCAACGGCTTGTTTGCCTTTGGCTTTAACCAGTATAACAACAACCGGCAGATTACCGCCTTGGGTCCGCTCAACGGCACCGCCAACAGCGATCCCTCCGGTCAGCAATATACGACCGATATCGATCTCGGTTATGACTTCCACCCCAATAAGCAATGGACCTTCGGCCCGACGGCAGGCCTGACCTACTCGCACCTCTACATCGACTCGTTTTCCGAGACCGGTGCGCCCGCCGCCGACCTGAACATGAACAGCCAGAGTCTGGACAGCCTTCGCTCCCGCCTCGGCGGCCATGTCGAATACCTGACCAAGGTCGGCAATATCGTGCTCCAGCCCAATTTGAGCGCCATGTGGCAGCATGAATACATCACCGACAATCCCAACTACACCGGCAGCTTCCAGCTTTACAGCTCCCCCGTTCCTCTCACCGTCCCGTACGCCCAGGGTGGCTCGGACAGCGCCCTGCTGGGTTGCGGTTTGACAGCCACGCTGGACAGCTCAATGGCTTTCTACCTCAATTATCTCGCGGATGTCGGCAGCGACGGTTTCCTCGCCCAGAGCATCATGGCCGGGGTCAAGGGCAGCTTCTAAAGATTATCATCCTGCGACGGTGTGGCAGACGTCATGGGCTCAGGAGTCTTCATCCCGTAAAGCCCGACAAACCGCGCGATGATGATCGTATTGTAGAACGTCCCCGCAATCGCCTCCATCACGCACAGCATCCGCACGACCGGGTTCTTGGGAAGGATGTCACCGAAGCCTGTTGTGGTCAGCGTGGTGTAGCTGAAGTAAAGCAGGTCACTCACCGACGGAAGGCTTTGTTCGGTATCGGCCGCGACCAACGCCCGTGGATCGACGATGACGATGGCGCGATAGAGGCCCGTCCAAAGTATGCCGAGAATCAGGTAGCCGCAGACGGCGGCGCACAGCACTTCGCGGTTGATGTAAACGGCCCGGATCATCCAACGGGAGAGGAGAATGAAGATCGTCAGGAGAAGGGCCATGAAGAGGAGGGGCGCCACCACGCTTTTGCCGGCAAACAGCCCGCTGCCTTCGGTCAGGATGCTGACGACAAACCAGGCGAAAATCAGCGAGACCATCAGGAGAAGCGTGCCGCGTTTCTCGACCATCCCGTAGGTCACGGCCAGGAGAACAACGGCCACCAGCGGTGTAATGATATCGTCCCGCCGGTCGTAGACTTCATTGATGGGACTGATGATCAGGAGCGCGATGATCCCGCAGAGAAGAAACAGCCATCGGCGCTTCGCCATCCAACGTAACGACAAAAAATTCATAGACGATCCTGAGACGGATACATCAAACCAGCAAGACCCGCTGGTAGATGTCCTTCAGGGGAAGGGGAAGACCATTAAAAAAGGGCCCGAATTCAGCATAACCGTGGCTGACTTCATCAAAGCGCATCTCGTAAACGATGGCCTTGATCTCGTAGGGATCATGGGCGAAGAGCGTGACGCCCCATTCCCAGTCGTCGAGACCGGTCGAGCCGGTGACCAGTTGCCGGACACGGCCCGCATAAGTCCTTCCCACGCGCATATGGCCGCCCATCAGTTCGCGGCGCTTCTGGTGATCGAGGGCATACCAATTCTGCCCCGGCAGGCGCTTCTTGCTCATCGGATAGAAGCAGAAATATTCCCATTCGGGCAGGACCGGATAGAGGCGGTCGTGGGTATAGTGCTGGATCCGTTCACGGAAGGTGGCGAGTTTCGATTCCGACTCGGCCGTTCCCCGGATGATGCCCTGGTCCTTCTCGATCTCGAGGGCATAGTCCTCCTCCTTTTGCGTATATTCCGATTTTTCGGTCATCGAAAGATAACGGAACTTGGGAATGAGGACGTCGGGCCCCAGGGCCGAGGCGATGCTTTTTTCAAGAGCGTTCAGGTCCTGCAGGTCCGGGGTCAGGATCATGAAGCCGATGTCGGCCTTGGCGAACATGGAAAGGGTCACGACCTGTGTTTGGGGCTGCTGACGTGAGGTGGCAAGCAGCGTCTCGAGGTAATCGAGGGCTATGGCGCGGTCGTCCGCGTTCTTGGCCCGCCAGGCCGACAGGTTGACGCTGTAAAAGAGATGAAGGGCGCCCAGACCTTCCTGGGGACGGAGGGGCTTGGCGGGAGTGGGGTGGGAAACGGCTTCAGTAGTCACCCCTTCAGGATAGAACAAATTTTGCCGGGTGAAATCAGGAATTGCGGGATAAATTGTTCAGACAAGCCTGCCTCACCCCTCGACAAGCCCGTCAGGACGGGCAATTTAAACAAATGACGAAACTGGAGGAGATCATCCACGCGGAAATCCGCGCCGGAGGTCCGATGCGCTTCGACCGCTTCATGGAACTGGCGCTTTATTGTCCCGGCCTCGGTTATTATGCGAAGACGGAAGGCCCTTCCCCGGTTGGACGCAGCGGTGATTTTTATACCAGCGTCAGTGTCGGTCCTCTTTTTGGCCGCCTGCTCGGTCGGCAATTTTACCAGATGTGGCAGCTCTTGGGAAAACCGGCATCTTTTTGGCTGATCGAGCAGGGGGCCCATGACGGCCAACTGGCCCGCGATATCCTCGAATGGTGTGGTGCCGAAGTTCCCGACTTCCTGGAAGCGATTCGTTACGGCGTGGTCGATACTTCGGGCGGTGGCAGTATCCGGCAAAAATGCTCCTTGCAGGCGGAACATGCGCCCTACGTGACCTGGTTTGAGAGCCTGGCCTCAATTGCCGAGGTCCAGCCGGTCGGGGTCTTTTTTTCCAACGAGTTGATCGACGCTTTTCCAGTGCGGGCAATTATTTGTAAGGCAGGAAAATGGCGGGAAAGCTTTGTCGGGATTGACGAAAAAGGTCGATTGGCATGGACCGAGGAAATCATCACGGATCCAGATCTTCTGCAGGAAATTGAACTCCGCTCAATTCCTGCGATCGAAGGCTACAGCACCGAAATCAACCTGCGGGCCATCGAGTGGATGGCGGAGGTCGCGCGGATCTTCCAGAACGGTTATGTGCTCACCATCGATTACGGTTATCCGGCCTCGGTCTACTACTCGGATTTTCGGGTGGGTGGAACGTTGACCGCTTATGTGAAGCACAAGGCGGTCGATGATGTCCTCGCCGAGCCCGGCATGCGCGACCTGACGGCTCACGTCGATTTCACCGCGCTGATTCGGGAGGGGGAGAAGAATGGATTGACGGCCCTCGGCTTCGTCGACCAGCAACGGTTCCTGATGGGGATCGCGCACGATGAAATGAGCGGTGCAGCCGGCCCCCGGCTCAAGCTGCAGGAGAGCCTGCGCGCATGGAATACCCTCACGCATCCCGAACATCTCGGCGCGACCTTCTTTGCCTTGCTGCAGGCCAAAAATGCCCCGGCTCAACTGGAAGGCCTGCGTTTCGCCCGGACAGGAGGTTGGGAATGACGCGCCGTTTGCCTGTGACATTGGTGGGCGGTTTCTTGGGGGCAGGCAAGACATCTTTGCTCCACAATTTTATCAGCGAGCACCAGGGCGGGTACCTGGCCATCTTGGTGGAGAATCCGGGCACCCTGAACGTCGACGCCAAGGCGATGGGCGGGCTCTGCGGCGTCATGGGACGAAGTCACGACATGGTCATTGAAATCCCCAATGGCGATGAGGCGGTCCAGGTGGAATGGATCGCCGCCCGGCTGCGTGAGTTTTCCGAGGCCGGACGTTTCGAGCGTGTCTTGATCGAGCTGGCAGGCACGTCGAACGCCGCCCGGCTGGGCGATCATTTTGGTCTTCTTCCCGGGCAGCCGGAAACATTCGCTCCCTGGGCCGAACTGCACCAGATCGTCTGCGTGGTCGATGCGCTCGATTTTTACTGGACGATGGTCGCCCCGCTTGAAAAAGGACCGGGCTCGCAGGGAGTGTTGCTCGATTTCCAGCGCGAGCAAATGGCCGGGGCCACGCTGTTGATTTTAAACAAGTGCGACCTGATTGAAGACGCCGAAAGAAAGGCCTGTACCCGTCTGCTGCGCTCGCTCAATCCCCACGCGAATATTATTGAGACCGCTTACGCGGAAGTTCCGCCGGAAATGGTGTCTCGCCTGGCCTCACCACAGGAATTGGGACTGGCGGTGGAACGTCGTGGACGCCCCGCATCCATCTCCATTGGCGCCAATGCGGAGGAGCCTGTTCTGGCTTGTGCTCTTTATCGCGCCTATCGTCCTTTTCATCCCGGACGTTTTTGGGATTGGTTCAACGCGGAACATCCCGGACTCTTGCGCGTGAAGGGAATCACCTGGCTGGCCACGCGTAACCTGCTGGTCGGCGGGCTGTCACGCACCCGTTGGCAGAATGGCTGCGGCGTTGCGGGCCTTTGGTGGGCGGCCTTGCCCAGGGAAGACTGGCCCGACGAGCCAGAAGAACTGCTGCGCATGCAGGAGACCTGGCGCGAACCGTACGGTGATCGTCGGCAGGAATTGGTGCTCGTGGGCGAAGCCTCGCTTCTCTCCGGCCTGATGCCTCAACTCGATGCCTGTTTGCTCACCGCGGAGGAATATGCCCGCCCCGTGAAGGATTGGGCTGGGTTTCCTGATCCGTTTCCCGTCTGGGATATGGAGAATGACAACGAGTGATGCGATAGATCTGTTATTGAGGATCCTTTCGGACGACAGTATCTCTGCTGATTATGAAAACCTGTCTCACCTTCTGCCTGCTGCTTATGGCGGCATGTATGGATGATCTTCCAGCAGACGACATCTACGTCTCCTGCCTGACGAATAAGTCCGTGGTTCGGCTGTCCGGAGAGAAAGCGTCAACTTTCGCGACCAGTGAAGTGATGATCCTGGGGATGGCGGCAGACCGTTCCGGCAATATTTATCTGTCGGACACAGCTCGTAACACTATTTTTGAATATAAAGCCGTCAACGGTGTCCTTTCTGATACGCCGGTTGTTTTTGCCAGCAATTTGCACGGTCCCATGAACTTGGCTTTCGATCCTCAAGGCAATCTCTACGAAATCGAATCAACGGACGTCATTAATCGTTTCAAGTATTCGAAAGGGCATCTTTCGTCCGAGCCCGGCCTCTTTATCGATCCCTCGCCCGATCATGCGAATCTGAAGGAGAACCGCCAGCCCTGTTACCTTGCGTTTGATCGGAGAGGCAATCTCTACGTCTCGATCTCCATCGGTGGCATTCTGAAATTTTCCCGGAGTTCCTCTGGTCTTTCGAAAATGCCGGACAAGCGTCCCTTTTCCACTGTCAGCCGGGCCCGGCAGATGGCCTTTGATGGGAAGGGAAATCTTTTTACGGCCAATCATCTGGCGGGTGAAATCTGTGTCTATAAGTTTCCCAATTCGGATGCCGGCCTTTCTGGTACGCCCGAGATTTTTGCCACCGGAAATGGACTCGATGCGCCAGCCGGCGTGGGTTTCGATTCCGAGGGCAATTTGTATATCACCAATTGGGGATATAACAGTGGAAGTGATGTCTTGAAATATCCCAATACCGACGGAGTCCTTTCGCATACTCCGGTCATCTGGGGGCCAAAATTTCTCTGCCCCATCCTGGTCTGGTGCGAAAAACCGCCGCCCCTGCCGGTTCCGCCTAAACCGAAGGTTTATCCCCAAGTGCAGGTGCCGCCACCGGCAACGCCTTTAACTCAACCTGCTCAATTTTACGATTGAGCATCGATACCTTGTTGTGCGGCACGGCGACGGTGCCGAGCGTGGCGCTGCGAATGACGGTGAAGTTTTCCGTCTCGGCCAGCACTTCGCCGAGAATGCGGTCGCCGTCCTTGAGGATCGCCTCGATGACCCGCGTGCTGCGCTGCGAGCGCGGGACCGTGAGCATGCCCAGGCTGGCGTGACGCACATAGAGCGTATCGGGCGTCTCGGCCATGATGTCGCCCACGATTCGGTCGCCGTTGATGAGGATGATCTCGATCGGGCGTTGCGCAATCTGTGAGCGCGGGAGGGTGAGGACACCGAGCGTGCCATGGTCGAGGTAGATGTTCTCCGGTGTCTCGGAAAGGACGTTACCCAGGATCCGCTCGCCATTGACGAGAAGGAATTCCTTCTTCTCCGGCGCTTGGGCCAGGGTCGATTCGACCGGAGCTGGCGTTTCGGCATTGTCCGGCTTGGGCACGGCCGCGGGGCCTTCGACGGGAGGAACCGGCGTTGCCCCGGTGTCGGTTGTTGGCGTCGGAGCTTCCGGCGGCTTTTCCGACGCGGTTGCCTCGGACTTCTTTTCCGGTTCCGGTGATGCGGGAGCCGGTGTTGGCGCCTTGGTTTCCTGGGCTTCCGGCGCAGGAGCAGAATTCACCTCCACAGGCTTGTCTTCCTTGGGCACTTCGATAGCAGGTGTTTCCGGTACCTTGGCGGGACTATCGGCGAGAGTAGCACCCCCGATGGGGACAGGCACGGTGAAGGCTGGCGGGCTGACCGCCGATTGCGGCTCAGGCGCGGGCGGTGACTCCATGGGAGCAGGTGAAAAAATCATCCGGGCCAGGTCGGTCAATTTCATCCTGCGCTTTGCCCGGGTCGTACTAGTGGGGGCAGGTGGTGTCGGAGCCGGTTCGTTGACGGGGGACTTGGGAGCTTCCGGCGCTGGGGTGGGCTTGGCCGCTTCAGGAGGCGTTTCCATGACAGGAACCTTGGCCACTTCCGGGGCACTGGCCGGAATCGAAGCTTCGGGCTGCGGCGTCTCTTTGATCGGCACGGGACTTTCCGGTGATGGTGCAACCGATGGCGGCGGAGTCGACGGCGCGACGTTAGGCGTCTCAGGCGGAGCCGTAGGTGTGACCTTGGCGGTGGTCAGGATTGGGCCCGTATGGGGAGCTTGCGGCTCCGCATGCGGGCGCTTGGCGAGGCGGATGCTATTGGCTTTGGCAAAGGCGCGCAGCGATTCCGCTTCGGTCGAGGCAGGAGGGACGGTCGCGGGCTTCGTCGGTTCTACCGCTTTGGTCGCGTAGACCGCCGGGCGCAGGGCAGGCTTTTCCGCGGGCAGTTGGCTTTTGGTCAGTCCGGGGATTTCCGCCTTGGGCGGAACCGTTTCGACTGGAGGGACGGCGGTCGTCTTGAGGGCAACCGTCTGGGAAGGAGATGGTGCAACTTTCGCGGGCGGAACCTGCTCCTCGCGGCGTTTCCTGGACCGGAAAAAAATGTCAGGCCAAGGCATGGCAATCAGGTTTTAGGCAATAAACTCAAGGAAGGGGGATTAAAGCATTCGCTCTACTTCAACTGCGACAAATTTCCGCGGTACTGTACCCGGGGAGTTGGTCAAAAACAAGGCAGGCTTGTACCATCCTGTAAAAAGATAGCGCTGGTCCCATCGGACTGGCGCTGTGCCATCCTGACACAGCAAGGCCAGGTTGTGAGAGGTGCTTCCTCTTGAAAATGGAGATAGGAAAAAGGTCAAGAATCGACAGGGAAAGGCCTGTCTAAGTCGTGGCATATAATGTGCTTAACGCGTCCATGCCACGTCATTTTTTAAGCCTTTCGTCTGCCACCGTATTGCCATTATGTCTGTAAATTCAGGAAGCGTTCGCCCATCCCATTTAGCCGAAACTCTGCGGATGCTCGTCAACGGTAGCCAGACCGGATATTTAAAGGTCAAAGAGGGCGAGAAGGAGGGTTTTCTCGCCTTGGAAAACGGCACCATCGTCAATGCCCGCATCGGCAATATCGTGGCTCTGCATGCCCTTTTCCAGTTCGTGGCCTGGCGTGAAGCAGCCTTTGATTTCCACGAACGCCCCCTGCCGCCGGACCTGTCCCGCGACCTGGCCGTTTACGAGCCCCAGGTGCTGATCGAGGGAGTGGCCTTCAAGGAGGAGGAGCTGAATCTGCTGCAGCAGGCGATGCCGCCCTTTGATTCGTTGCCTCACTATACCGGCAACGGCCTGCCCAGTGCCATCGAGGCGACCCCTGCCGATTTGGGCCTGCTCAGCCTGGCTGACGGTCACCGGACCGTGCACGAGATCTCGGAGATGGTGAAACTGAGTCCGCTCGAAGTCGCCCGCATCCTGGCCCGGTTCCGTCTCGCCGGTGTCCTGGAGTTGATTTACCCGAAGAAATCACGGGCCAAGTCGGCGATGGCTGCGGCGGGGTGACTCAGGGGTTACTTCTTGCTGGTCGGCGTAGGCGTCGGCGCAGGCGCTGTCACGACCTTCTCCAGAATCCCGGCAGGCTTGATGTAGTGGTCGTAAGGAATGTTATAACTGGCCATGATTTGCGAGGTGGCCTGGTCCATGAGGCTGGCGTCGAGAACGACCTGTTGGATCGGTTCTCCCGGCGCAAATTTGAAGACATCGAACCCGTTGATGGGTGATTTGAGCGCAGGCAGGATGTCCGCGATTTGCTTGATCTTCACGCCGTTGATTTCGTCGATCACCACGTTCCGCGCACCTTCGTAACCCATGTTGATTTCGTGGGGGATGACCTGGGTGAGCACGACCCGCTGGGGGTGTTCAGTGGTCACCTTGCCCATGTCATAGTAAGAGAGCCGGAACGGCGCGCGTTGCCGCCAATTCGGGCCCCAAATGCGCAGGTAAGCATCGGTCAGCGGTTCGAAGAGGAAGCCGCCGGTCATGACGTACTCAGGATCCTGGTCGAACGATTGGTAGGGAACGAGATTGTCCCCGTATTCGGCCTTGGGAAGTTTGTAGGTGACGTCCATTTCCTTTCCGTCGCGCCAGATCTTGATCTTGCAGTCCATGCCGGCCCACTTGCCGCGTGACGACAGGTTCTCCAGGCAGAGTTTTTTGTACTGGGGATCGCGATAATTGCCTTCCGCATCGATGTCAAAGCCGTCGATGTTCAGGATCACATCGTGCGGCTTGACCGGCGATTCCACCCCGGGTTTGAGGCCGGTTTCCTTGACGATGACCCCGCGCGCCGGGCTGGGCAGTTTCAGGTAATTGAGGTTGAGTGGATTTTCCGCCGGGTCCCAGGTGAAATCGAAGTAACCGAGGCCGGTATAGGTCTTGGCCTGCCGCGCCTTCAGGATCGATTCAATGAAGGAGGAGGGGATCGCCGTCACGGCGTCACCCCCCTGCGCGCAGGCGAGTCCGATCAGCTTGTCACCCTGGGTGACCGCTTCGCCGTAGCCGACACCATTGATGGTCGAGTCGATCTTCAGGACGGGGACCGAGACAAAGCTGAGCATCGAATTGTCGACGGTCATTTGCTCGATTTCGCCTTGGCGATTTTCGAGTTGGTCCGCCCGCCAGCACATGATCCGGACCGGACCGGTGGTGGGGACTGGATCGGCAAGCTTCGCCGGCTGGAGACCGGTCCAGAAATCCTTCTCGTCGGTGGTCAGGATGGCGAGATTGGCCTGGTAATCAATCCAGGCCACCCGGCCTTCACTGAACAAGCCGGCGCCGCCTTTCTTGAGGCGAATCATGGTGACATCCGCCAGGCCTTCCGCCGTGGTGATGATCTGGTGCCCGTCAAGGACCACACCGCTCTTGTAGGCCCAGCGCTCGCGGACTTCCCAGGGCTGCATGTAGTTGCGCAGCTTGCTGCTGGCTTCAATGTGAATGAGGGCGTTCTCCCATTTGAAGGAGCCCGAGGACGCGGCATCGTCTCCCTGCTTCTTCGCCGGGGCGGCGGACAGGGAAAGATTCAGCACGCAAATCGAAGCGAGCAGCGCGACGGCCCCTCTGGATGAGAAAAGAATTCGGTTCATAAACGGCTTTGGGCGGGAACGTGGTAGGTGCTGAGGATGTCCGGGGTGGCCTTTTCCGCGTCGTCTTTCCGAATGACTTCAAAGTGGTGGTCCGGCATGAACTCGATGACGGCGTCGGTGCCCGTGGTCGCAGCGAAAGCCTTGGGCACGTCGCTCAGGCTGTTGATGCGGATGCCGTTGATCTTGTCGACCATCGCCTGGCCGCGCGTGGTGAAGTTGGCGTTGACCGAATGACTCAGAATGGAGGCCAGCACGACCGGCTGGGGCCGCCAATGGTCCGGGTCCTCGATGTGACGATAGGCCAGTTCATAGATCAGCTCGCGGCCCGCGGCATCGGTCCAGTTTTCGCCAAAGGTCTTCAAGTAATCGAGGGAGAGGGACGTAAAGACCAGGCCGCCATAGACGTAATAGGGTGGCAGCACGTCGTACTGGTTGCCCTGCGCAGCGTCATCACGATAGACCTTCATCGGGAGGGACACATCGATCATCTGGCCGTCGCGCCAGACCTTCAGCGGAATGATGTCGTTGTCCTGGGCGAGATCGAGCGCGGTGGAAACACCGACAGTGTTGCCTTCGTAGGTGATCGTGCCGTCTTCATCGACGGGATAATCGCCCACCTGCATGATGACGTCGTTGGGCTTGAGCACCGCCTTGGTCGACGGGATGTCCAGCATGCGATCGATCCGCACGCCCTGCTTGCTGTCCGCCGGCAATTTCAACATCCGGCGAAAGGCGGAGTTTTGCATGTTGGCCAGCCGCAGCCCGGCATCGGGAACGCCATGATAGGAGCCGTCCTTGATGTCGGCCAGGAAGTGATTGATGATTACGGTCGGGATGAAGTAACCGGTGTTTTCGAGGGCATGCGTTCCCTCGAACGCCACGCCGACGACCTTGTCGTCCTGGATCACGGGGCCGCCGCTGTTGCCGGGATTGATCGCCGCGTCGGTCTGCACCGCCAGGAATGCCCGGTTTCCGATATGGACGTACCCTTGGACTTCGATGCGCGAGACGACGCCGCGCGTATACGAAATCTGCTGCCCGCCTGCGGGAAAGCCGTACGTCACCACCGTGGAGCGCACCTTGGGCAGTGGACCGAATTCGAGGGGCTTCATGCCTTTGTAGAAATCGGCGTTCTCCTTGTCGGTCCCCGGCTCAACAACGCGGAGGATCGCGAGATCGACGTCGTGGGCGACGAACTCCACCCGCGCGACGTAAAGCTGCGGATCATGGTACTTTCGCACGTACAACTGCTTGGTGAAGGCGACCACGTGGGCGTTGGTCATGATGCGGTTGCCGGCGATGAGGAAACCGCTGCCCGTCGCGCGCCGGGCCATCCCGGCCATCCAGGGAGCGGACCAGTTCGGCTCCTGAAAAGAGGTGATGATCTGGACCACCGATTTTTCCGTGTCTGAGCCCTCAGGCACCGGTGTGCCCAGCGGCGGAGCGGGATGTGCGGATGACGGCGCAGGAGTGGTGGCGGAAGGCGTAGGCGTAAGACCGGACGGCAGCGCCGTGGTGCCCCCCGTTGTGGGAGGCGTGGCGGCGGGAGGAGTGGTCGACGGAGGCGTGGCACTGGCTCCGCCCCCTGCGGACGGGTTGGTCGGTTCCGTGATGGCTTCGGGATGGGCGGCGCGAAGAGGGGAGATGGCGAGCGTAAGGCCGATAATGCCAGCGCCAAGGCAACGAAATGAAAGCATGAGAAGTACTCTAGCCAACCCTGACTTGGGGTGCTTGTAAAGCGGCGTTGTCTTAAAATTATGTTAGGTCAACGTGGTCCTCGCGTGCGCTGTTGTTGCTGACGGAAGGCCCGGGGACTCCGGCCGTAATGTTTCTTGAAGCGAAGGGAAAGATAAAAGGGTGAAGAGAACCCGGCATGGTCCGCGATCTGGGCCAGCGTCTGGTTCGTGTAAGCGAGCAAATGCCGGGCCTGGACAAGGCGCTGGGACTCCAGATATTGCCCCGGAGGCTGGCCGATTTGCTGCCGAAAAAGCGTGGCGAAGCGCGAGCGTGAAAATCCGTATCGCCGCGCCACGGTCTCCAGCCGAAGCTGTTCCCTCAGGTTTTGCGTCAGGTCGTCCGCGGCCTGTTGGATGCGTGGATGACGGCGCGGATTTTGTTCCCGGGGATTGACCCGGCTGCAAAGCAGCAACGCCCGCTCCACGGCGTTGCTGGCCATAAATTCACTCCGGGGAAGTCGGGAATGGACCGACATCGTGGCCAGCGTCAGTTCCCTGAGGATATCCCTGCGTAATTCGCGTGGGAGAAGGAGATGCCGGATGCCCGGGCTGAGTTCAGGCCATGAGAGCCACTCCTGCACCGCCGTGCGGGGAATCCAGTGGACCCAAAGTTGCTTCCAGCGTCCCTGCGGGTCGTGCTGCCCGTAATCCTGGGGCGTACCCGGTTGGAAGAGGAGGATATCTCCGGGGCCGGCGCTGAATTCACCGCCCGGAAAGCGAACCAGGCACCGCCCCAGTTCCGTATAGACCAGCAGCCAGTCCTTGGTTCCCTTGGGACGCCATCCATGGATGGGGCCCCGCATGTCCAGGTAACCGACATGAAGGGGCCCGGTCGGTGGGGCGGGCGTTTCCCTGAAGCTGGCCATGAGACGATCTTATATGTATTTGAGCGTCGGGTCGATTCCCGATTTGGGCGTCGATGCGCTACGTTCCTTTCATGTCCTACGATACCCTCGATTATCTTTTTGACCTGCGCGGTTACGTCATTTTGAAAAATGCAGTTGATCCGCAGCACCTTGCGGAACTCAACCACGCCTTCGATAAATTTCCCGATCTCCCCT
>Ga0207641_10002521_pt1 | contig 16875 bp, 14 predicted proteins | sample KBSSwiS62_FD_184306 | JGI IMG/M metagenome (GOLD analysis project Ga0207641, IMG submission 184306) | Switchgrass rhizosphere microbial communities from Kellogg Biological Station, Michigan, USA - KBS Switchgrass S6-2 (SPAdes) (version 2) | ecosystem: Host-associated > Plants > Roots >... | reverse complement strand
GGCCGACGAACATCGTCCCGCGCTCCTGCAGGTTCATCAGCGCGAACTGGGCGGCGATCCCGTGGCGATCGGCCACCAGCGCGCCGGTCGGGCGCGTGCGCAGCTCGCCCGCCCACGGCTCCCAGCGGTCGAAGACGTGGTGGAGGATGCCGGTGCCGCGGGTCTCGGTCAGGAATTCGGTCCGGAATCCGATCAGGCCGCGGGCCGGCACCAGGTAGTCCATCCGCACCCACCCGGTCGAGTGGTTGACCATCTGCTCCATCCGCCCTTTGCGTCCGGCCAGCAGCTGGGTGACGGAGCCGACGTGCTCCTCGGGGACGTCGATCGCCAGCCGCTCGACCGGCTCGTGCACCTTGCCGTCGACTTCGCGGGTGAGCACCCGCGGCTGGCCGGCGGTCATCTCGAAGCCTTCGCGGCGCATCAGCTCGAGCAGGACGACCAGCTGCAGCTCGCCGCGGCCCTGGACCTCCCAGGCGTCGGGGCGCTCGGTGTCGAGGACGCGGATCGAGACGTTGCCGATCAGCTCGGCGTCGAGCCGGTCGCGGACCTGGCGCGCGGTCAGCTTGGTCCCCTCTTTGCCGGCCAGCGGCGAGGTGTTGATGCCGAGCACGATCGAGAGCGAGGGCTCGTCGACGGTGATCACCGGCAGCGGCCGCGGGTCCTCGGGGTCGGCCAGGGTCTCGCCGATCGTCACCTCTTCCATCCCGGCGACGGCGATCAGTTCGCCCGGGCCGGCTTCTTTGGCGGAGACGCGCTCCAGCGCCTCGGTGATGAAGAGCTCGGAGACGGTGGCGCGGGCGACGCTGCCGTCGGCCTTGCACCAGGCGATCTGCTGGCCGGCGCGGATCGTGCCGTTGCGGACCCGGCAGAGCGCGAGGCGGCCGAGGTAGGGCGAGGCGTCGAGGTTGGTCACGTGCGCCTGCAGCGGGTGATCCTCCTCGTAGACCGGGGCGGGGATCCGCTCCAGCATCAGGTCGAGCAGGGGGGAGAGATCGGTTCCCTCGACCCCCTCCTCGAGCGAGGCCCAGCCGTCCTTGGCGTTGGTGTAGACGATCGGGAAGTCGATCTGGTCGGAGTCGGCGTCGAGGTCGAGGAAGAGCTCGTAGACCTCCTCGACGACCTCGGCGATGCGGGCGTCGGGGCGATCGACCTTGTTGACGACGAGGATCACCGGCAGCTTCGACTCCAGCGCCTTGCGGAGGACGAAGCGGGTCTGCGGCAGCGGCCCCTCGGAGGCGTCGACCAGGAGCAGGACGCCGTCGACCATGGTCAGGGCGCGCTCGACCTCGCCGCCGAAGTCGGCGTGGCCGGGGGTGTCGACGATGTTGAACTTGATCTCGCCGTGGTTGACCGCGGTGTTCTTGGCGAGGATCGTGATCCCCTTCTCCTTCTCCAGGTCCATCGAGTCCATCACCCGCTCGGCGACGTCCTGGCCCTTGCGGAAGGTGCCGGTCTGCCACAGCATCGCGTCGACCAGCGTCGTCTTGCCGTGGTCGACGTGGGCAATGATCGCGATGTTCCGTAAATCGTCTCGTGTGGCGGTCATGTCGGTTCCGAGGGTAGGGGACGCGGGTCGGCGGCGGGTGAAGGGGTCCCAGCAAGACGAAGCCCGCCAATTGGCGGGCTTCGCGAGCTGCTTAAGCGTGGTGCGAGACTAAGAAGTCTGCTGAACGCTCGCGGCGGCCGGGCCCTTGGGGCCTTCTTCGGACTCGTAGCTCACTTTGGCGCCCTCAGTCAGGGACTTGAAGCCCTCGCCGAGGATGGCGCTGTGATGCACGAATACGTCCTTCGAGCCGTCGTCGGGCGTGATGAACCCGTAGCCCTTGTCGTCGCTGAACCACTTAACAGTTCCAGTAGGCATGCTTGCCTCCACATAAATGTGCTGCGAACGCGGAGCATGCGGTGAAGCAACGACGCGAGCGCTAGACACAAACTTTGCCGGTAACAACCGGCTCTAACGCAGAGGACCGTAGCAGGATCGGCGGTGACCGCGCCGCAAATGGCGGTCCTGGGTCGTCCGGGGTCGGATCTAGCGTGACGGTGTGCGCTTCCTCGACGCCATCGACCGCGACGAGATCGCCGGGCTGCTGCGGCGCGACGAGTACTTCTGGCTTGACCTGACCGATCCCGGCGCGGACGAGATAGCGGCGCTGGGCGAGGTCTTCTCCTTCCACCCGCTGGCGCTCGAGGACCTCGCCAAACGGGGGCAGCGGCCGAAGCTCGACGACTTCGGAGACTTCATGTTCCTCGTCTACTACGGGGTGGGGGAGGGCGGCGAGGTCGAGAGCGAGTTGGAAGAGGTGCACGCCTTCCTCAGCGGTGGCTACCTGGTTACCTCCCACAAACGTCGCTGCACGGCGCTGGAGGAAGCCCGGGAGCGGCTCGATGCGCAGTCGCCGCGCTCGGAGCAGTTCGTCATCTACCGGGTGCTGGACGGCCTCACCGACTCCTTCTTCCCGGTCCTGGAGCGGCTTGACGAGCGCATGGAAGCGCTCGACGGCGAGATCTTCGACCGGCCCCAGCCCCAGCAGCTGGAGGAGATAACCGCCCTGCGCCGGCAGCTGGTGCGGCTGCGCCGGGTGGTCACCCCGCAGCGCGACCTGCTGGCCCGCGGGGTCGACGACATCCTCGAAATCCCCGGCCTGGAAGCGGACTCCCGTAACTACTTCCGCGACGTCTATGACCACGCGATCCGCATCTCCGACCAGATCGATTCCTACCGCGACCTCCTGGCCGGTACCCGCGACGCCTACCTCTCGGTCGTCTCCAACCGGCTCAACCAGATCACCAAGCAGCTGACGGTGGTGGCGACGATCTTCCTGCCGCTCTCCTTCATCGTCGGTTTCTTCGGCCAGAACTTCAAGTGGATGGTGACCAGCATCGACAGCGCCGGTGCCTTTTTCGCGCTCGGGATCGGCAGCCTGGTCATTTCCGTGGCCGGGCTGCTGGTCTGGTTCCGGCGCGGCTCCTACATCTGAGCTCCGGTGAGCGCTCGAAAGCGGTCCCGAGCGTGTTTCAGGTGCCGTACGCCGGTGTCGATAAGCCCTCCCAGATGACGTTCACGCGCAGCTACCGCCGCCTCGTACGGCGCTCGTCGCTCGCTGCGGCGGCGCTCGCGGCCGCGGCGCTGGTGCCCGCTTCGGCGGGCGCGATGTCGGCTGCGGTGCCTGGCTCCACCCTGTCCGCGCGCCTGAGTGAGCTCGCCGGCCCGGCCCTGCGCGGTGACTCGCCGCAAGAGCAGGCGGCCCGGCTCAGTCTCGCCGCCGCCGGCCCCGGCAGTCTCCTGCGCGAAGGCAACCGGATCCTGGTCGAAGTCCAGCTCGACGGTGGTGGCGCGCCGCCGCTCGAATCCCTGCGTCAGGCCGGGGCTGAGATCGTCCAGCCGAGCGGCCGCTACCGGGCGGTCACGGTCGCGGTGCGGCCGCGCGACCTGCGGCGGCTCGGTGCCGTGCCCGGGGTCGCCGCGGTGACCGAGGTGCTGACCCCGATCGTCCGCGGCCCCGACTGCGGCGGAGCCGTCCGCTCCGAGGGCGACTCGCAACTGAACGCCGCCGCCGCTCGGGGCGCCTTCGGGGTCGACGGCAGCGGCGTCGGCGTCGGCATCCTCTCCGACTCCTTCGACCGCGACCCGACCGCCGCCACCCGCGCCGCCGGCGACGTACTCAGCGGCGACCTGCCGGGTCCGGGGAGTCCGTGCGGCTCGAGCGAAGCGGTCGGCATCCTCGACGACTCCGAAGCCGAAGGTGCCGACGAGGGCCGGGGGATGGCGCAGGTGGTCCACGACCTGGCGCCCGGCGCCAAGCTCAGCTTCGCCACCGCCTTCGGCGGCGAACTCGGTTTCGCCGCCGCGATCCGGGCGCTGGCGGCGGCGGGGGCGGGGGTGATCGTCGACGACGTCGCCTATTTCGAAGAGCCGTTCTTCCAGGACGGGCCGGTCGCCGCCGCCGTCAACCAGGTCGTGGGCGCCGGCGTCTCCTACTTCGCGGCGGCCGGGAACGACAACCTGATCGACAAATCGGGACGCGACATCGCCTCCTGGGAAGCGCCGGCGTTTCGCGACTCGGCCTGCCCGGCGGCGCTGCTGGCCCTACCGGGGTTCGGCTCCGGCCCCTGCATGGACTTCGACCCCGGCGCCGGCAGCGACAGCACCTTCGGCATCACCGTCGCCAAAGGGGAGACCCTGACCGTCGACCTGCAGTGGGCACAGCCCTGGAACGGGGTCACCACCGACCTCGACGCCTACCTGCTCGACGCCGGCGGCAAAGTGCTGAAAGCCGGAGGCGCGCCGGTGGCCGGCACCGCCAACAACCTCACCAGCCAGCGCCCGGTCGAGGTCCTGCAGTGGGAAAACGAAACCGGCGCCGCCGCCAAAGTCCAGCTCGCGATCGACGATTGCTCCGGGACGCCCTGCAATCCGGGCGCCGACGGGGGATCGCCCCGGCTCAAGTTCGCCCTGCTCGAGAACGGCGCCGGCGTGACCGCGACCGAGTATCCGGAATCGACCGGGGGTGACACCGTCGGCCCCACCGTTTTCGGCCACGCGGGCTCGGCCGCCGCGATCGCCGTCGCCGCCGTGCCCTTCAGTGACAGCGCCAGCGCCGAGCCGTACTCGTCGCGTGGCCCGGTCACCCACTATTTCGGCCCGGTCGAAGGCGAAGCGCCGGCGCCGGCGATCGCACCGCAGACGATCGCCAAGCCCGACCTCGCCGCGACCGATTGCGGCGTCACCACCTTCTTCGGCACCTTCCAGGGCGGCGAAGGGGCCTGGCGCTTCTGCGGCACCTCGGCTGCGGCACCCCACGCCGCCGCGGTGGCGGCGCTGTTGCGGCAGGCAAATCCCGGAGCGAGTTCGAGCCAGTTGCGGTCCGCGCTGGCGGCGACCGCGCGCCCCGTCGGCGCCTTCGGCCCCGATGCCGTGGGGGCCGGCCTGGTCGACGCCGGGGCGGCGCTGACGGCTCTCGCCCTGCCGCCGGCGGTCACGATCACCAAGGCGCCACCGTCGCTCGGCCGCGAGCGCCGGCCGGCGCTCGAGTTCAGCGCCAGCCGCCCCGTCGCCTTCTCCTGCCGGATCGACGGCGGCGCGGCCCAGTCCTGTGCCTCGCCGTTCGTGGTGCCGGTGGCGCTCGCCGATGGTGGTCACACGATCGCGGTCAGCGGCGTCGACCTCGCCGGCCGCGAAGGGCGCGGCGCCGTCACCTTCGCGATCGACGGTACGGCGCCGCGCACCTCGATCCGGCGCCATCCGCCGAAGCTGATCGTGACCCGCCGGCGCTCGGTCCGCGCCGTCTTCGGCTTCCGCTCCGACGAGGCGGGATCCAGCTTCGCCTGCAAGGTCGGCGGCGGCCCACTCCGTCCTTGCGGCAGTCGCCTGGCCAGTCGCTTCACCGCGGGCAGGCATACGGTCCGGGTGCGCGCCGAGGACGCCGCCGGCAACGTCGATCCCAGCCCGGCGGTCTTCCGCATCGGCGTCAAGCGGGTGGACTGAGCCCCGGCGCCGTCAGGGCGCGGTGCGCCTGGACTGGCGGCGCATCGCCCAGTGCCCGCCCGCCAGCAGCGCCAGCAGCACGACGACGGTGCCGATCACCAGCGGGTCGGTCAGCGAGAGGCTCTCGAGCCGGGTGCCGAAATAGACCGAGATCGCGGTGATCGGGAGATAGCCGACGGCGGTCGTCCAGAGGTAGCGCCAGAGCGGCACTCTGGCGGCGCCGGCGGCGTAGCAGACGATGCTGAAGGGGAAGATCGGGATCAGGCGCATCCCGATCAGCAGGGCGGGGCCGCCGCGCTCGATCGTGCCCTCGATGCGCTCGAAGCGCTCCTCCCCCACCCAGCGGTCGAGCAGCGGCCGCGCCACCGAGCGTCCGACCGCGTAACAGAGCAGGGCCGAGAGCAGCCAACCGAACATCACCAGCGCCAGGGCCGGGAAGAAGCCGTAGGCGAAGCCGGCGGCGGCATCGACGATCTCCGCCGGGTAGAAGACGACGGAGTGGATCAGGGTGAGGCCGAGGATCAGCAGCGGCCCCCAGGCGCCGAGGCTGTCGATCTCGTTGCGGACCGCGGCCTGGTCGCCGTGGATCGCGGCGCTGAAGGCGTCGCGCAGGGCGGGCACCGCCAGCACCAGGGCAGCCAGAAGGACGATCCCGGCGGCGGTTAGGCCGATCTCGATCAGCGGCAGACGCGGCTTGCGTTCCTCCTTCACCGCCGCAGTATCCACTTCCGGCGGGGTGGCCGCCGAGCTCTGGAGCAGGGCTCAGCCGCGCAGCCGCGCGGCCAGGCCGGAGTGGCGGCCGCCGCTGTCGTCGCGGCTCACCGCCGCCGCCAGCGCCGCCGGGTCGCCGACCAGCACGCAGCTGTTGCGAGCGCGGGTGATCGCCGTGTAGAGCAGCGGCCGGGTCAGCATCCGCGAGTGCGAGCGGTGGCAGACGCCGACAACCACCGGCACCTCACAGCCCTGGGCCTTGTGGACCGAGATCGCGTAGGCCAGCTTCAGCGTCGCCGTCTCGCCGTAGGGGATCGTCAGCGTGCCGCCCTCGTCGGTGTCGACGACGATCGCCTCTTCGTCGGGTTCGTCGGCGCGGAGGAAGACGATCGAGCCGTTCATCAGCCCCAGCTCGTGCGAGTTGCGGGTCTGGATCAGGCGGTCGCCGATCCGGAAACGGTCGTTCAGCGCCCGTTTGCCGTCGCCGTTGAGGCGGGCCTGGAGGCGCTCGTTGAGGGCGTCGATCCCAACCGGCCCTTTGTACATCGGCGCCAGCACCTGGACGTCGCGGATCGGGTCGACCTCGAAGCGCGCCGGGGCGCGGTCGGCGACGACCTCGACCACGGTCTCCAGCGCCCGCTCGGGGCTGGGCCGGTCGATGAAGAAGAAGTCGTGGTCCTGTTCTGCCGTCGGCTCGAGGTGGGGCGGCCGGCCCTGGTTGATCTCGTGGGCGGCGGTGGTGATCATCGAGCGCGCCGCCTGGCGGAAGATCTGGCTCAGCCGCACCACCGGCGCCGCGCCGGAGGCGATCAGGTCCTCGAACGGCTTGCCGGCGCCGATCGGCGGCAGCTGGTCGGCGTCGCCGACGAGGACGACGTGGGTCGTCTCGGCGACGCCGCCGAGCAGGACCTCGGCCAGGCGCAGGTTCAGCATCGAGGACTCGTCGACGATCAGCAGGTCGACCGGCAGCGGGTGGCCGGGCTTGAAGGCGGGCTCGCGGCCGGGCATCCACTCGAGCATGCGGTGGATCGTCTGCGCCTCGTGCCCGGTCGCTTCCTCGAGCCGGCGGGCGGCGCGGCCGGTCGGGGCGCAGAGGGCGATGGTCGCGTTGGCCGCCTCCGCCTCGGCGACGATCTCCCTGGTGCAGACGGTCTTGCCGACGCCGGGGCCGCCGGTGAGGACGGAGACGCGCGCGGCGAAGGCGCCCCGCACCGCCGCCCACTGCTCGTCGGTCAGCTGCTCGCGCGGGGTGTCGCCGGGGTCGTGGTCGAGATGGGGAGGGGCGGCGGCGCGGGCGCGCAGCGTCGCCGCCACCGCCAGCTCGCTGGCGTGGGTCAGCTCGCGGTAGACCCGACCCTCGTCGACCAGCAGGCCGCGCGCCTCGACCAGCACGTCGGGGTCGGGGGCGAGCCCGATCAGCCGCGCCGTGCGCCGGGTCAGGTCGTCCAGCGGCAGGTAGCTGTTGCCCTGCTGTTCGGCCTCGGCGAGGGCGAAGACGGCGGCGGCCTGGGCGCGGCGGCTGGACTCGGGCGGGACGTCGGCGGCGAGCGCGATCTTGTCGGCGCGGGCGAAGCCGACGCCCTCGACCTCGGTCAGCCGGTAGGGGTCCTCGTGCAGGACCGTCATCGAGCGCTCGCCGTAGCGGGCGTGGATCGGGGTCGCCAGGTGGGCCAGCCCGTGCGGGGCGAGCTGGACGTGGAGGTCGCGGATCGCGCGGCTGGCGTGCCAGGAGTCGGCCGCCGCCGCGGCCTGGTCTTCGCTGACCCCGCGCAGGGCGCGGAAGACGCGGTGGGGGTCGGCGGCGATCTTCGCCAGCACCGCCTCGCCGTGCTCGTCGACCAGCCGCTCGGCCCGGGCGGGTCCGATGTGGCGCAGCGAGGTCAGGTAGGCGACCTGGCCCTCGCGGTCGGCGGGGTCGAGCGGCAGCGCTCCCTGGGCGCGGAGCTGGCGGCCGTAGCGGTTGTGGGTCTGCCAATCGCCGCTGACTTCGGCCCGCTCCCCCTCGCTGAGGTGGGCGACCGGGCCGACCAGGGCGAACCCTTCGCCGGAGTCGGCGTCCTGGACCTCGAGCACGGCGTAGCCATCGTCCTCGGCCCGGAAGATGACCCCGATCACCTCGACCGTGCCGGTGTAGGCGGCCGCGTCGGCATCGAAGAGGGTGGCTGCGCCGTTCACACACCAAAGCTAGCCGCCACCGAGGCGGTGTCGACAATGCCCGAGCTCGCAAATAGCATCGAGTCGTGAGTCGTAACGGCCTCTGCGACAGCTGCCGCCACCAGCGGCTCGTCCCAAACACCCGCGGCTCGGTCTTCTCTCTCTGCGAGCGCTCCCGCAGCGACCCCGCCTACCGGCGCTACCCGCCGGTCCCGGTGCTCAGCTGCCCGGGATTTGAGGCACGTCCGGATCCGCCTCCCGGGCCGCCCCGATAGCGACGCCGAGCAGGCCGAGGCCGAAGATCAGCGCGGCGATTCCGACCAGGGCGCCGAGGATCGGCACGAAGGCGGCAAGGCGGAGGGCGCCGAGCCCGGCCAGGAGGGAGAGCATGCGGTGGCGCGGTGGCTCGACCATCCGCCGCCCGAGCGCGTAGGCGGCGGCGAGGTAGGCGACGGTTCCGAGCGGTACCAGCGCCAGTCCGAGTCCGATCGCAAAGGGGATGCCGACGATGGTGACCGCGGCGATCAGGGTTATCAGCGGCAGCACGATCGCGATCGCGAGGCCGATCGCGATCGTCGGCCCCAGGCGCTCGCGCGCGCGAGCGCTGAGGGCGTCGGCCGCGCGCGGCGCGATCAGCAGCAGCAGGGCGCCGAAGACCAGCAGCGAGAGGGTGACCGCGAGCCAGATCAGGAAGCCGGTGATCCCGGAGAAGGCGCTGCCGACGTCGGGCCAGTCCTGCTTGGTGACGTTGCCGTGGACGCGGGCGTCGAGCGCCACCCGCGGGTGCTCGTCGCCGTAGTCGACGTCGCCCGTCACTTCGGCGCTCGGCAGCAGGCGGGCGGTGCCGCCGGCGGTGAAGAGGTCGCCGTCGATCCGGCCGGAGACGAGGACGTCGCCGCTGAGGACGATCACGTCGCCGTCGACTTCGCCGGCGATCGTGGTGTCGCCGTTGACGACGTAGACGCCGTCGACGACCTGGCCGCGGGCGACGGTGACGTCCCCGGCGACGACGACGATCGCCGATTCGCTCTCGGCGTGAGTGCTGGCGGCGCTCGCCACCGCGGGGGTGGCGAGCGCCATCGCTACCAGAAGCGCCGCTGCGGACGGAAGGCGTCGAAGCACCCGCGCAGCCTACGGGACCTCCCTAGCTCGCCAGCATCGGGTCCGGCTCGCCCAGCTTGGTCAGGTCGGGGGCCTCGTAGACGGAGCCCGGGGTGCCACCGAGGACGACCAGGCGGATCCCCTCCGGCCCCGGCCAGATCTTGCGTTTCGTCGCCGGACTGACGCGGGCGACGTGGTTGTCGTCGAGCGGGAAGCGCTCGCCCTCGATCTCGATCTCACCGCCGCCGCGCATGACCAGGAAGACCTCCTCCTGGTTGTCGTGCGTGTGGTCGTGCTCGGGGTAGTTCTCGTAGTTGGGGGGCATGTCGATCACCTGCATGCCGAAGGACTCGACCCCGAGCTCGGCGCGGGCGCGCTTGAACGCCCCCCTGAAGACCGCCTCCATCTCATCGATGTTCTTGACCGCGTAGCTGCTCATGTTTCTCCCTTTCGATTGGTCCCCGCCGCGGGGCTGCGGCGGCATCTTAAGCGATTTGCACGAACGTTCGTGCTTTTTTGTAGCCTGGAGACGATGACCACCGCCACCAAGGGCGCGCAGACCCGGGCCGCGATCCTCGACCGCGCCGTTGACCTCGCCTCGATCGAGGGGTTGGAGGGGCTGACGATCGGCCGCCTCGCCGCCGAGCTGCGGATGAGCAAGAGCGGCCTCTTCGCCCACTTCGGCTCCAAGCGGGAGCTGCAGCTGGCAACCGTCGGGGCCGCCGCCGAGCGCTTCCGCACGGCGGTGATCGAGCCGGCGATGTCGGCGCCCGACGGTGCCCCGCGCCTGCGGGCGATGGGGGAGCGCTATCTCGACCACCTCGACCTCTATACCGGCGGCTGCTTCTGGGGCGCCACCTCAGCCGAGTACGACGACCGCCCGGGCCCCGTCCGCGACGCGATCGCCGGCGCGATGGAAGCCTGGCTGAAGGAGCTGGAGCGGCAGGCGGCGATCGCCGGCGTCGAGGAGCCGGAGCGCTTCGCCTTCGAGCTCTACGCCGTGGTCATGGGCGCCAACGCCCGCTACCGGCTCAGCGGCGATCGCAAGGTCTTCGACTACGCCCGCGGCGCGCTCAGGCGCCTCGAAGCCGAGCTGCCCGGGTAGCTACCGTTGCGCTGTCGTCGACTTCGAGCAGGAGGGCGTGAGCGTGGACGTTGGCATCGGACTTCCCAATGCGGTACCGGGTACCAGCGGGGCGCGGCTGGTCGAGTGGGCCCGGCGGGCCGACGGGCGCGGCTTCTCGAGCCTGGGAACGATCGACCGCGTCGCCTACGACAACTACGAGCCGTTGATCGCGCTCGCCGGCGCCGCGGCCGTGACCGAGCGGATCGGCCTCTGCACCTCGGTTCTGCTCGGCCCCCTGCGTGCCAACCCGGTGATGCTGGCGAAGCAGGCTCTCAGCGTCAACGCCCTCTCCGGTGGCCGCCTCACCCTCGGCATCGGCCTCGGCGGTCGCGAGGACGACTACGAGGTCACCGGCATCGAGATGAAGGACCGGGGCGAGAAGCTCGACGCGGCCCTGGAGCGGATGCGCGAGGTCTGGTCGGACGACGTGGTCGGCCCGAAGATCGAGGGCGCGCCGCGGCTGGTCGTCGGGGGAGGGGTCGACGCCTCCTACGCCCGCGCCGCCCGCTTCGGCGAGGGCTGGATCGCCGGCGGCTCCCCGCCGGACCAGTACGCCGAAGCGGCCGAGAAAGCGCGGGCGGCCTGGTCGGAGGCCGGCCGTGAGGGCGAGCCGCGCCTGATGGGCCTCGCCTACTTCGCGCTCGGCGAGAATGCCGAGCGCGACGCCAACGCCTACCTCACCGACTACTACGCCTGGCTCGGCGAGGAGGTTGCCGGCTACATCGCCGGCAGCGCCGCCAAGGATGCCGAGACCGTTCAGCGCTACGTCGCCGCCTTCACCGAGGCCGGCTGTGGCGAGCTGATCTTCTGCCCCTCGTCCAGCGACCCGGATCAGGTCGACCTGCTGGCGGACGCGCTCGGCAACTGAGGAGAGGAGGCGCGTCGCCGTGGCTGACGACCTGCCGATCCTGCTCTTCGCGGCGCCGCCGGACTGCGAGGCCTGGTTCGAGCAGAACCACGCCGAGTCCGGCGGCTTCTGGCTGAAGATCGCCAAGAAAGGCTCGGGGGAGACCAGCGTCAGCTACGCCGAGTGCCTCGAGCTGGCGCTCTGCTTCGGCTGGATCGACAGCCAGAAGCGCGGCCTCGACGAGAAGTTCTTCCTGCAGCGGTTCACGCCGCGGCGCCCGCGCGGGCGCTGGTCGCGGATCAACCGCGAGAAGGTGGAAGCGCTGATCGAGGCGAAGGCGATGCGGGCGAGCGGGATCGCCGAGGTCGAGGCGGCGAAAGCAGACGGGCGCTGGGAGGCCGCCTACGAGGGCGCCCGCACCGCCAAGGTCCCGGCCGACCTGCGGCGCGAGCTCGACGCCAACGAGGCCGCCCGCAAGTTCTTCGCCACGCTCGACAGCGCCAACCGCTACGCGATCCTCTACCGCCTCGACGAGGCGAAGAAACCGGAGACGCGCGAGCGCCGCCTGCGCAAATTCGTCGCCATGCTCGAGCGCGGCGAGAGGATCCACCAGTAGCGCCTCCCTACACTCGCGGGATGGACCGCGCCCTGCTTGAGAGCACCCTCGCCGACGCCGGCGAGCCCGCCTACCGCGCCGGCCAGGTCTGGGAGTGGGTCGCGCGCGGCGCCTCTTCCTACGAGCAGATGACCAACCTGCCGGGGATCCTGCGTGACCGCCTCGCCGCTGCGGTGCCGCTCTCGACCCTCTCGCTCCAGGCCGAGGCGAAATCCGACGACGGCACCGTCAAGTCGCTCTTCCACACCGCCGACGGTCGCCCGATCGAGGCGGTGCTGATGCGCTACCGCGACGGCCGCCGCTCGGTCTGCGTCTCCTCGCAGTCGGGCTGCCCGCTCACCTGCACCTTCTGCGCCACCGGCCAGATGAAGTTCGGCCGCAACCTCAGCGCCGACGAGATCCTCGACCAGGCGCTGCACTTCCGCCGTCTCGAGGAGATCGACCACGTCGTCTTCATGGGCATGGGGGAGCCGACGATGAACATCGACAACGTGCTTGCCGCCTGCGAGCGGCTGCCCGACCTCGGCGTCACCAACCGCCGCACGGCGATCTCGACCGTCGGCTGGGTGCCGGGGATCGACCGTCTCGCCGAGTGCGAGCTGCCGGTCGCGCTGGCCCTCTCCCTGCACGCTCCCAACGACGAGCTGCGCTCGCGGCTAATGCCGGTCAACGACCGCTACCCGCTGCGCGAGGTGCTGGCCGCCTGCGATCGCTACCGGGCCAGGCGCCGCCGCAAAGTCTTCGTCGAGTACGTGATGCTCGACGGCGTCAACGACCAGCCCGAGCAGGCGCGCGAACTGGCGGCGCTGCTCGATCCGCGCGTCTACAAGGTCAACCTGATCCCCTACAACCCGACCGGCAGCTACGACGGCTCCTCGCCGGAGCGGATCGACCGCTTTCAGGCGATCCTCGCCGAGCACCGCCTCACCGCCACCGTCCGCCTCACCCGCGGCCGCGATATCGACGCCGCCTGCGGACAGCTCGCGGCGACCGCCGGCTGAAACACGCTTTGACATTTGTCCCCACGGGAGTGGGGTGAAGTGTCAAAGCGAAACTGGCCAGCCAGCCAGTTATGATCGGCGCGATGGCGACCGTCGATACCTCGGCCCCGGTGCAGCGGCCGCCGCAGATGTCGGCCAACCCGCTGCGGCGTGTGATCGCGGACGTCTACGAGGAGTGGCGCGAGCGCGGCAAGTTCCCGCCGGGGCCGACCGACTTCAGCCTCGCCCGCACCCATCAGATCGCCCATGACCCGCTGCCGCTGCTGCTCGGCGCCTACGAAGAGCACGGGCCGATCTTCAGCATGCGGCTGCTGCACTCGCGGGTGATCTTCATGCTCGGACCCGAGGCCAACCACTTCGTCACCGTCGGCCATCCCGAGAACTTCCACTGGCGTGAGTCGAGCTTCGGCGACCTGATCCCGCTGCTCGGCGACGGCCTGCTGACGATCGACGACGGTTACCACGACCGCGCTCGGGCGATCATGATGCCCGCCTTCCACCGTGAGCAGATCGTCGCTGCGGTGGCGGCGATGGCGGCCGAGGCGGAGGCGGCGGTCGCCCGCCTACCGGTCGGCGAGACCGTCGACATCTACGACTGGATGCGCAACCTGGCGATGCGGATCGCGATGCGGGCGCTGCTCGGGTTGGATCCCGACGAGGCCGGCAAGGGCGCCGCCGCGGCCGAGCACTTCGAGCGCGCTCTCGGCTACTACGGGATCGACTTCCAGTGGCGCCTCGCTCGCGGGCCCGGTTCGCCCTGGCGCAAGATGACTTCCTCGCGCCAAGTCCTCGACGAGATCGTCTTCGGCGAGGTCGCCCGCCGCCGCGCCGACCCCGATCCCGGTCGCCAGGACATCCTCAGCCTCCTGGTCGGCGCCCGCGGCGAGGGGGGAGAGGCGTTCAGCGACCGCGAGATCCGCGACCAGCTGATGACCCTGATGTTCGCCGGTCACGACACCTCGACCTCGACCCTGACCTTCCTGCTGCACGAGCTCTCCCGTCACCCGGAGGCGCTGGCCCGCCTGCACGAGGAGCAGGACCGGGTGCTGGACGGGGGGACGCCGACGGTCGACCAGCTCGAACGCGAGATGCCCTACCTGGAGATGGTCCTCGACGAGGTGCTGCGGCTCTACCCGCCGGCCTGGATCGGCCCCCGCCGCGCCGTCCGCGAGTTCGAGTTCGGCGGCTATACGGTGCCGCGCGACGCCTACGTCAACTACTGCTCCTGGGCCAGCCACCGCATTCCCGAGGTCTTCCCCGACCCCGAGGCCTTCATCCCCGAGCGCTTCACCCGCGAGCGTAAGGCGGCGCTGCCGCGCGGCGCCTACGTCCCCTTCGGCGGCGGCTCGCGGATCTGCATCGGCAAGCGCTTCGGCCAGACCGAGGTGAAGCTGGTGGCGACGATGCTGCTCCAGCGCCGGCGCCTCGACTCCCTGCCCGGCCGCACGATGACGATCCGCCAGATGCCGACGCTCTCCCCGGTCGGCGGCCTGCGGATGCGGGTCAACCAGCGCGCCGCCTAGACTCGGCGCCGCCGATGCGCGCGCTGGTCATCTCCGACACCCACTTCGGCGCCTGGACCGGGCGCGACCTGCTGCGGGAGGAGTTCTTCCTCGAGCGGCTGGCCCCCCAGCTCGACGGCGTCGACGAGCTGATCTTCCTCGGCGACCTCTTCGACTTCCTCTTCGGCTCGGTCGACGATGCGGTCGACGCCGCCGACGGGCTGCTGCGGCTGATCGCCGAGAAGATGGACGGCGGCCGGCTCGTCTTCCTGGCCGGCAACCACGACCACCACCTCGTCCACCGCGACGAGGAGGACCGCCTGGAGACGAAGCTGGCGAGCGGCCACCGGCCCAGCTTCCCGACCGGCCCCGGCTTCTTCCGCGAATTCCTCGAGCGCCGTCTGCCCGGCGTCGAGATCGAGATCGCCTACCCGACTTACCGCTGCGGCGACGTCCTCTGCACCCACGGCCACTACCTCGACCCGCACGCGCGCCTCAGCGGCTCGCGCGGCGATCGCCTGCTGACCCGGACGCTGTGGGCGATCGCGGCCGGCGGGCCGGAGGAGCCGAACTGCATCGAGGACTACGAGTCGGTCACGACCCTGCTGACCGAGTGGCTCTATATAGCCGCCCAGATGCCCCACGGCACCCATGCCCAGCAGAACGTCTTCCGCGCCGCCCAGCGGGCGGGGCGCTTCGCCCAGGCTCTGGGGGCGCCGGTACGCGGGGCCGAGCGCCTGGCGGCGAAGCTGCGCGACCGTGGCCAGGGGGAGGGCGAGGGGCCCGAGCCGCTGCCGAGCGAGGCCCACTTCGACGCCGTCGTCCGCGGCGAGGCCGCCCGCCAGGCGCGCGAGCAGCCGCTGGCCGGCCCGGCCGCCTCGCGCCCGCTCTACCCCGAGCCGACCGTGGTCTCGCGCAGCGACCCCTCCGAGCACGCGCTCGAGGCTTTCGCCCAGGTCGTTCGCAACCTCGAGTGGGGCGGCGACTGCCAGCAGATCGTCTTCGCCCACACCCACCAGCCGCTGGCCGACGTCCGCTGCGCCGGCGACGGCCGCAACCGCTACTGGAACACCGGCTCCTGGATCTACGAGCCCGACCTCGGCTCGCGCCAGGCCTACGCCCGCTACCTGCGCTACGCCTGGCCCGGGACCGCGGTGCTGATCGACACCGCCGAGCCGCAGCCGCGCCTGCTGGAGATGCTGGCCGACCTCAACCCCCTCAACGGCGGCCCCGGCCTGCCGGCCCCGCCCGCGTGATCCCCGCCGCCACCGAGGCCTGGCCCGCCGTCTTCGGCGGCCTGATCCCGATCCTCGGCCTCGCCCTGATCGCCTACATCATCTGGCGGGCCGTCAAAGACGACGGCAACGACGAGGACGAGTAGCGCGGCGGTTCGCAGCTCGGCTGTTCAACTAGCTCTTCGAAGTAGTCGCCCCCGCGCTACTTGATGAAGAGCATCTCCTCGTACTTCGGCAGCGGCCACAGATCATCCGCGACGACCCGCTCGAGCTTGTCAGCGGCCTCGCGGACCGCGTCCATCGCCGCCAGCTGCTTGTCACGGGCATGGGTCGCCAACTCCAGCCCCTCGAGCTCTTCGGGATAGGAGTTCGCCTGCTCCAGCGCGGCCAGGGCCTCGCCCATCTCCCCGAGCAGGGCCTTGACCTCGTTGCCCACGCCCGCCGCCAGCCCCGACTCGGCGATCAGGACCGCGTAGCGGAGCGCCGCCGGCAGGATCATCGTCTTCGCGATCGAGTGCGTCGTCTCCGCCTCGATGTTGGCCCGCAGGGAGTACTGCTCGAGCCAGACCTCATAGCGGGACTCGAGCTCGCGCTCGTTCAGCACGCTGTACTTCTCGAAGGCCGCGACCGTGTCGGGCGCGATCACCTCGGGCAGCGCGTCGGGGGTGGTGCGGAGGTTCTTCAGCCCCCGGCGCTCGGCCTCGGCGTGCCACTCCTCCGAGTAGTTGTCGCCGCCGAAGCAGACTTCCTTGTTGGCGAGGTAGGACTCTTTGACGATCTCCATCACCGCCGCCGGCATCGCGGCCCCGGCGTCGAGCTTGGCCTGCAGCTTGTCGGCCAGCTCGTCGATCGCCTCGGCCGCGATCGTGTTGAGGACGGTGTTCGGGAAGGCGAGCGACATGCTCGACCCCAGCGCCCGGAACTCGAATTTGTTGCCGGTGAAGGCAAACGGCGAGGTGCGGTTGCGGTCGCCGCCGTCGAGCGGCAGCTTCGGCAGCACCGTGGTGCCGAGGTCGAGGAAGGAGGCCGGCGTGTTCGGATCCCCCTCGCCGGTGGCGATCGCCTCGAAGACCTTTTCGAGTTCGGCCCCGAGGAAG
>Ga0207641_10002520_pt1 | contig 16875 bp, 13 predicted proteins | sample KBSSwiS62_FD_184306 | JGI IMG/M metagenome (GOLD analysis project Ga0207641, IMG submission 184306) | Switchgrass rhizosphere microbial communities from Kellogg Biological Station, Michigan, USA - KBS Switchgrass S6-2 (SPAdes) (version 2) | ecosystem: Host-associated > Plants > Roots >... | reverse complement strand
GATTGCGGGTAGACATGGCGTTGCCACTTGAACTTGCTCCTCCGACGAATACTCAGACAGAAGCTCGACCGGCCGTTTCTGAGGTAGCGCGCGCGTGAAAATCTCGACGATCATCGTGGACGATGAAGCCCTGTCGAGGCGAGGCATTGAAATCCGGCTGAAGGATGCGCCGGATTTCGAAGTCGTGGCGCAGTGCTCGAACGGGCGCGAAGCGCTCGAGGCGGTGACCCAGCACAAACCCGACGTTCTGTTTCTCGACATTCAAATGCCGAACATGTCGGGGTTTGAGGTGCTGGCTCAGTTGCCACAGGAGTCGTTGCCGGTCGTCGTATTTGTCACGGCTTACGATCAGTACGCTATTCGCGCGTTCGAAGCGCGTGCCGTCGACTACCTGCTCAAACCTGTCGATGACAAAAGATTCAACGCCGCACTCGAACGCATCCGAAATCAGGTGCAGTCGCGAAACGCGACGAATCAGCGAGATCGGCTCGTTGAAATCATCGCTGAGATCACCGGGTCCGGTGAGCTGGCGCTCGAGGAGCTACTGACTCACGGGCCCAAGGCCACCGAACCACGCCGTCCTGAGATCCTTCCAATCCGCCAGGGGCGGGAAACGGTGCGTGTCACCGTTGCATCAATAGAGTGGATTGATGCCGCTGGCGATTACATGTGCATCCACGCTGGCGGGAACACTCATATCCTCCGTGGAACAATGAAGGAGCTCGAGGAAGTTCTCGATCCAAAGCTGTTCCAACGGGTGCATCGGTCGACGATCGTGAATCTCAGCCTGGTGAAGAGTCTTCGTGCGCACATGAACGGGGAGTACTTTCTGACGCTCGAGGGCGGTCACGAATTGAAGCTGTCACGGACTTATCGTGACAAGGTCGAGTACTTCCTGAAGGGTGCGCGAGCCTAGAAGGGCCGCCGGGCCGGCGCCGGGCTCGGGCGGGGGGCGCAGGGATCAGCGTCAGGCCCGACGTCGGAATGTCCCCGTCGAGAACATCACCTGGTCGCAGTCGACCACGCTAATGCAATTTCGGCCCGATCGCTTCGCGCTGTAGAGAGCTTCGTCCGCCACCTGCACTGCACCGTCCGGGCTGCGCCCTATCCTCGGGGCGACGATGGCAACTCCGATGCTGGCAGTCACGTACGGCGAGGTAGCAGAGTCCTCGTGCATGATGTTCAAGTCGTGGATGGCCTTGCGCAGTTGGTCGGCCATCTCACGGATGTTGTCCGAGCTCAAATCGAACAGGGCCAGAACGAACTCCTCGCCACCGTAGCGCGCAGCGATGTCCAAGGGTCGGCGCGCAAACGCTTGCACCACCTGAGCAACTCGCCTCAGTGTCTGATCACCGGCCTGATGGCCGTAGCGGTCGTTGTAGGGTTTGAAGTGGTCAACGTCGATCAGTAGGAGGGCCATTGACCGGCGATCGCGAAGCGCCTGCTGCCACATCCGCGGGAAGTAGTCGTCGAAAGCGCCACGATTCTTCAGCCCGGTAAGTCCATCCCGTGCAACCAACTCGCCCATCAACCCGCGCTCGAGAAACGACGTACGCAGCTGCCGCTCCACGCCCCTGTATACGAACGCTCCCACGGCACCCGTGATTGTGAGCACCACTGAGTAATAAATAGCCGATGCAGCATCGTGGCGAGCGAACGCCAGCGTTGCGCCGCACGCAATGATCATTGCAGCGGTTGCGAACAGCGCTTCCCGAAACAGCTGACCCCCGAGGAAAAACAAGGCAATGCTATAGGTCGTCAGGAAGTAGAAGGGATCCGGATGTGACCCTACAGAGCGGCCAGCCACGCCTACGGCCGACGCTATAGCAAACACAGGCACGACTACCCGCGCTAAAGGCAGATAGATGCGCTCGTAGTAGCTGCTCCACGAAGCCCAGACGAGAAAGAGACACGCCGGAACGACGACGCCCAACCAACCGAAGAGGACGTCGTTGATGGGTACGCCATCCATGGCGACGAGGTGGATCGCTTCCGTGATCGAGAGAGCGCACATTGCGAGCTGAAAGAAACGCACGCGAGCGCGTACCCGCTCCAGATGGAAGGTCTGGAACTCCTTTTCGAGCTCAGGCGAGAAGCGCAGATCAGGAAAATCCCGCCGCAGCTCGCTGGCATAGGGTGAGTCTGGAAGATGTTCCAGATCTAGAGCTGCGTGCATCTGCATCGGGCCGGAAATTTATCTCACCTCGAATGATGTGAATGTGACGCAGTTCCGAAGGCGTTTCACACCTTTGGTCACCAAGTGTAGCGAACTCTGTAGCGGACGAAAGTCTCGCCGTCCTTCGGAACCTCCACCGGAAAAGTGATGGTGCGTGAATCTTCTTTTATGAATTCATGCGTCTTGGTGAGAATCTTCCAGTTGCTCCAGCGAAATAAATTTTCTTTGACGACCACTTTCACTGAGCTGTCCTTGTGATTGCGCAGCCGGATTTCGAATTGCTCCTCCATCCATCTTGCTTTGCTGTCCACGGTGAAGTCGGTCTGCTTGCGCTCGCCCACGACATCGAACGCGGATCCCAGCTTTACGCGCACCGTCTCGTCCTTCGGTGTGTGATCGATGCGATCTTCACCGATGAATTCCAGGCTTCCGTCAGCAGCGTCGAGCTTTGATACGCGAATGCGACCTGCCGGCAGGGGGACACCGAGGCCGAACTGCTTGTCGTTTTTGAACTCCAGATACACGTCGACCTTTTTATTCGATTCACTGGTGAAATTGCGATCGGTCATCGGGCTCGGGTACACGTAATAATCAGGTGCACCGTTGTAGAGCAGGACTTTCTTGGCCGGAATCTGGCGAGCCTGATCAAAGAGTTCGATCTGCTTGGTGGAGTTGTTGGTGAGGGTCGTAGCGCGCTGCAGCGTGTACAGGTGAAATTCGAAGAAGGATTGCTCCTTGAAGCCGGGCGCTGACGTGGCCATGTCGGCAGCTTCGCTGAGCGCACGCTTGGCGAGCATTGGCATGGCTGCTGTCGGCACGGGTGCCCGGTGTACGTCGCCTGCGATGAGCTTCAGATGGGCATTGGGGTACGCGGTCCCGGACTGATTGATGACGCTGACCCAGGCAGAGAGATCGAGCACGCCGCTATTGGCGTCTTTGCCCTCGTTAAAGATCAGGTTGTAGTCGGACCACCATGTGACGCCACCGGTCTGATACGTCACTCGACTCCGTTGAGTGCCAGCGATAGGTGACGCCACGTCCCACACGAGAGTAGGACGCGTATCGAGACCACCCGGCACTTCGGGAAAGCGAACTGACGAATAGTCGCGCACGGACTGAATCGATCCGTCATTCGTTCGTAGAAGCAAACCGTCCGTGGACGAGAGCAGCGTACCGTTGATGGTCTCCATTCGATCACCGACGTGACGCTCAACGGCGATTGGGCGGTCGATATATTTCAGTAGGAGTTTGTCCGTGCTCACCAGGTCAAACTGATAGTTCTGTTCGAGAACGCGCGTCCGCGGTTCGGACAAGGACGTAAAGGTGACCGTTGTTGGATCGATGAGTGCGGCAACGTCGGCGAACTTCAACGTCGAGCGTCCACTCGCAAGTTTCACGTCGCGCTCCTGACGCACCATCGCGTAACCAGGGACACTCGAAGCGTTGGGGACTCCACCCCCAGGGACGGGTCTATACATGTCAGGCGACATCGCGCCTGCCTGTTCCGAGCTGTAAATAGTGATCGCGGTGTCTTCGCTAGCCGCGTTGGCGCCGGACGCTCCCATGATCGGGAGGAAACCAAGGGCGGTGACAACGGCTTTGCGAATGGACGACTTTCTGGTGGGCATGAGGGGCTCCGGTGAATGCCTTCCCAGATGCAAACGGCGGTGCGCGGCGAATCGGGTTACCGGCCGCGCTCAAATTTGGGTCAGGCGGAGAATCTGATCGCCCGGCAAATTGCTCGTGTGCCCGTCACTTTTCTGAAGAGTCGAAGTGGACGGGAACGGGCGGAAGAGTGTGATCCGCGTCACATTGCAGGTTCGGCTCTCCCGATCTGTGAGCCATCGCCTAGGTACCTCGGCAATGGCACTGCAGGATACGTTCAGGATTGATTGCCCGAATCCGGCTCGACACTATGGAAGCAGCTTCACGACCTGAATTTGAGCCTTTGGCTGACCTTCCCGTAGAGGAGCCTATGGGGATGGGGCTGCCATCGGGACGCTCTTCTTCTGCCCCGGCGCCGGCGCCTGCGGTTGCCGCTGCTGCTCCTTCGAAGCGCTCCTTGGCGGATGCCGATGAGGATTTGCTATCGCATGGGGCGTTGTTGGATCTCGGGGCCGACCTCCCTGGCGCCTCCGCTGTTGCAGTAGCCCCTGGGTTGGACGCACGGCCTGATACCTCGTTGGTTCCAACGCTGTCGTCCGCATCATTTGAGCCGGCGTCGAAGTCAGGCGACCTGCTCGACCCGGAAATCCTGCTGGGAGTTGCGGAGCCAGGTGGACCGGCACGGGTGGACGGCACCAACGGCGTTGGCACTTTGTCGCGAGCCGATGCTGCTCCGGCTACCACTCCAATCCCTGTTGCCACTCCTGTCTCTGCTGCCCCCGCTGCCGCCGTCGACGGTGCTACAGCGAAAACGCGTTCACCTTCGACCGCGGGCGTTGGCACCAAGCCGCGATCAAGCACTGTTAAGAGCGTTCCAAACGCTGGCGCCGATGCCAGCTCGACGACGGCAACCACGAAGCGATTGCCCTCTGGCGGACCGACAGCGTCCGCATTAAAACCCGCGACACCGAGGGTTGGGGCGGCCGCCGCGACTTCCGTGGCCGGTGCGATCCCCGCGCCCGGCGCAACCTCCATGGCCGCCGCGCCCCCTGCGGCCAGCGCAACCTCCGTGACTGGCGCAGCCTCCGTGGCTGGCGCGGCTTCTATGGCTAACGCGGCCTCCATGGCCGGCGTGACCCCTGCGGCCGGCGCCACACCTTTGGCTGTCGGGGCCTCCATGACTGCAATGGCGTCCGCCGCGGCACCAGCCCCGGCGGCTGCGACGACCCCTGCTTCGCCAGCGGCCCCTAACGCCGCGGAAGTTGCTCGCAAAATCGCCGCCGCCGCCAAGGCAGCATCCAGCCGCCGCGCAGGCGCGACGTTGGCTGGCGTCACCAAACCCATGGCGATTCCGCCGGGCGGTGGCACCACGCAGACACAGACACACACGCCGATGTCAGCAACGACCTCGGCCCCAAAAGTCTCACCATCTCCAAGTGCAGTCGGTTCGTCAGGCCGGGCCGCAGCTGACACCGCGACGACAGGTACCAAGAAGATAGTTCCACCTGTCGCCACCGAATCGTCCGCCGCCACCGCAAAGGCGATCGCTCCGGTTGGCGTCGAGCCGACTACCGCCACAGCAAAAGGCGTCGTCCCTCCGGTTGCCGTCGGGCCCTCTGCCGCCGCTGCTGTAAAGGGCGTCCCACCGATTGCTGTCGAGCCGCCCGGGGACGCCGCTGCAAAGGCGCTCCCGCTGGTTTCTTCCACAGAGTCGCCCATAGCCGCCGCTGCAAAGACGCCTCCCGCGGTTCCGCCCGTGATACCAGTCGCCGCTGCGAAGGGTGTCCCACTGGTTCCCGCCGTCGGGGCTCCTGCAGCTGCCGCCACGAAAATGCCCCCATTGGGTACCGCTGAGCCGCCTGCCGTCCCAGCCGCTGGCCCCGTCGGAGCTGCGGCCGATGTGAAGACATCTCCGTCCGGGACTGCGTCGCAGTCACAAGTGATTGCAGCCACAGCGACCGCGCCAACGGTCAGCTCACCAGCCCATACGCCAGCTGCAACACCGACAGCCACACCCGCCTCCTCACCGTTCCACGAGCAGCTGTCCGATCTGCCCATCGAATTGATGGATGATCCGCTAGCGGTTGCAGCTCCTCCGCCGGGCATGGTTGTTCCAACATTCGCGCCTCCACCTCCGGTGGCCGCGCCGACCCCGCCGCCGCACATACCGTCCGCATCATTTGCGCCGACCACGTCATCATCCGCAGTGGGATTACCCACATCCGCGCTGGGATCATCCGCGCTGGGATCACCCACGGTGGGATCCTCCCCGGTCGGATCGTTTGCGGCGGCATCGCACGCACTGGGATCGCCAGCCCAACCTGCATCGACCCCTCCGGCCGTGCAGCCGACGCCAGTTCCTGCTGCGACGCCATCTGCACGCCCGTTCTCATCGCCGTCCATTGCGCTTTCGCCTGAGCCGGCCCTTCCCCAGTCGCCCGCTCCGGCCGTACCGATTGCGCCACCCGCGGTAGTAGCCGCTGCATCGGCTGCAAGTCCGCCGATGGATCGGGACTTCATCGCCCGTAACCAGATAGTTGAACGCTACCTTTCCGGGCGCTTACCCCTGAAAGGCGCCACCGATTTCGAGAACTTCTGCAAGGAAAACCCCAAGGTCCTCGATGAGCTGGGGTTGCCGGAACGGGTCAACGCGGGCCTGCGTCTGCTGGAAGCGAGCGGCAAGCCCGAGCCCTGGCAGGAAAAGTCGCCGCGTTTCTGGAGCCGGCCGCAGTTTGTTCTGGGCCTCGTTGCCGCGGTTGTGTTGCTCGGCGTCGCGCTCGCCATAACGGCCAGCAACGTCTCGATCAAGGAGCAGAAGATTGCCAGGCTCGAGAAACAGGCAGCAGAGCGACCTCTCGAGCCAGCCACCACCACGCGGGTGATCCGACTGGTTCCGAGCCACGAGGCTGCTTCCAACACTCCGGCTGTTACGATCGGCGGAGGAGCCGCGCAGCTGGTCGACTTCAAGATCGATGAGACGCGCTCGGCTTACAAGACATTCCGCGTCACCATTGATCGCATCGATCAGGGTCGGGTGGCCGTACTGCACAACCTGGTAAAGGATTCGAACGGACACCTGCGCATTGCGCTGAACAGCTCGGCCCTGGGCCCGGGCAACTATCAGCTCGCCATCGAAGGTCTGTCTTGGCGCGGAGATCCGGAGCCGGACTCCTGGGTCACCATCGGAATTCAACACTAGGTTTTCCGGCAGCACCGCTTCACGGCGAATGTGATGGACCTCGCGATTCCGCATCGCTGCGGAGCATTTTCAGCTGAGGAGTCCGCAGCAAAGGCCGATCCAGACACGGAACGGCACGAATCGCTGACGTAGAGTCAAACCCTGATATAAGGGACTGAAGCGGATCCCGAGGGTACATGGCAACGATAGAAGACCGCCGCAGGACCGACACTCCTGCGACAACGGCAACGCAAAACGACGTATTTGTCGCCCGCCAGCCTATCTATGACTCCGCCATGGCCGTCATGGCGTTTGAGTTGTTGTACCGGCCCTCTCCGGCTGCCACCAAAGCGAAAATCACGGACCCCCGGCAGGCGACCCTGGAGGTCATCTCCAGTGCCGCGCTCGAAATCGGTCTCGACCGCCTGTCGGGCGGTCAACCTGTCCACATCAACTTTCCCGCCGAAATTCTGCGGGACGTACCGGATCTTCCGCTGCCTCCGAATCTCGTGGTGATCGAGGTGTTGGAGGATGTACGAGCGGAGCCCGCGATTGTTGAGGGCATCCGTAAGTTGCGGGCACGTGGACATCGCATCGCCCTCGACGACTACTCCCCCAAGGTCAGTGACCCACGCCTGTTGGAGTTTGCCGATATAGTCAAGCTCGAGATCAGTCATCCGCCGGCCGGCGAGCTGGCGCAACTGGTGGCGGATCTCAAGCCCCGTGGCGTGCAGTTGATTGCCGAGAATGTCGAGACGCCTGAGGACTTCGAGTCCTGCGTGGCGTTGGGTTTTACGGGGTTTCAGGGCTACTTCCTGCAACACCCGCAGACCTTCCGCGCCAAGCGCGTTCCAGCCAGCCGCCTGACTACCCTGCGGTTGGTCGCGTCACTGTCAAACGAACAGTATTCGATCGACGAGATTGAATTGTTGATCAGCCAGAACGTGTCCATGTCCTATCACGTTCTGCGGTGCATCAACTCCAGCTATTACAATCTGCCCCGCAAGATTGACTCCATCCGTCAGGCGATCGTAATCCTGGGCGTCAATCATCTCAGACAGTTGTGCTCGCTGCTGTGTCTGCAGGGGTTTGATGACCGTCCGCCGAGTCTGTTTCTCAACGCCATGACCCGGGCCCGCATGTGCGAGCAACTCGGTCAGCTCGGAGGAGCCAAGGACACCGGCGCGTTCTTCATCACCGGCCTGTTCTCTCTTCTCAACGCAATGACGGGCATGCCCACCCAGAAGATTGTCGAAGAGCTGCCGCTTTCACCGGCTGTTTGTCGGGCGCTCGTTGCAGGAGAAGGCGAGCTCGGTAAGGCACTCAAGTGCACCCGCGCGTATGAGCGAGCGGCGTGGGACCATGTTACTTACGGAAATCTCTCGCCTGCGCTCATTCGGGCGGCGTATGTTGATGCGCTGTTCTGGGCCGAGCAGGCCCGGGCGATGCTCTCGAACTGAGTTCAGGCCCTGAGGGTCTTGAGCGGCGGCTGATTCACGACCGAGCGGGTCGCGAGCCAGCCGGTGGTCGCCACCAGTACCGCGCCTCCAACCAGGCCCTCGACACCGATCCACCAATCAAACGTGTAGTGTAGTTGGAGCACCCGTGTATCAATGAAGTACGCGGCAACAGACGCGCCCATGGCAGCAAGCATTCCTGATAAAAGGCCCAGGGTTGTGAATTCCGAAAGCACCCCCTGAAGCACTGTGGCCCGACGAGCCCCCAGCGTACGTAACATGGCGCTCTCATAGCGGCGCTCTTCCCTGCTGGACTGCACGGCAGCCAACAGCACCGTCAGCCCCGCAAACAAGGTGAAGACAAAGACGCTCTGCACGGCCAACACGGCTTTGTCGAGAACCGAGCGGACCTGTGCCAGGAGATCATCGATATCGAAAATCGACACGCTGGGGAATCGCTTCGCCAGTTGCGAGAGAGCGCGGGCGTCGCCGGCCTTCAGGTTGGCGCTGGTGATATAGGTTCCCGCGGTCTTCTCCAGTACCCCCGGCGGGAATACGACAAAGAAGTTGGGTTGAAAGCTGTCCCACTTCACCTTGCGGATGCTCGCCACTTCGACCTCAAAGGTCTCACCCGCGATATCGAAGGTCAGGCTGTCGCCCACATTCACCTTCAGTGAGTCCTGGAACTCGGTGGACAGGGAGACGAGCGGTTTGCCGTAGTCAGCGGGAGTCCACCATTGTCCAGCGACGATCCGATTGTCGGCGCCGGGCTCGGTAGACCAGGTGATGTTCTGCTCGCGCGTCGCGAAGTTCTCGCTGTCCTCGCCGGCAAACTTCATGTCCTCCACCGAACGGCCTTTGATACTGGTCAGTCGTCCTCGGATCATGGGGAGGACGCGGGCTGTCTTTGCACCGCGGTCCTTCAGAAATTGCACAAACGCATCCCGATCGGGAGGCGCGATATTGACGAAAAAGTAGTTGGGTATATCCGCCGGAAGGGTCCGGCGCCAATCGCTGTTGAGATCGTCACGGACAATTCCCAACAACAGCAGCACCATGATTCCCGTGCCAAAGGCCACGATCTGCACGAGGCTCTCCGCGCGACGCCGGCTGAGATTCGCAACACCAAAGCGCCAGGCGACACCCACGCTCCCACGCAACCTGCCCGCCAGCGACACCAGCAGCCAACCAGCCAGAGCGAGGACAACGAGGAATGCCGCCAGCCCGGCGGTAAAACCCAGGAACAGATTCCAGTCGCGCACGACCCAGTAAACGAGAAATGCAACTACCGCTACGGCGGGACCGAAGGCCAACATCAACAGCAACGGCGGTGGACCTACATCCCTTCGCAATACGCGCAGCGCCGGAGTTTGCGACAGCTGCAGGAGGGGAGGCAATGCGAAGCCGATCAACACGGCGATAGCCGTCATGAATCCGATTGCGGCTGGAACGAGACTGGCCGGTGGCAAGTCAACGGCCAACAGACTGCGAATCGTCCTGAGCAACCACTCCTGCGCAAGGTAGCCCAAGCCACAACCCAACACCGCCGCAATAATCGCAACCATCGTCAGTTGCAGAACGGTCACCGACAGCGTGAAGGCTCGCGTGGCGCCAAGAGTCTTCAACAGGGCAACTGTGTCCAGGTGACGGTTGACGTATTGCCGGGCTGACATTGCCACGGCAATTGCGCATAGAAGGACGCTTACGAGACTGGCCAGGCTCAGGAAGCGGCCAGCGCGGTCGATGGCGTTTCTGATCTGCGGACTGGCATCGGCAATATCGTGAACCCGCTCGGCCCGCTTCTTGTGCGCCACGAGCCAGGTCTTGAAATCGGTGATCCGATCCCGGTCGCCGGCAAACAGCGCCCGATAACTGACCCGACTACCCGGCTGAATGAGCTGGGTCGCTGCCAGGTCCGCCTCATTCATCAACAGAGACGGAGCCAGTTCCGCGAATGTTCCGCTCTGATCGGGCCGGGAGATCAACACGTGACCGACACGCAATGTTGCCCCACCGATGGCCACTTCCGAGCCGAGGCGGACATCGAGTGCTGACATCAGCTTCGAATCCGGCCAGATCTCGCCCGGAGGGGGGATACCCTGAGCTTGCTTCCCAGGAGTAAACGGCTCGTCTGCTATTAGCACCCTTCCGCGCAGGGGATAACCATTGGAGACTGCGCGCAGGTTCGTTAGCTGGCTGCGGTCACCATTGAAGACCATGCTCAGCAGCGCCGTGTTTCGCGCGGTGGAAAGCCCTCGACGCTTTGCTTCCTCGTAGTACTGGTTGTCGATTGGCTGCGGGGATCCAAGACGAATGTCTGCGGCCAATACCTCGCTCGCCTGGAGCGCTACCGCGGTGCTGATTCGGCTCACGAGAAATCCGACGCCTGTAAGCGCGCCCACCGCGACCGTGAGGGCTAACAGCAAAATACCGAGCTCGCCGGAACGCCATTCACGCGCGAGGGATCTGAGAGCCAAAGAGAGTGCGCGCATTGCCGGGCCTATACCACGCGTCCCGCTTCCATTCGGATAGTGCGGGCGCAGCGTGCGGCCAAACCTAGATCATGCGTTACTAAGACCAGAGTTGTATGTGAGTTCGCGTTGAGCTCAAACAGCAGCTCGCCCACGCGGCTGCCTGTGACGGTGTCCAGGTTTCCAGTAGGTTCGTCCGCGAACAGTACCGCCGGCTGCGTAACAAACGCACGCGCAAGTGCCACGCGCTGCTGCTCACCGCCGGAAAGCTGCCGTGGATAGTGTCCGGTTCGGGCGCCCAGGCCGACGCGCCCAAGAGAATCCACAGCGGCACGGCGTGCATCCACATTGCCGGACAGTTCCAAAGGCAGCATGACGTTTTCGAGGGCAGTCAGGGCCGGAATGAGATGAAATGACTGGAACACGAAGCCGACGCGTTGCGCTCTGAGGCGTGCCCGTCCATCCTCGTCCAGCTTTGCGAGGTCCTGGCCCTCGAGGAGCACTCGCCCGCTCGTGGGCAGATCGAGTCCCGCCAGCAGCGCAAGGAGCGTCGATTTGCCCGCACCAGAAGCGCCCACGATGGCGACCGACTCGCCAGGGGCGATGTCGAACGACACGTCGTGCACAATAGTGAGCGAACCTTCTGGACTGGTAACCCGCTTGGTGAGGTTTTCGGCCGTGAGAACGCTGTCACGAATCGTCTGCGCCTGCGCGCTCAGCATCACACTTTGGGTCATCGCACTCCAGGACGCCGCGGCGGCCAGTCGAACTATCCTCGTCTTCGGCGACAGTCTCAGCGCCGCTTACGGCTTGAAGCCTGAACAAGGGTGGGTAGCACTACTGAACGAGAGGCTACGAACACAAGGTTACGGTTACAACGTCGTCAACGCCAGCATCAGCGGCGAGACCACCGCAGGTGGCCTGCAGCGTCTGCCCAGGGCATTGGAGCTGAATAAGCCGCAAATCCTGGTCCTGGAGCTGGGTGCCAACGACGCGCTGCGAGGATTACCCCTCACCACCGCAAAAGACAATCTGTCAAAAATGGTAGAGCTCGGTACCAAGGCCGGCGCCCGCGTGCTGCTCGTGGGCAATCGCATTCCGCCCAACTATGGGCCGAAATACACTGCCGACTTTGTACGGATGTACGCCGATCTGAGCGCCCAGTACCACACGGCGCTCGTGCCATTTTTGTTGCAGTCCGTGGCATTGGAAAGCTCGAAGATGCAGGACGATGGATTGCACCCGAATGCTTCAGGCGAGCCGGCGGTACTTGATACGCTCTGGCCGCAGCTCGTACCGTTGTTGAAAAAAGATCGTTGAAGGGGGCGGTGATGGAGAGAATCTGGCTGAAGTCCTATCCGGACGGCGTGCCCGCGGAAATCGACGTCACTCAGTTGCCAACCCTGGGGCAATTGATTGACGACAGTTGCACGCGGTTCGCGGACTCGGTCGCGTACGTGCAGATGGGCAAATCGCTGACGTTCAGCGATATCGACCGCCTCGCCCGCAACTTCTCGGCCTACCTCCAGAAGACCGCAGGCCTCGCGAAGGGTGAGCGCTTCGCGATCATGCTGCCCAACGTGCTGCAGTACCCGATTGCGATGTTTGCCGCTCTACGCAGCGGCCTCATCGTGGTCAACACCAACCCCTTGTACACCGCTCCCGAGTTGGAGCACCAACTCGTCGACTCCGGCGCCACCGCCATTCTCGTGCTCGAGAACTTTGCGCACGTGGTACAGAAAGTTCTGCCACGAACCAGCCTGAAGCACGTTTTTGTGACCGCGGCTGGAGATATGCTCGGCTTTCCGAAGTCGGCCATCGTCAACTATGTTGTTCGCAAGATCCGCAAGCAGGTTCCGCCCTGGCAGATCGACGCAGCTGTTAGCTTCAAGGAAGCCCTGGCCCGAGGGCAAAGCCTTTCGCCCGATCCTGTCGATATCCGCCCGGAGGACGTGGCCTACCTGCAATACACTGGCGGCACGACGGGTGTTGCCAAGGGCGCCATGCTCACCCACTCCAACGTATGCGCCAACATCCTGCAAGCCGAAGCCTGGATCACGCCCGTATTCCAAAAGAGACTCGGGACGTTGATCACACCGATCCCGCTGTATCACATCTTCGCGCTGACCGCGAACTGCCTGCTGTTCCTGCGCCTGGGCTGGCGGAACGTCCTGATCATCAATCCCCGGGACTTCCCCGCGGTGATCAAGGAGCTGAAGAAATACCCTTTCAGCTACATCTCAGGCGTCAACACGCTGTTCAACGCCCTGTTGAATCAACCTGACTTCGCTACTGTTGATTTCAGTCAGCTCAAAATCACGCTCGGCGGCGGCATGGCCGTGCAGGCTTCCGTCGCCAAGCGCTGGAAAGAGGTGACCGGCAACCTCCTCACACAAGCCTGGGGCCTGACCGAAACCTCCCCCGCCGCCTGCATCAACCCACCCCTCGAGGATTTCAACGGCGCAATCGGCCTGCCGATTTCCTCCACCGACATCGCCATCCGCGACGACGCCGGCAACGACCTCTCCGTCGGCGAAATCGGTGAAATCTGCGTCCACGGCCCCCAGGTCACCATCGGCTACTGGAACCGCCCCGACGAAACCGCAAAGGTCATGTTGCCCGGCAACTGGCTCCGCACCGGCGACATCGGCCGCATGGACGACCGCGGCTACGTGTTCATCGAAGACCGCAAAAAAGACATGATCCTGGTCTCCGGCTTCAACGTATACCCCAACGAAGTCGAGTCAGTCGCCGCCGCCAACCCCGGCATTCTGGAAGTCGCCGCCGTCGCCCAACCCGACGAACACTCCGGCGAAGTAGTAGCCCTCTTCGTCGTCCGCAAAGACCCCTCCCTGACCGAACGCTCCGTAATCGACTTCTGCCGCCAATCCCTCGCCGCCTACAAAACCCCCCGCCACGTCTACTTCCGCGACGAGCTCCCCAAAACCAACGTGGGCAAAATCCTGCGCAAGGCGTTGCGGGAGGAGGTGGGGGGGAAGGGGAAGGGGTAAGGGGCCCCCGCTCACGCCGGCTTGCCCGGTCAATCGCGTCGGGACCGCGTAATAAGCACTCTTAGCCCCGACGCGCAATTACTCGTCCGTTGCCAGACCCTAGTGCGATTCGGGATCCAACTAGCGGCTGATAGTCCACTGTTCGACGTCTTTGTTCCTCCGTAAGCCGAGGACAAAACACTCACGTGGGCGTACAGTTCAAGAACTCATTTGGAAAAAATAAGCCAAACTCTGGCTCTGCGCTATTGTCCGTCACGGAAGGACTTATATAAGGCTTAGTGGGGATGGGGCGGAATTCAAGGACAGTTGCACTTTGGGTGGCCAAATCTGCCTTTGAAGGCTTAGCTCCCCTCTTGGTAGAAAACGGCGTGACAATTCCCGAAGCAGAGAAACTGCTGCGCGCCGTATGTGTTCACTCGATGTCAAAACGGCTTCAAAGTGGCCAACGGTTGCTAAATGACTCCCTTATATCGATCAGGATGGGTGTCGACAGGCACGACGTTGCCAGGCTTCTGAAGCAAGGCCCCCTAGACGGTGTTCAGGTTAGCACTGGACGCGCCACAGTCATGCGCGTCATCCATGGATGGGAAGAAGAATGCCTAACCAAAAGCCAAACACGCGAGCTGGCCATCGGCGATTCCCATTCAGTCGGACCAAGCGTTTGGGCACTGGTACAACGCTACGCGCCGGGGGTATATCCGCGAGGAATCATTGACGAGATGATCCGCGTTAAATTGGTTCGTCCAATTGGTCACGGCCTATTGCGATTGGAGGACAGAGTTCTCTCCAAGTCCAAACCGAACACACATGACCTTGAACGAGCCGCACAGCGAATGCGGGATGTGACGCGGGCGATCTCTCATGGCTTCGCTAACCCTAAGGCAAAGCCAATATTGCTAGAAGCTCAAAGCGAGCAGATTGATGTTGCCGACCTACCTCTCGTTCGAAAGATGCTTGCGGAGCGACTGGAGTCAATGATGGAGATGCTTGCAGAGGAGCTCAATAGTCCACGGTTGCAGCGCGGTCCTTCCACTGGACGGAAAGTGCGACTTGGGGCCCTCGGCATTGTCGTAGAGGAAGTGCTTTCGAAGGAGTCGAACGATGAAAGCTATGTCAGCGCGAAGGACGTCAGGCCTAGAAAAAGGGCGCGCGGCAGGTCACGGGCTAAATCTCACAAAGTCCGAACGCGTTAGATGGAACTTCAGCTTCTCTGATCTTGCTATTGAGCTCTTACTGAATGAAACGTTGGCATTTTTTCTGGCTGCCGGTGTCGCGAGAAGTCGAATTGCAGCAAACCTACGAGACAAAGCTCGTTTGATAGCTCAAGGACGAACCATCAAACCACCCCGAGCATCCAGCCACCACCGATTGGTTGACGTAGCGGGAGTGGTTCACGATTGGTTCCGATTGAGACGGTACACGGATAAAGAGACGGGTCAGCCGATTCCGTTAGGTGCTGCCGAACTGCGGCACCTAATTGGAAAGCGGTTCCCACAACGCAGTGTGGAGGCCGTGTTGGCATTGATGCGGAAAAATGGATTCGTCCAACCCCGGTCGCGCGGTTCTTTCGCGCTTTCTGTTGATCGGCAGGTCATTATCGGCCAACCTCGCGCTCTGGCACTCGAACGTACTGCGAACCTAGCCCCTCAGCTTCTAAAAACGGGTCTTCGTAACGCCAAAACGCCGAAGGGGCAAGACCGCGACGTCGATCGGGAGGCGCGAGTTTTTTATCTGCCTGCGAGCTATGTTCCGCAATTTCGGGCTATGTGTCGCCGCTGCACTAAGGACGTACTTGAATACGTTGATAATTGGTTGGAAGACCGGAACGCTATTGACTTCAAGGGACAAACGGTCGAAGCGTCCATGCACGTTTACACTCACACCAGCGAGTCACGAAATATGAGTAATCCCAAGACTGGGCATCGACTTGGCGGCAGGAGGACCGTGTGAACAGCGGAGAATCAGAGCTTGAGCGGATAACACGTTCGAGCAAACTGCGGTTGCCGGTACCGATAATCACTCCGCGGCTGGAGTTACGTACATTCGTCGATTCGGATGCAGACAGCATCGTCCGCTTGCTAACCAATTCGGTAGCGACCCAGTTCATCGGCGGCAACCTGTCAGCCGAGGCAGCTGCCAAGCTCGTCGGTCGAATGAGTGAGGCCTTCCGAACGAGAGGCTGGGGCACTTTGGCCGTAGTACCAAAAGATCGCTCCACATGCGTCGGTTACTGCGGAGTTCGGCCACTTGCTCAAACAACGGACGTAGAAATCGCGTTTGCGCTGGATCCGAGTTGCTGGAACCTAGGCTACGCGACTGAGGCAGCCCGCGCGTGTATTGACGTCAGCTTCGAGACGCTCGGACTTGGCTCGATAGTGGCTACCGTATATCCGGACAACACGGCAAGCTGTCGAGTACTCACAAAGCTCGGATTGGTTCCGTGCGGTAGGGTCTTCGGAATCTGGCCGCGCGAGTATGCACTGCTATATAGAATCGATCGGAGCGTATGGGAGGCCGGTCGCGCGATCACTAATTGACACATCGAGAGAGTGGCGACCATGAGCGCTACCGGCGTTGGTTAGGAACAACCGAACGGCAACAGGTTTCAGGTCGCCAAGTCTCGTGTTTGCGAAGTCACGCTTGCAATCAAGCGCAATCAACTAAGCAAATCCGCTTAGTTGATACCACCACCATTGACGCCGAAAGCGACGACCTTCCCACCGCCGTTCACACCAGCCATGGACATCCCGCCGCCGTTGACGCCAGCTGCGGCCAACTTGCCTCCGCCATTCACACCGGCCATGGACATCCCACCACCGTTGACACCGGCTGCGGCCAACTTGCCTCCGCCATTCACACCGGCCATGGACATCCCACCACCGTTGACACCGGCTGCGGCCAACTTGCCTCCGCCATTCACGCCAGCGGCCGACATCCCACCGCCGTTGACACCGGCTGCGGCCAACTTGCCTCCGCC
>Ga0207641_10002514_pt1 | contig 16894 bp, 18 predicted proteins | sample KBSSwiS62_FD_184306 | JGI IMG/M metagenome (GOLD analysis project Ga0207641, IMG submission 184306) | Switchgrass rhizosphere microbial communities from Kellogg Biological Station, Michigan, USA - KBS Switchgrass S6-2 (SPAdes) (version 2) | ecosystem: Host-associated > Plants > Roots >... | reverse complement strand
CCATCCGCGTACTTGCCGCGAGCGTCATATGCGAGCCGGTGACAGGCCGTGACCTGGATCCCGGCCGGTCCCTCATCCTTGGATATGTGCGCTCAGCGCCGCAGGAGCTTCCCAACCTCGCGTGCCATCATCTCGATCTTGAAGGTGTCGACGCGGAGGCCGATGCGAGGTGGATCGCCGAGGAATTGCGGGCGTGGCTTCTCGAAGCTCTCGCGGTGCAGGATGATCGCCCCAGGGATGTTCATTTCCGAGAGATTGAGGCGGAAGTGTTAGCGTGTGAACCCCAAATGTCGCACTGCCCCGAGTTTCGCGTGATGGCATGGATTGCGGGGTTTCACGGTCGGCAGAGTTCTGAATCCATGCGTGGCGCCTGAAACGGATCCGCAGGCTTTGTCGTGGTGAAATCATTTGCTCCCATCCTGACGCGGCTCGCTACGATTCCGGATCCGCGCTGCGCCTCCCGATCGCCGCGGCCGCGCTGTTCCTCGCCAGCGACGAGGCGTCCTACATCACCGGCCATATCCTGCCGGTGGATGGCGGCTATTGCATCGGCTTTTAGGGCATGGGCGCGGAGAATTCGGGCAAGCCCGGCTCCTGATCGGGCGACGGATTCGGGCCATTTTCGCATGCCGCGGCGATGGTCAGCAGCTTCTCGCAAATCGGTATTGCCGAGCAAGCCTGAGCGTGGCCCGCCCGTCAGGTTCTCACCCTCGCCGCCTTCGGCGTCCTTCTCTCGCCCTCAAGAGAGAAGGCATGACGCCTTTCCGCTTGGCAAGGCTCACCCGACTTGCGATGCTCCCTCCATGAAGAGGATGGGCGGGTGGCGATCGATGGCTGCGGCGGCGCTGTGCGGACTCGCCGTGCCGGCCGCTGCCGACACGATCGCGATCGCGCCCGGCGACGATGCGCAGCAGCGCGTGCAGACGGCGCTGATCGACGCCAGGCCGGGTGACGTGATCCTGCTCGCGGCGGGGCGCTATGCGTTTACCGACGGACTGTCGCTCGACGTCGCCGGGGTGACCCTGCGCGGCGCGGGACCCGACGCGACGATCCTCGACTTTTCGGGCCAGCTGGGCAGCGGCGAGGGGCTGCTGGTCACCGCCACTGACGTCGTGCTGCGCGGCTTCGCGGTCGAGAATACACGCGGCAACGGCATCAAATCGAAAAATGCCGATCGCATCGTCTATGTCGACCTGCGCGTCGAATGGACGCGCGGCCCCAGGCCGGAGAACGGCGCCTATGGCGTCTACCCGGTCGAATCGCAGGACGTGCTGATCGACCGCGTGACGGTGAAGGGCGCTTCGGACGCGGGCATCTATGTCGGCCAGTCGCGCAACATCGTCGTGCGCCATTCAACCGCTATGCTCAACGTCGCCGGGATCGAGGTCGAGAATTGCTGGAACGCCGACGTCCATGACAATGTCGCGCGGCACAATGCCGGCGGCATCCTGGTGTTCGACCTGCCCGATCTGCCGCAGAAGGACGGCCATGGAGTCCGTATCTTCGCCAACGACGCCAGCAGCAATGACACGCCGAATTTCGCGCCCAAGGGCAATATCGTCGCCTCGGTGCCGACCGGCACGGGCGTGATCGTGATGGCCAGCCGCGACGTCCATGTGTTCGCCAACCGGCTGGGCGACAATGCCACCGCTAATGTGATGATCATCGCTTATCCGCGCGCCTTCACCGATCCGGTCTTCGATCCGCTGCCGCGCGACATCGTGGTGCGGGACAATGTCCACGGCCGCGCCGGCTGGGCGCCGCAATTGACCGGCGGCCGCACGCTGGGCACGCCGCCCGACGGTCATAGCTTCCCGATATTGTGGGACGGCGCCGGGCGCGGCATCGCCGTTGGCGATGCGGTGGCGACACTGTCGCTGGGCCTGGTCGTCCCCGGAACGCCGATCGAGCAGGCCAAGCCGATGCCGGTGGACCTCGCAGATACCACGCGCGCGGCCGAACCCGAGGCGGTGCTGCTGCCGGCGGCGATGGAGGCGGCGGTGCGATGACGATGCGGCGGCGGATGGCGGTGCTGGCGGGTCTGATGCTAGGCGGATCGACGCTGGGCGGCGCCGCGTCACCGCTGCCGCCGGTCGCGCTGGACCTGATCATCGGCGACACGCTGCCGCAGCATCTGTCCGACTATCGCTTCTTCACCGATCGCGCGGCGACGCGCCCGAACACGCGGGTGATCGGCTATGCGCTGAACACGCCCTTGTTCTCCGACTATGCCGAAAAGGCGCGCTTCCTCTATGTGCCGCCGGGCACCAGGGCCGGCTACGGCGCCGCCGGCGCGCTCGATTTGCCCGTCGGCAGCGCGCTGATCAAGACCTTCGCCTTTGCCGCCGACCTGCGCGCGCCGGGAAACGACCTGCGCGTGATCGAGACGCGGGTGCTGCTGCGCCGCGCGGCCGGCTGGGTGGCGCTGCCCTATGTCTGGAACGCCGACGGGAGCGATGCGGTGCTGCAAAGGAGCGGCGGGCGCGTGGGCGTGACGTGGCTGGCGGGCGACGGGCGGCGCGAGACGATCAGCTATCGGATCCCGAACAGCAACCAGTGCAAGGAATGCCATGCTTTGGCCAATGCGATCCAGCCGATCGGTCCCAAGGCGCGCAACCTGAACGACGGCGCGCAGCTTGGCCGCCTCGTTGCCGCGGGATATATCGCGCCCGCCCCCGCCGACACGCCGCGTCTGCCGCGCTGGGACGATGACAGCGCACCGCTGGCGGCGCGTGCGCGCGCCTATCTCGACGTCAATTGCGGCCATTGTCACAATCGCGCGGGGGCGGCGAGCAACACCGGCCTTTATCTGACCTGGGACGAGCCCGACGGCACCGCGACCGGGCTGGGCAAACGCCCGGTCGCCGCCGGGCGCGGCAGCGGCGGCCACGATTTCGCGATCGAGCCCGGGCATCCCGAACGCTCGATCCTGCTGTACCGGATGCGGAGCATGGAACCCGGCGTGGCGATGCCCGAACAGGGCCGCGCGACGGTGCATCGCGAGGCGGTCGATATGCTCGGCCGCTGGATCGCCGCCATGCCGGCGCGGCCATGATGCGGGCGCAGTCGCTGCCGGTCAGGATCACGCTGGCGGCGCTGATGCTGATCATGCTGCTGCTCGCGGCTGCGGGCGCGCTGTATCTGTCGTCGCCGCCGAAATCGCTAGACGTGCTCGACAATCTATTCCCCGGCGAAGGCAGCGCGCAGCGGGTCGCCGGCGCGGAGCGGTTCATGGCCGGGCCGGAGGGTACGCTCGACGTGTGGAGCACGCCCGGCCCGGCCGGTGCCCATAAGCCGGTGCTGATCTTCTATCATGGCGGCGGCTGGGTGAAGGGCCGGCGCACCGATTACGGCTTCGTCGCCAGGGCCTATGCGGCGCGCGGTTTCGTGGTCGTGCTGCCAGACTATCGCAAGGTGCCGGGCGTCCGCTTCCCCGCCTTCGTCGAGGACGGCGCGGCGGCGGTGCGCTGGACGCGCGACAACATCGCCCGTTACGGCGGCGATCCGGCGCGCATCGTCCTCGCCGGTCATTCGGCGGGCGCCCATACCGCGGTGATGCTGGCGCTCGACCGGCACTATCTCGCGGCCGTCGGCGTCGATCCCGCGATCGTGCGCGCGGCGGCCGGACTGGCCGGCGCCTACGACTTCTATCCGTTCACGGGGCGCGCGATCGCCGCGATGGGCGAGGCGCCCGATCCCCAAGCAACGCAGCCGATCCATTTCGCCCGCCGCGACGCGCCGCCTTTGTGGCTGGCGGCCGGCACCGCCGACGATGTGGTGCGCCCGCGCAACGCGATCCGGCTGGCGGCGCGACAGCGCGCGCTCGGCAGCCGCACGACGGTGCTACGGCTCTATCCCGGAGGCAGCCACAACGACCTGATCATGGCGATCTCGAAACCGTTCCGCGACCGGGCGCCGGTGCTCGACGAGAGCATCGCCTTCTTCGCGGCGCATATCGATACGCGAGAGAAATAGGCGCTTTGGCCGCAATCCGGAGGCGTGACATGGCCGGCAGGACGTCCCACATTTCGGCGAAGGCGATTGCGAAGCCGACTCTCCTCGCGGGCGGCAACCCGCAGATCGCGAAGGCCGACGGCGACGCGCCCGTGCAGGCCTATATCGCCGCCATGCCGGGCTGGAAGCGCGATGTCGGCCACCGCCTCGACGTGCTGATTACGCGCACCGTCCCCGGCGTATGCAAGGCGGTCAAATGGAATTCGCCGCTGTACGGCGTCGAGGATCAGGGCTGGTTCCTCGGCATCCATTGCTTCACGAAATACGTCAAAGTGACGTTCTTCCGCGGCACCTCGCTGCGCCCCGTTCCGCCCGGCGCGTCAAGGTCCGCGGAAACGCGCTATTTTGATATCCATGAGGACGATGCAATCGATGAGGACTTGATGGCGCGCTGGATTGGGCAGGCATCGGCATTGCCGGGCTGGATGCCTTAGCGCGGTCAAGGACCGTCACGAGCGCGGTATGAAGGAAGGACGCAATAAAATGATCGAAAGCGAGTCCGGCAATGGAAAATCTCCATCCCAGCTGATCGACGAGCGGATCGCCGCGCTGGGCGACTGGCGGGGCGAGACGCTCGCGCGACTGCGTGCCCTGATCAGGCAGGCCGAACCCGAAGCGGTCGAGGAGTGGAAGTGGCGCGGCGTGCCGGTGTGGTATCGCGACGGCATCGTCTGCACCGGCGAGTCCTACAAGAATGTCGTCAAGCTGACCTTCGCCAAGGGTGCCGCGCTCGACGATCCGGCGGGTCTGTTCAATGCCAGCCTGGAAGGCAATGTGCGGCGCGCGATCGACGTCCATGAGGGCGAGACGATCGACGAGGAGGCCTTGAAGGCGCTGGTTCGCGCGGCCGCGGCGCTGAACGCATCCCGCCCTCCGAAGCGGGCGCGCTGAAGGGACTTTGTCGCGGCAGACGGCGGGCGGACGGGAGACGGCGATGATCCGCGAGATATTGAAGATGGGCGATCCGCGGCTGTTGCGCATCGCGAGGCCGGTCGCGAACATCGACGATCCCGCGTTGCTGGCGATCATCGCCGACATGTACGAAACGATGCATGCCGCGAACGGCGTCGGCCTGGCGGCGCCGCAGATCGGTGTCGACCTGCGGCTGATGATCTTCGGCTTCGACGCGAACCCGCGTTATCCGGACGAGACGCCGGTCCCGGTCACCACCCTCGTCAACCCCTGGCTCGAACTGTTGACGGCGGAGACCGAAGACGGCTGGGAGGGCTGTCTTTCGGTACCCGGCATGCGCGGGATGGTGCCGCGCGCCACGCGAATCCGCTATGGCGGCACGCTGGCGGACGGTGGCGAACTCATGCGCGAGGCCGGGGGTTTTCATGCCCGGGTGTTCCAGCACGAATATGATCATCTGGACGGCATTCTCTATCCGCAGCGGATCAGGGACATGACCAGGTTCGGCTTCATCGACGCCTTGTTTCCCAATGATCGGCTGGCGGCTCTGGAGAACGCGTAGGGATTGAGCATGGCGTCCCCGAAATAGCGCGCGGATCAACGGGTTGGGGTGAAGGGCTAATTCACTCGCTTGCGAGTCCCTTGCAGAAGTCGACCGATCGGCGATCGCGATTCCTGCAAAGATTTCGCTTGCGATAGAGGGCTTTCAGGCCAGTGCCCGCTTCAACGCGGCGGTCGCAATCCCCACCGCCTGCGCGGCGATCGGCGCGATGCCGAAGAAACTGGCAAAGCCGTGTACGCCGCCTGAGAAGTCGTGGAGATCGGTCGGCACGCCCGCCTCGCGCAGCCTGACGGCATAAGCGAAGCCCTCGTCGTGCAGCGGATCGTTGCCGGCGAGAATCAGCGTCGCGGGGGCGAGGCCTTCGAAGCTGGCCGCGCGGATCGGCGCGGCGAGCGGATCGGGTTCGGCGTCGCCGATATAGGCGTTCCAGAAGAAGCGCATCATGGCGGGGGTCAGCAGCCCGCCCTCGGGCGTGGCGCGGTAGGATCGCGTCTCGAAGTCGGTATCGATCACCGGATAGAGCAGGACCTGCGCAGCCGGTGCGTTCGGCTGCCCCCTGAGCGCAAGCGCGACCGCCGCGGCGAGATTGCCGCCGGCGCTGTCGCCGATCACAGCGTAGCGATCGCCACAGACGCCGAACTCGTCTGCGCGTGCGGGCAGTGCAGCGATCGCGGCGAGGCAATCGTCGAGCGCGGCTGGAAACGGATGTTCGGGGGCGAGCCGGTAGTCGAGCGACAGCAAGGCGCAGCCGGCGTCGCGCGCGATCACGCGGGCCAGGGCATCATGCGTATCGAGCGTGCCGATCACCCAGCCGCCGCCATGGATCAGCACCGCGACGGGCAAGATTTCACCCGGTGCCGGATGATAGAGCCGCGCGCCGATACCGCCCGGGTCGACGGCGCGAACCTCGGCGATCTCGATCGGCGCCGACGGGAAGGGCGTGTCGAGCGCCGCGCGCATCGACTCCGCCGTCATCGGATCCGGCATGACGAAGCCGCTCGCCGCCATCGCATCGATCATCTGCTGCAGGACCGGATCGATCATGCTATTTCCCTCCCGATATGCCGGACGTGATGCCCGACGATCATTATCCCGACATGCCCGGCGTGACCGCCGCGCTGTTCGCAAGCCTGCTCGACGACGAGCCCTGGGCTGCCTTTCTCGATCGCCTGGCCAAGGCGGCGCACGCGACCTGGGCGACCTTGATCCTGACGCCGCGCGCCGCCGACCATCCGGGCATGATCCTGACCCCGGGTACCGACCCCGGCATCGGCGCCGATTATGCGCGCCGGCTGTTCGCCGACGATCCGTTCACCGGGCTGCCCGAAGGCAAAGTCGCGCATTTCCGCGATTTCGTCCCGAAAGCTACGCTGCTGCGCAATGCCGCCTATCGCGAATTCCTGACCCAGACCAGCAGCGACGAGGTGCTGGGCCTCGATATCGCGGGTACCAGCCGGCTCGAACTGCGCCTGCGGCTGACCCGTGCGGCCGACGCGCCACCGTTCGAGCCGGCCGATTTCCGCCGGCTGCAAGGGATCGTGCCCCATCTCAGGATCGCGCTCGCCTTGTTCGAGCGGCTGGCGGCCGGCGCAACCGAGCAGCGAATCTATGCCGGCGCAATCGCCCACATGGCGGTGGGCGTGATCATCGTCGACCAGCGCGGCAAGGCGCTGCAGCTCAACGCACCCGCATCCAATATTCTTGCGCAGGCGGACGGCATCGCCCTGCGCCGCGGATCGGTGACGCTCGACGATCCCGCCTTGGGCCGCATGCTGCATATGCGGCTGGCCGTGAAGGACGAGGCGCCGCCGCTCACGATGCGGATCGAACGACCGTCCGGCGGCGGCGACCTGCTGCTCGTGGTCGGCCATGCCGCCGCGCCCGACTTCGTCACAGCGGGCGGCGGGCCGGCGGCCGTATTGTTCCTGACCGATCCGACCGAGGGACCGCGGATTTCGGCCGAAGCAGTGCGCGACCTGCTCGGCCTGACCCATGGTGAAGCGGCAGTCACCGCGCAGCTCGCCGAAGGACTGGCCCTGGCTGAAGTGGCGGCCCGGCTCGGCATCTCGCCCAACACCGTGCGTGCGCATCTGCGCTCTATCTTCGGCAAGACCGGCGTGAAGCGCCAGAGCCAGCTCGTCCAGATCGTCCATCACGGTCTGCGCGGCCTCACCTCGGCTTGATGGCTAGAGGTCGAGCGGCGGGAAGGCGGAGAGCAAGGCGGCGTCGACCAGTTGCGCCTGCCCGTTGACGCCGGCGGATTGCCGCGACAGCAGGAACAAGGCGGTCTCGGCGATATGTTGCGCCGAAAGGCCGCCACGATAGTCCGGATCGGCGAGGTCGTCGGCGATGCCGTCATCCGGCGCGATGCCGGTCATCGGCGTCAGCACCATGCCCGGGCAGATCGCGTTGACCCGCAATCGCTTTGCCGCGAAGGCGCGTGCCGCCGAGCGGACGAGGCCGACCAGGCCATGTTTGGAAGTCGCATAGGCCGCCGCTTCCGAAAAGCCGACCATCGCCGCCGCGGACGCGGTGACGACGCAGGCGCCGCCCGGACGCAGCCGGGCCAGCGCCTGCTGCAAACCGAGGAAGCTGCCGCGGAGATTGACGGCGATGATCCGGTCGAACAGCGCCGGTGTCACCTGGTCGAACGGGACATAGGGCTGCAGCATGCCGGCGTTGAGAAACGCCAGATCGATGCCGCCGAAGCGCCGTTCGGCGGCATAGAACATCGCGACATTGTCCGCCTCGGACGCAATGTCGGCGGTGACGGCAATCGCCTGCCCGCCTGCCTGTTCGATCAGCGCTACGGTGCCGGCCGCCGCCTCGCCGTTGAGATCGGCGACGACCACCGCCGCGCCTTCGGCGGCGAGCCGCCGGCAGGCGGCCCGGCCGATGCCGGAGCCGCCCCCGGTCACGAGGGCGACCTTGCCCTCGAAACGCCGATCGCTCATTCGGCTGCCAACGCCACGGGCTGCTGCGCACGGAAGTGCGGGATCACCTTCTCGCCGACGTTGCGGATGGTCTCGAGGATCGCGGCGTGCGGAACCGTGCCCATCTGGAACAGGAACAAGATCTCGTCGGCACCGGCGTCCTGCAGCCGCGTGACATAGCGGATGCAATCGTCGGCATTGCCATAGGCATCCTGCGCCACCGCATAATTGCTGGTGTGCTCGTCGCCGATCGTGATCTTCTCTTCGGAGAGATAGGCGACGACGGCTTCCTTGCCCTGGCTCAGCGCGGCTTCCTGCTCCTCGGCTGAAAGATCGACGGTGCTCGGCTTGGGGCCGCCCTGATACCAGTGGGCGATCGCCTCGGCGAAGAAGCGCTGGCCGCGCAGGCCGATCCGCCGCGCCTCGTCGCGATCGTCGAGCACACAGGCCGCGCAGAACGCCGCCAGATGCTCGGTCGGCACCACGCCGACCTGGTCCTCGACCTTCCGGTTGCGGAAATTCTCGCGATAGACCTCGTTCTTGCGGGCGATCTCGTCCGGCCCCGAAAAGCCGAGCACGAGCGCGCCGATGCCGCGCTTGCCGGCCAGTTCCAAGGTCGCCTCGCGCGTGCAGGCATAATAGAGCGGCGGATGCGGTTTCTGCAGCGGCTTGGGATGGATCGGCCGGCGCGGGATCTTGATATAGTCGCCGTCATGCTCGATCTCGTCCTGCGTCATGATCTTCGGGATCAGATACATCGACTCGTCGATCATCGGCTGCAGCGCGGCGAGTTCGTAGCCGAAGGTGCCGGCTTCCTGCTGCGTCCCGCCCTTGCCCATGCCGAAATGGACCCGCCCGCCCGACAATATGTCAAGCGTCGCGATCCGCTCCGCCACCTTGACGGGATGGTTCATCGCGGGTGGCAGGCAGACGACGCCATGGCCGATACCGATCCGGGTGGTGCGGCCGGCGATGAAGGCGAGGAAGGTCTCGGGTGCGGACATATGGGCATATTGGGTGAGCGCGGTGTGCTCGACCGCCCAGATCGTGTCGAAGCCCATCTCTTCGGCCAGCAGCACCTGTTCGACGATCTCGTTGAAGCAGGCGACCTCGGACGCGGGCGACGGGTCCGCCATCTGCGCTTCGTAAATGATCGAGAATTTCATGATCCATGCTCTCCTTGTCCCGCCGTTGTCCGGCTGCGTGACGGAGACCTAGACCCGGCGGAATCGGCCGGCATCGTCCGTTCGGACTATGCGGCGTTTCACGTCATTTTGCCCGCTGCCGGCGCAGCATGACTGCAGCAAAAGGGAGCGAGGGGGCATAGGCGCTAAATTTGGCGCTTCTTCATCCTCCCTGCGCCGCAGGCGTGGGGAGGGGGATGCGGCGGTGCCGTCACGCTCGGAGCCAAATCGCTTACGCGACTCCCCTCCACCACCGCCTACGGCGGCGGTCCCCCCATCGCTACGCGATAGGGAGGATTGTTAGCGACGACGCAGCCATATTTTAGCGCTCGTGGGGGCGAGCGCCGGGTTCCGGGTTCGTCGGTGCTCGTCAAGCCGAGACCAGCGCCTCGCGATAGGCGGCGAGCACCTGCTCGGCGCGTTCGGGACGGCAGATCAGCAGGTCGGGCAGCCAGGTGTCTTCACGATTATAAACCAGAGGCGCACCGTCGGCGCGGCTGACGTGGAGACCGAAGGCGGCAGCGACCGCGGCCGGCGCGCAATTGTCCCATTCATATTGCCCGCCGGTGTGGAGATAGATGTCGGCCTCGCCGCGCACCACCGCCATGGCTTTCGCGCCGGCCGAACCCATCGGCACCAGTTCCGCGTCCAGCCGCTCAGCGACGGCGACGGCTTCGGCGGCCGGCCGCGTGCGGCTGACCAGCATGCGCAGTCTCTGTCCCTCGGCCGGCAGCGGCTGCGGCCGATCGGATCGCAGCACGAGGTCAAGCCCGGGCAGCGCAACCGCGCCGACCGTCGCGACGCCGTCGATCGCAAGCCCGACATGCACCGCCCAGTCGGTACGTTCCTCGCCATATTCGCGGGTGCCATCGACCGGATCGATGATCCACACCCGGCTCTTGTCCAGCCGGCTGCCGTCGCACTGGCTTTCCTCGGAGAGCAGGCCGTCATCGGGCCGCGCCTCACGGATCGCGTGGACCAGGAACTGGTTGGCGGTCTGGTCGCCGGCCTTGCCCAGCGCCTTGGGCGAGAAGATGCCGGAGGCGCGCACCTCGAGCAGCAGGCGCCCGGCGGTTTCGGCGAGATGGGCGGCGAGATCGGCGTCGGTCATGACGGTCATGGGATCAGCCTCTTGACAATGGCTTCGGCCGCTTCGTCGGCGGACATCTCGGTGGTGTCGATGTGGATCTCGGGCTCGAGCGGCGCCTCGTAAGGACTGTCGATGCCGGTGAAGTTCTTGAGGTCGCCGGCCCGCGCCTTCTTGTAGAGGCCCTTGACGTCGCGCTTCTCGGCATCGGCCAGCGGCGTATCGATATGCACCTCGACGAACTCGCCGGGCGCCATCATCTGCCGCACCATGTCACGCTCGGCGCGGAACGGGCTGATGAACGCGGTGATCACGATCAGCCCGGCATCGGTCATCAGCTTGGCGACCTCGCCCACGCGGCGGATGTTCTCGACGCGGTCGGCATCGGTGAAGCCGAGATCGCGGTTGAGGCCGTGGCGGACATTGTCGCCGTCGAGCAGGAAGGTGTGGCGGTTCATCCGCGCCAGCTTCTTCTCGACCAGATTGGCGATCGTCGACTTGCCCGCGCCCGACAATCCGGTCAGCCACAGCACCGCGGGCTTCTGGTTCTTGCTCGACGCGTGATGCGCGCGATCGATATCGACTGCCTGCCAGTGGATGTTCTGGCTGCGGCGCAGCGCGAAGTGGATCATGCCGGCGCCGACCGTGGCGTTGGTCAGCTTGTCGATCAGGATGAACCCGCCGAGCTCGGGGTTCTCGGCATAGGGCGCGAACGCCCGCGGCCGATCGAGACTGAGGTTGCACACCCCGATTGCGTTGAGCTCCAGCGTCTTGGCCGCCAGATGCTCCATCGTGTTGACGTCGACCTGATATTTGGGATCGGTCACGGTCGCGGTGACGGTACCGGTCGCGAGCTTGAGCCAATAGGGCCGGCCCGGCAGCAGCGCCTCTTCCGCCATCCACACGATCGTCGCCTCGAACTGGTCGGCCACTTCCAGCGGCGCATCCGACGCGACGATCATATCGCCGCGGCTGCAGTCGATCTCGTCGGCGAGCGTCAAGGTCACCGACTGGCCGGCGACCGCCTGGTCGAGGTCGCCATTGTAAGTCACGATTCGCGAGATCGTGGAGGTCTTGCCGCTCGGCAGCACGCGGATCGCGTCGCCCGGCTTGACCGTGCCGCCGGCTATCGTGCCGGAGAAGCCGCGGAAGTCGAGATTGGGCCGGTTGACCCACTGCACCGGCATCCGCAGCGGCCCCTGCTGGCGGCGGGTGGCGTCGAGTTCGACCGTCTCGAGATGCGTCATCAAGGTCGGCCCCTGATACCAGGGGGTGTTGGCTGACAGCGTGGTGATGTTGTCGCCCTTGAAGCCACTGATCGGGATCGCGGTGAAGCCGGTGATGCCGATGCTCTCGGCAAAGGCGGTATAGTCGGCGACGATCTCGTCGAACCGCGCCTGATCATAGCCGACGAGGTCCAGCTTGTTGACCGCGAGCACGATGTTGCGGATGCCGATCAGGTGGGCGAGATAGGAGTGCCGCCGCGTCTGGGTCAGCACACCCTTGCGCGCATCGATCAGGATCACCGCGAGGTCGGCGGTCGAGGCGCCGGTCACCATGTTGCGGGTATATTGTTCGTGGCCCGGCGTGTCGGCGACGATGAACTTGCGTTTTTCGGTCGCGAAGAAGCGATAGGCGACGTCGATCGTGATGCCCTGCTCGCGCTCGGCGGCGAGGCCGTCGACGAGGAGGGCGAAGTCGATCTCCTGCCCCTGCGTGCCGACGCGCTTGCTGTCGGCCTCGAGCGCCGCGAGCTGATCCTCGAAGATCATCTTGCTGTCGTAGAGCAGCCGCCCGATCAAAGTGGACTTGCCGTCGTCGACCGAGCCGCACGTGATGAAGCGCAGCAGCGACTTGTGCTGGTGCACCTCGAGATAGGCATCGATATCGTCGGCGATCAGCGCGTCGGTCTGGTAGGCGCTGTCTTGCTGCAATGTTGCGCTCATCAGAAATATCCCTCCTGCTTCTTTTTTTCCATCGATCCGGCCTGGTCATGGTCGATCGCGCGACCCTGGCGTTCGGAGGTGGTGGTCAGCAGCATCTCCTGGATCACCTGCGGCAGCGTGGTCGCCTCGCTTTCGACCGCGCCGGTCAGCGGATAGCAGCCCAATGTGCGGAAGCGGATCGAGCGTTCGACCGGCACTTCGCCTTCGTTCAGCGGGAAGCGATCGTCGTCGACCATCAGGATCATGCCGTCGCGCACCACGGTCGGCCGCGGCGCCGAGAAATAGAGCGGCACGATCTCGATGCCCTCGAGATGGATGTACTGCCAGATGTCGAGCTCGGTCCAGTTTGAGATCGGGAACACCCGCATGCTCTCGCCCTTGGCCTTGCGCGCATTGTAGAGGTTCCACAGCTCGGGACGCTGGTTCTTGGGATCCCAGCGATGATTGGCGCTGCGAAAGCTGAACACCCGTTCCTTGGCGCGGCTCTTCTCCTCGTCGCGCCGCGCGCCGCCGAATGCCGCGTCGAAGCCATGGAGGTCGAGCGCCTGCTTGAGCCCCTCGGTCTTCCACATGTCGGTGTGGAGGCCGCCATGATCGAACGGGTTGATCCCGCGTGCCTGGGCCTCGGGATTCTTGTAGACCAGCAATTCCATGCCGGCATCGGCCGCCGCCTTGTCGCGCAGATCGTACATCGCGCGGAACTTCCAGGTCGTGTCGACGTGCAGCAGCGGGAACGGCGGCGGCGACGGGTAGAACGCCTTCTTCGCCAGATGCAGCATCACCGCCGAATCCTTGCCGACGCTGTACAGCATCACCGGGTGTTCCGCTTCGGACACCACCTCCCGGAGGATGTGGATCGACTCCGCTTCAAGTCGTTCCAGATGTGTGAGGGTCCTTGCAGCCGGCATCGAGACATCCTGTTTTTTCGTTGCGATGCGGCGCTTCTACAGAGATGACATTTCGGCGTACCTCCCATATGGGAGGTAGGATGGCGCTCTCCAGAACCGACGAAACCGAGCTGCTGATCCCGCTCCACGAAGGGATGCACGAAGAGCCGCGCTGGCGGACCTTCCTCGAACGCCTGCGCGCGCGAACACGGGCCACCTATGCGGCGCTGATCTTTCGGCAGGGCGATGCACCGATTCATCGTGCAACCCAGCTGTTTGCCGGTCGCGACGTCCGCGCGCAGGCCGGGCAGCTCAGCGACTTCGCCGCGCTCGATCCGGTCCGCTACGACCAGCTGCGGCCCGGCCGCGTCTACGCGCCCGAAGAGACGATCGACCCGGCCGACGTTCGGTACGACCGGTTCAGGCGAGACTATCTGGAACGCATTGGCGTGCGCTATGGCCGCTTCATGCGGGTCGTCGAGCCCAGCGGCATCAGCGCGTGGGCCGTGGTGTCACGCGATACGGAGGATTTCGGCGCGGCGGACAGTGCGCTGCTCGCGGCGCTGGCGCCGCATCTCAGCATCGCCTTGCGCAACTTCTCGGCGCTCGAAGGTGAGCGCTTCCGCGTCAACGTCGCGGAAGATGTGCTGAGGCGTGCAGGCCTGAGCTGGTGCGCACTCGACGCGGACGGCCGCGTCGTCGCCGCGTCGCCGGGCACGGGAGCCATGCTGACCCCCGGCGGCCGGAGACTTGCGGCCGGAACGGCCGAAGCGGATCGCGCGGTGACGCGTCTGTGCCAGGCTTTCGCGCGGGATCCCGATCATATCGCCCAGGCGATCGATCTCGGTTATGACGACGCACCCGGCTTCGTCGCCGCCCCGGTGCCCGAGCAACCTCTGGCCGCCCTGGCCATGCCGGCGCTGATCGCGCTGTCGCGCGCGCAGCCGCCATTGCTGCCGATCCACGCGCAGTTGCTGGCGCGCCTGTTCGACCTGACATCGGGCGAAGCCCGCCTCGCTCTGCAACTCGCGCAGGGGCGCAGCATCGCCGCGGCCGCGGAAGCGCTGGGACTGACGCTGGAAACGGCGCGCAACTATTCCAAGCTGCTCTATGCGAAGACCGGCACGCACGGGCAGGCGGATCTGGTTCGCCTCGTGCTGACCAATGTCGCCACGCTTGGCTGAACGCCTCAGGTCGCCACCGGCGCTGTCCGGCCAGGCAATGATCGGCGCCGAGATCCGGCGAACGCCACGGCCTGCGCGATGCGGGCGACAAGCAGCCGACATTGTTCGGCGCGAGGCTGGGCCCCCCGCATTCCACACCCGGCAATTGTTCGCCAGGGCGGACGGCCGCGCGCGCGGCACACCTTATGCTAAGGCAGGAACGGGAAGACCAAGTGGCAGGCAGAAAAGCGAGGAAGACCGAGGCAACGACCGACCTGCCCCGCCTCGCGTCGATGCGGCGGGTGCGCTACAGTTTGGGGCAGAACTTCATCAAGCACGACTTCCGGTACTGCGCGCTGGTGGATTGATCTGACGGAAGAGGTCAGAGTCCACTCACCCTTTCCTCCACCAGAAACATGCGCGTCGCCGAGCGGTCGAGGAAATTCTCCTCGTCGGCGGCGATGCGGCCGGCGACGTCCGGCCGGGTCGCGACGGCCATGGCCGCGTCATAGTCGGCGAACCGCAATTCGGTGATCACGTCGAAGTCGAACGGGGCGGCGCCGGGGTTGACATAGGCGCCGTCGAACAAGGCGAAGTTGCGGCGATATTCGACGATGCCGGGCAGCAGCGACAGGATCAAAGGCGCGTGCTGCCGTTCATAATAATCGATGAAAGCCTCACGGCTCAGGTCGGCGCGGCGGCGGAGCAGGGCGATCGACTTGGTCATGCGCCGCGCTTCAGCAGGCGGAAGACGGTGCAGGACGAATCGTGCCCAGCTCCAGCGTCGAGTCCGCGGCGATGCAAAACGGGTTCCACGCGTCATGATCGGGCATGTCGGTCATATTGCCTCCAGCCCGGCGAGGAAGGCGACCAGCGCCGCGGCGAGCGCCTCGCCCTGCTCCTCCTGCACGAAATGTCCCGCGTTCCGGATCCGCACATGCGGCGCCCGCGCGGCGCCGGGCACGCGGGTGCGGAACACCGCCTCCCACGCCGCGGTCGCCGGATCGGCATCGCTGAACGCGGTCGCGAACGGCTTGTCGAAATGCTCGAGCACAGCCCAGGCCGCCCGATTCTCGGCGATGCCGGGCGCGGACTCCTCGGCGGGGATCAAAGTGGTGATCGCCAAGGTCGCTGCCTTGTAGCGCGCATCGGGGAACGGCGCGTCATAGGCGGCGAGGATTGCGGGCGACGGGCGCGCGACGCAGGTCCCGGCGATGGTCTCGCCGACCGCGAGGTCGTCGCTCGTGCGGCAATGCTCGATCCAGGGGCGGACGATCGGTCCGGGCCAGTCGGCGACGCCGCGCGGCGGCGGCTCGGCATTGGGCAGCAATGTGTTGGTGGCGAACACGCCGGCGAAGCGATCGGGCATCTCGGCGAGCAGCCGCAACCCGATCGGGCCACCCCAATCCTGGCAAACGAGGACGATGCGGGTCAGGTCCAGTTGCTCGACGAACGCGCGCATCCAGTCCACGAAGCGGTCATAGCTGAACGCCGCGCGCTCGACCGGCTTGTCCGAGCGACCGAAGCCGACATGGTCGGGCGCGACCACGCGCCAGCCGGCCGCCGCGACCGGACCGATCAGCTTGCGATAGAGGAAGCTCCAGGTCGGTTCGCCATGCAGCATCAGTACGATGCCGCGAGGCGCGCCGGCCACCGGCCCGCTCTCGTCCAGCCCGCTCTCGTCCAGATAGTGCATCCGGAGCGGCCCGAGGTCGCCGCCATCGACCGTGAGATAGTGGGGCGCGAATGCGAAACCGGGCAGGCCGACGAAGCGCTCGTCCGGCGTGCGGAACATTCTCGCCACAACCCCCTCCACAATATCGCGAAACCTTATCGCCCTTCTGATACGCAAGATGCATATAATATTGCAACACCATGTCGCTTCGCGCATCTTCGTCATGGACCGGCCACGAGCGAAGGAACGTACCGTCGGGCATTTGCTGAAGTGGCCCTATAGCCGCGGCAGGTGTAAAAATTGGCGTCTCTTCATCCTCCCCATGCCGGAGGGATGGGAGGATGCAGGGAGTCAGGCGACAGCGCGTTGCGGCGGCCAGATCGCGGCAACGCGATCGAGTTCGATCATCTGCGTGAACGCCATGCCCATCCGTCCATCCTGCGACCAGCGGGCGATCGCCGGAATCGCCATCTCGCCGCCGAGATCGAGCGTCACCGCGCTGCCGTCGGCCACATCCGCGTCGATCTCGAT
>Ga0207641_10002508_pt1 | contig 16935 bp, 12 predicted proteins | sample KBSSwiS62_FD_184306 | JGI IMG/M metagenome (GOLD analysis project Ga0207641, IMG submission 184306) | Switchgrass rhizosphere microbial communities from Kellogg Biological Station, Michigan, USA - KBS Switchgrass S6-2 (SPAdes) (version 2) | ecosystem: Host-associated > Plants > Roots >... | reverse complement strand
CGTACCGGCGGCCACGGAGTCGGCGTTGGCCGTTCCGGAGGAGGAGCGGACCGCGACGTACGAGGCGGCGTGGGCGAAGGGCGATCTCACCGCGGTCCTCTCCTCGTACACGGACACACTCGTCGACCTGAAGGCGAATGAGACCGCCGCGGAATTCGTGCGCTCCAAGATCCGGCAGAAGGTGCGCGACCAAAGCGTCGCCGAGGCCCTGTCGCCGCGCAGCTTCCCCTTCGGCACCAAGCGGCCCTGCCTGGACACGGACTACTACGAGACCTACAACAAGGACAACGTCCACCTCGTGGACGTCCGGAAGACCCCCCTGGTGGAGATCACCGAGAAGGGCGTGCGCACCTCGGAGGAGGAGTTCGAGGTCGACGCCATCGTCTTCGCCACCGGCTTCGACGCCATCACCGGCGCCCTGGGCCGCATCGACATCCGCGGCCGCGACGGTGTCGCGCTCTCGGAGAAGTGGGGCGAGGGACCGCGCTCCTACCTCGGCCTCGGTGTCGCCGGGTTCCCGAACATGTTCACGATCACCGGGCCGTCGAGCCCATGCGTCCTCTCGAACATGATCGTGTCGATCGAACAGCACGTGGACTGGGTGGCCGACTGCGTGCAGTGGATGCGCGAGCGCGACCTGGCCGAGATCGAGGCGACGGAGGCGGCCGAGGACGAATGGGTCCGCCATGTGGAGGAGGTCGGTAACATGACCCTCTACCCGACCGCGGACTCCTGGTACATGGGCTCGAACGTGCCCGGCAAGCCGCGTGTACTCCTGGCCTACGTCGGCGGTGTCGGCGCCTACCGCCAGCTCTGCGACGACGTCGCGGCGGAGGGCTACCGAGGCTTCGCGACGGCCTGAGGTCCGCGTTGTGGCTCCCGCCCGGGCGGGAGCCACAACGGTCTCCGTGGAACCGGTTCCCCGGCCCCGGCACCGTGACCGCGGGCTTGCCGTGACCGTCGAGGTCCCGAACGCGGTCGTAGACGGTCCGATCGCGAGGTGGGCTCGCCATTCTCGTCGCTGCGGCGTTGATCCGGAGGCGCTGTCGAATCACAGGCGGGCTCCGGGACCCCAACGGACCTAGCAGAGGAGCGCTGCGGGGCACGTTTTGGGGCACGCTTCTGACTCGAGCCCCACCTGCCCACATCGTCTCATGTTGCCGCAGGTCGGGGCGTTATCTGATTGTTCATGCAACCGCTTTCCCGATCGAAGGGCACGGAAACCCACCCTGAAGTGAGCGGATCATGGCTGCTGACCTGGGAGGAGGGGCCGCCTCAAGATCGTCTGCCTTCTCAGACCCGAGGTGAGCTCCGGGTGTGCCGGGCCTGCGGTTCACCGAGGTGTAGCACGCGGGGGGCTGGGTGCATGAGGAAGTCGTGGTGGCTGATGTTGTAGGCGTAGGCGCCGGCCATGGCGAAGACGACGAGATCGCCGACCGCCAGCTGCGGAAGGGGGATGGTGCGGGCGAGGACATCCTTGGGTGTGCAGAGCTGGCCGACGAACGTGATCTCCTCCGCCGTCGCTCGGGGCCGGGGCCAGGGCCGGTTCCATTCGTCGGCCGGCAGGACGATGAGGGGTTGGTCGTGTCCTTTGGCCGCGGGGGTACGTAGGTGGTGGGTGCCGCCGGCGCAGATGGCGAACCAGTCGCCGTGGCTGCGTTTGAGGTCCAGCACCCGGGTGGCGTACCAGCCGGAGTAGGCGCTGACGGCACGCCCGGGTTCGATGCGCACGGTGAACGGGGTGGGTGCCGCCAGGCGCGTGAGCCGCCGGGCGTAGTCGGCCCAGTCGAAGATCCGGTCGGGGTGGCGGTAGTCCACGGTCATCCCGCCCCCGATGTTGACCTCGCGCAGGGGCAGGTCGTGCCGCCCGGCGTAGCCGGTCGCCCAGGCCAGCACCGTCTCGGCCAGCGTGGCGCAGCCTGCAGGGTCCAGGCCGCTGGCGAGGTGGGCGTGCACACCGACCACCTCGATCGCGGGCAGCCGCGCCAGCTCGGTGGCCACCGCGTCGGCTTCGCCTGGGTCCATGCCGAAGGGGCTGGGCACACCGCCCATGGTGAGGGCAGCCGTCCCGCCGGCCGGCGACGAGGACGGCGGGTTGACCCGCAGCAGCACTCGCGCGAGGCGTCCGGCGGCGCGGGCGGCGGTGTCCAGGCGGTACAGCTCGTGCCGGCTCTCCACGTGGAACCGCTCCACCCCGGCGGCCAGCGCGGCGGCGAGTTCGGCATCGGTCTTTCCGGGGCCGCCGAAAGCCAGCCGGGCGCGCGGGACGTGCCGGCGCACGTGCGCCAGTTCCCCGCCGCTGGCCACCTCCAGGCCGTGCACGTGCCGGGCGATCACGTCCAGCAAGCGTGGGTCGGGGTTGGCCTTGACCGCGTGCAGCATCTCGATCCGTCCACCGCAGGCGTCGATGACGGACCGGATGCCGGCGAGGTGGGCGGTGAGGTGGTCCAGGTCGTAGATGTAGGCGGGCAGCGCGTCGGCGGACAGCTTCCGGGCGGCGGTGGTCACGGCGGCGGTGATCGGGGTTCCGGCGGGGGCAACGGCGACCGGTTCGGCTCGCGCGGTGGCGGTCATCGGGTCTCCTCGCGCACGGTGGGGACGGGCAGGGCCTTGCCCAGCGGGTTGGGGAAGGGGACGTAACCGGCGTGCCGGTCGGCGCGGCGATCCCAGCGAACGAGCAGGTTGGTCTTGGCGGGCAACGGCACGCCCGCCAGCAGGGCGCGCAGCCGTGGCGGGTCGCCGAGCGCGGCGCTGACTTCGGTGACGAGGTCGGCGAGGGCGTCCCAGAGCTCGTCTTCGAACCACGCGTCGTCGGGGGCGAGGTCGGCGAGCGCCCCGGCGATCTCGGTGAGGTGGTTGACGAAAAGGCAGTAGGCGATCCGGTTCCAGCCGCGCTCCTCGTCGTAGGCGGCGGCGTGGGCAACCTCCTGCGGCAGCGTCTCGAGGGTGCCGACGTGGTGGTGGGCGAGCAGCTTGGTGCCTTCGAGATCGCGGACGACGACCCGTCGCGGCATCTGGTCGGCCCCCAGCACCACGAGCACGTTCTGTAGGTGCGGTTCAAGCACCACACCGTGCTGGGCCCACAGCCGCAGCACCGGCGGCACCAGGAGTCTCAGGTACCGACGCCACCACTGGCGTGCCCAGCCCACCGGATCGCCGGTGTCGGCGAGATCGGTCAGCCGGGTGGACGTTGCGGCGGGGTCGGGGTGGGCAGCGGCCAGGGTGGCGGCCAGGTGGACCCGCTGCCCGGGGCAGAGCAGGCCGGTGAGGCCGGCACGGACGATCGTGCCGAATCCTTCCAGCACCGCGTGCCGCTGCGCGGGCGTGCCGTAGCGGGCCGGGAGCTCGACGCTGCGGGCCGCGGGTTCCGCGAGAAACCCGAACCCGGGATGCGCGCCCGCGACCTCGGCGAACGGGGCGGCCAGCAGGCGGGTCAGCTCGACCGCCCCGGCGAGCTCGTAGCCGGCGTTCTTGCGCAGGCAGTTGGTGATGCGCACGTTCAGGCTGGTCTTGAGGAACCGGTCGTTCTCCGGCTGGTAGAGCGTGCGCACGCTCGCCGTGGGATGAAACGGCGTGCCGATCGTGCCGAGGTCGTTCAGTGTGCCGTCGGCCAGGGCCGCGGCGAGCACCGGACCGAGTCCGGGATCGGTGGACATCAGCTCGAACTGCCACGGATGCACCGGCAGCGCGCGACGTGCTGCGGGCAGCTTCTCGAAGTCGGCGCCGAGCAGGCCCGTGGTGGCGGCGTGGGCGTCGAAGTCGGCATCCACCGCGTGTTCGTGGATCAGTTCCTCGGGCACGGCCAGCCAGCGCAGCGAGAAGGCGGTGCGAGTCTCGGGGGAGTAGCGCCGCCACTGCTCGGGATCGCCCGAGCGCCACTTGGGTGCAGGATGGCGGGGGTGGCCGGCGATCAGGCCCTGTTCGGAATCGAGGTAGCCGGCGGCGGGCGCGGTGGTGCCGCGCTCAGGGCTGGTGGGCCGGGTGGCCAGGATGTCGGCGAGGGTGTCGCGGCTGGCGCGTACCTGCCCGGTGAACTCGTCGTTGGTGCGGCCGGTGCGGGCGGTCAGCTCGGCGTCGGCGAGACTCGCGAGGTCGTCGAGTCCGATGGTCGCCCAGCCCCCGGCATCGGTGTGCCGTTCGACCGGCCCGGTGAAGCGGTGCGCCGCGACGGTGGAGGCACGCCGAAGGCGGGTCCTCAGCAGTTGCCCGGTGTGCGGCAGCCGCAGCAGCAGGTGTGTGGAGTCGAACGCGCACTGGCCGTCCGGGCCGGCTACTTCACGCACCAGGCAGCCGAGCAGGGTGTGTGCGGAGATCAGGTCGGCCTCGGTGTGGACGAGGGGAGGGGCGGTGAGGAAACCGGTCACAGTGAACTCCGCTCGGAACGGGATGGACGAACGCGGGATCCGGACGTGGTGAAGCGGGCGACCCCGGCGGCCAGCGCCCCTCCCGCGGCCACGGCGACCAGAAGCGGTGCGCCGGGTCCCAGCCCGGCCAGGGCCGAGGCGCTCGCCCCGGCCAGGACGGCGCCGCCCTTGGAGCAGGCTTCCACCGTGCCGAACAGCCGGCCGGGCCTGCGGTCGACCGCCGCTTCGGCCGCGAGCTGGGACAGCGAGGTCAGCCCGCAGGTGAGCGCGGCGCCGAGGAGGACACGGCCGAGGATCAGCCAGGCCAGGCTCGCCGAGCCGGGCGCGAGCACGGGTACGAGGTGCACCGCGGCGGAGGCGGCGGCCAGGGCGTATCCGGCCGCCAGTCCCGCCCGCGCCCGGCCGCGCAGCACTCGGAGGGCGGCTGCGGCCGTGGCCAGGTAGCACAGGTGCGGGGCGGCGAACAGCAGCCCGACGGCCACCGGCGGCAGCCCCGGCGCGATCAGGGTGGCCAAGGGCAGGAAGTAGGGGAACGTCACGACGGTCGCGAGCACGAAACCGGCCTCGGCCAAGCACATCCCGCCTACGGTGATGCGCGGCGCTTCCCCGGCCCCCGGCTCGGCCGCACCGCCGGCCCCCTCGCCGGCGGCGCCTCCCGCCGGTACCGCCAGCAGCAACGTGGCGGTGGCGGCGGCGAGTGGCAGCAGCGCGGCCAGCCCGTACATCTGGCGGACATCGAGCACTGTGGACAGCAGTCCGGCCAGTATGGGTGCACCGGCCAGGGCGGCTCGGGCAGAGCCTTGCATCAGAGCCAGCGCGCCTGCCAGCCGTTCACCCTGCAGTCCTGCGGCCAGGTAGGCGGTGCTGGCCGAATAGGTGCCGCCCAGCAGGCCCTGGGCCACCAGGGCGATGACCAGGGTGGTGATGGAGTTCGCGATCGCCGCCAGCCCGAAGGCCAGCGCCAGGCCGAGCTGGGCGCGCACCAGCAGCGGCTTGGGCCCGTACCGGTCGGCCAGCCCGCCCCACACCGGCGAGGCCAGCGCGGTGCACAGTGTGGGCAGTACATAGAGGACTCCCGCCCATCGGGCCTGCGGGTCACCGAGTTCGGGCAGCAGCTGCGGCAGGTAGGGCGGCAGGCCCAGCGCGGCGAATGCGGAGGCACAGTGTGCCGCGCTGATGGCCGCGACGTGGCCGCGCCGCAGCCCGACCGGTTGCGAGGCGGAAGCGCTCGTCACGGCGTGACCTTCAGATAGTTCGGACCGGTGCGCAGGTAGTACTTGTTGACATCGGTGCAGCCGAGCCTGTGCTTGGGCAGCAGGGTGCCCGCGGTGACCATCGCCTTGATCGGCAACCGCTCGGCCTCGAGTACCCGCGTGCGCAGCAGTTCGGCCGCGGCCAGGGAGCCGGGATCAGTCGGGTCGCACCAGCGCCGCGCCGCCTCGTCGAGCCGGGTGGAGGCCAGCTCGAAGAGCGTGGCTCGCTGCAGGCGGTCCCCGCCTGCCCCTTCGACGATCAGCGCGGCCACGCACAGGTGCAGCGTGATCGTGGTGACCACGTCGGCCAGCTCGACCTGGTCGCCGATGGCGATGCGGCTGTCGGTGAAGTCCTCAGGCCGCACTCGCCGGTCGAGGGCCGCCGAGAGGCGGGAACAGTCGATCCGGGCGCTGTCGTTGTCCTTGTAGATCAACCGCAGGCGCCCGTCCGATGCCTGGGCGACGGTGATGTTCTGCTGGTGCGCCTCCAGCGCGATGCCGTAGCGCAGCCACAGCGCGACGTGCCAGTCCAGCAGTGCCGTGAGGTAGGTGTCGAACCACGCGATGAGGTCCCCGCAGGCCAGCTGATCGACGACCCGCGTGCCCGGCCGGCGTGGGTCCGGCGCGAGCAGCGCGGCGACCGGTACCAGGGTGTCGTCGTCGACTTCGCGGGGGAAGCGGCGGATCAGTACGGCCAGCAGTTCGTCGTCGCTGTCGGCCCAGCTCGACTCGTCGGCCAGTAGCACCGCAGCGGCCAGGCGGGGCTCGCGCTCGAGCACGGCGGACAGCAACCGGTGCACCGCGTCGCCGGTGGCGAGAGTGCCGGGCTTGATGGTGCGCTTGTTGCGCCGGCCGAGCGTGGCGGTGGGCAGCGGCAGCTTGAGGTGCACGGCGGGATCGGTGGCCACCGCGACGGTGCGGGTCGACAGGGTCGGCATGACCTGCAGGGCAGGCCGGTCGGCGACGGCGACGTCCCCACGTTCGGCGGTGAGCGGGTGGACCGGCACTGCCACGTGATCACGATCGCGTTCGGTGGGCAGCCCCAGGCCCGACGGGGCAGGCCACCACTCGGGCAGCCGGGCGGCCAGCGCCGGGGACAGGCGCATCCGTTCGCGGGGCACGACGGCCCAGCGCAGCCGGAAACTCGGCAGGTACTCGGGAGCGTAGCGGCGCATCTCGGTCGCGTTCATCCCCCACCTACACCGGCTGGTGGGGTGCACGGGGTGATCCCGCAGCGCCGCCAGGGCCTCGTGGTGGAGCAGCCCGACGAAACCGCTGTCGGTACGTGAGGCGAGCCGGGCGTGCAGCAGGGGCGCCGCGGTCGAGTGGAGCGCGACGACGTCCACCGTCTGCCGGCACTCCTCGGTGAACGCCGCCCACCCCGCCTCGGCTTCGGCATCGTCCCGCGGAGCCAGCGCAGCCAGCACGCCATCCATGGTGGACTCCGTCCGGATGTCGCCGGTGGCATCGATGATCACCACCAGTGCGGCGTCCAGGGCATGGTCGGCGAGAAATCCATCGGGACACACGGGCAGGTGCACGGTGCGCCCGTCGGGCAGCGGCGCCCGCCACCACATCCCGTGTGGCAACCCCTCGACGGGAGCGGTGCACAGCTCGCCCCGGGTCAGTATCCCGAGGTGATCTTCGCGCAGCAGGGTGCTCAGCACCCGACACAGGACGTCGTCGCCGGGCCTGGTCACGCGGTCACCAGCCAGCGGTGGGCACCGAGAAAGTCCTCGACGGCCGCATCGACGTGGGCCGCCGAGGGCCCGATCGCATGGATCACCGACAGGTAGTCGCGATTGGTGCCGTGCACCGGTGCGGCGACCCCGACCTCACGCAGGCGGCGGTGTCCCAACCGGATCCCGCCCGGCAGCGTGGTGCTCACCGGAGGCGGTGCTTCGGTGAGGGTCCCCGCATTGCGGGCGGTCACGTACTCGATGCGCGCGTGCCGCTCCACTGTGGAGGGGTCAGGAAGGTCGCCGGACAGCGGTTGACCGCAGTGCAGTCGGATCAGCTCGGCGAACAGGTCGACGCCGAGCAGTTCGGCGCAGATCAGGTCCATGGTGTCGCCGATGAGCCGGTAGTTGACCTCGATGATGCGGGCTTGGTCGTTCTCGATGACGAACTCGGTGTGACAGGCACCGAAACCCACGCCGAGGGCTGCCAGCTGGGCCCGCAGGTGCTGCTCGACCGGTTCCGGGAGGCGCGGATGCCAGTCCCGGCGGGCCTCGATGAAGAACGGTGGCTCGCCGAGGGTGGTCCGCCAGGATCCGAAGTGGTGTAACCGGTCCCCGTCGCCGAGGGTGTCGTAGGTGTGTAGCTCGCCGGCCAGGTACTCCTCGGCGACCAGGGCGACCGCCCCGCGTCGGTCCCGGATCCGGGCCACCTCGGCCGCCAGCTGGTCGAGATCGTCGACCAGCAGGGCATCCTCGCTGGCGACCCCTTCCCGTGGCTTGACCACCGCGGGGAACGGCAGTTCGGTCGCCACGTCACGAACCTCATCGCTCGCGCCGATCTCCACGCTCGCGACGGTGTCCAGCCCCGCCGCCGCCAGCGCGCGCCGGGTGAGGAACTTGTTCTTGCAGCGCAACGCGGCGCGCCAGTTCTTACCCGGCAGGCCGAGGAGCTCCGCGGCCTGCGCGGTGGCCGTCTGCAGATGGTCGCTGTTGCTCAGCAGCACCTCCGGCGGCCCGTAGCGCTCGGCGAGCGTGAGCACGCGCGCGGCGACCTCACCGGCATCCCGCACGTCCGCCGGCCCCACGGCCAGGGGCGGATGCGGGTGGTCCACGTAGACCGCGCGGTGGGCATCGGGTTGGTCGGTGAGGAGTACCGGCTGCAGTCCGAGCCGTGCGGCGGCGGGCAGCAGCCCGTGGGTGACCGCGTCGGTCGGGTTGAGCGCGGTGAGATAGAGGCGCACTGACGGGCTCCGTACCTCAAGACGATCTCGACGTTGAGCTGTCGCCGAGCCCTGTCTAGCATTCAGGGCTGGCAAGCCTTACCTAACGGCTAGGCGCGTGCCGTCGTCAAGTGATCACCGAGTGGGATAAACCACGCATTTCAGACTTGATGAGGGATGCCTAGCCTAATTAGCCTCCCGCACGTACCGCCTGCCGCAGTCCCAGCTGCCGTCGTTGAAGGAGTCCGGCCGTGCCGAAGCCCGCAGGACCCGCGCGAGCCATGCTGGGCTGGCTCGGCGCGGTGGCGATCTTGGGTTTGGCGGCGGCGGCGAGCCTGTTCCTCGGGGCCCGGCTGCTCCCCCCGGTCGAGGTGCTGCGTGCATTGACCGCGGGCGATGCCTCCACCGCGACGCTGGTGGTGGCCGACCTGCGGCTGCCGCGCACGCTGCTCGGCGTGCTCGCCGGGGCGGGCCTGGCCGTGGCCGGCGCGGTGATGCAAGGCATCACCCGCAACCCGATCGCCTCACCGAGTGTGCTGGGTATCAACGCCGGCGCCTCGTTCGCCGTGGTCGTCGCCGTGTACCTGTTCGGGGTGACCAGTGCGCTCGGTTACGCCGGCTTCGCGTTGCTCGGCGCCGCACTGGCCGCGGTCGTCGCCTACGCCCTGGCCACGGCCGGGGCCGGGCCCGCGAGCAGTCCGACCCGCCTGGCGCTGGCCGGCGCGGTGATCGCCACCATGCTCTCGGCCTGGACGACCACGGTGATGGTGCTCTCCGGCCGCACCCTGGAGGAGGCCCGGCATTGGCTGGCCGGATCACTCGTCGCCCGCGGGACCGACGTGCTGGCGGTCTCCGCGCCGCTGATCGGGCTCGGCCTCCTACTCGCCCTCGGCCTTGCCCGCGGCCTGGACGCGCTGGCCCTCGGCGACGAGCGTGCCGCCTCGCTCGGGGTGCATCCGACGCGCATTCGCCTGTGGGGCGCACTCGCGGTCGTTCTGTTGGCGGGGGCATCGGTGGCGGCTGCGGGGCCGATAGGGTTCGTCGGGCTCGCGGTGCCGCACGCGGTGCGGCTGGTCACCGGGGGCGAACACGCCCGCCTGCTGCCGGCCTGCGCGCTGGCCGGGCCCGTCCTGTTGCTGGGTGCGGACGTGTTCGGCCGGTTGGTCGCGCGGCCGGCGGAGTTGGAGGTCGGCATCGTCACCGCCGTCATCGGCGCCCCCGTGCTCATCGCGCTGGCCCGTCGCTCCGACGTCCCCGCCGAGGCCGGCCGGTGACCACAACCCGGCAGCGGCCGCCCCGCCCGGCCCGTTACGCCGTCCCCGGTATGCCCCCGCCGTGGCGTACCGGCGTGCTGTGCCTGGTGCTGTTGGGTGTGCTGGCGGTAGTCGTGGTCGCCGCGCTGTGTCTCGGCGAGGTCGTGCTCAGCCCGGCCGAGGTGCTCGGCGTGGTCACCGGCACCGCCGACGGCGGCACCACACTGATCGTCACCGAGTTCCGGTTACCCAGGGTGCTGGCCGGGGTGCTGGCCGGGGCGTGCCTGGCCGGCGCCGGGGCGCTGTTGCAGTCCCTACTGCGCAACCCGCTGGCCTCGCCCGACGTCATCGGCGTGTCGCACGGGGGTTCGGCCGGGGCGGTGCTGCTGCTGGCCGCGGGTGCGCCGGCCGCAATGGTGCCGCTCGGTGCGCTGACCGGCGCCGGTCTGGCGGCCGGGTCACTGGTGGTCCTGGGCCGGCGCCGAGGACTGTCCGGCGAGCGGGTCGTGCTGATCGGCATCGGGCTCTCGGCCATTCTCACCGCCATCGTGACCTGGGCGGTGGTGACGTTCCCGATCACCGTGGCCCAGCAGGCGCTTCTGTGGACCACCGGCTCACTTTTCGGACGCACCTGGGCCGAGGTGGGCTGGGCGGCGCTCGGCGCGGTGTTCCTGCTGCCCGTCGCGCTGGCCCAGTTGCGGCAGCTGGCCGTGCTGGAACTCGGTGACGACCTGGCGCGCGGCTTGGGCATGCCCGCCGACCGGGCACGACTGGGGCTGCTCGCGACCGCAGTGGGTCTGGCCGCCACCGCCGTCGCCCTCGGCGGCCCGATCGCGTTCATCGCGCTCGGAGTGCCGCACCTGGCCCGGGCCCTCGCCGGCCCGCCGAGGCCCATCGCCCCCTCGGGCGGCACGGTGCTGATCGGCGGCCTGCTGGGGGCAGTGCTGGCGGTGGGGGCCGACCTGATCGCCGGAAACGGCCTCGCCCGGCCCGTGCCGGTCGGCGTGATCACCGCGACGCTGGGCGCCCCCTGGTTCTGCTGGCTGCTGCTGCGCAGCGCCCGCGCCGAACGGCCCGAGACCGAGAGGAGGACGGCGTGACCCTGTCCGCGCACGAACTCACCCTCAGCTACCCCGGCCGCACCGTGGTCGACGGGATCGACCTGGAGATCCCCGCCGGGCGGATCACCGCCGTCGTCGGCCCCAACGCCTGCGGCAAATCCACCTTGCTCCGCGCCCTGGCCGGCATCAGCCGGCCCAGCGGCGGTCAGGTGCGCCTGGATGGCACGCCGCTCGCCCGCATGCCACCCAAGAGGCTCGCCCGGCGGATCGCGCTGTTGCCCCAGTCACCGCCGGTGCCCACCGGCATCTCCGTGGAGGCCCTGGTCCGCCGCGGCCGGCACCCACACCAACGCTGGCTCGCCCCCTGGTCACGGGGTGATCAGCAGGCTGTGGACACGGCATTGGCCCGGACCGGACTGGAGGAACTCCGCACCCGGCCGGTCGACCGGCTGTCCGGTGGCCAGCGGCAGCGCGCCTGGATCGCGCTCGCGCTGGCGCAGGACACCGACTACCTGCTGCTGGACGAGCCCACCACCTTCCTCGACCTGCGCCACCAGTTGGACCTGCTCAACCTGGTGGCCGAGCTCAATACCGACTCCGGCCGCACGGTGGTGCTGGTCCTGCACGACCTGGTCCAAGCCGCCCGCTACGCCCATCACCTCATCGTGGTCCACAAAGGTCACATTGCCGCGGCTGGGCAGGCGGCTGAGGTCCTCACCGAGGCACTGGTCGAGAACGTCTTCGACGTGCCGTGCCGGATCCTGCCCGACCCGACCTGCGGCAGCCCGCTGGTACTGCCGCTCATGCCGACCCCCTTGTCGTCCCCATCATCCCCCAACGGAAAGGAACAGCGATGATCCAACGACGGATCAGCCACGCCCTCGGCGCAGTGGCCGTCGCGGCCGTGACTGCCCTGGTCGCCGCCTGCAGCGGCTCCGGCGCCACCCAGACCACCGGTACGAGCACCGGATCGGACGCCGACTTCCCGCGCACCATCGCCACCGCGAAGGGCGATGTGACCATCCCGAAGAAGCCGGAACGGGTCGTGGTGCTCGACACCGCCGAACTCGACTCCGTGACGCTGCTGGGCATCACCCCGGTCGGCGCGATCCCGCCCCACCTCTCCGACGGTGAGGCGTTCCCGGCCTATCTCGAGGACAAGCTGAACGGAACCACGGTGGTCGGCACCTCCGCCGAACCCAAGCTCGACCTGATCGCCTCGCTCAAGCCGGACCTGATCCTGTCGAACAAGGTCCGCCACGACAAGATCTACGACCAGCTCTCCACGATCGCGCCGACGATCCTGACCGAAACCACCGGTTTCCCCTGGAAGGCCAATCTCGCCATCCACGCCCAGGCGCTCGGGAAGGAGAAGGAAGCCCAGACGGCCCTGGCCGCCTACGAGGCCCGCGCGAAGAAGGTCGGCGAGGCGATCGTCGCCAAGAACGGGGGCAAGGCGCCCACGGTGTCGGTCACCCGCTTCATGGCCGGCAAGATCCGCATGTACCAGAAGCAGAACTTCTCCGGCGTCATCCTCGTCGACAGCGCATTGGCCCGGCCCACTTCCCAGGATGCCGACAGGTTCGACAACGAGATCAGCCCCGAGCTCATCGACAGGGCCGACGCCGACGTCGTGTTCGTGTCCACCGCCGTCTCCCCGGAGAAGACCCAGAAACAGGCCGTCGAATCCAGTCCACTGTGGGCGCAGATGGGCGCCGTCAAGAACGGCAAGGTCATCGACGTCAAGGACGAGGTGTGGATGTCGGGCATCGGCGTGCAAGCAGCGAACCTGGTGCTCGACGACCTGGCCACCGCGTTCGGCGTCGACCTGCAACGCTCCTGACCAACCGGGGTCTCCGCCCGCCCGAGGTAGGCGGAGACCCCTTGACGAAGGGATGACCGGGTGCGTGCCAACGCGGTCAGGAGGAAACTCGCCGCGGGCGAGTACGTCTACGGCCTGTTCTGCACCATCCCCGAGCCCGCCCTCGTCGAGATGATCGGCTGCGCCGGGTACGACTTCGTGATCCTCGACAGCGAGCACACCCTCGTCGACCCGCAACGGCTGGAGAACCTCATCCGCGCCGCCGAGGCCGTCGACCTCACCCCCTTCGTGCGGGTGCCCGAAGCCGATCCCGGCGCGATCCTGCGGGCACTCGACGCCGGGGCCATGGGGATCGTGATACCTCACGTGCGGTCACGCTCCGATGTGGACCAGGCCATCCGAGCCGCACGCTACGCCCCGGAAGGCATGCGCTCACTCAACGGAGGACGCGTCACCGGCTTCGGACGGGTCGACCTCACCGAGTACATCCGACTCGCCAATGCCGAGATCATGGTCGTTCCCCTCATCGAGGACGGCGAAGGCATCGACGCCATCGACGAGATCCTGGTCGGCGGCGGCGTCGACCTGGTACTACCGGGTCCAGGCGACCTGTCCCAGTCCTACGGTGTGCCCTGGCAGACCCGCCACCCCCGAGTCCGACAGGCCGTGCGCGCCCTGCAGGCGGCGTGCACCGAACACCACGTCCCGTTCTGCGCGATCACCAGCACCCCGGAACGAAACCGGGAATGGAAGACCGCAGGAGTGATGGCCTTCGTCCTCGGCGAGGAACGTGCCCTTGTCGCGCAGGCCCTGCGAAGCCATCTCGACGACCAGCGGTAACGGATCTCGGGTGCAGGGCGCACCCGCGGATCGACACGGGGGAAGGTAGGTCGGCACCCAGTCCTCGCCGACGAGCCGGGTGAGGCCGCCGCAGTCTTCGGGATGCAGGTGCGACGTCGACCGACTCCGGCGGCACCACCCCGCGCGGCGGAGGGGAGATGATGGATCACCTGGTCAGACGGCTAGGCTGGGACGATGAGTGATGGCAATGCCGTCGCGATCGTCGAGCGTCTTCTGGAGACCCGCGAGACGTTCATCGGAGCCCTGATCGGCGAGATGCGAGCGCGGATTCCCGAGCTGGACCACGACGCCGCGATCGTGCGGCTGCTCGAGGCGAGTGTGTCGGAGAACGTCGTGGGCGGGGTGAACTCCCTGATCCACGACGTGGATGCCGGTTCGGTCGACGCGCCCGACTCGGCGCTGGCCTACGCCCGGGCGCTGGCCCGCAACGGGGTGCCGTTGTCGGCGCTCATCCGGGCCTATCGCGTCGGTCACGCCCGGTTCACCGATCTCGTCTTCCAGTCCGGTGAGCAGGTCGCCGGTGACGTGCGGATCGAGGTGGTGGCACGGCTGGTGCGCCGCAGCACGGCCTGGCTCGACGAGGTGACCTCGCAGGTGGCCCGGGCCTACGAGGTGGAACGCGAGGCGTGGCTGTCGGGCAGCGAGGGGTTGCGCCGCCGGGTGGTGACCGACCTGCTGGAGCACCGGCCCATCGCCGCCGACCAGGCGGCCCGAGTCCTCGGCTACGGCTTCGAAGGGGTGCACCGGTGCGTCCTCGTGCAGACCGCGGCAGGACCCCGGGCGGCGGACGCCGTCGTCGACGCTCTGCGTCTGGCGCTGCAGGCTCGCGCCCACCTGGTCGTCGAACTGGGAGACGGCGTGACGGCGCTGTGGCTCACCGTGTCCGGAACCGACGAGACGCCCGTCGCGGCCGTCGACGAGCCTGCGACGGTGGTGGCCATCGGTCGAGCGGAGCGGGGCCTCGACGGCTTCCGGCGCTCCTACCGCCAGGCCGAGCGGGTCCGGCTGGTCCTCACCTCCGGCGAGGGGGATCCGCCGGCGGGCGTGGACGGCCGGTCGGGGTGGGCTCGGTTCGGCGAGCTGACCCCGGTCGCGCTGATGGTGCAGGATCTCGACGAGCTGCGGGCGTTCGTGCACAGGCAGCTGGGCGACCTGGGCCGATCCGACGAACGCGTCGACGTCCTGCGTCGCACGCTGTGGACCTACCTGTGCGCCCGCGGCAGCGTGTCCGCCGCCGCGACCGCGCTGACCATGCACCGCAACTCCGTCCAGTACCGCGTCGAACGAGCGGTGGAGCTGCTGCCCGGGCAGAGCCTCCCCGAGCCGACCTACGATCTGCAGGTCGCCCTGCACGCCGCGCGATGGCTGGGGTCGGCCGTCCTCGCGTAGCGGCCCGTTCGTGCAGTTCGCACGAAGGCACCCGGCAGGTTCGGAGCCCGTGCCATGGCGTGCGCCACACCGGTCCTCATAGGGTCTCGGCACCTGCCGCTCCACGCAGCGTCCCCGACGACGAGGACCGACCTCATGCACTTCGCCGCCCTTCCCGAGCAGCGCCACCGCACCGCACCCGATGCCGTGGCCCTCGCCGACGACGCGCACCCCTCGGTGTCCAACGCCGAGTTCGCGGCGATGGTCGAGACGGCAGCGGGTCGGTTGCACGGGGCGGGTGTCCGTGCCGGGGACGTCGTCGCCGTGAAGCTTCCCAACCGCGTCGAGCTGGTGGTCGCGATGTTCGCGGCGTGGCGGCTGGGCGCGGCGCTCACGCCGGTCAACCCGATGCTCACCGCAGCCGAGACTTCCTACCAGCTGGCCGACTCCGGCGCGGCCGTACTGGTCACCGACCAGCCCGGCGGGGTCGACGGTCCGGTGGTGGTACCGGTGGACGACCTCGTCGCGGACACCGCGGAACCCGTCGACGCCGCACCGCAGAATGCCGACGACGTCGCGCTGATCATCTACACCAGCGGCACCACGGGACGTCCGAAGGGTGTGTTGCTGACCCACGCGAACCTCGACGCCATGACCGGATCGTCGATCGAGGCGACCGGGATCCACGCCGAGGACCACTGCCTGCTGATCCTGCCGCTGTTCCACGTCAACGGCATCGTGGTGAGCGTGCTGACCCCGCTGCGGGCGGGCGGCCGGACCACGATCGTGGGGAGGTTCAGCCCACGCAGCTTCTTCGACTCGGTGGAGCGGGCGCGGCCGACCTACTTCTCGGGGGTGCCTGCCATCTTCGCGATGCTGGCCAACCTGCCTGCGGACCAGGTGCCCGACACGTCCTCCCTGCGGTTCGTGATCTGCGGGGCGGCCCCGATGCCTGCTCCGCTGATCGGGGAGGTGGAGCGGCGCTACGGCGTCACCCTGGTCGAGGGATACGGCCTCTCCGAAGCCACGTGCGCGTCGACGCTCAACCCGGTGCACGGTCGACGCAAGCCGGGCACCGTCGGTCTCCCGATGCCCGGCCAGCAGGTCGCGATCATGGCCGAGGACGGGACGTTGGTCGGGGACGGCGGAGCCGGGGAGGTCGTCGTCTCGGGTCCGACCGTGATGAAGGGCTACCTCAACCGGCCGGAGGAGACCGCGAAAGCGTTGCGCGGGGGCTGGCTGCACACCGGTGACGTCGGCCGGTTCGACGAGGACGGCTACCTCGTGCTGGTCGACCGGATCAAGGACATGATCATCCGTGGTGGGGAGAACATCTACCCCAAGGAGATCGAGACGGTCCTGCACGAGCACCCCGCCGTGCTCGAGGCCGCGGTCATCGGCGTTCCCGACCCGGTGCTGGGCGAGGTCCCGGTCGCGGTCGTCTCCCTGCGTGAGTCCGGCACCGCGTCGTACGAGGGGCTGACCGCGTTCCTGAAGGAACGGCTCGCCCCCTACAAGGTGCCTGCGCGTATCGACGTCGTGGCGGAGGTGCCCAAGAACCAGGTCGGCAAGATCGACAAGCCGAGTCTGCGTGCTCGCGTCACCCCACTGACCGTCTGACCCCCTCCCACCGTCCCGGCGCGGTGTCCCCTGTGGACTCGGCGCCCGTCCTGCCGCGCCCATCATCGCGAGGTCTCCCATGGCATTGCTGACGCCCACCCTGCCCGACGTCCAGGACATCTCGGAGTGGCAGCAGCGCTCGCGCAGCGAACGACTGCAGGTCCTGACCCGCCACTGGGTCGAGAACGGTTTCGGCAGCCCACTGCTGGTCTACAGCTTCTACCTGCTCAAGCTCGTGCTCTACGTGGGCGGCGCGATCCTGTTCGTCGCCGCGACGCCGGGGATCGGGGGTGTCGGCGCGATCGCGTCGTGGTGGGACGAGGGGATCGTCTACCAGAAGCTCGTGGTGTGGACGCTGCTCTACGAGGTGGTCGGGCTCGGCTGTGGTTCGGGTCCGCTGACCTCCCGCTTCCTGCCGCCGATCGGGTCGATCC